>Ga0182016_10008519_pt1 | contig 10345 bp, 12 predicted proteins | sample 712S2MmetaG_FD_120491 | JGI IMG/M metagenome (GOLD analysis project Ga0182016, IMG submission 120491) | Permafrost microbial communities from Stordalen Mire, Sweden - 712S2M metaG | ecosystem: Environmental > Terrestrial > Soil > Wetlands > Permafrost | place: Sweden: Stordalen | collected... | reverse complement strand
TCTTATCTGTGTTCATCTGTGTTCATCCGTGGCTAAATTTGTTCTGCGAAGTGGTGGCTCAGTCTGATTCCTCGGCGGCTCCAGAATGCCGGGCGACATCAGGAGTCCAGAGTCTCGACCCAGTAGGCAGGAGTGCCTGCGCCACCAAAACGGGCCCATCCCAAATTCCACGACGTCAGAAGTTCTGCGGGCGGGCAGGCGGCACCCCCAGGCAGAAATTGCGGGCCGACATCAGGAGTTCGGAGACTCGTCCCGGCACGGCGGGAGATTCAGTAGAGTTGCGTGGGCATCGGCCCCATCCAGGCATCGGCCAATCCGGTAACAATCCGCAGTTCTTCCGGCGAGAACCTCGCCTGGAACTGCGGACGGCGTAAAGTGTTCTCGCGCTCCTGGTCGGACACCTGCTGCAGACGGTAGAGGGCCTGCCGCACCTGCGCCTGCCGCGGAGGCGGCAATTGACTCGCCGCCTTCACTAATTGCTTCACTTCGGCCTTCTTCTCGGGGCTGAATTGGTCGAAACGTTCGATGCGGCGAATCTGAATTGCCTGCTGCTCTTTGGGGAGCTGGTCAAACCACTCCAACACCTTGCGGAAACTCTCCTGCTGTTGGGACGGCAACTTTTCGAGGGCGCGCTCCCGCTGCTCCGGAGTCATACGGAACAGGCGGGTCACTACGTTGCCGGGATTCACGATGCGCGCCGCGCCTTTGGGAATCGGCTCCTGTTTGGGCGTCCCAACCTTAGGCGGCGGGGGAGGAGCGTCTTTGGCCGTCTGCCGGCCAGTGCCAAAGCTCGCCCCTACCACCAGCAGCAGGATGCTGCCCATTTGGAGAGTGCGGTTCATGGCGGCTTACATCCTGGGTGCGGCGTTCCCGGGCACCAGATGGTTGAGCTCGCGCAGCATCTCCATGTCGTCCAGAGCGTGCTCCACCTGTTCCGGCTGCAAGACTTCCACTTGCGCCGAGTGCTCCGGCGCTGCCGGGACGGCCGCCGGACGGTTCAACAGCAATCCGGCCGTGATGACCACACCGGCAGCCGCCACCACCGGCACGGCGTGGCGGAAGAGCGGATTCAGCGGCCTCGTCAAGCGCGTCCACCAGGAAACGTGCCGCTCGATGCGGGCGTACAAACGGCGGTCAAAATCCATCGAAACCGCGGCCGGTTCCCACGCATCCAGGGCTTGCCAGACGGCTCGCTGGCCACCGGCAAACTCGCGGCAGACCGGGCAGGCCGCGACATGCTCTTGCATCTGCGCGCGCGCACCCGGCTTCAGCCTACCGGCGGCGTAGTCCAGCAGATGTTCTGAATTTCCCCCTGATTCCATTGGGCAGTTCATCGCGTTCTCTTTCTTCCCTATGCCATATGGGCCAAGCGGGCTCGCAAGGTCTCGTAAGCCCGAAATAGTAAGGACTTTATCGCAGATTCCGAGCAGTTCAGCACTTTGGCGATCTGCGAATATTCCATTTCTTCGTACTTATGCATCAGAACGGCAGCCCGCTGCTTCTCCGGCAGCATCGCTACCGCCCGGCGGACTTCATCCAGCCGGGCCTGATACACCATATTCTGTTCCGCTGTAGGCCGCTGGTCCGACACTTGTCGAACCGGCGTATCCGAGGAATCGTCGTCCAGCCGATCCTCGAGCCGGCGGTTCTTGCCATCCCGCAGCGAATTCAGCGCCAGGTGGGTGGCAATCCGAAACAGCCAGGTAGTGAACTTGGCAGTCGGTACATAACTCTCCCGCGAACGATACACGCGCAGGAAAACTTCCTGCGCCAATTCCTCGGCAACTGCTTGATTCTGCACCATCCGGTACAGGAAATGGATCACCGGTAAGCGATGCTTCTCCAGCAGAATCGCGAAGCTCGCTCCGTCGCCCTGCTTGACGCGGAGCATCAGTTCCGCGTCGAAATCCAGGGTCGCCGCCAAACCCCCCATATCGGTCTTAACCCGTTCGTCCATCCGAGGTTGCGCTTCCCCCGGGGAATTATTCCCCTTTAAGCGAACGTTCCATCAAACGCTGGATCGCGTCACGCGGCGATATCCCGAAGTTTATCACTTGGAACATCTGCTCGGAGATGGGCATTTCCACGGCGTACCTTTTGGCCAGGTCGACGGCGGCGTTGGTCGTTTTGATGCCTTCCGCCACCATTTTCATGGAGCCGACAATCTCCTCCAGCTTCCGGCCGCGGGCCAGTTCCACACCCACCGTGCGGTTGCGGCTCAATTCGCCGTTGCAGGTCAAGACCAGATCGCCCAAACCGGCCAAACCGGCCAAAGTCAGAGGCTGCCCGCCCATCGCCACTGCCAGGCGAGTCATTTCCGCCAGCCCGCGGGTAATCAGCGCGGCCATCGGATTGTGCCCCAACCCCATTCCATGCAATACGCCGGCACCGATTGCCACGACGTTCTTGATCGACCCGCCAATTTCTACACCAATAGTATCCTGGCTCGTATAGAGTCGGAATGTAGGCCCCGAAAAGGCTGCCTGGACGCGGTCGGCGACGCCTGGGTTCGACGATGCTACTACAAGTGCCGTAGGTTCGAACCGTGCAACCTCGCGGGCAAAGGTCGGGCCGGAGATCACAGCGACCTGCGGACGCAGTTTGGTGGATAGAACCTGGCGAATTACCTCCGACGTTCGTAGAAGACTGCCGTTTTCCAACCCCTTCGTCGCGCTCACGAAGAGCATGGACTCATGCAGGTACGGCAGCATCTCCTGGTAGAGCCGCCGTACCAGGTGCGAGGGCATGACGCTCAACACCACATCGGCATCTTCCAGCGCAGTCGGAAGGTCGTTGACAACCTCAACGTGGTCAGCTACTTGGAAGCCGGGAAGGTAGACATCGTTCTCCCGCGACGCGGACATTCGAGCCGCCAGGTCGGGTTCATACACCCACAGGCGGACCCGCGCGAATCGCGGGGCCAACACCATGGCGAGCGCCGTCCCCCAGCTCCCGGCACCTATAATCGCTAGATTCTTCAAGGCTTCCGGACTCCGAACGTGAACACGTTCTCGGTTCCCGCATGCAACCGCTGAATGTTACTACTATGTTTGTAAATTATGAACGCGCCGGCGATCAAGCCCGCCGCCAGCATAGTCAAATCCTTCTGCATCAGCCAGACCGCCAGCGGAAATGTTGCCGCACCTACCACGGATCCCATGGAGATAAAGCGCGTCCAGGCCACCACCACCACGAAAACCACCAGCACCGAGCCGAGCGCCAGGGGAGTGAGGCACAGAAATGCCCCCACGAAGCTGGCCATTGCCTTGCCGCCTTTGAAATGGAGGAATACCGGATAGGCGTGTCCGGCCATCACCGCCAAGGCCGCCACACACATCGCCGTCACGCCGTGGTCCGAGAGCCGGCCGGCGATCCAGACTGCGAGGTAGCCTTTTCCGATATCGAGCAGCAGCGTGCCGATGCCGGCCGCGCGGCCGGTGGTGCGCAACACGTTCGTCGCACCGATGTTGCCGCTTCCGCCGGTTCGCACGTCGGCGCCGGTGGTCCATTTGACGAGTAGATATCCAAACGGGATTGCACCCAGCAAGTAGGCGATCGCCGCCGCCAGAAGAGTGATCATGGCTTTGTGAAGGGAAACTCCGCAAGTTTAGTGTACACGGAACCGGTGGGCCGCAATTGGCTTCGATACAAAAAGAAGGACCGCGCCGTGAAGCGCCCGAAGTCGAGCGGGCCGGCGGCGGCGATGGCGCTTTGCAGCGGACGCAAATCGGTCCGGTCCCTGATGCGCGCCAGTGTCAGGTGCGGCGAGTACGCGCGATTCTCGCGAGCCACCCCGAGCGACGCGGTGGCGGAGTCGGTATGGGCGGCCAGCGCTTCGAGCCCTTGCGCTTCAATGCCGCACCAGAAGATTCGCGGCGCCCGCTCATTGGGGTAGAAGCCGGCCTTGGCTACCGCGACTTCGATCTCCGGCCGCTCCGGGAGTGCCGCGAGCGCCGTTTGCAACTCCGGCAAACGCTGGTCGGGCCACTCGCCGATGAACTTCGTGGTGATATGCAGGTTGGCGGGCGGGCTCCATTGAATACGCGCGGTGGGTCTGAGGCGCGCCACCAGCGCCTCCAGATTGCGCACCACTTCGCCCGGCAGGTCGAGCCCCGTGAAGAGTCGCATCAAGCGCCATTGTACTGCGCGGCTTCGCGGGAAGGTTGTCGCGAAACTCACTTCAAATGGCAAGGACCGCTTGCTTGCTTGCGCGCGCGGCTCGGTAACAAGTTCAGAACTCCTCCCTTACGGTACCCCTTACGGTCGCGGCTCGGCATGCGCGTCGGAGCCGGGCCCAGGTGATGAAGACGCGGCAGGCGGTGCCGCCTGCCGAACCTTACACCTTTGCCGGAATCTCGAAGCCTTTGCGATAGCCGCGGTCGGCGTCGCGCAGCAGGCGATTGGCTTCCGCGTCGTTGATGACTTCTTCCTTGGTGGGATCGAAGTTCAACGACCGGCCCAGGCGGTACGAAACGTTCGCCAGGTGCACCAAAGTGGCGGAGATGTGACCCTCTTCGATGGGCGCACTCAGATTTTCCTTCTTCCGGCTGCGCACGCAATCGATGAAGTTGGCATAGTGGTTCTCTTTGCCGTGGCCCTCGGGCCCGGGCTCGGCCTTGTCGCCCAGCCACGACTTGTAAGTCTCGTACTCCTGGATCGCCAGGATGCCCTTCGGTCCATAGTAAATGTTTCCGACCGTACCGGGCTTGCCGCTCACCGGACCGAGCGACGGCGCCGACTTGGCGGCGGGCGCTGCCAGACCCGCCGGCGGCAGCACGCTCCTGCCCCACGTGCCGATCTCGGCTTCGTGATTGGTCATCCAGTGGCGCACTTCAAACTCCATCAGGCGCCGCGGACCGGTGGGCGAAGCGAATTCGAAAGCGGCATTGAGGACGTTGGGCGTCTCCTGGTCGTCATCGAACATCACGTGTCCGCCGATGGCCGCCACCTTGGTGGGGAAGCCCACTCCCAGCCCCCAACGCGCGGTGTCCATCTCGTGGATGCCCTGGTTGCCGATGTCGCCGTTGCCCGTGTCCCAGAACCAGTGCCAGGTATAGTGGAAGCGATTCTTGGTGAAGCCGCGGTCGGGCGCGGGACCCAGCCACAGATCGTAATTCACCCCCGCGGGGATCGCCGATTTGGGTGTGCGGCCGATGGTGTCGCGCCACTTGTAGCACAGGCCGCGCGCCAGGTAAACGTCGCCGATGAGACCGTCGCGCAGATGCTGGATGGCCTCTTTCGCGCCCGCGCTGGAGCGGCTCTGCGTGCCGTGCTGCACAATGCGGTTGTACTTATTGGCGGCGGCTACCAGTTGCTTTCCCTCCCACCAGCTATGCGAGCAGGGCTTCTCGACGTAAGCGTCTTTCCCGGCCTGGCAGGCCCAAATGCCCATCAAAGAATGCCAGTGATTGGGCGCGGCGATGGAGATAGCGTCGATCGACTTGTCCTCCAGCAGCTTGCGGACATCGCCAAAGGTTTGCGGCTTGGGCATGCCCAATTTCTCGATGCTGTCCAGACGCTGAGCGATGACGCTTTCGTCGATGTCGCAGATGGCCGCCAGTTCCACGTTGGGGATTTCGTGGATGGACCTGATGTGGTCCAGGCCGCGGCCGCGCAGTCCCACGACGGCGATGCGGACCCGGTCGTTCGCTCCGAGTACGTTCCTGGCTTGAAACGCGGCGACAGCAGCGGCGCCCGTCTTCAGAAAATCTCTTCGATCGATATCGATTGACATAAGAACCTCCTACACAACTTTGAATAACCCTTCCAACGATTCGCGCGTGCTCTCCACCTTGTTGCCGTCGGGCCGCCGGTAATGCGTCTCGAGCGACATGGTGCCGGAGTATTTCTCTTTATGGAGGGCGGCAAACTGCCCCTTGAAATCGATGAAGCCGCCGCCCACCGGGGCCCACTCGATCTTGCCGGTCTGCGCGTTCTTGCGCGCATCCTTAATGTGCATGTGCGGGAACAGCCCTTTGACGGCCTGGTAGCCATCGGGAAAGGGCGTCTCGCCCAACATGACCGCATTGCCCGGATCCCACACGCCGCGCAAAGCCGGCGAATTCACGTCGCGCAGAATACGCCCCAATTCCTTGCCGGTGCCGACATTGCATTCGAATTCGTTCTCGAGCACCAGCACGATGCCGTTTTTCTCGGCCAGGCGCGCAGCCTTTGCCAGGCGGTCGCGGACCCGCGGATAGACTTTTTCGGGATCGGGCACGCGCCAGTAGCTGAAGATGCGCACTTTCTTAGTGTCGAAGAAGCGCGCCAACTCGAACGATTTCTCGAGCGTCGCGTCGGAATCTTCCTCGGTGAATTTGCCGGTCGCCGGGTCGTGCTTTTCGTTCGGCTTGGTGGCCACGCCGGGAATGTTCCACTTGAAAATGGGGCTGGCGATATCGCTCACGTGGACTCCGCGGTCCGCCAGCAGCTTCTTGGCGCGGTCCAGATCCTCCTGGGGCGCGATCATCAGATTCTTGCCCCACACCTCGCGCAGCTCGCACCAATGTAGCTTGTAATCGGTGATGAAGGTGAGCGCTTCCTCCAGGTTGGAAGTGAGTTCGTCGGTGATGATGCCCAGGTGAAAGCCGTGCGCCGGATCGGTCCCACCGGCGGCGAGGCTGGAAAGAGCACCGGCGGCCGCCGCGCCCTTCAGTACATCTCGTCGAGTCAGTTGCATTTCCGCTGCCCCTTTAAGAGTCTATCCTAACCGCATTGACAAGATTAGTGTAACCGCCATTCCGCCGCCCAGCACCAGGAGCGTCACGCCCACCCTCCGCTGGCCGTGATTTTTCATCCACAACGCAAACCCGGGCTCACTGCAAATTCCACGACATCAGGAGTTCTTACATTGGGCGCCACCGGACAAAGGCAAGCGCTACCGGCTGGCGTTCGACAACCACACCGACGACGCGCACCCGGTCCACCTGCATCGCAACAGCTTCGAGCTGACCAGCGTGCACGGCAAGCCCACCGGGGGCGTGTTGAAGGATGTCGTGCTACTGAAGGGCTTCCGGCAGATTGAAGCGGATTTCACGCCGCCCGGGGAGGGGCTGACGCTGTTCCATTGCCACCAGCAGTTGCACATGGACTACGGGTTCAAGATGCTTTTTAGCGTGGTGTAGCGCGGCAGGAACTTGCCGCGGCGTCAAGGAATTGACGCTGCCGGCGGCAATGGCGGCGTGTCTTTTCAATGTTTTGGGAAATCTAGAGAACGGCGACAAAAGTGCCGATATGGGTGGCATGAGTACAGGTTCCATCAACAACCTTGCCAGCAGCTATCTACAGTCGATTCTCGGTACCGCTCTTCAGGGGACCGGCCTATCGAACAAAACCAGTTCTAGCAGCGTCGGCGCCTCATCGTCGCAGACGGACAGCGGCCAGCTTTCACCGTTCGCGCAATTGATGAGTACGCTGCAGCAGTTGCAGCAGTCTAACCCGACGGAGTACAAGCAGGTCACCCAGCAAATCGCCACCAACCTGCAAAGCGCCGCCAGCACCGCGACAGCGGATGGCAATACGTCGGCGGCGTCTCAGCTCAACACGTTGGCGACGGACTTTACCAACGCTTCGACAAGCGGTCAACTCCCCAACATGTCGGACCTGACGCAGGCGATCGGCGGCGGCGGTGGCCATCACCATCATCATGGGCACCACGGTTCTTCCTCCAGTTCCAGCACCGACGCCACCTCCAGCACCGATGCGAGCAGTTCGACCAGCACCAGTTCGACCAGCCCGCTCAGTCAGCTCCTGGCGGCCTTCCAGTCGAATGCCACCCAGAACGAACAGTTCGATCCGCTGTCGATCATTACGAACACGCTGACGACCGCGGGGATTACCGGCTCCAACACTTAACGGCAAGACCGCCCGGCTCAGTAACAAGTCTCGTGGAATCATCGCTGCATTACCGAGCCGCGACCGCCAGGGAGCGGTCCTTGCCATTTGGCGCGGGCAATACGCTGAGAACTCCTGATGCCGGCCGGGGATTTCGGACGGATCTTCGCCAATTCATATCGTAAGTCCTTTCTTTTGTGTGCCGCACATGACTACAGTAGTCATGTAGCCGCGTGCAGAATCAACAACTTGCAATTAGAATTGGCGAAGATCCGTCGGATAGTTGGGGAAAATGGGCTGAGCCATGACGTGGCGCAGACACTCGTGTCTGCGGCGCCGAGACTCTTCTCGGCGCTCCGGGACGTTCAGAACTCCTGATGTCGTGGAATTTGCAGTGAGCTTCGCAGGTGGGGCAGGCGGTGCTCGCCTGCCCTCGATCCTATTCGAGCAGCGCGCCAAATTCAGCGCGGACGGGCAGGCGGCACCGCCTGCCCCACCTGCGAAGCTCTCGCCATCGAAAGGAATGGCTCAACCCATTTCCCCCGCCAGGCAGAAATTGCGCGGCGACAGCAGGAGTTCTGACGGTGGATGCCGCTCGCGAAGAGGGTCGAGATGAGTCTCGACCCAGCAGGCAAGAGTGCCTGCGCCACGAAAACTGACACTGGGAGGCCGCTATTTCAAAGACGCGCTGACCTTCACCCGGTACTCCGCGGCCTTCTGAAGAATCTGCGCCTCATTGAGCGTCAGAATCCTTGCGTCGCGGACTACCGGTTTGCCGTTGACCATGACGTCGCGCACGTCTTCCCCCTTCAACGCGTAGACCATCTGCGAGATAGGGTCGTACATCGGCACGGCGTTGGGACGGTCGACGCGCACCAGAATCAGGTCGGCCCGTTTGCCGGTCTCGAGCGAGCCGATTTCCTTTTCCATCCCCAGCGCGCGGGCGCCGCGAATGGTCGCCATCTCGAGCGCGGTCGAGGCCGGCAGCACTTCGGGATTGAGCGTGGTCACCTTCGCCAGCTTGGCGGCAAGGTCCATCTCCTCGAACATGTTGAAGTCGTTATTGCTGCCCGCAGGACCGTCGGGGCCCAGGCCCACAGGCAAATCGAGCGCCAGCATGCGGACCACCGGCGCCACTCCGCTGGCCAGTTTCATGTTGCTCGAAGGACAATGCGCGATACCCACGCCGCGCGCCTTCAGGATCGCCATATCCGCTTCGTCCACCCACACGCAATGCGCCGCCACGGTGCGGCCGGTCAGCACTCCCAGCGTGTCGAGCACCTTGGTGGGAGTCATGTGGCGCGCGCTCAGAGAATCGTCATTTTCCTGCCTGGTTTCGGAGAGGTGGATGAGCAGCGGCGCGTTGTATTTGTTGGCCAGCGCGCGCGCGGCAATCAGGGTTTCGTCGGAGTTGGTATAGAGCGCGTGCGGCGCCACGGCGGCGGTTACCAGCGGGTCGTTGCGGAACCGCGTGAGATACTTTTCGGTGAACTGGAGCGCTTCGGCGGGCGTTTTGGCGTCGGCCACGGGGAACTTGATGATGGTCTCGCCCAGCACGCCGCGCATGCCCGCTTCCTTGGCCACTTCGGCCACCACGTCCTCGAAATAGTACATGTCGGTGAAGGTGGTGGTGCCGCCGAGCAGCATTTCCAGGCAGCCGAGGCGCGTGCCCCAGCGGACGAAATCGGGCGTGACGTTCTTCGCCTCGGCGGGAAAGATGTAGTTGTTCAACCAGTCCTGCAGTTTCTTGTCGTCGGCAATGCCCCGGAACAGAGACATGGCGGCATGCGTGTGGGTGTCGATAAGGCCGGGGGCGAGGATGGCGTCGGGGCGGTCCAGGCGATGGGCGGCCTGGAAGCGGGCGTCGATTTCGGCACGGGTGCCCACCCCGACGATGCGGTCGGCGCGGATGGCCACGGCGCCGTTCTCGATGACGCGGTGTTGCGCGTCTTCGGTGATCACATAGCGCGCGCTCCAGATCCAGTCCGCCGATTCGGCGGAGAGCGAAGCGATAAACAGGAAGAAACTACAGATACGAAGCATCGAAGGCTCTCGGGAACAATTCTTTGAGTTGATAGGTTTCGGTTTTCCCGTGCAGGTTGACCAGAGTGACCGGCACGTCGCCGCAGAACTCCCACAGGATCTGGCGGCATGCGCCGCAGGGTGGAGTGAGATTTTCGGTGTCGGCGGCTACCACCACGCGGCGGAATTTGCGCACGCCCTCGGAGATCGCCTTGAAAACGGCCACGCGCTCGGCGCAAATCGTGAGTCCGTAGGTGGAGTTCTCCACGTTGCAGCCGGTATGGATGGCGCCGGCATCGTCTTCGATCGCGGCGCCTACCTGAAACTTGGAATAGGGCGCGAAGGCGTGGGCGCGGACGGCAAGAGCGGCGTCAATCAGAGGGTCTGTCATAACACTTAGGAACGACGCAAAAATAGCTTCACATTGTCTGTGGTGGCGATGTGGCGCAGGCACTCCTGCCTGCGGGGTCGAGACTCATCTCGACCCTCT
>Ga0182016_10008516_pt1 | contig 10346 bp, 6 predicted proteins | sample 712S2MmetaG_FD_120491 | JGI IMG/M metagenome (GOLD analysis project Ga0182016, IMG submission 120491) | Permafrost microbial communities from Stordalen Mire, Sweden - 712S2M metaG | ecosystem: Environmental > Terrestrial > Soil > Wetlands > Permafrost | place: Sweden: Stordalen | collected... | reverse complement strand
GAATCTTGATTGAATCCTTGTTAGCCGCTGCGATATGGTTCGACCATGCAGTGGTATCCTTCCGCTCCGATATTTTGCGTATTGAATCAAACGAATTCGACCCCTTCCAAGCAAAACCGGCATGCGCGTCACGTGGGTTTGGGCTTTGCCTTTCTAGCCGCATTGCTGGCATGCTGGCCGGCGGTCCAGGCGGAGGCGGCTCCGCCCACGTTCACTGTCGGCTGGTCGGTTTACGCAGGTTGGAACCCTTACTTCTACATGGCCAAGTCGGGAATTTTAAAGCGCTGGGCAGACAAATATGGCGTAGTCATCAAGGTGCAGCGATTCGATTATGGCGCCTCTCTGGATGCCTTTGTAGCGAAGAACCTTGACGCCTGCACCATGACCAATATGGAGGCGCTGGACATGCCGGCGGCCGCTGGCGTGGACACGACAGTGGTACTCGTCGGGGACTACTCGAACGGCAACGACCAGGTGCTGGCGCGCAACAATCTTAGCCTTGCTCAACTTCCAGGGAAGCCCATTCTGTTGGTGCAGAAAACGGTCTCGGAGTATCTGCTGGAACGCGCCATGGTACTGAACGGCCTGGACAGCCAGCTTCCCCGGCTGAAGCTGCTCAACACCAGTGACTCGGATATCGTGGGCGCATATTTAGGCGACAAGGGAAACCAGGTGGCTGTGACCTGGAAGCCGCTCGTCTCTGAGATTCTCGCGCAGGATAGTGGGGTGAAATCGCTGTTCGACTCTTCGAAAATTCCGGAAGAGATCCTCGATCTGCTTGTGGTCCGTACGGAGGTGCTGAAGCGGTCCGACGGGTCGGGGGTCAAGTTTGCCAAGGCGATTGCCGGAGCCTGGTATGAGACGGTGGCGCAGATCGCAGCAGCCAATGCGCAGGCTATCAGTGGAAGTGCTGCGGCCTCAGGCGACAGCGTTGCTTCATACAAAGAGCAGTTGCGGACAACCTACCTCTATTCCACACCGCAGGCCGCGGCGCAGTTTGCGCAGGGCGCCGACCTGAAACAAAAGATGGACCTGGTGCGGAAGTTCTGTTTTCGCCATGGGCTGCTCGGCCAAAGTATTCAATCGATTGACGACGTTGCCATTCTTTATCCGGACGGGGCTGTGCAGGGGAAAACGGACAGGGTGCGTCTGCGCGTAGACGCGACCTATATGCAGCTTGCCGCCCAGGGGAAGCTCTAGCAATGAAGCAGCCATTCAGCCTCGGAGACCTGACCGGAATCCAAGTGCGTCCGGCGCGGCTGTGGAGCCATTCGCTCTCGTGGATTTTATTTGTGGCGGGAGTTGCGCTCTATGCACATTTCTCGATCGTTCGCCATCGTGAAAACCCTGAGGATCGCGTCATTCCCTCGGCTACGCAACTGGTTCAAGGCATAAAGGCTTCAGTGTTTGAACCGGCCGAGGAGGACGACCCACTGGACCCCGGCGCGACCCTGGTTCAACAGGTTCGGCACAGCATGATTTGGAAGGATACGACGTCGAGCGCGCGCCGCTTCTTCATTGCCCTTCTGCTGCTCGTTCCGGCCATGCTTATCGGCGTGCATATGGCGGTTTTTCCTTATGCAGGCGCATTTTTCCTGCGTTTCGTGCTATTTTTCGATAAGATCGTAGCACTGTCGCTGCTGCCGATTCTTTTTATCGTATTCGGCATCGACGAATGGTCCAAGATCATGCTGATGGTGATTGGCGTTGCGCCCACGCTTATGCTGGACGCATACAATATTTCCGGCAGTGTGCCGCGTGAACAGATTGTTAAGGCCTTCACCCTGAAGTCGACGAATCTCGATGTGGCCTACCGGGTTGTTCTGAAACAGGTGCTGCCGCAATTGATTAACAGCGTGCGGCTTAACCTGAAGCCATTGGCGCTGTTTCTTTTTGCAGGCGAAATGATCGCCTCGACAGACGGGCTTGCTTACCGGATCGCCATCATGCGCAGGCACATGGGGATGGACATAATAATCCCTTACCTGCTCTGGGTGGCTCTGCTGCTTTTTTCATTGGATGCATTGCTTCGCTTCACAAACAGGAGACTGCACCCGTGGTATCAGCCGCTCTAAAGCCGCTGGAAGAACCGATTGAAGACATTGCGCCGATCTCCGCGCCGCGGCGAACCGAGATCGAACTGCGCGATGTTTCGGTATCCTATTCAGCTGGCAAAGAGGGCAGCAAGACGGTCCTATCCGGGCTGAATCTGAAGGTGGCAGCCGGCGAATTCGTTGTAATCCTGGGTGAGACGGGTTGCGGCAAGAGTACACTGCTGCGCCTGATTCTGGGGCAGGAGTTCCCGACCGGGGGATTCATCGAGGTGGATGGAAAACCGGTGCGTTCGATCGACGCGCGTTGCGGTTATGTGCCGCAAAAGTATTCTTTGTTTCCCGATCGCACCGTGCTGGGCAATGTAATGTATGGACCAGAGAATGCGAAAAGCCGCTTCCTGGCGCGGCTTCGACCTTCGTTCTTTTCTTACCGCCGCAAGTTGCGCGTAGAGGCTCAGGCGCAACTGGTTCGCATGGGCTTGCGTCCTCAGGATATGGATAAGTATCCGCACCAGCTATCCGGGGGAATGCAGCAACGGGTTGCAATCGCGCAGGCGCTGCTTATGCATCCGCCGGTATTATTGCTGGACGAGGCGTTCAGCGCATTGGATCCATCAACCAGGGCGAGTCTGCAGGAGCAGTTGCGGGATGTCTGGCTGGAGTCAAAACCGACCGTGGTGTTTGTAACACACAATACGGCTGAGGCACTATTACTTGGTACGCGGCTCATTCTTCTGGGGCGCCATCGGGAAGATCGCGCCGGGGAGACTAACCTGGTGCTCGATATGCAGATTCCCCCGTCGAAGCTACCGCTTTCAATGCAGATGCAGACCCGCGAATTCCAGGAGTTACTGGAGCACGTGAAACAGCTCGCCTACAAATCGTCAAGCCTTCACTTGGATGATGCGATCGCCGATCGCATTGTTGAGGAGGGCAACCTCGCATGAAGCATTTCGCCCTGATGGGAAGCGCGTTTGCAGCCGCGCTCGGGATCGCCATCGTTTCTACGGGCAGAGTTGCTGCTTCCGACGATGCGCCGCCTTCATCTTCACCGAAGTTTTACGCCTCCAGGGTAACGGATATCATTAACGATAACTGCCTCTCATGCCACGATGACACGGCGAAGGGCGGCTTGCGTCTGGATTCGTATGCGGGAATCATGAAAGGCGGCATGGATGGTGCTGTCATTGTTCCCGGCGATCCTGCGGCGAGTATGCTGATCCAGGCCATCCGGCGAACGGGCGATTTGAAGATGCCGCCGAAGCGGCCGCTCGGGGCAACTGAAGTCGCTGATCTTGAGGCCTGGGTTAAGGCGGGAGCTACGGGCTCCGATCCCACGCCTCAAGCTGAATCGGCAGCGCCTGGGACACCCACTCCGGCAACCGCGCAGTCAGCCCAGCCAGTGTTGGTGTCTGCCGATGCGGACTTTTTCGAGAATCGAGTGCGGCCCATCCTGGCCAACAGCTGCTACGAATGCCACGACGATACGGCCAAGGGCGGATTGAGAGTGGATTCGAAGGCCGCGTTTGAAAAGGGTGGCAAAGACGGACCAGCCGTAGTTCCCGGCGATCCCGACAAGAGCCTCTTGATCCAGGCCGTGCGCCAGGCCGGTGAGTTGAAGATGCCCAAAGGGGGCAAGCTGACTGCGGACCAGGTGGCGACGCTTACCGAGTGGGTGAAGATGGGCGCGAAGTGGCCTGCCAATCCGGCGCCGACTACTGTTTCAGCCGTTCAATCGGCCGGCGTCGTAACCGAAAAGCAACGTGAATTCTGGTCGTTTCAACCATTGAAGAAGGTGACGCCTCCGGCCATTGAAGAGAGCCGCTATGAACATTGGGCGCAGACGCCGATTGACCGTTTCATTCTTTCCGGGTTGCATAAGGCCGGGCTCCAACCGGCGGCCGCTGCGGACCGAACTTCGCTCATTCGCAGAGCAACCTTCGACCTGACGGGACTCCCGCCGACCCACGAAGAAGTTCAGGCATTTCTCAACGACAAGTCTGCAAACGCATGGGAGAAGGTGGTCGATCGACTACTGGCATCACCTCGCTACGGTGAGCGTTGGGGACGCCATTGGCTGGATGTGGCACGCTACTCCGAAGACGATGTGCGCGGCCTCGATCCCAAGGGGCGCGGCTATATGCCCTTCGACGGTGCCTATCGTTATCGCGACTGGGTGATCAAGGCATTCAACGACGATGTCCCCTTCGACCGCTTCGCAGTCATGCAATTGGCTGGCGACAAGCTACCCTACAAAACCCCTGATGAGCGCAACGGCAACCTCACTGCGACAACTTATCTTGGAGCGGGGCCTTGGGTGTGGGACCAGGCTGAACCGATTCAGGGCCGCGCTGACGAGCGCAATGAACGCGTCGACGCTGTAACGCGCGGTATGCTGGGGCTTACCGTTGGATGCGCGCGCTGCCACAACCACAAGTACGATCCGATTGCGCAAACCGACTACTACAAAATTGTCAGCATCTTCGCCAACTCCACTTACAAGGAGTACCCGGTCGCATCGCCCGCAGCAACGGCCGCGTACGACAAGAAGAACCTCGAAGACGCCAAGCTACACGCCGATTTGAGAGATTACACCAGCGACCTGAGCAAGCAATTGGCCGGCGCGCTCTCCATCCAGATTTCCGACTATTTGACCGGCGCATGGAATGTACTTGGAAAGCCTAAGAAGACCGTCGATGAAGTTGCATCCAGCAAAAAACTCGATCCCGAATTGCTGCAGCGGTGGGTTGATTATCTTCCGAAAGAGCACTCCTTCCCATATCTGAATGACTGGAAGGCGATGACCGCATCGACCGACAGCACGGAAGCGGATGCCAAGGTGCTCGGCGATGCGTTTCAAAAATTGGTGCGGCGAGTATATGGGGCACAAGCCGAAATTGAAGATGAGAATGATGCCATCAAGGCAAAAAACAATGTGCCCAAGCACCGCTTGCTCGATGCCAAGCCAAGCGAATTCGAGACGTTTGACCAATTCTGTCCCGGTTGCGAATTGGAGTTGAGAGCGCTGCCCGCCGACGAGGCCAAGCTTTATCAGGAGCTCTTCATTGCTCTTTCAGGAGACCAGGAGGAGAGGTTCAAGCCCGGCGTATTGGTCTTCATGGGATGGGGTCTTCTGCGGCGCGTAGGTCCAGAGTTCCAGGCTTACATTGAGGGCCAGCAAAAGCAAATTGCCGCGCTCGATAAAGAACTCAAAGACACCGCTTACCCCTATGTGAACGGCATGGATGACAAGCCCAAGGTCGAAGACGTTCACCTGAACATCCGCGGCAATCCCCATTCCATGGGGCCCGTAGTGCAACGCGGATTTATAACCGTCCTCAGTCCGCCGGACAAGCAGCCGTATTCAGATGGCAGCGGCCGGCTCCAGTTCGCCAACGACATTGCGGGTCATTCTCTTGCGGCGCGCGTGATCGTGAACCGCGTGTGGGCTTGGCACTTCGGAACCGGTATTGTGAATACTCCCGACAACTTCGGCGTAATGGGGGACAAACCTTCGAATCCCGATCTGCTCGAATATCTGGCTTCGGAATTCGTCAGCCACGGTCGCTCCATTAAATGGCTGCAGCGCGAAATCATGCTTAGCGCGGTCTATCGCACCAGCACGCAAGAGTCGCCCGAAGCGCATGACAAGGATGGGGCCAACCGCCTTTACTCGCACTTCAATCGCCAGCGCCTCGATGCCGAGGAGCTTCGCGACAGCATGTTGTTCGCCGCGGGGGATCTGGACTTGAAAGAGATCGGAGGACCGTCGACCGATTTCACGCCCGATAATCTGCGTCGAACTGTGTACTGCAAGGTGAGCCGCTTCAGGCTTAACAACTATCTGATGGTCTTCGACTTTCCCAACCCCAGTTTTACCGCTGAACAGCGCTTCTCGAGCAATGTGCCTCTGCAACAGCTCTTCTTTATGAACAATCCCTTCGTCTACAAGCAGGCCAGCGTGCTCGCCGAGCGCGTCCATAGCGAAGCGACGGACGAAGCGCGAATCGGCAAGGCCTACGAGTACCTGTTCCAGCGCGAACCCACTGCGGACGAACTCCAGTTGGGCCTCAAGTTCCTAAGCACCACACCGCAAAAGCCCGGCTACGCCGTTAATGGCGAGCCAATCACAGCATGGGATGAGTATGCCCGCGCGCTGCTCAGCTCTAACGAATTTCAATTTATGAATTGATATGCAAGTGCGGGCCTTACTGGTCCGTTGAGGAGAACAACATGTTTCACAATCCCGCAAGCCGCCCTCTCACTCGCCGCCAGGCACTCAGAACCATGGGCTGCGGCTTTGGCTATCTGAGCCTTGCCAGCCTGGTCGGGCAGTCCCTCGCCCGCGCTGAGTCCTCGGGCGACCGTCCCTCATGGACGATCACCGACAAGCCTAAGGCCAAGCATGTGATCTTTCTGTTCATGAATGGCGGCCTCTCGCAGATCGACAGTTTTGATTACAAGCCGGCGCTGGAGAAGTATCACGGCCAGCCCATGCCGGGCGGCGCACTGGCGCACGAGCGCAAGACCGGCAACCTCATGAAGTCGCCATTCAGCTTCAAGAAATATGGCAAGAGTGGCATCGAAGTCAGCGAGATATTTCCCAACCTTGCCGAATGCGTGGACGACATGTGCTTCGTGCGTTCGGTCTATACCGAGATTCCGAATCACGAGCCGGCGCTGGAGATGATGAACACGGGAGCGAATTTTGCCGGTCGTCCATCCATGGGGTCGTGGCTCACATACGGCCTCGGCACTCTGAACAAGAACTTGCCTGGCTTCGTGGTGCTTTGCCCTGAAGTGCCCACCACAGTTGGGCCGCCGCTGTGGTCTTCGGCTTTCCTTTCGCCCATGCATCAGGGAACCTATGTCTCCGATGCTGTTTCGAAATCGGACTTCGATCCTCAAAAACTGATTGCCAATATTCACAACGAGCAGTTCGACCTGACACAACAGCGCAAGGAAATCGATCTTGTAAAACAGTTAGACCAACTGAACATGACCTCTGCACAGGGTGGCGCGCACGACCCGCAACTCGAAGGAACCATCGGCGCTATGGAGACGGCCTTCAGAATGCAGACCGAGGCTCCAGATGTGTTCGATGTACGGAAAGAATCCGCCGCGGTGTTGAAGATGTATGGCGAAGGCAGCACCGCGCGTGGATGCCTCACTGCTGCTCGCCTGATCGAGAAGGGCGTGCGCATGGTGCAGGTCTACTATGCCAAGGGCGACCCATGGGACCATCACTTCGACATCGAGTTGCATCGCAAGACCGGGCGCGATTCGGATCAGCCTTTTGCTGCGCTTATCAAGGACCTGAAAGCGCGCGGCCTTTTCGACGAAACGATCATCGTGGCCGGATCGGAATTCGGACGTACGCCGGTTGTGGAGGTGGGCAGCGGATTCATGGGCGGTCAGACGCACAACGGACGCGACCACAATCCACACGGCTTCACCATGTGGCTGGCGGGAGGGGGATTCAAGCAAGGTTTCACCTACGGAACTACGGACGACTTCGGCTGGAAGGCCGTCGAGAATCCAGTCCACGTACATGACATTCATGCGACGATTCTTTATCAACTCGGCATCGACCACACGAAGCTCACTTACCACTACAGTGGTCGCGATTATCGATTAACCGACCTCTATGGCAACGTAATCCACGACCTGATTGCCTGATCGCTGCATTCTGGAAATCAAATGCGCCGTTCTCGATTCTCAGAAGCGGTGCATTCAATCAGTGCCTCTCTACTGTTTTCAACTCCCATCACACTCAAGAGGAAACGCCTGCATGAAGCGCTCTCTTCTGCTCCTCCTGCTTCTTTCCGCCGCCATTCTCTCAGCCAAGGCCCAGTTTCCAGACCCGGATGGGGGAACTCTTGAGCGTGGCGTGCTGCCCGTCAAGTGGACCACCGGCGGCCCGAAATGCATGGAGATCCCCGAGTGGCAGGTGCATGAATACAACTCGGATTTCTTCATTCTGCGCCAGTCCGGCTGCACGGACGCGGAGATGCCGTTCCTATATCTCATCTTCGGTAAGGATCGTGGCCTGCTCTGGGATACCGGCTCGCGCAATGGCAATCTCGCGCCCGAGTTGCAGCACGTTGTGCATGACTGGCTTGAGCGCAATCATCGCGACAGCATTCCCATCGTCGTGACCCATTCTCATTCGCATAGCGACCACACCTGGGGCGACACGGCCCTGCAAGCGATGCACGATCGGGCCATGCCGATTGAATTTGTCGCACCTACTGTGGAGGCGGTCTCAAAGTCATTCGCAATTGCCACCTGGCCCACGAGCATTGGACAGGTGGATCTCGGTGGCCGAATCCTGAATATCATTCCGATCCCAGGCCATGACAAATACGCCATCGCCCTCTACGACCCGCAGACGGGCATCGTGCTTACCGGTGACAACCTTTATCCTGGCAGACTCTATATCCCCGATTTTCCGAACTACCAGACAAGCACCGAACGCCTTATCGCTTTCCTGGAAGGCAAGCCCGTTGCGCACATCCTCGGCAATCACATAGAACAGACCAGCACGCCGTTCCTCGATTTTCCCATCGGCTCCATCTACCACCCCGATGAACATCCGCTCGAGCTCACCTTCGGAACGCTCCTCGAACTGGAAGACGGTTTGAAGTCGATGCACGGCGTCCCACATCGTCTTGCTACGCGCGGTTTCACAATTTGGCCACTTGATCCAAAGGAGCACGGACTGGGCGCAAGGATGGAAGAGATTTACAAGCAGACACAGGCTGAGCAATTGAAGAACAAGTGGAATCAACTCGTGAAATAGCTCGGAATTGTTGATTCAGGTCAACCTGAAGGAGAGCGCGAGCCAGCCGAGGAAATTTCTGAAACGATGCTTCCCCACACATTGGGACGCAATACGGCATTGCTGCCGATGGCGACCAGAGGCGCGAACAAACAGTTCCCTAGCCGTTCAGGCGAGGGGCAGCAAATCTCTCTTGCCCGGTCGGATCAAGCCATGCTGTGGGTGCTCAGCCCTTAAGTGTATCGAGTCCGCCATATGTCACGCTATTCCCAAAGAATTCCGGCAAATTCGTCGAATTTTAGCCCGGGACGCTCTACAACTTTGACCGGATGGAAAAGTATTCGGCACACTTTTACACTCGGCAATGAGAATTGCATCAAGTGAAAAAACGTGACCAAAGTAAGCAAGAATTCACAAAATAGGCGCCAGTGACCTTGTCACAAACGATGTCTTGAGGCCACGTATAGGAACTGTATCCGACCGAAGTCCTCATTCCACGGATACTTGAGGAGGACCATGGCGATCTGCGGCTTGCTATTTTCTCGGATGAGATTTCGTACCCTGACGAACGCATTCCTGCCTTCCGGATTGTTTCTTGCCTGCATTCCCGCAATCGTGTCGGCGCAGGTCGCCGTAATTCCGAGTGCGCCCCAGTACAACATTCAGGTATTGCCCGGATCGACAAGGCAGATCAATGTCAACGTCACAGGTGGCGCGCTCAACACGATCAACTGGAGTGTTCTCTCAACGACAGGTGGGGCGAGCGCCACATTCACGACGCCGGCGGCTGCCAATGTTTCGACCGTCAGCGCCGGATTGCCAACGGTTCAAGTCAACATTGGTCCAGGAACAGGAAACTGCTCTGTTCCGCAGCCCGCTTCCGCTTCGGGAACGTACACCGTGGTGTCGACTGCAACGGTGACGGTGCAGGCACAGTCGGTGGACGATCCGACCAAGAGCGGTACGTTTCTCTTCAACGTCTGCGCCAAGACAACGACGGTGATGATTGCGCCGGCGTATCAGCAGGCTTTTATGGGGCAACACCGAATGCTGCAGTCGTGGGTATCGGGTGACACCGATGAGACGGGAACGTGGAGTATCGTTGCGCAGCCCAGCGGTGGCAATGGTGTTTTGGCCGACACAACCAATCGCGACACAGATTTTGTGGCAACGGTGACAGGTCGCTATACGTTGCAATATACGAGCCACAGTAATACTGCTAAAAGTTCCACGGCCATTGTTTACGTATCTCCCAATCCTCTTCCCGCCTATGCGTCAACACCTAACAAAACCGAACCGCGCGAATGTTATCACGACCCCGCGTTAACTGGAGGAGATTACGAGGTTGGCGCGGGGAAGCAGTACCCCACACTTCAGTCGACGCCCGCGGCAGGCTCTCTTGCACCAGGCTCAATCATTCGAGTTTGGAACACCGATACAACGGGATCGAATCCGTCGACTTATCACGAGTATTATCAGGTCGCTTCAACTGGGACAGCGACGCAGCCAAT
>Ga0182016_10008514_pt1 | contig 10348 bp, 9 predicted proteins | sample 712S2MmetaG_FD_120491 | JGI IMG/M metagenome (GOLD analysis project Ga0182016, IMG submission 120491) | Permafrost microbial communities from Stordalen Mire, Sweden - 712S2M metaG | ecosystem: Environmental > Terrestrial > Soil > Wetlands > Permafrost | place: Sweden: Stordalen | collected... | reverse complement strand
GCCGGAGCGGTTTCCGCCGGCGCGGCGACACCCGTTGCGGCGCGCGACGCTTTCGCCAGCGTGCCGGCGCCGCGCGCCGAGATCGATGGCGGATCGCTCGGCGTTCGTCCGAGCGCCGACATCGACCAGTCGGCGGTCCTGCAACGCGCCATCGACCTCGCGGCGGCGGGCGGTTCGGTATTGCGGCTGCCTCCGGGTATCTACCGCGCCGGCGGCTTGCGCTTGCCACCCTACGCGGCCATCGCCGGCGTCGCCGGATCGACGCGGCTCGTCATGACCGTTGGACCCTCGCTCCTGGCGTCGACCGGCAGCGACTATGTCAGCATCAGCGATCTCGTTCTCGACGGCGATCGCGTGTTGCTGCCCGACGGCCGCGGCCTCGTTCATCTCGCGCAGGGCCGCGCGCTGCGCCTCACCAACTGCATGGTGGTCAATGCCGGCGGCAACGGCGTCATGCTCGATGCCATCGCTGGCGAGGTGACGGGAAACACCGTGATCGGCGCCGCCGACTACGCGATTTTTTCCAACAATGCCGCCGGGTTGCGGATCGCCGGTAATACCGTGCAGGACGCCGGCAATACCGGCATTGCGGTCTGGCGCAGCGCGCCCGGCGATGACGGCACGCTGGTGGTCGACAATCGCATCGAGGACACCAAGAATAAATCCGGCGGTAATGGCCAGTGGGGCAATGCGATCAGCGTGTTCCGCGCCGACAATGTGGTCGTGCGCGGCAACCGCATCCGCAATGCCGCCTATTCGGCGGTGCGCGGCAATACGGTCGCGAATATCCAGATCGCCGGCAATACCTGCAGCAGGCTCGGCGAAACCGCGCTCTATGTCGAACTCGGCTTCAACGGCGCGGTGATCGCCAACAATATCGTCGATGGGGCTGCGGTCGGGGTCTCGATCACGAATTTCAAGGATCAGGGCGGCAGGCTTGCCGTCGTGCAAGGCAATCTGATCCGCAATCTGCATCGCGGCCGTCCGGATGGCGGCGATGCGGAAGCCATCGGCATCAGCGCCGAGGCCGATACGGCCGTGACCGGCAATGTCATCGAGAATGTCAAAGGCCCCGGCATCCTCGCCGGCTGGGGACCGTCGCTGCGCGACGTCGCCATTACGGGGAATTTGGTGCGCGGCGCCGATGTCGGCATCGCCGTCTCGGTGGCGCCGGAAGCCGGCACGGTCCTGATTGCCAACAATCTCATCACCGACGCGCCGCTCGGCGCCATCGTCGGCCGCGAGTGGGACAAAACGGTCACCGGCGACCTCAGCAAGGACGGCGCCGAGCGCTACGCCCAATTGTCGATCGACGGCAATCGAGTGCGGTGAGGCTAGTTATCTGTTTGAGCATGTCCTTTTCGCAAAACCGGCTTCCACTTTTGTGGGACATGCTCTAAATCGCCCCCGTCACCTTGATCTTGCCGACCTCAAAACTATTCCAGTTTCGCAATACCGGCCGACTGAAAAGCGCGAGCGCCCCACGCTCCGCCTCTTCGAGCGGCAGGAAGCGCGCGATCACAGCCGCCATGACCGCCTGCGCGGCGCGGCCAGCGCCATCGTCGCATTTGATCGCGATGCCGAGCCCTTGTTGCGGCAGCGCCCCGCAATAGACGCCTTCGGCGCCGGTCTTGACGAAAACCCGCGCGCCGAAAAGCTCCATGATGTCGGTGCAGAAGCGCCCGCTGCCGGCGACATGCCAGGGCTTTTGCGCGCAGGCGCTGCGCAACCGTGCCGCCGCCTTGGCTTGATCGGGTGACAGGCCCTGCCCGGTGCCGAATTTGGCAAAGCCGCGGGCAAGATTTTCGAGCGGCACCGCCCAGGTCGGCACCGAGCAGCCGTCGATCGCGCAACGCTCCTGCCCTAGCGCGGCGCCAGTGAAATCTTCGATGACGGCGCGGACTTCGCGCTGCACCGGATGTTCCGGTCGGAAATAATCGGAATGGTCGACACCCATGGCGCAAGCGAGGCAGAGAAAGCCCGCATGCTTGCCGGAGCAATTATTATGCACTGCCGACGCCGTCCCGGTGCGCGCCAACGCATAGGCCGCGGCTTGCGACATCGGCCAATGCACGCCGCAGCGAAGCGCTGCAGGATTAAGACCCGCGGCCGCCAACATGCGCTCGACGCCGGCGACATGCCCGGGCTCGCCGCTGTGCGACGCGCAAGCCAGCGCCAGCTCTTCGTCACCGAAGCCGTAGCGGTCGGCGGCGCCGCTCTCGACCAGCGCTAAAGCCTGCAACGCTTTGATCGCCGAGCGCGGAAACACCGGCGTCGCCACATCGCCGATTGCCAGCACCGGCGTGCCATCGGCGTCGCAGACGGCGACCGCACCGCGATGGCGGCTTTCCACCAGCGCGCCGCGCATGACTTCGACGACAACGGGGTTAGGCATATTTGGCTCGATCTCGTAAAGTTTCCCTGTTCCGGAGATTCATTGTGACAGGTCGATCACGTAACCTCTGTCACCTGGGTATACACCATGAGCCGACTCACCATTGTCGTCCCGGTGCTCGACGAAGCAACGATCATCGCCGGCGCCCTTCAGGCGCTCGCGCCGTTGCGCGCGCGCGGCGCCGAGATCATCGTGGTCGACAGCGGCTCGAGCGACGGCACGGAGCGCTTGGCGGCGCCGTTCGCCGACCGGGTCGTGACCGCCCCGCGCGGACGCGGGGCGCCGCTGAACACCGGCGCTAAGCTCGGCACCGGCGACGCGTTCCTATTCCTGCACGCCGACACGACATTGCCGGAAAACGGCGACGCGCTGATCGCCATGGCGCTGACCCGGCGTGCCTGGGGCCGCTTCGATCTGCGCATCGCCGGACGGCATCCGTTTCTTGCCGTCGTCGCGCGCTTGATCAATTGGCGCTCGCGGCTGACCGGGGTCGCCAGTGGTGATCAGGCGATCTTCATCAGCCGCGAGGCGTTCGCTGCGGTCGGCGGCTTTCCGAATATTCCACTGATGGAAGACATCGCGATGTCGCGGCGACTGAAGCGCCTGTCGCGGCCCGCTTGCATCGCGACGCCGGTCATCACCTCGGGACGCCGCTGGGAGCATCACGGCGTGTGGCGGACGATCGTCCTGATGTGGCGGCTGCGGCTTGGCTATTACCTCGGCGTCGAGCCGGCGCGCTTGGCGCTGCGCTACCGCCCGGTGCCGGCTTCAGCCGCGCAAAGCGGCGCCGGGCCATAGCGCCGGCGCCGAGCGCGCATATTGGACCGGCCGCGCCACCTCGGCGCCGAGCGTCTGCGCCGCGTGCCAGCCCCAATGCGGATCGTCGAGGAAGGCGCGCGCCATCGCCACCATGTCGGCCTTGCCCTCGGCGATGAGGGCTTCGGCCTGTTCGGCGCCGGCGATCATGCCGACCACGCGCACCGCAATACCCGACTCGCGGCGCACTTGTTCGGCGACCGGCACGTTGAAGCCGGGATCGGTCGGCCAGCGGCTGTCGGGTGAGATATTGCCGGAAGAAATATCGACGAAATCGAGCCCCGCCGCTTTCAACTCCTTGGCAAGCACGACCGCATCGTCGCCGGTGAGCCCGCCATCGAGCCAATCGGTGCCGGTAATGCGGGCGCCGAGCGGCGTGCCGCGCGGGACCGCGGCGCGCACTTCGCGGGCAACTTCGAGCGGAAAGCGCATGCGGCCGGCAAGCGAGCCGCCATAGTCGTCGTTGCGCTTGTTCGACAGCGGCGAGACAAAACTGTGCAGCAGATACCCGTGCGCCAGATGCAGCTCGATGGCGTCGAAACCGGCACGCAGCGCGCGCTTGGCGGCGTCGGTAAAATCCTTGCGGACCCGCGCCATGTCGTCCTCGGTCATGGCGCGCGGCGTATGCCAGCCCGGCCCGAACGGCAGCGCCGACGGCGCGATGGTCGGCCAGGGATCCTGGCTGGGCTCGAGCGCCTTGGCGCCTTCCCAAGGCCGTTGCGACGACGCCTTGCGTCCGGCATGCGCAAGCTGGATGCCGAGCTTGGCGCTGCCGATGCGCTTGCAGTGGAGCACGATGCGCCGCAGCGCATCCTCGCAGGCGTCGGAATAGATGCCGAGGCAGCCGTGCGTGATGCGGCCATGGCGCTCGACATGGGTCGCTTCCAGCACAAGGAGGCCCGCGCCCGAATTGGCCAGCATGCCGAGATGCGTCATGTGCCAGTCGTTGCCGACGCCGTCATTGGCGCTGTACTGGCACATCGGCGCGACGACGATGCGGTTCGGCAGCGTGAGATCGGCGAGTTTTATCGGCGAGAACAAAGCGCTCGGCATTGCGGGTCACATTCTGTTGCGGTGAGGAAATTAGGTCAAAAAGGCAGCGTGAGCAGGGCCGCCGCCACGCTCGCTGCGCTGTGGATAACGCGTCAGATGCCGGAGAGTCTAGAGGATGATTGAACAGGGCTTGCGTCGAATCCGGCCGCAAGACGGGTCGGAGCCGCAACCGACGTCACGCGTTATTGAAGCCGTTTTGCCAGGGCGAAGGCAGCATCTCGTCCGAAGGATCGACGCGGTGCGGAAACGCGAATATCTCGTCCTGGCCCAGGCTGTCTTCGCTCGCCACACCGTTGATTGCCGGAACACCGGCAATCGTCGCCCACTGGTCGCGGAGCCGGAGCACCTTGCGCATTTCAATAAGGAATTCGTCGTGGGTGTAGTAGTGCCGCCAGCGCCCGGTATCGCACAATTCGATAAAATTCTCCTGCCGACGCTCGATCAATGCGAGCCAGCGGCGCGCGACACTGTCGTACGGACCTTGTTGCCCTTCCGACATGGGAAATGCCAAAAGCACCCGTGGAATCGGTGCTTTTGGATATTCAAAAAGCGCGGCTGATTCGGCAATCAAAATGAATGAAGATCGGCGACGACTATTTGTTGACTTTCAGCTTGTGGATAAGACCGTGCAAAAGCGATTCGCGATCTAATCACTTGCGGGGGGTCCGCGTGCTACAGCCGGACGCGCAACCGGTTGGCGAGTTCGCCGACGATGCCGCGGCGGAACAGCGAGACGCAGAGGACGAAAATGACGCCCTGGATCACCAGCACCCATTGGCCGAACGGCGCCAGATAGTTCTCCATGGCGATGATGACGAAGGCCCCGACCACGGGACCGAATATCGTGCCGAGCCCGCCGACCAGTGTCATCAAAATGACCTCGCCCGACATGGTCCAATGCACGTCGGTCAGCGACGCCAATTGAAACACAATCGCCTTCAGCGATCCGGCAAGCCCGGCCAAGGTCGCCGACAGCACGAAGGCCAACAGCTTATAGCGGTCGGTCTTGTAGCCGAGCGAAATGGCGCGCTGCTCGTTCTCGCGGATGGCCTTGAGCACTTCGCCGAACGGCGAATTGATGATGCGATAGATCAGGAATAAAGCCGCGAGCACGATGACGAGCACGGCCGCATACATCGTCATTTCGTTACTGAGATCGAACACGCCGAACAGGTGGCCGCGCGGCACCGCCTGGATGCCGTCCTCGCCGCCGGTCAGCTTTACCCGCAGCGCGACGAGATACATCATCTGCGCCAGCGCGAGCGTGATCATGGCGAAATAGATGCCCTGGCGGCGAATGGCGAGGCTGCCGGCGACGATGCCGAGGATAGCCGCGGTCGCCGTACCGTTGAGGATCGCAAGCTCCGGCGGCATCCCCCAGGACTTCGCCGCATAGGCAGCCAGATAGCTCGCCCAGCCGAAAAACAGCGCGTGGCCGAACGAGACCAGGCCGACATAGCCGATCAGGAGATTGAAGGCGCAGGCGAACAGCGCAAAACACAGCGCCTTCTCCAGAAACACCGGGTAAAGCAGAAACGGCGCCGCAATCAGGAACACCACCATAACGGCTGCCGCCACGCCGACGCTGCGCTCGGTTTCACGGCGGGCGGCCGGCGCCGCGGCTTCGGCGGTGCTCGCCATCATAGGCTCCGTCCGAACAAGCCGGCCGGCCGGACCAACAGCACGACGATCATGATGGCGAAGATCACGGTATTCGACGCCTCGGGGAAAAACACTTTGGTCAGGCCCTCGACAATGCCAAGCGCGAAGCCGGTCAGGATCGCGCCCATGATCGACCCCATGCCGCCGATGACGACCACCGCGAACACGACGATGATCAGATCGGAACCCATCTGCGGCGATACGTTATAGATCGGCGCCGCCATGACGCCGGCGAGCGCCGCGAGAGCGACGCCGAAGCCGTAGGTCAGCGTCACCATGCGCGGCACGTTGATGCCGAAGGCCCGCACCAGCGTCGGGTTTTCGGTGGCGGCGCGCAGATAGGAGCCGAGCCGCGTCCGCTCGATTGCGAACCAGGTGGCAAAACACACCACGAGCGAGAACGCGATCACCCAGGCGCGGTAATTGGGCAGGAACATGAAGCCGAGATTGCGTCCGCCCTGCAGCGAATCCGGCACCGCATAGGGCTGGCCCGACGAGCCGTAATAATTGCGGAACAGGCCTTCGATGATCAGCGCCAGGCCGAAGGTGAGCAAGAGCCCGTAGAGCGGATCGAGGCTGCGCAACTGCTGCAGCAGCACCCGCTCGATGACGATGCCAAGCGCGCCGACCAGGACCGGCACGATCAAGAGCGCCGCCCAATAATTGATGCCGAGATATTGCAGCAGCATATAGGCGACGAAGGCGCCCATCATGTACTGCGCGCCGTGGGTGAAATTGATGATGTTGAGCATGCCGAAAATGACGGCGAGCCCGAGACTCAGGAGCGCGTAGAACGAGCCGTTGATCAGGCCGAGCAGAAGCTGGCCGAACAGCGCCTGCGACGGGATGCCGAAGATTTCGAACATGCGCTCAACGTCTCACGCGGTAACCCGGCAGCGAAAAACCTCTCCCCGCGCGGGCGGGGAGAGGTAGACCTCAGTTGGTGATCATCGGGCAGTTGTCGTCCTTCAACGGACGGAACGCGTCGTCCGCCGCGATGGTAGCGCGGAGCTTGTAGTCGTCGCCCGGATATTTCGATTCCGCCGGCGTCTTCACCTCGAACACATAGGCGGGATGAATTTTGCGGCCGTCGGCGCGGATCGAGCCTTTGCCGAACAGCGGATCGTCGGTCGGCATTTCCTTCATCTTGGCGACCACGGCCTTGCCGTCGGCGGCGCTTTTCAGTTCGGCGACCGCCTTGAGGTAGTGCGTGACCGCCGAGTAGACGCCGGCCTGGCTCATGTTCGGGAATTTTCCCGGAACCTGCGCCTGCCAGCGCTTGGTCCAGGCGCGATTGGCGTCCGTCATGTCCCAATACCAGGTCTCGGTCAGAACGAGCCCTTGCGCGACCTTCAGCCCGAGCGCCTCGACATCGGTGATGAAGACCAACAGGCCGGCAAAGTGCTGGCCGCCGGCCGTGATGCCGAATTCCGCGCCTTGCTTGATCGAATTGTCGGTATCGCCTCCGGCATTGGCGAGACCGATGATTTTCGCCTTCGACTGCTGCGCTTGCAGGAGGAAGGACGAAAAATCCTGGTTGTTGAGCGGCACGCTGACGCTGCCCAGCACCTTGCCGCCATTGGCCTGCACTACGGCCGTGGTGTCGCGCTCAAGCGCATGGCCGAAGGCATAATCGGCGGTGAGGAAGAACCAGGTATCGCCGCCGGTCCGCACCACCGCGCCGCCGGTGCCGTGCGCCAGCATCCAGGTGTCGTAGGTCCAGTGAACGGTATTGGGCGAGCATTTCGGCCCGGTCAGATCGGAAGTCGCGGCATTGGAAACCAGGAAGACTTTGTTCTTCTCGCGTACGACCTCGTTGACCGCGAGCGCGACGCCCGAATTCGGCACGTCGACGACGACATCGACGTGGTCGACGTCGAACCATTGCCGCGCCACGCCGGCGCCGATGTCGGGCTTGTTCTGGTGATCTGCGGCGACCACCTCGACCTTCATGCCGTGGGCGGCCGGATTGAAGTCCTCGACCGCGAGTTTCGCAGCCGCAACCGAGCCCGGCCCGCCAATGCCGGAATAAAGGCTCGACATGTCGGTCAGAATGCCGATCTTGACCGGGATGTCTTCGGCCCGCGCCGCCGTCGCCATCAGCATGGCGGCAAGAAAGGCCAGACTGGTTGTTGTTCTCATAACACTTCTCTCCTGTGGGTCGAGGCTTGCTCGACGCATTTTCAATTGCCGTCTCAATTGGTGACCATCGGACAGTTGTCGTCCTTCATCGGCCGGAACGCTTCTTCGGCCGGAATGGTGACGCGTAATTTATAGACGTCGCCGGGATATTTCGATTCCTCGGGCGATTTCACCTCGAACAGATAGGCGGGATGGATTTTGCGGCCGTCGGCGCGAACATAACCCTTGCCGAACAACGGATCGTCGGTCGGCAACTCCTTCATCTTGGCGACCACGGCTTTGCCGTCGGTCGTGCTCTTCAGCGCGGCGATCGCCTTCAGATAATGCAGCGTCGCCGAATAGACGCCGGCCTGATTCATGTTCGGGAACTTGCCCGGCCGCTCGACCTGCCAGCGCTTGGCCCAGGCGCGGGTGCCGTCATTCATGTCCCAATAAAAAGTCTCGGTGAGGACAAGGCCCTTGGCGACGTTGAGCCCGAGCGCGTTCACGTCGGCGATATAGAACAACAGCGCGGCAAAGTGCTGGCCGCCTTTGACGATGCCGAATTCGGCGCCCTGCTTGATGGCGTTGATGGTATCGCCCCCGGCATTGGCGAGCCCGATGATCTTGGCCTTCGACGCCTGCGCCTGAAGCAGGAACGACGAGAAATCCTGATTGTTCAGCGGATGGGCGACGCTGCCGAGCACTTTGCCGCCATTGGCAAGCACGACCGCGGTGGCGTCGCGCTCGAGCGCATGGCCGAAGGCGTAATCGGAAGTGAGGAAGAACCAGGTGTCGCCGCCGGTCTTGACCAGCGCGCCGGCGGTTGCGTGCGCCAGCATCCAGGTGTCGTAGGTCCAGTGAATGGTGTTGGGCGAACATTTAGGACCCGTCAGGTCGGAAATCGCAGCGCCCGAGACCAAAAACACTTTGTTCTTCTCCCGCGTCACCTCGCTTACCGCCAGCGCGACGCCGGAATTCGGCACGTCGACAATGGCGTCGACGCCGTCGACGTCGAACCATTGCCGCGCGATGTTGGCGCCGATATCCGGCTTGTTCTGATGGTCGGCGCTGACGATATCGACCTTCATGCCGTGGGCTAACGGATTGAAATCCTCGATCGCCAATTTGGCCGCCGCGATCGAGCCGGCGCCGGTGTCGTCGGCATAAAGGCTCGACATATCGGTGAGCACGCCGATCTTGACGTTGGTCTGCGCTTGCGCGGCCGTCGCCAGCAGGGCCGCGGCCGCGAATGCCAGGCTGGTCGCAAATGTCAGTTTTGAAGCGAATTTCATGACTTCCCTCCCTTATTCCCTCTTTGGCGCGCGGGCTTTTGCCCTTTTCTTTCTCTATATCAAACTCCGAGATACTCGTGCAGCTTTCCCATATTGGCCTTTAGTTCAGGGGTCGAAAACTCGTCGACGATCCGTCCGTGCTCCATGACATAGTGCCGGTCGGCGACCGTGGCGGCGAAATGGAAATTCTGCTCGACCAAGAGTACCGTGAAGCCCTGGACCTTGAGCATGGCGATGGTCTCCCGGATTTGCTGGATAATGACCGGCGCCAGGCCTTCGGTCGGCTCGTCGAGCAGCAAGAGCCGCGCGCCGGTGCGCAGGATCCGGCCGATGGCGAGCATCTGCTGTTCGCCGCCGGACAGTTTCGTGCCCTGACTGTTCAGCCGCTCACGCAAATTCGGAAACAGAGCGAAGATCCGATCGAGATCGAGACCGCCGGGACGGACCTGCGGCGGCAACAGCAGATTTTCCCGCACGCTGAGGCTTGCGAAAATGCCGCGCTCTTCGGGGCAGAAGGCGATGCCGGCGCGCGCGATCACGTTCGACGGCGCCGCGATAAGCTCGCGGCCCTCGAAGCGCACCGAGCCAGAGCGCCGCTCGACGATGCCCATGATCGACTTCAAGGTCGTGGTCTTGCCGACGCCGTTGCGGCCAAGCAGCGTCACCACCTCGCCGGCCCGCACCTGGAAAGTGGCGCCGTGCAAAATGTGCGACTCGCCGTACCAGGCCTCGAGCCCCTCGACGGCGAGCATGGCGCGCGGATTGGGCGAGGCGGTCTCAAGCATGGCCGGTTCCCAGATAGGCTTCACGCACCGCGGGATTCGCCGACACCGTCTCGTAATCGCCCTCGGCCAGCACCTGGCCGCGAGTCAATACGGTGATGCGGTCGCAGAGGTCGGCAACCACGCTGAGATTATGTTCAACCATGAGCACGGTGCGGGTCGCGGCGATCGATTTGATCAGCGCGCTGATGCGGGCGATATCCTCGTGGCCCATGCCCGCCATC
>Ga0182016_10008512_pt1 | contig 10349 bp, 7 predicted proteins | sample 712S2MmetaG_FD_120491 | JGI IMG/M metagenome (GOLD analysis project Ga0182016, IMG submission 120491) | Permafrost microbial communities from Stordalen Mire, Sweden - 712S2M metaG | ecosystem: Environmental > Terrestrial > Soil > Wetlands > Permafrost | place: Sweden: Stordalen | collected... | reverse complement strand
GACCGCCAGCGCCGCCGCCCGGCCCGAATCCCACCAATTTCATTGGCGTCGATGCCGGAGCCAATCGCCACACCATCAGCGCGATGATCTATGGAACGGCATTCGCCACCTCCAATCAATTGGCGGACTTGGGTTTCACCATGAACCGTTCGGGCGGGAATGAGGAGACCACCTACAATTGGGAACTCAATGCCCACGGCAAAGGTGCCGACTGGTATTTTGAAAGCATCGCGGACGACTCCGCCACGCCCGGTGAATCAGCGGACTCGGTGGTGGCTAATTCCAAAATGGGAGGCGCGCAACCGCTCATTACCATCCCTATGATTGGCTGGGCGCCAATATTGGGTTCTGGCCGGAGTATTCTGGCCAGTTATTCCATCGCCAAATACGGGGCGCAGACAGGCCATGATCCTTACCTGGCCAATGCCGGCAACGGTGTGCTGGCCAGCGATAATGCCCTCATTACCTGGAACGACAAGACGGATGCCTACACGAATGTAGATACTGCTTTTCAAATGGGTTACGTAGGCCACTTGACCAATACCTGGGGCGTGTCCACCAATGGCGGAGTCGGCTATTTCATCATGGATAACGAACATAGTCTCTGGTTCTCCACGCACCAGGACATCCACCCGGTGGGACCCACCATGCGGGAAATCTATGGCGACATCGTGGCCTATGCCTCGATGGTCAAGAAGATGGACCCGCAGGCGCTGGTGGCGGGGCCGGAAGAGTGGGGTTGGAGCGGCTATCTCTACAGCGGCTACGACCAGCAATGGGCCGGACAACATGGCAACTACAACCCCGCAGATTATCCCGATCGAGGCACGAACGGCGGCCGGGATTACATGCCCTGGCTGCTGAATCAGCTCCACGAATACAACATCACGAACGGCCAACGCCTCTTGGATTATTTCACCCTGCATTGCTATCCGCAGGAGGGCAACGTCTCGGGCAACGCGGTGGATACCGCGACGGAATTATTGCGCAACCAATCCACGCGCCAATTCTGGGACTCAAACTATGTGGACCCCAGTTGGATCAACAGCGTGATTATGCTCATCCCTCGCATGTCTAATTGGGTCTCAACTTATTATCCCGGAACCAAGATTGGCATCACGGAATACAACTGGGGCGCGGAGCCTTACATGAGTGGCGCCACTGCCCAGGCCGATATTCTCGGCATCTTTGGCCGGCAAGGATTGGATCTGGCCACGCGCTGGACGACTCCCGACTCCACGACCCCCACCTACCTGGCGATGAAGATATACCGCAATTACGACAGCCAGGGTCATGCCTTTGGCGACACCAGTGTCCTGGCGGATGGTCCCAACCCGGACAACGTCGCCGTGTTCGCGGCGCAGCGTTCCACGGACCAGGCGCTGACCCTGATGGTTGTCAATAAATATCTAGCGGGCGCCACGCCGCTTGTCATCAACGTGACCAACTTCACCGGCAATGGGACGGCGCAAGTTTGGCAACTCAACTCCAGCAACGTCATCGCGCAACTGAGCGGCGTGCCTTACCGCAGCGGCGTGCTGCAAACCGTCGTCCCCGCGCAAAGCGTGACTCTCTTTGTTCTCCCTGCGAGCGCGACGCTCCGACTGACCGCAGGAGCGCCGCGGGCCGACGGCCAATTTCAATTCACGGTGAGCGGGGAAATTGGACAGAATTTCATTTTGCAAGCATCGCCCGACCTGGTCCGTTGGCTGCCCATCAGCACCAATACGCTGGCCAATAGTTCTTTGGCAGTTCTCCTGCCGGCAACGAATACCGCCGCGCTGTATTACCGCAGCCTGGTTCACTAAGCCGTATTCATGCAGTCAGGCAGGGCGAGTTCAACGCAAAGGCGCGAAGGCGCGAAGGCGCAAAGGCGCAACGCGGCGGGCCGCAACCAAATTTCACCTCGAAAGACCGAGGATGGCGAAGAGCCACAGAGCGACACAGATCAACACAGATCGAGAAGTTTCCTTTGTCTGTGCCCATTTGTGTTCATCTGTGGCCTGACTTCGTATCTTCTTGACCTTTGGGCCTGAAAAGGGAGAGCGATCAGGAGGAGCGCTTCCTCCGCCAACGGGGAGCTTGGCGGTGAGGGGGGGGGTGCGAGCCAAGGCAAAAAAAACCCGCCCTAACCAAGGTCCTCCAGAGCGGCCGCGAAGAGTTGCAAAAGTTTAACGGTTAACTACGGCCCGATCGCTCCTTGGCTTTTATGAACAGGAGCACACAGAGAAAATGGAGAAAATCAAACTCTGCCAAAAATGCAGAGTCCTTCAGGTTGCACTGCGAAGAAGAAATTGGCACTGCTGATCCGGGGCGCCAAACGGTGAGCATCGGCCGCGGACCAGACTTGCCTTTTTTCCTTTGCATGTCCGCGGTTCCGCGACTTTGCGTTCAATTTCGATTAAAGGGTTATGGCGAGCTTGCCGCCACGGTCACCTGCGTCTTAATGGAAGCGGCCACGTAACAGTATTCATGTGCCTTGTGGTGCAGGGCGTCCACTTCCGCCTGGGTTGGCTGCTTGGCCCCGCTGTAAACAACTTTGGGATGCAACGTAATGGCGCTAACCCACGGCACGCCCTTCTCGTTCTTGGACATCACCCCTACCGCTTCGTCTTCATAACTTTCCACCTGAAACTGAGCCTTTCCCGCCAGGTAAACAAAGGTGAGCATGTGGCAACTGGAGACCGCGGCGACAAAGGCCTCCTCCGGGTCCACATTGGCGGGACTGCTCAAAGGCGGAGGCACCACCGAGGGCGAGGCCGATGCGGGCACGACGACTCCGCCGTCAAAGGTCCAGGTGTGGTCGCGTGAATACCGGCCTTTGAGGAAATCAGGCCCGGCATTGCACCAGCGAATGGTTGCTTTGTATTCTGACATATCACGCTTCTTAACCAAGTCCCGAGGATTGTCAAGGAGCGATCAAACCTTGTGCGGCTTGGGAAAATATGATGGACTCCTGTAGCTGTGGCTGATCAATCTTCCGCCGTTTTGAAAGGGCTCTTGTGCGCGTGTGTGCTCGCCCTGGCGGTTTTTCAATTCTCCGAGAATACCGCCGACCCTGATCTCTGGGCGCATACGCTGGTGGGCGAGCAGATCCTCTTGACGGGAAAACTACAAAGGACGGAACCTTATTCCTGGACGGCGCCCGGCACGCCGTGGATCAATCACGAACTGTTGGCGGAAATCGCCCTGGGAGCGGCCCACAAACTGGCCGGCGGATCGGGGATACTCCTGCTCAAGATGTTGGTGGGACTGACCGCATTCGGCATTGCTTTGCGTCTTGGCGCGGAGGATTTGCCGTGGCCGGGCCGCGCCTCCGCCTGGCTTGTCGGCGCGCTGGCGGTGGTGGAAATTTCCTATGGCTTTGCGCCGCGGCCGCAAATATTTACCGCGCTCGGTTTGTCCATTGAATTATGGCTGATGCGCCGGATGGCGCGCGGAGGCGGCCTTTGGGCGGCGGCGTTGCCGGTGTTGTGCGCCCTGTGGGTCAATACGCACGGGGGAGTTTTGGCAGGCATCGCCCTCTTGTGGGCCGCGGCGGCGGCCCTGACGGCGCAGCTCTTCTGGGAGCGATTTCCCGCCCTGACGGCGCGGATCCCGGTTGAGCCTGTCTCCAGGCGAGCCGTGGGCGTTTTCTGGGCGGCCAGCGTGGTTTGTCCCGCCGCCTTGCTGGCCAACCCTTATGGGTGGGAATTACTCCGCTGGACGATCAGCGGGGTCGTCTGGCTGCACCATCGGCCGGAATTGGAAGAATGGCGGCCCACGGAATTAAACTGGGACCATGCGGCTTTCTTCATCCTCGTGGCGGTGACGGCGGTGGTGTTCTTATTGACTCAAAGGCGGCGGTCTTTGTGGGAAATGGTGATTTGCGCGGGATTGGCCATCTTCGCCGCGCGCTCGGCGCGCCACACGCCGTTGTTCGCGCTGGCCGCTCTGGCTTTTGTTCCGCCGCACTTGGCGGATGTCCTGGCCCGGCACCGGCACTTGTTCGCCCGTTTGCTGGAAATCGGAAACCAGCGGGCGGGGCGACAGGCTCTGGCGGCCTTGCTGGGGGTTGTGACGGCAGGCATCGGCCTTGCCACTTTCACCCTGCACAAGGAACACCCGCTGACCATCGAGGTGCCTAGAGGCCAGTATCCGATCAGCGCGATCTCCTTCATGCGCGCGCACGAACTGCGCGGCAATCTGCTGGTGTTTTTTGATTGGGGGGAAATGTGCCTGTGGGAATTGCCGGACTGCGCGGTCTCCCTGGATGGACGCTGGGAGACCTGCTACCCGCGGGTTTTGATCCCGGAACATTGGAAGTTCTACAACGGCGAGCCGGTGGATAAAAAGATTCTTGACATAGACCGGGCCGACTTGGCGCTGCTGCCGGTCAATTTGGCGGGAGCGGACAAGCTTTTAAGAACCCCCGGTTGGCAGGCCGTTTATTTCGACGATCTGGCGGTGGTCCTGGTTCGCCAGCCCGGCCGCTTCTCCAAGCTCGCGGGTTTGAAGCTGCCTGTGGCCAGCCCGCCTGACGCCGCACGCGGACGCGGCCCATTTCCGGAGGAGTCCCCTGCCCGGCTCGTCCGGACGGCGCGTTAATCTCCGCAACTTCGGAAAAGTGGGAGCAGCACCACCTCGCTTAATGTTCGCTATGCTGCTAAATGCTTCGGTAGGCATTGCATAGAACTGGAAAGATGTGGTCGGCGAGACGCCGACCACAGCGACCGGGACGGTCGCGCTCCCCGGACCCTGAAGATCGTCGGCTTGGGCGAGGATTTGGGTGATTAACCTGCATTGAACTCCTTGGCCGAATGTGGCTTATTGAGGAATGACGACGAAAGAAATTCGAGGGCGCCAACCGGATGCGGTATCGCAATTTTCCGTGTTCATGCCCAACCGCATGGGGCGGTTGCACGATTTGATCGCCTTGCTCAGTTCCAACTCGGTCCACGCGCTGGCCGTGACGGTGCTGGACACGTCGGAATCGGCCATCATCCGGGTGGTCGTCGATGACCCGCAGTCCGCGCGCCGCCTGCTGGAAGGCAATGGCTTTGCTTATACCGAGAGTTCCATTCTGGTGGTCGAAATCGACGCCGCCACCAAACTGCCGGAGTTGATGGCCGCCTTCCTGGAAGCCGAAGTCAACATTAATTATATGTACTGCTTCATCCCTCATCCCCAGGGGAAATCGCTGCTTGGCGTCAGCATCGAGGATATCGAAGTGGGCGAACGGGTCCTCACCCGCCACGCGTTCCGGGTCCTGCGACAGGCGGATATTTCCCGTTAGAGGCGCATGAGCAGAATTGTCGGTATCGACCTGGGCACCACCAACTCGCTTATTGCCGCGGTGGACGCGGGAATTCCGTACGTTGTGGCCGATTCCGAGGGGCAACGGCTGACCCCGTCGGTCGTTCACTACGCGTCGGACGGCGCGCCGGCTTTGGTCGGCCGCCAGGCGCAGCGTCTGCGCATCCTTAAGCCTGCTGAAACGGTCTATTCCATCAAACGTCTCATCGGCCGGCGCGGCGGGGAGGTGGCCGAGGAAAAAAAGCGCCTCACCTACGCCGTGACGGGGCCGGAAAACAGTCCGGCCCGAGTCGAGATGCACGGACGCGCCTTCACTCCGGAAGAGATTTCCGCCGAAATCCTCAAGAAGCTCCGGCGCGATGCGGAAGCCGCCTTGGCCGAACCCATCACTCGCGCCGTCATTACCGTGCCGGCTTACTTCAATGACGCCCAGCGCAACGCCACCAAAAGGGCCGGGGAATTGGCCGGATTCACGGTCGAGCGAATCGTCAATGAACCCACTGCCGCCGCCCTGGCTTACGGCTTGGATCGTTTAAAGGATAAGGCCAAAATCGCCGTCTATGATTTGGGCGGAGGCACGTTCGACCTTTCCATTCTGGAGTTGTCCGACGGCCTCTTCCAAGTCCTCGCCACGCACGGTGACACCCAGCTTGGGGGTGATGACCTGGACCAGCGCCTGGTCTCCTTTCTCGTTGACAAAATCAAGGCCGAAAAAGGACTCGATCCCGGCGTCGAACCGCCCCTGCTGGCCCGCATTCGCGAAGCCGCCGAACAGGCGAAAATCCGCCTTTCCACCGAGGAGGTGGCGCAAATTTCCCTGCCGTTTCTGACCCCGGATTGTCATTTTGACTACCCGCTGCGGCGGACGGAATTGGAAACCCTGACGCGCGATCTGATTGAACGCACCCGCCCGCATTGCCTGCGCTCCCTGGCCGACGCCAAATTGGAGGCGCGCGACCTAGATCAGGTCATCCTCGTTGGCGGCCAGACCCGGATGCCGCTGGTGCGGCGCACGGTGGCGGCAATTTTCGGCTGCCCGGAGTTCGACGAGGCGCGTGGCGACATCCGCCTCGGGACGGACTACCACCAAGCGCCCGGGCCGCGCTTGAACACGTCGCAAAACCCGGACGAGGCGGTCGCGCTCGGCGCCGCCATCCAGGCGGAAATTCTGGCGGGTGGTTTCAAAAACATTCTTTTGCTTGACGTGACGCCGCTGTCCCTCGGCCTGGAGACCTTTGGCGGCCTGATGAACGTGATCATCCCGCGGAACTCCACCATTCCCATCAAGGCCGGGGAAATGTTCACCACCGCCGTGGACTACCAGCGGGACATGCTCATTCATGTCCTCCAAGGCGAGCGGGAGCGGGCCGGAGACAATTGGAGCTTGGGCCGCTTTACACTCGAATTTGAGCCCGCGCCCAAAGGCATCCCGCGCGTCGGGGTGCAATTTGAAATCGACGCCAGCGGCATTCTCCACGTCCTCGCCCGCGACACCCGCACCGGCAAGCAAAAGATTGTCGAGATGAAATCCGCCGTCGATGTGGCCGACGCGGATGTGCAAAAGATGGTGGAAGAATCCGTCGCCCACGCCTTCGAGGATCTGCGCGCGCGGCAATGGACCGAAGCCAAACTGCGCGCGGTGGAAACGGTCGCCGCCGCCAATAAGGGACTGGCCCAATGCGCCGGCCATTTCGAGGCCGCTTACAGTTCCACCGTGTCCGCTGCCATCCGCGCCGTCGAAGACATTCTTCTGACAGAAGATCCCGCGAGCCAGACCGGCGACCTGAACCGTCTCAAGCCCGCCCTCGCCGCCCTGGACGAAGCCACCAAACCCCTGGCGGAGTTGCTGATGGACCAAGCCATGGAAGCCATGCTCCGCAAAAAGGGAATTATCCAATAAAGAAGGAGAGAACAGGAAAGATGGTGCCGGAGGCGGGACTCGGACAGGTTTGGCGCTTTCCGCCATTTTCTAAGCCCATCCGCAATGTCTTCGCCACCAGAGGCATGCAGCCTCAAAGCTATCGAACATGCCTATAGTCAGGCATTTCCGCCGTTTTGTCAAGCCCCTCTATTACGCACCAATAAATCATCGAATACTCAGCAGCTACGCAGCTAAAACTCATTCACTGGCACTTTCACTGGCACTAAAATCATCACAAATTGCCTGATACACTGCCCTGTAAATGCCGCGCTGGCCCGTTGCGTGCAATTGACTGCTGCGCTTATTTCGCTCCACCAACCCAACGCACGTGCCGCGACGGCTTGGTTTACCGCCGCTCCGTGCCGCTTCCCGTCGAGCTCGGCGGAGGCGACTAGCATTCTTGAGCGGGGCAGGAATCGAACGGTTATATTCCGGAGTGACAAACAGCACCGCATCGGTGCTTTTGATGCGTTCGCGGAAGGCCGTCCATGCGGCCGGCGGATTTTCATCACTATCCTGATTGTAAAGCGGCAGTTGGCCGATCTCGACGATGCTAAGTTTCAGTGAAGCAGGGGCGAGGCCGATGAGAGCGTTTGCCACGTGCCGGTTAATCGAGTCTTTTCTGAGGCTGCCGACAATCACCGCTACGGTATATATTTTGTCCATATAATTTCATTTGGTTGATTACAGGTGTGTCTTTTACACATTTTTTCCGATTGCGGATCTAATTCATCACGCTGCGTGCGACCCGTTGCAGAATGGTTTGTTGTCTGACCGCCCGCATCTACACAAGGTCATTCGATTCCGAATTTCATAAGTCTTACCATCAGCTGAAATAACCGGAATGCCTCCTCGCACCCAGATCGGTCCGCTTACCTTTTTAGCGGGGTCTTCGATCAATCCAAGAGAGGCTTCGAACTTCGGTTCGATGGGCTTACCGGTTGCTCGATCCCACACCACCAACCGCCCTGCAGGACAATGGCCCGCCTCATGCTCGACGAGGCGTCGCGTTTCCGGAGTATCGGCTTGCTGCACGAGGTTCCAAACCTGCCCTTTCGGATCACAGAATCTCGCAAATGCGCACAGATTCTCCTGGTCGGTCAGCAGCATTGTGGGGCCTTCAATCGTCTTGACTTGTTTTAGATAAGGCTCTCGGCTGGCCGTTTCGGTGCCATCAAATTGAACTTTGTTATGGGAGCCATCGCAGTAGGGTTTGTTAGCGGACTGCCCACAACGGCAAAGCGCAAATTGCGCCTGCTCTGGATATTTCTTTCCTTCTCGGTATTCGAGAGATTCGCCTTCTGTATTGGTCGCAATCCACTGCTCGCTCAACGGCAAATTCCCGCTCACCAAGTACGGACCGTCTTTGGTGATCTGAATCTTCGCGCTGATTTGCTCTGTCTTATTCATCGCTGGTTTCTCCTTAAGTTTTTAATTGTTCAGTAGCCGACTGTGAATCGTTCGCGAATATGCTTTGGATTTTCCAATTCATCAATCATGGCGATTGCATGATCCTCCATCGAGATTTTGCTTTCCCCATTCGGAAGCGTTAAGAGGTTATCCTTGCCGAGGCGGAATTTGCCAGTGCGCTGGCCGGGCGCAAACTCGGCGGAAGGACAGAGGAACGTCCACTCTAATCGGCTCTCGGCTCGCAGGAGGTTCAAGAACTCCCGTCCCCCGAGGGCTTCGGACTTGTAAGCTTCGGGAAAGCCGGGCGCAGCCGCTGCATGTCCGGCGTGAAGATGCGGATGCCGCGCCGTCCGCGCGAAATGGTCACATACCATTGCTGCGCGTTCGTCGCTGGCTTGATAGTCGAATCGGAGAACAGGACGTAAGCCGAGCCACTGTTTGACCGGCGAAGGCCGCAGGGAGGAGGCAGGGCAACAGTCAGAGCCTTCTCAACGCTCCGGCGGGGTCGGCGTGGATGGCACGTCTGGAAGTTCAATCAAGGTAAGCTGGGAGAACTCTGGCGGCGGGTGCAAAACCCAACCGCGCGCGCAAGCTGGCAGTGCCAGTGAGGCGGGCGGCGTCGTTGGAGAAGTCGGAGTCCCGCGTAGTGGCGATGAAGCTCCAGTAACAGGAGTGGAGCGAAGATGGGACACTTGTTCGGAAGTCAGGAGCGACCGGTGGCCGATGGCTCCGCGAGGAGATACGCTGCCACGAGGCTTGTCCTCATCCACCCTGATGGAAGGTGTGCGCGGCAACGCGCAAACCCGCCCGAACTCGGAGAGCCGAATATGGGAAAACCGTCCGTTCGGTTCGATGAGGGGCGGGAGGGAGTCGGTCATTGGCCTTGTGCCTTTCAACCCGACACCTCATCCTACTCTATCACGGACCCGCAGGACTTGGCAACTCGACACGTTCGACAACTTGTCTCGCGGATGAATTTTGACGGTTCAATTTCTCGGCGGCTCCAAAGAGTTCCGTTCGCCAGCTGGCGTCGCGAAGAATAAGAAACACCCGTTTCAATGTCCGGTATGGTGGTATGGTTGTGTGCTTTGTCTATCTAAGATGTAGTCGAGCAACCCGGCGTGATCCGCATATCCTGAAAAAGACACCAAAAAGATCAACTACGCGGGCTTTGATTTCGGCACTGTCCAATCACTACGGCTAGCCGTCGAAGGCTGCTCTCGGATTTGTCGTAAGACCCTGGTGAATGAGTTCGGGCAGCACACCGCACTGATCAAGATGAGCAGGGGGCGGGAATGTGCTGGACAAATAACTCTAACAGATTTGTTATCGCATTCTTAAGACGCCAGCAAACTATTATGCTACCGCCGCGCACGCTTTCTTAGTGGCGCATGCGGGTTGATGTTCCTGCAACGCGTCCGGGCTGAACCGGCTTATGATATTCTTGGCGTGAGCCGTTTCAATATCGGTTCCGTGGGCAATCAGAACATACTTGCCACTTTTTACCGCCGTCTCGTATTGCAAAATACTGTCCTTGGGGATGCCTATGCTGTAGAGCCCGGCTCCCAGCGCGCTTAAACCACCCACCACCACAGCGCCTTCCAGTGCTCCGACGATCCAGCCGACTATCGGTCCCGCCATAAGCAAAGGTCCGACACCGGGGATCACAAAAAACGCGGAACCGAACAGCAGGCCCCAAAACCCGCCCCAGAAGGCTCCCAGT
>Ga0182016_10008510_pt1 | contig 10350 bp, 11 predicted proteins | sample 712S2MmetaG_FD_120491 | JGI IMG/M metagenome (GOLD analysis project Ga0182016, IMG submission 120491) | Permafrost microbial communities from Stordalen Mire, Sweden - 712S2M metaG | ecosystem: Environmental > Terrestrial > Soil > Wetlands > Permafrost | place: Sweden: Stordalen | collected... | reverse complement strand
CTCGCCGTGCGTGTGGAGTAGTAGTACAAAAAAAAAGCACTACACGACAGCCCCCACCCCCCCCCTCCTTTTTTTGTAGGAAAATCAAACCAAGAGGGGGGGGGGGGGGGGGGGGGGGGGGGGGGTAGGAGACAAGCTATATGTATCAAGAATGCCGCCACATCATGCCAAGCGGAAACCGTTGCCACTCACCGGCCCTGTCCGGCACCAATTTCTGCTACTTCCATACCCGCCTCCATACCAAGGTCAAAGACCACACCTCCAAATTCGAGGAATCGGTCACCATCCCCGTACTGGAGAACCGAACCTCGATTCAACTCGCGCTCTCCCAGGTGCTCAATGCGTTCGGCTCCAAAAAACTCGACACGCGGCAGGCCTACACCCTTCTCTACGGCCTCCAGATTGCCTCGCAGAATATCGGGGACAAAGACCTCCAGTCTTACGGCGCAGTGGAGTCCGTCTCCTCCAGCGAAGATGGCGATGAACTGGCCCCTGAAGAGCACGTCTGCGGGGACGAGGATGATTGCAACACCTGTCCCTATGCCGACACATGCGACAAATGGGCCTGGAAAGAGCCCGACGAGGAAGAGGAAGAAGACGAAGAAGAGTAGGACCAGCTCGCCCCGTTAACCCGCCTTCGGCGGCCTCCCCACCGCCGAAACAAGATTTTTCTTGAGCGCCACCGAAGCCGAAATCGCCCCGCCGTAGAGCGCTCCCACAATGCCCAGGCTCGCCACATCCTGCCCCGTCAAGTAAAGCCCCTTTACTGGAGTCCGCGCCCCAAGCTCTCGCATTAAAAATCGTTCCGGAGTCGCGCTGATCCCGTAAATCTCACCGCTTTCATAATTGGCAAAATGCCGCGTCGTCACTGGCGTCGACAGCTCCGCGACCTCAATATGCGCAACCGCCGAAGGAACCTGCCGTTCCACCTCGGCCCGCAGCCGCGCCGCCAATTGTTGCTTCACCGCTTCGTACTCGTCTCCGCGACCTCTCCAGCGCGACTCGCTCCACTTTGCAAAGGGCGCATAAGGCGCCATTGCCAGCGCGTCGATCGTGCTCTTGCCCTTGTGCCGCTCCTTGAAGCTCGGGTCCTTCGCCGACGGAAATGAAATGTACACGCCCGGAAACGGCTCATCCATGTTCCGCGCAAATCGCTCCACATTTCCGTCGTGATCGAACGACGGATAGACCCAAAGATTCGTTCCCTTCAGCCCCAGCTCTTCATCGCTCGCCGAGAGCCCGATGTACAAAGCCACATGCCCTGTTGACGGCCGAAGCCCGCGCAATCCTGCTCGCAACCCGCTCAGTTCCGGCATGTCGGCAGGCAAAAGCCGTCTGAACGTATTCCCTGCGCCTGCATCGCTCACCACCATCTCCGCGCGAAATTCCCTTCCATCCATCATCCGCACGCCCGTCGCTTTGCCGCCCTGCACGATCACGCTTTTGACATCCGCACTCGTCACCACCGCGCCGCCCATTTTCTCAATCCGAGAAATCATGGCCTCCGCAATCATTCCCGCTCCGCCAACCGGATAGCTCGCCCCACCAAAGTAGTGCTCCGCAATCGTCGCGTGCACCGCAAAGCTGCTCTTGCTCGGCGGCAGACCATAGTCTCCCCATTGCGCCGTCAGCACCCCAATCAATTCCCGGTTCGCCGTGATGCTCTCCAACACTTCAAGCGTCGTGCGCCGCGCCCAGCGCATGTAGCCGGCCCGCATCAGTCCGCCCGCGATCTTCGCAATCGCTCCCGGAACCGCCTTCTCCGCGTAGTAGAGCCCGCTCATCCGGTTACACGCATGAACTAGGGCGATGTACCGGTCAATCGCCTTGCTCTCGCTCGGGAAATGCCCTTTCAGTTCCTCCCTCAGCCGCTCTTCTCCCGCCCTGAACTCAACCGTCCGCCCCGCAATCAGGATCCGGTCGTAGACCTCCGGCATCGGCTGCCAACTCACCCGTCCCCCAGTCAAGTGGTCGAACGCCCGCCGCGTCTCGGTACCTTCCTCCATCTGCCCCACATAATGCAAACCCACATCCCACTCGTACCCCGGCCGCCGGAACGTGTGCGTAAATCCTCCCGCCTCGTAGTGCCGCTCCAGCACCAGCGCCCGCTTGCCGCCGTATTCACCCAGCAGAATCGCCGCAGTTAGGCCGCCTATCCCCGATCCGATCACGATCGCATCCCACGTGTCACCGAGCTTCGCCTGTCTATACGGGGTTCCGTTCGCCATCCTCGCCTCCGCGCTTCAAGTCAACTCAATCGCCCGCCCGATCGCCATCTCTCTCTAATCAATGTTGACGCGAGCAACATTAGATTACGGCTCGATGTTGCTCTTGTCAACATGTTCTGGTAAAAATAACCTGTGCCCGTTAAGACCTACCATCATCCCGATCTACGCAACACGCTTCTCGAAGCCGCCGTAGCCCTTATCGGCGAGGTCGGCCCCCGCGCTTTCACTCTGCGCGAGGTCGCGCGCCGTGCCGGCGTCTCCCACAATGCTCCCTACCGTCACTTCGACAGCCGGGATGACCTGCTTACCGCTGTAGCTCTTGAAGGATTTGATCGCCTTACCCGACTGATGCAGAAGACGCTCGCTCCCGGAAAAACCCCGATCGAGCGGCTTGAACTCTGCGGCTGCGGCTACGTCGACTTCGCGATAGGCTGGCCCAATCATCTCCAGGTCATGTTTGATCTGGCCCCAGCACCGCACACCCACGGCCAGAGCCAGAGTCACGACCACGTCGGTGAGAACGCCTTCCTCGTCTTGCTCAATTGCATCAAAGCAGCGCAAAGCAGCGGTGATCTACCCGCCGGAGATCCGATGGCCCTAGCCCTCACCGCTTGGTCTCTCGTGCACGGCATCGCCAAGCTTGCTATTGGCGGCAATCTCCAACTCGACCGCAAGGCCACCATCGCCTTCACGCACAAGGCTGCGCAAACTTTATACGGTGGAATGGCAAAGAAGACTACGCGGTTGCCGAGTTCCGCCCAACGCCCAGCGTCGCCCAAGCGAAAGTGAAGAACAGGCCCTAATAGCCAGTCACCCGAGCAAACGCTTGCACCCAGCCGAGCGTCAGCGCCTTCCATGGATCCCAGAAATAAATAGCCGAAGCAAGATACTCCGCCGCCAGCAGGCCCACCGCACCCACGACAAACGAGCGCACCAGCCGCCCCTTCCACCAGTCCCACCCGGCCATCAGGGCCACCAGCAGCACATTCCCGTAAAACACCGAGACGAACCACACAAACACCGTCTTGGGCTCCGCCGGAATCAGGAAACTCTCAAAGCGCGAGAACCCCGGATCAGCCAGCGACACTGTCGCAAGAATCATCATTCGCTTGTGCGCCGCCGGATTCTTCCTCAACGCAATCCCACACCCCAGCAAAATCATAAATCCAACAATGTCCACCAGGTTCACTGAGAAGAACTGTGGGCTCAAAAACTGCTGGTGAAGATTCGCTGCAAGCGACGCCAGCGCCGCCCATGGTCCCAGCACGCCCATCAGGCACGCCCACCCCGCCGCAATCCATCCCAGCGTCCTGTGCCACGCCACGCGGTTCCGCATCACCAGCAGCACCTGCGCCGTCACAATCGGCATCCACGTTGAAAACACCGCCGCATGCACATACAGAATCCGCGGCGCAGGCGGCGTCTCGTGCAGAAACCGGCTGAAGTCCGTGCCGAACCCCAAAATCATCCCCACCCACAGCACGCCCAGCCACACCGCGGAAGGCACGCGGTCCTCGCGCGCGCTCCATGTGCCCTTCTCATGCAGAACAAGTCTCTGTCCGCGCACCGCAGCAGCAGTTGCCATTTGGATCCTCCGGGAAGCCCTTCAGTCAGACTGCCCGAACCTCCTGCACCCGTCAATCAAATTCAGCCTCGCCGCAACACGCACCGGCGAGCACCATCTTTCGCGAACTCCCCAAATTTCCACCTGCACCAATCGGCCGCGTTTTGTAACCTGAAATCTGCATACACAAAATGATCCCCGCCAAACTTCTGCCCACATCCTTTGCTCTCGTTGCTTTCTCCGCGCTCCCGCCCGTCCGCGCGCAGATGTCCTCAAACGCGCTTCCCCCTCTCCAGTCCGCCGGTGCCCTCGGCTCCCAACTCTTCCTCGACTCCGGGTCCACCGGCATGGTCCTCGTCGTCGTGCGCGATCATCAGGTCTTCTTTCAGGGATACGGCGAGACCGCCCCCAACTCCCACCAACCCCCAAATCAGGGTTCCCTGCTCCGCCTCTGCTCGCTCACCAAAATCTTCACCACTGACGTCCTTACGCGCCTTCTCACCGACAAGACCTTGAGCCTCGACGATCCGCTCCAGCATTTCGCTCCCCCGCATACAGTTGTGCCCAGCCGTCTCAAGCCCATCACACTCGGCCAGCTCGCCACTCACACCTCAGGCCTCCCACGCGAAATCGGCACCCCGCCGCGCGGCACCCCGCACTTCACGTTCCCCGACTATCGCACTCGCTGGAAGTGGCTACCCCGCCAGCAGCTCCGCAGCACTCCCGGCTCTCGCGCCCTCTACTCCAACGTAGCCTTTGACTTCCTCAGCGACGCCCTCGCCTCCGCTGCCCACAAGCAGTACGCAGCCCTGCTCGCTGAGCGCACGCTCAACCCGCTCCATATGCGCAACACCACGTTCTTCCCCGACCCAACGCAATGCGCTCGTCTGCTCATCTCCAATCATGACGAAGGCCCCTGCGCAATCACTGAAGCCACCGCCGGAAGTTCCGGCCTTTACTCCACACCCGGCGACATGGCCTTCTGGCTCCAGTACCTGCTCGACGACGGCGCGCCAGGTGTCCCCATGCAGGACCCCGCAGCCCAGGCCATCTATCTTCTTCCTTCAAATCTCGTCAGCCAGCAGGGACTCGACCACGCAGGCCAGCCCTCCGCCATCGGTCTCGGCTGGATTCATCTTCTGCCCCCCGACTCGCCCGCCCACATCGTCGAGAAAACCGGCGGCGGCGCAGGCATCCAAACCTATATTGCCATCAACCACGCGCGCCACACCGCCATCTTCGTCGCCGCCACCGATGGCCCCGGCGACTCGCATGTCAACCTCTACAACGCCGCCAACAATCTGCTCCTCAACCTCGCCGGCCTCCCGCCGCCTCCTCCTCCGCCGCCCAAGCCCCAGCCCACCCGCCGTCACCACCGTCCTCGCCATCAAACCAGGTAACCTGGAGCAATTGATGAACGGCCAGCTATCCAACTCGCTAGCGCCTCTCGGCACTTCCGGCAATCGCATCATCAACCTCACCACCGGCCAGCCCATCCTGCTCTGCGGCGTCAATCGATCCGGGCTCGAATACTGCGGCCCTGACGAGCAAGGCTTCCTCTCCGGAGCCTCTCTCTCCCGAGCTGAAATCCAGTTCATCGCCTACGAGTGGCGCGCCAACATCATCCGTCTGCCATTTAATCAGGACTTTGTTCTGCGCGGCCGCCTTGGCCATTCCGCCGAGGAGTATCAAATGGCAATCGATCAGGTCATCTTCTGGGCTTCACAAGCGGGCGCCTATACCTTGCTCGATCTCCAGTGGCTCGATGCCGATCGCATCTACGGCGGCGACCGCAACTTCGTCGCGCCCCTCCCCAATTCCGATTCGCTCCAGTTGTGGACCACGCTCGCGAGCCGATACAAGGAAGAGCCTGCCGTCCTCTACGACCTCTTCAACGAGCCTCACGACCGGCTCCCCGACGATCCCTATCCGCTCAACAAGCCCGACGGCTCCACTTACCCGCCCGCGCAGATGTCCGTCACCATGCGCGAGTGGCAGCCTTGGGCCCGCGCGCTCACCCAGGCCATTCGCGAACAGAACCCCGACGCCCTCGTCTTCATCGCGGGAACCAACTGGGCCTACAATCTGCGCGGCATGCCCATCGATCTCGACAACGTGGTCTACTCAACACACGTGTACCCCAACAAGGGAACCAACTGGCCCCAAGTTTTCGGCAATCTCGCCGCCTCATTCCCTGTTTTTGTTGGAGAGTTCGGCGGCAGTGACACCCCTTCCGACCTCGAATACATCCGCAATCTCATCGACTACATCGAGCAGCTCGAGCTCGGCTTCACCGCGTGGAGTTGGTCGAACGATCCCTTCCTGGTCACCCGCTACGGTCCGACAGCCTTCGGCCAAATCGTCCGCCAAGCCCTCTCCAGTTCCTGATCCCCGGCCACTCTTTCTTTCCCCAGTCCTCGTACGGACCTTTCTCTGAAGACAGATGATCGACCATTGGCCCGGGAAAGCCGGCTTGAAGAGTCAGTAACCAGCGTCCTGGTTGGTCATGATAAGTGATCGTTCGGGAGCAAATTCTGCGCGGGCCTCCTTTAGAAAAATATCCACATACCTGCGGGCAGTATCGTCAATTTGGTGTTTGTTCAGAGCCAACTGGTAACCCGCCTCCCCCAAGCTCCAGCGAAGATCGGGATCCTCCAGAAGCCGCTCCATGGCTGCACAGATTTCCTCGCTGACCCCAACTGGAACCAGAATGCCCGACTCGCCGTCTTGGACCAACTCCGGCAAGCCTCCGGTATTGCTCGCAATCACCGGAAGTTTGGCCGACATCGCTTCCAGCACTGAGAGTGGGCATGCCTCCTGCCAAACCGACGGCTGGCAGTAGATATCGCTCGCGTCGTACACTCCCATCGCTGTGGGGTTGATCAACAGGCCCGTGAAGGTCACCGAGCCGCTGATTCCAAGTTCTGCGGCCAGGTCTTGATACTCCTGCCTACAGGGTCCTTCGCCCACAATCAGGAAGTGGACTCCCGAACGCTTGCGCAACAGCTTCTCCGCTGCGCGCAACATATGGTCCACGCCCTTCTCCGCGATCATCCAGGCCACCTGGGTGATCACGAGATCTTTCTCTGAAATGCCAAACTGCCGCCGGAATTCTGCACGCCGGCGGAGATCCTTACCTTGAACTTCAATTCCGTTTTGGACTACAAAGTTGGGGGCGGAGGTCACGCGCAGAGCATCACCGCTCCTGCGAGTGAATTCCGCTACGCTGATGATGCCCGTCAGTGGCGCAGTGAGAATGCGCGCAACAATCCTTTTCAAAAAACTCAACGGTCGCGCCCTTTGCCCTTTGGGTCTCGACGAGTGATCGTTGTAGAACACTTGTCTGCATCCCGCCAGCCTCGCTATCCATGGGAAACTCCGTAAGGCTCCGTTGAATGCATAAACAAAGATGCGAGGCTTGTGTCTTCTGAGCAATTTCCAAAGATCGCCCGCACAGGCCAGACCCGGGGGCGACTGGTTGTCAAGACGTTCGATCAATACACTTGGTCCGGCTATATATTCACGAAACTGGTCAGCTATCGGCCCATCAAAGCATAGAACTGTGTCCCAACCAGCAGCATCGAGCGAGGTGGCAAGAAACTTCAGGAATTTTTCAACGCCGCCAATTTTTTGCGGCGAAAGTCCAAGCACAAACATTAAACAATACCGATTTCTCCGCGAAACTTCCACGTTGAGGTGCGGCGTCGATGGGCTTTCGCGATGCATGAATTTGTCTGCCTTGTCATGAATCAGAGTTGCCATTTTTTCCTCTCGGATATGCGCCAGTATTCCTTCGGTTCCCTTTGCTCACCTCAACTCCAATGCATCTTCTTCGTTGAAGCTCCATCACCTCGAACTCTTGCGCCCTCCGGCATCGATCCTTCCTTTTGCATCTCCCCGTCTGTTCGACGCGAGCATCTGGGGCAGCCAGGCGAAAAACCTGTCCCCGCATTCCCTGCATCGCATCGGCCATCGCCCTATGAGCGGGTCCGGGAAGTCTGACCAGCGAAGCCGCGACGTTCTGATCCGCCGGTTACCGCAATAAGGACAATCCATCTAGAGCACTCCCCTTGAGTCCTGGGTACAGTTGCTGCTGACTATGCTTCCCCCGGATGCTCTCTCCAAGGAACGGGAAACACGATCTCCCGCTCGGCAGGAAACGCTGATCGCTCAGCACCGGTAGAAGCAGGAATTGCCTCGAAAACCTTGAATCCAAAAAGGCTCTCCATGCTCAGGCGGCTGTTTGGGCGATCCGGCCTTGTCAACGCGTCCACGGCCTCGATCAACCGAACCGAACCAGCGCCTCTCTCGTAGAAAGCATCGGCAGGAATCCCGGGGGGAACGCCATCGCCTGAGAATGCCGCGCCCATCGCAATCACACGGATTGAGGGAAATCCGCGGCGGACTGCCCTGAGAAATTCCAGGCCAGACGTACGCGCCGGTTTGAGGTCGGAGAGCATAACGTCGGGTATCTACTTCAAAATCTCTGCCACTGCCGAGACGCCTGCCTCGCACGATCTCACTCCATATCCAATTTCGACAAAGATCAGCGAAAGCGAGGCGCGAATTTAAACGTCGTCGTCAACAATCAGAAGTCTTGCTCGTGAAGCGCCCATTGGTCGTCCTTCTGTCGGGCAGAATTAGATCCGGCGGATCTGATTTCTGCAGGCTTCGCTCAGCTTGGTGTCCAATTTTGCTGATACTCGAAAAACTTCTCTTCGACCGGTCAAGACTACCTGACGCCATGCAATGAACAAAGTGAAGTTGTGTTCATCATTCAGTTGCATCGAACCACCTTTGAGGCAACCCGCAAGCGGGATCCCGACTGCGACGGGCCGATCAAAAGGCCGGATGAGAGTTCCTCCAAACCGAAAAGAGCGGTCCGAACAACAAAATGATCTGAAGGACAAGCCCCCACGCCGCCACTCTGGAGGGAGATCAGAAACTTTGGGGATGGATCTCGCACACTTTAGCCCCTGGGTGCACTCCCACCTGAGCTATTAGATGCAGCACCTTGATGCCGTGTATGTTCAGTTCTGCTCACTTTTGACGGGATTCGCCGTGACCTTATTGAGTCTCGCGTGGAAAAACCCGCATAAACCGAGCAGCCTCAGCATGCTGGCAACTTTCCGGGGTCCCGGGTCCCGCTCGAATCGCCGCCCTTTATGAAGTAAGATTCATCTGGCGCTGACAGACACTTCATACTTCCAGCCGCTGCTTGGACTTAGCTTGCAAATTCCTTCCGGCGCGAGGCGAGTGTCTGCGAAATGAGCCCGCCGCCGGAGCGTGCTTATTCTTCTATCCTGTTGCACAGCAGAAGGTGTATGTTCGTTTGAACACCTCGGTTGTCCTTTCCCCAACTCCCCTGATTCCACAAAAACTGTACGGAGGTTTCAGATATGTCCATGCCCCGCATTCTGCTGGGTGCCGCCATGGTTGCGGCACTCTCCATGTCACTCGTCGGTCAACAAGCCCCAGTTGGTATCCACCACATTCAGTGCGTAAAAGTTAACCCCGGCCAGCAAGCCGCGGTTCAGGAATGGATCGACGGCGACAGTCACAAGCTGACGCAGTCACTGGTGGATTCCGGCGCCTATGCAATGTCGCTCGTGCTGCGAACCCAGATGCCGGCGGGTACCGATGCCCAGTGCGACTATGTCTTTGTCACCTTCTACAACGGCCTGCCGCCCGCACCAAGGACAAGGGACGAGATGAACCAGGCTCTGCGTAAGGCGGACATCCAGATGACGGCAGGGGCGTACAACGCGAAGCTGTCCGAAATGGGCAAACTGGTCTGGGACAACATTACGCAGTACCAGGCGCTGGTCGGCGGCGCAAAAAAGGGCGATTACCTGGAATTCAACTCGATGAGCTCACCGGATCCCGATGCCTGCGTGGCGATTGAGAAGAAGGATTGGCAGCCGCTTGCCGAACAGATGGTCAAGGATGGAAATACAGACGGCTGGGCCATCAACCGGCAGGTCTTTCCGCGCGGCACCAGGGACGAACCCGCAGTCAGCACCGTGGATGTGTTTCCGAGCTGGGATGCGTTCACCCACCATTACGACAGCATTCGCAGCGCATGGCCGAAGGTGCATGGGGACGCGGATTTTGCCAGCACCATGGCGCAGCATGGAAAACTGTGCACGATTGAGCACACAGTGCTGTACAAGGTGGTGGATGCAGTAACTCCATCGAAGTAAGCACTCGCTCGAAGAGCGATGGCCCGGGCCGTGATCCCTGCCGACATGGCGTGGGATTTGAGGCCCGGGCTTTGCTTTTGCGACCGGACGCAGTGGGCAGGACTAAAACTTTAGGGCTGGGCGTGGTAGCGCGGGATCATGCACCATGAATCGCGCCAAATGGATTCCCCTGAGTGATCGCAATTTCCCGTTCGCTGAGGATTGGAGTACCGAAAGAGCCTGAGGATCGAGGTTCGTACTCTCTCACCCTCCGTGCAATGGACCTGTGAGAACGATGGGGCCAGGCTAACTCAACGATTGTTGACAGCTCGAGTCATTCATCCAGAACCGCCATCGTTCGAGATTGTTGGTTCCG
>Ga0182016_10008509_pt1 | contig 10351 bp, 9 predicted proteins | sample 712S2MmetaG_FD_120491 | JGI IMG/M metagenome (GOLD analysis project Ga0182016, IMG submission 120491) | Permafrost microbial communities from Stordalen Mire, Sweden - 712S2M metaG | ecosystem: Environmental > Terrestrial > Soil > Wetlands > Permafrost | place: Sweden: Stordalen | collected... | reverse complement strand
ATTATCAAAGGAGCATTTGCCACGGTAAGCGGACTAGCGGCCCCTTCACCCACCGCGGCAGGAATGGCGGATGAACTAGAAAAGCAGGGTTTTAGGGTCTTGGCGGTGGCTGCGGGACCTCCGGCATCCATGCATCTGATCGGCTTTGTAGCTCTCAGCGACCCTCCTCGGGACGATTCCAGTTCGCTCATCTCGCAGCTTCAGAGCCTGGGTGTACGCACTGTGATGGTAACCGGGGACGCGCCGGCGACGGCCGCCATCGTTGCCCATGCCGTGGGACTAAACGGCGCGGTCTGTCCGCCCGGAGCGATCCCGGACAGCGTAAAACCAGAAGACTATGCCGTCTTCGCCAGCGTCCTGCCTGAGGGAAAATTCAATCTGGTCAGGGCCTTTCAGAAGAACGGGCACGCCGTGGGGATGTGTGGCGACGGAGCCAACGACGCGCCTGCGCTGCGCCAGGCGCAGATCGGCATCGCCGTATCGACGGCCACGGATGTGGCCAAGTCGGCCGCAGGCGTTGTGCTCACAACAGCAGGACTGGGCGGCATCGTGGCTGCCGTAAAAGAGGGCAGAACCACGTTTCAGCGCATCCTCACCTACACTTTGAACTCCATCCTCAAGAAGATCGTGCAGGTAATGTTGCTCGTAGTCGGCTTGGTACTGACGGGACATGCTGTCCTAACCCCCATGCTGATGGTGATTGTCATGATCACAGGGGACTTTCTTGCCATGTCCCTGACCACAGACAGAGTGCGGCCGTCGCCGCTTCCGAACTCCTGGAACATTGGCAAAATTACGGGCGCAGGCGTCATCCTGGGAATCTGTTTCCTGGCCTATTGCGTGACTATGCTGGCAATTGGCAAGTTCGAGTTGCGTCTCGGAATCGATGAACTGCGGACGCTTTGTGTCGTCTCCATCGTCTACGGTAGCCAAGCCACGATCTATGCGATACGAGACCGCGGCCATCTTTGGGGGTTGCGTCCGACGGCCTGGCTGGTATCGTCTTCTGTGTTGGATTTGCTCATCATCTCTGCGCTGGCTCTTCGCGGAATAGCCATGACGCCATTGCCGCTGACGATCCTCGCCGGCGAACTGGGAGCGGCTATCATCTTCGGACTCATTCTTGATGCTATAAAGATCCCGATATTCGCGCGCCTTCAAATTGCTTAGAGGATGTACCCAAAGTGGATGCCTTAGTATGCTGGAAGGAGGTATGGCGCCCCCATCTCTTCCAGTCCTGATCTTTTCGTTCGCAGATAGGCTCTGTGGATTCCTGCCTTTTGGGGCGGGAATGAGAGTCAAACTTCTGACGGGGTGCCCCAAGTCGCTGTGCCCAATTTTGTGCCCACGCTCCTTCGAAATCGGGAAATCGGGCATAATTGGGCTCATATGAGTAGCAATTCTCGAAGGGGAGGGTCAGCGGCAAGTTGGTCGTGGATAGCGGTTTATAGCAATTAATAGCAGTAGGCTGGAGCGACAAGTTGCGTGGCTGTTAACCGAAGGGTTGTAGGTTCGAGTCCTACCTCAGGAGCCAAATAAAATCAATAACTTAGAGAAAATAAGAGCACGGGTAACGACGGGAAAATACGCCGATTGTGCCCATTTTTGTGCCCACGCTCCTTCAAAACCGGTGCTGTTTCTATAGCAACCGCTCTCAGCTATGGCCTCCCGCACAGCTGAGAAAGCTGCGGGGAAAGCGGCAAGAACGGAACAGAGTTACGATCAAGATCACACCATCTTTTCAAAATGACGGGCCACCAGCGCATTCCTGGTGGTATGCCAGTGCCACATTGAAGATGAGAAGGCCGCTGATCGCGCCAGCTTCAGAGAAGCTATGAAGTACACCTGTAACATAACGGCTGCTTTCAGCGGCCACAGCACCGGTGCCCGAAAAACTCATCCTTAGTCGATGGTCGCACCTGTCCTCATCGCATGTGATCCATCTTTTGCAGGGCGGCTGCGTGTCGCACCGCTGGTCAATCCGCTCGACAGCGGGGCCATCGGTAAGAAGTCTGCTTGCTGATCCAGCCTTCCGGATCGCCTCCCTCACCGGTACCGAAACGCCATCATCTCCCGCATTGAAGAATGGCCAACTCTCGTGTGTGCCAAGCCTAATCCTTTAGTCCATCGTGATGCCTCACCTTGACACCAACGACAGCGGCTCTTCTCAATGCCGTTTGTGACAGTCTGGGTCCGGTTTCCACAAGGGGAGCACTTGTCGAGTTTTGCCGGGACGGCTGATCGTGAAGAATCACATTGAGCAGTGATTTATGTACGCGGATGCGGCCGTTGTATTCGATGAATCCGTGCTGCCGAAAACGGTTCATGAAGAAGCTGACGCGGGAGCGTGTGGTGCCGATCATCTCGGCGAGCGTCTCCTGGGTGATCTTTGGAATGAGCGATTCGGGTTCGCCGGGTTGGCCGAACTCCGCCATCAGCAACAGGATGCGGGCTAGGCGCTTCTCGCTGGAGTTGAAGAGTTGATCCACCAAATCGGCCTGGGTCCGCATCGCGCGGGCGAGCAGAAACTTGAGGAAGAGATCGGAGAAGCCATGCTCGTCATGCATGACGCGGATCAGTTCGTCGCGGTCGATCCTGAGCGCGGTGCATGCGGTGACTGCGGTGGCGGTTGTTAGGCGCAGGCCGTGGACGCTGGCGATCGACTCTTCTCCAATGAACTCGCCGGCGGCGATCAGGCTGATGATGGCCTCCTTGCCAACTGCCGAGACGACGGTGAGCTTGGCACGACCGGCCTGCAGGTAGAAAACGCAGTCGGCTGGGTCTCCCTGCGAAAAGAAGGCCTGCTTGGCGCTGAGACGGACGAGATGACGTCCCAGTCCAGCGCTGGAGAGGAAGGTGGTGATGTCGAACTTCGAATCTGTGACTACGGTCATGACGATCGCCTCTGTGCAGAAGCGACTGCGCGGAACGACAGTCCATATCATCCGTCGCCGCGTGCAGTTCGGAATCAGCACTGCATGGCGCAATGGGCTTTGGCCTCTGGAACTACCGAATGGCCTAGGTACCCACACGACCCATTCCCTTGTGAGGCGGATGTCCTGAAAGCAGGGACACCCGTGAGAACGGGATGCACTTAATGTAACCCATGCGACACAGTAATATGCGAATTATTTGAATGAATTGCGCAAGCTCGGTTCAAGCTGTGGGGCTGAGGATCGCAGGGAGTTTGGGGTGTTACGGGCTCACGCATCCGCATCTCGGATCTATCACAAAACGCGACGTTTTCCCATAAGCTGAGAACAAGATCCGGGTTTGGCCGTCATCCCTAAAACGATCCCGCCGCTACCACTGCCAGACCTGGACCGATCACCTCGGACAACACTGACGAAGTATCTTTGATTCTGCGCGAACTCAGGCATGTCTGGACTGCTCTTGCTGTTGTGCTTTGACCAACGAATAACGCATGTAAAAGCGTTTGTCACAGGTGCAGCATTGCACAGGTCTGACGCCGAGGTTGGACATCAACCAGTCGAGACCTTTGCGGTGTGCACGAAGAGCAGCGTTACATTTGCAGCGAGGGCAGAAAAAAGTCGGCGGGAGCATAGTTAGCGACGACCGTTCATCATTCTGAGTCATGGTCTGTTTGCCAGTCGTGCAAGTTGAAATTGTCAGGCGTACCCGGCTAGGACTTACTGTAATGGCGGTCAAGCTAAAGCCATCCTGCCGCCATAGCTGGGTTCATCGTTGGCATGCACCGGAGGCTTTCTCGTCTGAGTGGCCAGCAACTCTCCGATCCGTCGCGGCAGCGCATGGGGCTCATTCTTGATCGTCGAGTACGCCAAGTCCTCTGGGTTATCGGATGAGTCCGTGATGCAAGCTACCGGCGTGCGGGAACCGGACGATCGAATCCAGGAGGTCAGTCTGTCTCTGTCCTCCGTCGGGATGGATTGGTCCAGGAGGACCAGATCAAAGTCACCACCCATGAACTCGCCGAGCGCCTCTCTCATCGACTGCGCCGCCGTGATGAAGCATCCAGCGGATCTCCACACTGTTCTTTGAGCTTCAATTAGCCATGGATCGAAGCCAATGGCGAGGACGACGGCGATGGCCATAGGCACCTCTGGTATGGAGTAGCTCTAGTCACCGAATCTCACATGTTCGACCGGTAGCGTATACAAACAGACCGGAAGAACGACAGTAGTTTAAGAATTCCGTGGCCGCCAGTCTGTTCACAATTGATCACTTTTCTGTATGAGCCGCCGGTTCCTTTCACGGCCCCTGAGACGAGCCTGGGCCGATCCCATTGTGAGAGGCCCGTAGCTGGATGTCGCACGGACTCCGCTCGGCTCAACGAGCGAGCGCCGGACATCGGACCAATAGCTAAACCAAGGGGGAATTTCACTAGCAGTCTGACAAAACGATTACATCGAGGCTTGCAAAGACAGGCGTCCAATTGTTGTCAGGAGGCCAACCGATGCAGACCCATCCCAAGGGCGCGCGGGCCCGAGTGTTACTGTCATCTGTTTTTGGACCCTATGCGCAGGATGATGAATTTGGCAGCCGCTCGATCAATCCGATGGAGTTGTATCACAACCAGGTGACCCGGGCGCAGGGCGCATTCTCGCTAAGGATGTTCCACAGAAGCTGGGGCATCATGATGATCCAGGCAAACATTTCAGCGCCGACCACGGTGCTGGATTTTCCGACCAGTGAGGCCTTCGAACGAGAGCTGCGCGAGCACGACTATGACATTGTCGGGATCACGTCGATCATCGTGAACGTCGGCAAGGTGCGCGAGATGTGCCGCATGGTGCGCGAGATCTCGCCGCGGTCTACGATCGTGGTCGGCGGGCACGTGACCGCGATTCCGACGATTGAGACAATGATCGACGCGGACTTTATCGTACGCGGCGAAGGAATCTCATGGATGAGACGTTTCCTCGGCCTCGATGACAAGGCTCCCATCGTGCATCCGGCGATTGTTTCGGGCTTCGGTCATCGCGTGATGGGGCTGAAGCTGCCGTTCAAGCTCGGTTCTACGGCGGCAACTATTGTGCCTTCGGTGGGATGCCCCATGGGCTGCAACTTCTGCACAACATCCGCGTTCTTTGGCGGAAAGGGCAAAGTCCTCAACTTCTACAACACGGGTGAGGAGCTTTACGGAGTCATGTCCGAGATGGAGGGTAAGCTCGGCGTGAGTTCGTTCTTCGTTATGGACGAGAATTTTCTCCTGAACAAGCGCCGCGCAATGGAACTGCTCGCGTACATGAAGCGGGATGGTAGATCCTGGGAATTCTATGTGTTCTCGTCAGCGAACGCGATTGCCAAGTACACGATGGATGAATTGGTGGAACTGGGCATCTCCTGGGTTTGGATGGGGCTGGAGTCGCCGAAGTCGGGTTACAGTAAGCTGGATGGCGTCGATACGCTTGCAATGACGGGGGAGCTGCGACAGCACGGCATTCGGGTACTGGGTTCGACGATTGTGGGCATGGAGCATCACACGCCCGAGAATATCGGTGAAGAGCTGGAGCATGCGGTTGCGCACGACACCGATTTTCACCAGTTCATGTTGTACACGCCGGTGCCGGGAACGCCACTCTATCAGCAGATGCAGCGCGAAGACCGACTAGTGGAGGGCGATCTGGCGGACATCCACGGACAATTCAAGTTCAATTTTCGGCATCCGGCGATCTCGCGGGACCAGTCGAAGGAGTTTCTGGACGGGGCGTTCCGACGCGACTTCGAGCGCAACGGGCCGAGCTTGTTTAGGGTCTGCAGGACGACGCTGCTGGGATGGATGCGATACAAAAACCATCCGGATCTGCGGATTCGCCGGAGGTTTTGCCACGAGGCGAGGGCGTTGAAGTGGAGCTATCCCGGACTGCTGTGGGCGATGGAACGCATTCTCAGGCCCACAAATGAACGCCTGGCAGAACAGATTCGGGTATTGCGCGATGAGCTTCGGCGGGAGTTCGGACTTGCATCCGTGTTGTCGGAATGGTTGTTCGGGCCTTTATTGCTAGCGACAGCGAAACGGGAGGAGCGGCGACTTGCGGAAGGCATAACCTACGAACCGAAAGCAATTATTGAGCGGACCAATTGGGTCGGCAAGGCCGATACTACCGTGCGTACTAAGAGTACTGGCTCAGTATTCCAGCCGGATCATGCTGTTGCGGGTAGTTCCTCAATTCGTCCTCCATCGATTGCGGCGTCTGGATCCTCTCCATTTCCTATATTGAGATGACACCGGGCATTTCCGAACAGTGCGATGGATACTGCTCTCCGCGGAGAACGACTTCGATTGTGTGATGCAAAGGGATATTTGATTGCGACAGTGCTTAGAGAAGCCCCAAACGTGATCTGTCCGGAGGGTCGCGCTGGGACGTGGGTGCAGCAGTGTGCCTCATGGATTCGGCCCGGCTCAGGCAACCACGTTCCGCGAGAAAAGCCGAATTGCAGATATGGGTCTTCTGATTCTCAGCGAGCTCGGACCTAGCCATAGAACAGGCGACAGCCGCAAGGCACGTCCGGAAAATCGAGTCGTATGACCCATCTTCGTTTCGCCGATGTAGAAAGCGAGTTGACTGTCAGTCATGTTGCCACCCCCGTGGGTGCTTGACGCTGTAACGCACGGGAAGCCGAAGCTCCATTCGAATCAGCGCGAAAGCGGTGCGGAACTCGTGGGTTCATCGGTTGGACGGTCGCATAGTGAATTGCGGTTCTACAGTACACGCAGCTTGTCTCATGAATAACAAAATCTGCCGCACCGACGGAGAGCGAGAAGGCTCGCAGGCATTCCGGGCACGTTATCAGGACCGACGCCTCGGACGATACGTTCTGCCTGACGGGCGAGATCCAGATCGGAGCCGATGCGTCGGCTCCTGCCCGAACGTGCTTCCCAAGCTTCGCGGCCGTCTTCACGAGTTGGAACAGGTTGTCCAGGCCCGTCGCCTTTTCGTGGAATGCATCCGCAGCGATTCCGTGTGGAACACAGTCGCCCGAGAACGCCCCGCTGGTCGCAATCACGTAGATATGGGGAATCCTTCGCCGAACCACGGAGAGCAGTTCAAAGCCGGACATTCCCGGCATGTTGAGATCGGAGAGCAGGATATCCGGTTCCTCTTCACGTATCTGCTCCAGGGCAGAAAAACCGTCTTCAGCAGCCCGTACAGGGTGGCCTAAGTTACCAAATATTTGACTGAGTAGGGTCCTCGTCGAGGGTTCGTCGTCAACGATCAATAGCCTTGCTTTCAGATTAGGCATCGTTCCTCCAATCCGATTGTTTTACCGGCTTCTACCAACTCTGGCCGAGAATCCGGTGTTCGGATGTACACAATTGCTCAGTAGAGCTGATTTTTTCACCGTCGACATTGCCTCCGCTCTTGCAGTGGGACTCGCGGGCCGAACGTCTCTAAAAACGGGATTTCGGTTAGCTCACAGGGCGGCGGCCCATCGCCGGACAACTTTGCCAAGAATGCGGTTCCGCGGACACTCAGGCCATGCTCTAGGCAGCACTCAGCTTCTCTGCGGAGAACGCTCTCTTTAGCCGCGCACTTTGCGCCAGGCTGTTTGCAAAGTTTGTTTCTACCAGTCCGAAAATGTGGGCGTGCTGAGGCGTCATTCCCTCCGCAAAGCAGGGACAGAATCGCCATCCTTCTACTGCCATCCGTAGCGCTATCACAACTGCACGGGCATCGCATGCGTCCGGGTTGCTGCCCTCCTCTGGAATGACCTGGAGGCTATCAAGTACGGCAGCACGCACTTCATCGGGGACGTGAGCGCAGTTCCCCAAACAGTACTTCATCGTCTTCATAGGGTTTGAACGCAAGGCTGAATCCTCTTGGTTTCGCGCAGTAAGAATAGCGGGTGTTTGCATGCTACGAGAATGTTGCATCTCAAGAGCTAGCGGCGACTCTTCGTCAATCGGAGTAACACAACATGCTAATTCTCCTTATTGTCTTAATTCTCGTGTTTGGCTTTGGTGGCTACCGAATGGGGCCGGGAATTGGCTACTATGGTGGAGGCGGTGTTAGCCTTGTTCTCACCGTCGTCGTCATTCTGCTACTGCTAAAAGTGATCTAGACCTGAGGCATTCGAGGCGGATACTCGGTCATGCGGTCGAGGCAGGGCACATCGTCGATCCTGCCTTGGCCCCCCTCAGACAGCCCCAACAGCTTTGAAGTGTGTGACAAGTCGGTGGAGCGAGAATAGTCCAGACAATCTGTGTTTCGCGGTCTATTCACTGTTGACCACTCGAGCAGATTCCTCGATCGGAAGTCTCTCTGCAAGGCGTCCTCATTGACTCAACTGAAGCGGCTGGGCTTTCTAAATGAGAAACAAAGAGCAGATGTGGGCTTTTCATCGCCTATCGGCTCCAAATAGTTCACCTTTTCCAACTCAGCATTGCGGAGTGGGCAAAAGGCGGAGCGCCGCGCTCGCGACGCTCCATGGCGAAAAATTAGACAAGGAAAAGATTCATACGGTGCGGCGGTGCCTGCGGAAGAAAAGACCCGAGACACCAAACATGCCGGTTCCGAGAAGGATTAGGCTGGATGGTTCGGGGGTGGTGGCGACGAAAGCGTCTTCATGGAAGCCAGCGAGAGAGGTGGACCCGTTCGATGAGACGTCCACCTCTCCCAGTGTGTTTGCAAACAGGGCGCTGGAATCATAGAAATAGTCATACAAATCGACAGAACCATTGCTGGACCCCGAACTCGCTCCCAGGGTGCCAGAACTCGTCGCCATGAAGTAGAGGGTGTCGCTGCCATCCAATATGGAGAAGATCGTGACCGGGGTTGCGGGAGCGATCGACGCCGTGCTGAACGAGTCGTAGGTGATGGTGCCCGGAGCGAAGTTGCCCAGAGTTGGCGATGCGAAGTTGTAGTTATTGATGCCGTCGTTCGGCGTAGCCAGAGTAGCAACGCCGCCGGACTGGGTGTATGCTCCGCATCCGCTAAGAACGATTTCCCCAGTGAAGGGTGGCAGAGGTGTAGCCGAAGCTACGGATGCGGACGCAACCAGTACTGCACCAAGGAGTGCGAGGTTTCGGCAGTTTTTCATGGATGGCCTTTGAGAGCTTGCCGCTTGGAAGCGGGTTCCACTTGTGAACTGCAGACAGAGACACGTGTGGCGTCTGGGTTATGGTCCCCAGTGCTCAGAATCTCCGTTGTCATTGGTTCGATAGCTGGCATGGCCATCTAATTTGTTGAGATGCAGAATCGACTCGTTGGGTGGATTAGCCTACATACGCTCCCTCCCACAGAGGCAACCCCTCATTCTCGTGATGAAGCTAGTCTCGCCGCCGGGAAAATCGGCGTCTGGTCAAGATTGCACAAGTTACCGAGATTTCACTGTGGCGGATGAAGTCGCCACGGTGCGGAACGGTGCGGGAAGCGACGGGCCGAAGCGACAAATAGAAGCGAATATTCCATCGTCGTTTGCCTGTGCGGATAAAGAGTTTGGATGTCGCCCCCAAACTTGCGCCTCTTTGCGCCGACACAGTTAGCATTCAATGTTCGACGAAGCGACTGTCAAGAGGCAACCACTACAAATAGAGTCAACGATGCCTTGAGCGGAGTATGGCCTAATACTCGAAAGCTGTCTGAACAATATTGATCGCAATCAAGGAATAGCTGATTTGGGTTCTCGCCCGGCCCGAGAACTGTCACTAACACAACATAGTATGCGTCTTTGGCATCTGACTAACCACTGGTCCGTAAGAGGATACTTCCCTAGACCCACATGCCTATAAGGCGTCCCCTCCAGAGTTCAGAAAAACAATGACCCTACACGAGTCACGACCACACTTGCGCTAAACCAAGGCCCCATCAGTATCTGTCGGCACTCCCGAAGGAAGGTTCGATGCCACCTACTAGAATTCTGCTCGTGGATGATGATGAAGTCATCAACACAATGTTGGGTGAGGTATTGCAAGAACAAGGCTTCAATGTCACCACCGCAGCCAATGTTCCCGAGGCGCTAAAGCTCATTAGTTCCGAATCTTATGATGTTCTGCTCAGCGATCTCCATATGCCGGGGACGGGCGATGGGTTGACGGTCGTCAGTGCGATGCGTCATGCTCATCCAAATGCCGTCACGATGATTCTGAGTGCATTTCCAGAGATGGACGCGGCCTCTCACGCCATCATGCTGCAAGCCGACCAGGTGCTGGTGAAGCCGATGAATATAATGGCGCTGGTGAAAGCAATCAAAGAGAGGCTGGCGACTGGTGCACCCCCTGCCCGCGTCATTGAGACCGTTGCCACAATTTTGGAGCGCACTGCCAAGAGCACCATCAACGACTGGTTTGCGCATATCCAGAAGGACGAAAAAGTCATGTCAGTTCCGTTGACCTATGAACAGCGCACCGGCCACCTGCCCCAGGTCT
>Ga0182016_10008505_pt1 | contig 10353 bp, 6 predicted proteins | sample 712S2MmetaG_FD_120491 | JGI IMG/M metagenome (GOLD analysis project Ga0182016, IMG submission 120491) | Permafrost microbial communities from Stordalen Mire, Sweden - 712S2M metaG | ecosystem: Environmental > Terrestrial > Soil > Wetlands > Permafrost | place: Sweden: Stordalen | collected... | reverse complement strand
GGAGGTGCGAACGCGCAGTCGATCTGCGTTAATTGCGTTGCATTGTGCCGGTCGATTTACCTTCACCAGGCACATCCGCCGGTCCCCGGCTGTCAAGCGAGCGTTATTTTTGCAAGTACCTCTAAAGTCTGCCCCACCCTCCGGCTCAGCCTAATTCCATGAGATCAGGAGTCCAGAGTCTCGACCCTGCAGGCAGGATTGCCTGCGCCACGAAAACGGGCTCACTGCAAATTCCACGACATCAGGAGTTCTGACGTTAGCTGGTTTCTGTCATGAAACTCCGGCTCGTAACGGCAAGACCGCTCCCTGGCGGTCGCGGCTCAGTAACAAGTTCCGTGGAATCATCGCTTCGTTACCGAGCCGCGACCGCAAGGGAGCGGTTTCTTGAGTTTCGCGACAGAAATTAGCTACTCCTGAAATGCCAGGCGCAGAAACTGTAGGTTTTCCCTGCATGGAAGCGGAAAACTCCGAATACCCCCAAAGTGGCTTTCAGTACTCCCCCCAAAAGACCGCTGAAATAATCCACGCATCTCAGGTGGTTTCAGATAAAATCAACTTTCAGGATGAAAAAACCTGAAATAAAGTTGATCCTACTTCTTGGATCCTACTTCTTGTGAGGCTTACATGAGAGCGCAAACGGTTGAAGTGAAATCCTCAACTGGACGGGTCCTCTGTTGCACCGTCTTCCGTCCAGGTGGGAAAAAGCTGCTGGCAAAAGGGCACGTCATCAGCGACGAAGATGTTCGGGTTTTGGAATCCGAAGGCATGGAATCCATTTGGGTTACCGAGCTGGAGGAAGGCGAAGTCGGCGAAGACGAAGCAGTCTGCCAGGTAGCCAGTGAAATGGGTTGCGGAAGTTTCGAGATCCGCTTGGCTGCCGGTGGACGGGCCAATCTGCTGGCCACCGAGAATTGTTGCGTACTGGTGGACGATGAACTGCTCAAGCAGATCAACTGCACGGCGAGCGTCGTAATTGCCACATCGCTCAATTTCAGCTATGCCGTGGCGGGCCAGCGCATTGCAACGGTCAAGAGTGCACCGTTTGCAGTCGCCAAAGAGCAATTGGAAGCCGTCATCGGTATTCTGAAAGAGCGCGGTCCCATTCTACAGGCGAGGCCGGTTCGCACTCCGAGTGTAGGCATTCTCTACACCGACCCGATCAGCGGGGAGCGGGCCCGGCAACTTTTCGAGAACATCATGCGCCAGCGCCTGGAGCGCTTTGGCGTCAGTGCCAATTTTGTACTGTCGTGTACCGAGGATGAGAATTCCGTAGCGCGTTGCATGCAACATCTGCTGCGCTCCAAGCCTTGCGTGATCCTGGTGGCCTCCACCACCGCGCCGGCCGGGCCCGAGGATGTCATCGGTCAGGCCATGCTGAAAGTGGGCTGCCAGGTGGAGCGGTTCCTGGCGCCGGTAGAACCCGGCAACCTGCTACTAATGTCGTACAAGGACGAAGTGCCGATCATTTCGGCTCCGGGCTGCTTCCGGTCGGCCAAACCCAACGTTGTCGACCTCGTAATGCCGCCCCTGCTGGCGCGGTATCATGTGACCGGTTGGGAAGTGGCTTGCCTGGGACATGGCGGCCTGCTAGCGTAAAAGCTCCTCCGACCCTGTATTCCGAATCCTCCGAGCGGAATACAGGGGTTCCTTAGCCGGGAGTTCTCTCACGAGGACGCCCGGCATTTTTTCTTTTGTCTACCCCTTGCCGTCGTTCCACCGAATTCCGCGCGCCGCGAATTCCCGCTCCAATTGCGCCGCCGATTCGAATTGCACCGCGTCGATCCCCAAATTTCGGGCCGCCGTCACGAAGGCCGCAACATCGTCCGTGTAGAAGCATTCTTCCGCGCGGCATCCGGCCCGGGCGATGGCCGCCTGGAAGATCTCCGGCCGCGGCTTCATGGCCTTCACCTCATACGACAACACCAGATCGTGAAAATGGCGCAGCATCGGATGGCTGGCGCGCAATCCCTCGAAGTGGATGGCGTTGGTGTTGGAGAGCAGCATTAGCCGGTAGCGCGCGGCCAAGCCGGCGAGCAGGTTTTCGGGCACCAGCGTCCCGGTAAAGATCGAACTCCAGATGCGGCAAAAGCGGTCGTAATCGATCTTCAGATCCAGCACCGCGGACATCTCGGCCACAAAATCCCGCGGCTCGATCAGGCCGGTTTCGAAGCGCTCCACCAGGTCGCAGGTTGCCAGGCGTCCGGGAATCTCCGCTGCCCGGTATGGGCACATCCCTTCGAGCGCCTGGTAGCCGCGTTTGAAGTCGAAATCGATCAGCACCCGGCCAAGATCGAAGATGATCGCTTTGTGCACCCCTCTATTGTCCGTCCTTCGGCAGGGCGCCCGATACGAACTCGCTGAAGTCGTGCTTCAGCTTGGTATGCGAATCGCTGTCGATGTACAGCATGTGGCCGGCCTGGTAGAAATCCCAGGCGATGTTCTTGTGCATCGCGGGGTCGAGCCCCATGTGGTTGAAAGTGTACTCCACCGCGTAGTAGGGCGTGGCCAGGTCGAAATAGCCCGCGGCGATCATCACCTTCAGGTATGGGTTCTTCACCATGGCGTTGCGCAGCATGCTGGTGGTGTCGCCGAAACCGTTCTGCACGCCATAATCCCAGGGCTGAATCCCGCCGGTCGGATAGTAGTACATGTCGGTCTTGTAGCCCAGTTCGTTGCGTATGTAGTTCGTGAACATCGCCGTGAACGGCGGCATGATGAGCGTGCTGGACGGGTCGAACTCCGCGGTCTCCCCCGTGTTCAGGCCCGACGGTCCGGTGAGACGGCCGTCATAGCGGCCGATAGTGAGCTCTTTATCGCGCAGCAGTTGTCGCGCAAAGTGCGAGACGTCCCACCGCAGGTTGGTCTCGTCCAGGTAGTGGGCGTCCAGGCCGGTATAGCGCACCAGCTTGTCGATTACCGCCTTACGCTCGGCCGCCGGCAGTTCGTCGCCCTTCGCCATCGCAGCGGAGTATTCGCCCATGGCGAACCCTTCCGCTTCCTTGAGGAACGTCTTCAGGTCTTTCTTCTGCAGATCGGCCGCCACCTTCTTGTGGTAATACGCGTCGGCGCAATACGTGGGCAGTTCCAACTCGTACACCAGGTCGTCGCTGCGACTCCAGATGGTCTCCAGATTGAGCGTGGTCCCAATCAGTACGATGCCGTTGAAGGCGATCCCGCGGTCGATCAGGTAGCCCGCCAGTCCCGCCGCCCGGAAGGTGCCGTAGCTCTCCCCGGCGATGAATAGCGGCGACACCTCGCGGCTCGTGCGCGTGAGGTACATCCGCATGAATTCGCCCACCGATTGGATGTCGCCCTGCACCCCGTTCATGCGCCGCGCCGTTTCCACGGTCTTGGCCCGGCTGTATCCCGTGCCCACCGGGTCGATGAAAACCAGGTCGGTCTTATCCAGCCACGTGTCGGCATTGTCTTTCAGTTGATACGGCGGCGGCGGCATGCTGCCGGTGGGCAGCAGTTTGGGACTGCGCGGCCCCATCCCGCCCATATGCACCCACATCGATGCCGATCCCGGCCCGCCATTGAAGCAGAAGGTCAACGGACGCTTGCTCGCATCGCTCACGCCGTCCAGCGTGTACGCCATATAAAAGATGTGCGCTTCGGTTTCGCCGGACGCGTTTTTGAGCGGCATCTGCGCCACCGTCGCCGTATAGTTGAGGGCCTTGCCGTCCACCGTGACGGAATGGTGCGTCACTACTGGCGTTTCGTCGATATCGCCGCCCACCGCCGGTCCTGGACCTGCAATGCCTCCTCGTCCGCGGCCCGCCGGTGTCGCCGGTGTCGCCGGGGTCACCGGTGTCACCGGTGTCTGTGCCGGGGCCGCGGGGACCGGCACGGTTTGCGCCGCCCGCCCCTGCGCGCGTACCGGCGTGGGAGCGGACGAAAACAGTGCGGCTATGACTAATGGAATTGAGCTTGCCTGTCGATAGATATTCATGGGAACTCCAGTTGGAGATGGCTTCAGTCCATCCTAACTGAAGCCCGCCCCTGTGTGCCATATGGAGTCGAAGCTCAGGGGAAAATGGGCTGAGCCATTCCTTTCGATGGCCAGAGCTTCGCAGGTGGGGCAGGCGGTGCTCGCCTGCCCGCCCGCACTGAATTAAGCCCGCTGTTCGAATAGCATCGAGCGAAGGCGAGCACCGCCTGCCCCACCTGCAGGCTCACTGCAAATTCCACGACCTCAGGAGTTCAGAAGAGAGCCGACGACATCATGGCCGGGCATGGGACCGCCGGCGGCGATACCGTTAACGTCGCTGCCTTGCGCTGACGGCATCACGCCCTTTCCCGTCCGTTTCCGCAAACCGCTGTCCGCGAACGAACACTACAAGCTTCGCGGGGAGTTAAGGCTGCTCCGGCAACTATAATCATATCAATGGCTTCCACGGCATTCGCAGGGTGGCAGTGCAGTTGCGATGAAGTGCCCGGACTCCAAACATGAATGCTCTGTCATTTCGCTGCCCGCCGGTTCTGCCGATGAGGCTTGTGGCCGTGATGGTGCTGGCCTCCGGCTCCGCCGCCTTGGCGCAACAATCGGAAGTCTCCATCGACACACCCAAACCGCCCCGGTATATTGGACGATTCCTGAAGCCCTTCCACCTCGAAAAGCGGACCGTTCCTCCCGTGAAGCTGGTCAACACCCCGCGCCTGCAGCAACTGGTGCGCAGCGGCAACCTCTATCTTTCGGCCCAGGACGTGATCGCCCTGGCGCTCGAAAACAACCTCGATATCGCCGTCCAGCGCTACGGTCCATTTCTCTCGCGCGAGGTGCTGCGCCGCGCCGAGGCCGGCGGGCTCTTGCGCGGCACCGACACGCCGGTGGCGCCGGGGCCAACCAGCGTCAGCACGGCGGGCGTCAGTAACGCATCCAGCGGGCTCGCCGGCGGCGCCGGAATCGGTTCGAGCGGCGGCGTCATCACCGGAATCGGTCCCAATCCTCCCAATCTCGATCCCGCCCTCTTTTTCCAGGTAAACCTGGCCCACACCACTACGCCCGAAACCAACACCCAGTTGAATGCCACCACCACCCTGGTGGACTCCAGCCGGTACGCGTATGTCGGCTATCAGCAGAGCTGGATTACCGGCACGTTCGCCCAGCTCGTGTTATACGAAGCGCGCAACGACTATAACAGCTCCACGCCTCTTTTCAATCCCTACATTAACGGGTATCTGGATTTCTATGTGACCCAGCCGCTCTTGCAAGGTTTCAGCCTGCCGGTCAACAACCGCTACATCAAGGTAGCCAGGAACAACCTCAAGGTGAGCGACCTGCTGATGAAGCAGCAGGTGAGCACAACTGTGGCCGCCGTGCTCAATCTCTACTGGGACCTGGTGAGCTTCGACGAAGCCGTGCGCATCAAACAACAGGCTCTGGACGCGGCTCAGAAGCTCTACGACGGCAACAAGAAACAGGTCGAGATCGGCGCCATGGCGGGCATCGAAGTCACTCGCGCGGCCGCCGCGCTATCGGCCGCTAAAGAAGCCCTTCTCATCGCCCAGACCAACGTGGCGCAGCAGGAGATCGTGCTCAAAAACGCACTCAATCGCGACGCCATGCAGAACGCCTGGCTGGACGATATTCACGTGATTCCGCTCGACCACATCGAAGTTCCGAACAGCGGCGAGGTCAGACCGATACAGGATCTGGTGGACGAAGCGCTGCATAAGCGCGACGAGATCGTGCAGGCCAACATCAATCTCGATAGCAAGAAAGTCCTGCTCAAAGGCACCAGGAACAATCTGCTGCCCAGTCTGCAGGCCTTCGCGGAACTGACCAACAACGGTTTGGCCGGCCCCGTGAATCCGATATACAACGGCCAAAGCGGCGCTCCCAACCCTTACTTCGTTGGCGGAACAGGTAACGTTCTGAACCAGATTTTCAGCCGGAATTTCCCCAATTATTCCGCCGGTATCACCCTCAACATCCCCTTCCGCAACCGCCAGGCCCAGGCCGACTACGTCACCGACGAATTGCAGTTGCGCCAGGCCGAACTGCAATTGCAGCGCGCCGTCAACCAGGTGCGCGTCGACGTCAAGACCAACCTGATCAACCTGCAGCAGGCCCGCGCCCGCTACGAAACCGCCGTGGCCACGCGAGCGCTCTCCGAACAGAGCCTCGACGCCGAGCAGAAACGCTTCAACTACGGTGTGGGCAGCGTGGCGCTGGTGATTCAAGCGCAGCAGCAACTGGCCTCGGACCAGGACTCCGAAGTGCAAGCCATGGCCAACTACACGCACGCCAAAATCGCTTTCGACGATGCCATGGGCCGCACCCTCGAAGTGAACCACGTCGACATGGAGGAGGCCGCCAGCGGCCACGTGCAACGCGAATCCTTCATCCCACCCAACGCTCCGGGAGGTGCAAAATGAGACGCGTCCTCCTCATGGCAGCCTGCCTCGGCTCTCTTTTGCAGGCGCAGAATCAGCCGCCGGCCATCCAGGTGGCCCGCGTGCCTGCGGCCATTCGTCCCTACATGCCGCCTACCATTGTGCCCATCCATCTGCAAAACTCCTTCCGCCTGGATGGCCTGATGCGCGCCGGCAATCTGTATCTCACCGTTGCCGATGCGCTGGCCCTGGCCATCGAGAACAACTTGAACCTGGAAATCGACCGCTACGGACCCCTGCTGGCCGATTCCGCCCTGGAGCGCGCCAAAGCCGGAGGTCCGCTGCGCGGCGTGCAAGCCGGAAATTCGCAGATCGCCGCCGTTGACGCCGGTGTCGGTGTCAACGGAACCATCGTCAGCGCCGGATTGGGTGGCAGCGGTGGCGGCGGTGGCGGTGGCGGCGGAAACGGCGGAGCCACCATTCAACAGATCGGCGCGGTGGTGCCCAACTACGACGCTTCGCTGCAAAACGCCACCAGCTTCTCGCACATCAGTACGCCCGAAGCGAACACGATTCTGGCTCAGACGGATGTGCTGGTCCAGTCCGCCCACACCTACAACACCCAATTAACCCAGGGCCTGAGTACCGGCGGTTCGATTGCATACCGCGAATACCAACAGACCTTCGGAGAAAACGCGCCCGGCGATTTCGTCAATCCCTCGTCGGAAGCGCGCATGGACCTGCTTTTTCGCCAGCCCCTGCTGCAAGGCTTCGGCACGAAGCTCAACGATCGCACCATTCGCGTCGGCCGTATCAACACCACCGCGGCGCGAGAGCAATTCCGCGCCCAATTGCTCGACCTGGCGGCCAGTGTCCTCAACCTTTACTACAATCTGGTGGCCGCCAACGACGAGTTGAAAGCCCGCCAGCGCGCCGTCGAGATCGCGCAGAAATTCTTCGACGACACCAACCGCGAGATCGCCGCGCAAGCCATACCGGCGATCCAATTGCCCCGCGCCCAGGCCGAAGTCTCCACCCGCCGCCAGGAACTCCTCATTGCACAGGCCAACGTTCGCCAGCAGGAGGTCCTCATAAAAGAAGCCATTAGCCATACCGAAAATCCCCTGCTCGAATCCGCCGGCATCGTCCTGGTGGATCGCCTTCAGATTCCCGATGCCGACAATCTGCCTCCCTTGCGCGAGCTGGTGGCCACCGCCATGAAAAAGAGGCCAGACGTCGCCGTTTCCAACTATCGCGACCAGACCACGGACATCAACCTCGCCGCCACCACCAACCCGCTGCTGCCCTCGTTGACCCTGAATCTCCAGACGTACGATCGCGGTGTCGCCGGCGCAGGTCACGTAGTTAGCGGCGCTCCCCCGAATGCCGATTTTGTCGGCGGCTATGCCCGAGCTTTCTCGCAGTTGGTGGATCACGATTTTCCCAACTACTCGGGCTCGCTTAGTTTGTCGATCCCGTTCGGCAACCGCGGCTCCCAGGCCGACTATGGCATCGACCAGCTTCAGTATCGCCAGTCGCAAGTCTCCAGCCTGAAAGACATCAACACCATCGTGGTCGATGTTTCGGCGCGCGTGACGGCCCTCCGCCAGGCGCATACCCGCTATGACGCCGCCCGGGACACGGCGACGCTGCAGGAGCAGTTGCTCGATGCCGACCAGCATCGGTTCGAAACCGGCGGCAAGAGCACTACTTTCGACACCTTGATGGCCGACCAGCGGGCGCTGGTCAATGCACAGATCTCCGAGGTGAATGCGCTGGCCACGTATGCGCGCGCCCGCATCTCGCTCGATCAAACGTTGGGTGAAACGTTGGAGAAGAACAACATCACCCTCGACGAGGGATTAAACGGCCGCGTCGAGCGCCCGTCGCAGAAGTAATTTCGGGGACAGGCTACATAACCTCGAAATTCAAATCGGTGAACGGAACGGAGTTTCGAGGTTATGTAGCCTGTCCCCGAAATAGCGCTTATCCTGAAGGTTCATGCCAGAGGGATCGTACCAGTATTGCGACGTCAGTCTACCCGTGCCCCTCGATCGGCTTTTTACCTATGCGCTGCCGGAGACCCTGCGCCATCGCGTGCAGCCCGGCAGCCGTCTGGTAGTGCCCTTCGGACCGCGCAAACTCACCGGCGTGATCCTGCGCTGCCATGACGATCCGCCGGAAATGGGCGCCCGCGATGCGCTCCGGCTGATCGATTCCTCGCCGGTGCTGGATGCCGAACTGCTGGCGCTAGGGCGCTGGATCGCGGCCTACTACTGCGCTCCCCTGGGCGACGTGCTGCGCGGCATGCTGCCCCTGGCGTCTGAAATTCGCCAGGGCAAGATTTGGTCGCTCACCGATTCGGGCCGCGATGCGGCACGGCAACTGCTGCTCGATTCCGCGCCCGACGATCCCGTCGTCCGGATCCTGCGCATGCTGGAGAAACGGCCGCTCTCCGCGGCGTACCTCGCGAAGGCGCTCCCGCTGGCCGACAAAGCCATCAAATCGCTCGAGCGTAAAGGCTTCATCGTGGTCGAGCAGGTCCAGACCGACCGCGATCCCCTGCGGGCGCCGTCCGGCCGATTGCGCGTGGAACTGGCCGGCGCGCCGCCCGCGGACATCAAATTGAACAAGCCCGAGCGCGAATTGCGCGCATTTCTGGAACTGCACCCGGGGTCGCACAATCTCAAGGACCTGGAAGACACCGTCCGCAACGCCAGCCCGGCGGCGCGTTCGCTGGCGCGCAAATCGATAGTGACGCTGACGCCCGAAACCATGGCCATCACCGCCGGCCCGGTGCGCGTGCGGCACGCTTTGAATCCGGCGCAGCAGGTGGCGTACGATCAGATCGCCGCCGCCATCGCGGCCCGCCAGTATCGAACATTTCTGCTCCACGGCGTTACCGGCTCGGGCAAGACCGAGGTCTACCTCAACGCCATCGAAGCGGTGCTGGCCGAGGGCCGCAGCGCCCTGCTGCTGGTGCCGGAAATCGCCCTGACGCCGGCCATGGCGGGACAATTCTTCGCGCGCTTCGGCGACCGCGTGGCCATTCTGCACAGCGCCTTCACGGACGTGGAGCGGACGGAGCAGTGGCGGCGGATACGGTCGGGTGCGGCGTCCGTAGTGGTGGGCACGCGGTCCGGGGTGTTCGCGCCGGTGCGCAATCTGGGACTGATCGTCGTCGACGAGGAGCACGACGGCTCCTACAAGCAGGAAGAAAATCCGCGATACAACGGGCGCGACGTGGCCATCGTGCGCGCGCAGGCGGCCGGCGCGTGTGTAGTGCTGGGGTCGGCCACGCCCAGCCTGGAGAGCCGCTACAACGCCGAGCGCGAGAAGTATACGCTCATCGAACTGCCCGGCCGCATCGAGGAGCGCCCCATGCCGACGGTGGAACTGATCGACATGCGGCAGGAGTTTCTGGAGACGCGCCAGCAGGCCACGTTTTCGCGCAAGCTGGTGGAGGCCATCGGCGCGCGTCTGGAGAATGGCGAGCAGACCATCGTGCTGCTCAATCGCCGCGGCTTTTCCAGCTTCGTGGCGTGCCGCGCCTGCGGAGAGCGCGTGAATTGCATGAATTGCTCGCTCACCCTCACCTATCACAAGCGCGACCGGCGCCTGCTGTGCCACTATTGCGGCTACGCCGAAAAGGTCCCCAGCGTGTGCCCCAAGTGCCAGAGCGAGCATATTTATTTTCTCGGGCTGGGGTCGGAAAAGGTGGAGGAAGAGCTGCACCGCTCGTTCCCCACGGCGCGCATCGCGAGGCTGGACCGCGACACCGTCACCGGGAAGCGGCAGTACGAGACCATCCTGAACGAATTCCGCGACGGCAATTACGACGTGCTGGTGGGCACGCAGATGATCGCCAAGGGCCACGACATTCCCAACGTGACGCTGGTGGGCGTAGTGTCGGCCGATATCGGGTTGGGGATGCCCGATTTTCGCGCGGCGGAGCGCACCTTTCAGTTGCTCACGCAAGTGGCCGGGCGCGCGGGGCGCGGCAGCGTGCCGGGC
>Ga0182016_10008502_pt1 | contig 10358 bp, 9 predicted proteins | sample 712S2MmetaG_FD_120491 | JGI IMG/M metagenome (GOLD analysis project Ga0182016, IMG submission 120491) | Permafrost microbial communities from Stordalen Mire, Sweden - 712S2M metaG | ecosystem: Environmental > Terrestrial > Soil > Wetlands > Permafrost | place: Sweden: Stordalen | collected... | reverse complement strand
GTCGGCCTCGCGAATTGATCAGTCGATATCTTCCATGCCGGCTGGACCCTGCAGTGTCCTACCGCTGGGTGAAGATTAGGGCACCAGAGAAAACACCGTGCCTCCGTCCGTGCTGCCACCCGATACGGTACTGCCGTAGATCACGTCCTGGCCGAGCACTGCGAACGAGGGAATCCTTCCCTCGCTGCCGTTGTGGGGAAAATGAGCAGCCACTTCGCTCCAAGCGCCGCCGGGAGACGCCGGAGGCGTCAACAAGAACACGCCACCCGCGCCGGCGCCCCCGCTCGCGGCAGCGCCGATAAGCATGCCGTTAGGGGCCACCATCACATCGTCGGGAGAGTAAACATCTTCGCCGGTGCCAGATGGGAATTCGTGGATCACGCTCGGGGTCCAAGGATCGCCTGGGGTGGCCGGCGGCGTCAAGGAGAATGCGGTGCCATAGTTAGCAGCTCCGCCAGTGGCGGTCACGCCGTAGATTACGCCTCCGCTGCCAAGTGCTATCCCTGTGGGATTGCCGTCGTTGTGGGAAGAGGCGGGCATGGCGTAGATCACCTTTTCAGTCCAGGCGCCTCCGGCGGATTCCGGCGGTGTCACGGAGAACACCGTACCCAAACTGTTACTTCCGCCGTACGTGGTGATGCCATACAGCACGTCGCCGGCACCCATCACTAGCATGCTGGGACCAATTCCGTCGCTGCCGCCCGCAAAGGAATAGAGCACATTCTCGGTCCAGAGGTTCCCAGGAGAGGCCGGCGGCGTAAGCGAGAGCACGGTGCCATTTAGCCCCTCAATGCCATCCAGCCCAGGCCAGACGCCGTAGAGCACCCCGCCGTGGCCGATGACTAACCCGCCAATCCCAGAATTGTACAGCACGTTTTCGGTCCAGGACCCGCCCGGCGAGGCTGGGGGCGTCAACGAGAACACTATACCGATATTCTCGGGCCCGCCGAATGTGGTGTTGCTGTAAAGCACCCCACCGCTGCCGATGACTACCGCATTGGCGCCGCCATCGACCGGGGGATTGAAAGTAAAAAGCCTGTTGTCCGTCCAAGGCCCGCCCGGCGATGCTGGCGGAGTCAGCGAGAACACGCCACTGCCGTCAGCGCAGTAGAGCACTCCGCCCTGGCCGAGCGCGCACCCGTTGGCATAGCCCTCGGAGAGCGTGGTGATCGTCGCTACCGGAGTTTGCCCAAACAGCGTGGCGGCCGCCGCCACGCCGATCAGCCCCCGGCACAGGCTACCGGTCCCGGGGCGCAAGTATCGCAGAGCCTGCATGAATCGGCTCAGTTTTTCAGTCGTTCTTAGAATCATCGTTTTGGTCCCTCTTTCAGTCTGTTTTCCCCACACCTGGATATGCGGAAAACGAGGGCCTTTTTTGCTCAGCGGCCGAAGAAAAGTTTTTGGGGGGGGCCGGTCCGCGGCGCATTGATGGGGACCACCCTGATGTCGCGGGAACGGGCGGTTCAAGATATTCGGCGGCTGGAAGCGTCAGGGGGATGAATTCGGTCGGCAGCCCGCTGGGGACACCACAGTGACCGCTGGAGCAGCGGAGGACCAGCGGAGGAAAAGGCACGGAATACCGCCTTCCCAAATGCGGCAATGTTTTCTCAAACCATAGCTATTTTCCACGGCGATGTAATGCCGAATTGGCCCCGCCCGCCAGTCCAGGAAAGAAAGTGGAATTCCCTGCCTTTCCTCCGCTGGTCCTCCGCTGCTCCAGCGGTCGGCCTCGACCACCGGGATGTGGTTACGCCTCCACCAATGTGGTTACGCCTCCATCAAGGATGGTTGGGGCGAAGAACGGGTGCGCGACGCCAAGACGGCTGGCTTCGGTATAGACGATCTCTCCCACCAGTTGCATGCGCTGAGGGAAAACGTCTCCGAGTCTCCGAGCCCGATGATCAACAACTTCCTCGCGCCAAGGCTGTCTCTTGGCGGTGCCAACAGCAGCGTCTCTCCCAGTTCGCCCCGGAACAAACTGGAACTCCGGACACGATCAAGGAGACCCCTCATCCTGTCGTTGGCTTCGACGAGCGAGCCGTGGAGGGTGTTCGCAGGGGAGGAACTGAATAGGCAAATCACCTGAAGGTCGGTGTCGGTTTCAGCCGGGCTTTGCACCAGAATCTGTATGGGGATAGGAGGACGCGAAGGTGGTCTTCCTTCAGTCGAGGTGCGGCTGCCCATGAACAGCCGCGAGATCGGCCGCGGCAGGAGTGCTGCCGCACAGCCCAGCGCCGCGTTTTCGTTATATGATCGTTCATGCGCGACGAACGGCCGGCGAGCACGCTCCACCGGAACGCGTCGATTCACGAAGCCGCCAAGCACTGCGCGCAGGCACCCTCCAGTAAGCCAGCCGGGAGAGCGGCATGGCCGAACTGAACCCGGAGCAGTGGGCCGAAGTCAAACGCCTCTTCATGGGCGCCGTGGAGTTGCGGCCGGAAGAACTCCCGGATTACCTCCAGCGCGAATGCCCGGACCAGGATCTGCGGCGAGAAGTGGCGTCCCTGCTGGATTATTCCGGCGAGCAGCTTGCATCGGCCGACGCGGCGATTGCATCGGCGGCCGCGGCGGCGGCGCAGGAGCGCGATCCCGATGAACGGCTGATCGGCACGCGCCTCGGACCTTACCGAGTGGAGGCCATCGCAGGCCACGGCGGCATGGGCGCGGTCTACCGAGCGTCGCGCGACGATGCCGAGTTTCGCCAGCAGGTAGCCATCAAACTGGTGCGCGTGGCGGCCGCGTCGCCCGACACCTTGCGGCGCTTCCGGCAGGAACGGCAGATCCTGGCCCGGTTGTCGCACCCTAACATCGCCCGTCTGCTGGATGGCGGCTCCACGCCCGAGGGCGTGCCCTACCTGGTGATGGAATTCATCGAGGGCGAGCCTATAACGGCCTGGTGCGAGCGGCATACGCTCGGCGTGGAGGATCGGTTGCGGCTCTTTCTGCGGGTCTGCGAAGCGGTGGAATTCGCGCATCGCGACCTGGTAGTGCACCGCGACTTGAAACCCGCCAACATCCTGGTGAGCAAGGACGGCACGCCCAAGCTGCTTGATTTCGGGATTGCCAAACTGCTGGATCCGAGTGCGGAGCACGAAGCCGCAACGCTGACCGGCTTGGTGATGACGCCCGAATACGCGTCACCGGAGCGGGTGCGCGGCGAACCGGCTTCCACCGCGGCGGACGTCTACTCGCTGGGCCTCATTCTGTATGAGCTGCTGACCGGAAAGAAGGCCCAGCCGATATCCGGCTACACGCCGCACGCCATTGCCAGCGTGGTCTGCCAAACAGAGCCCACCGCCCCCGCGCGGCTGAAGCCGCAACTGGCGGGGGACCTGGACCATATCATTCGCATGGCCATCCGGAAGGAGCCGGAACGGCGTTATGCCTCGGCCGGCCTCCTGGCGCGCGATATTCAGCGGCACCTGGAGGGGCATCCGGTGACGGCGCGCCGGGATACGTTGGCTTATCGGTCGGCCAAGTTTCTGCGCCGCAACAAATTTGCCGTGGCGGCAGGCGCGCTCATTGCCGCCAGCCTAGCCGGCGGACTCGCCCTGGAGTATTGGCTGGGCGCCTTCGCGCGGCCTCCCCGCGTGTCTCAGGTGTCGCAGCTTACTCAAACCGGCCGGGTCGACATACCGAGTGGGGTCGCGACCGACGGCTCGCGAATCTATTTCACTGAGCGGACGGGTGGCCGGTGGTCGCTGGCCCAGGTTTCCGTAAAAGGCGGAACATCGCTGCCGGTACCAGTTACGCCGCCAATTTCTCAGCCAGACATCTTTGATATCTCGCCCGGCCGCTCCAGCCTGCTGGTGGCGGGCGAGCCAGGAGATAGAGACGACAGGCCGCTTTGGATAATTCCCGTGACGGGCGGAGTTGCACGCCGGATTGGCGATGTGCTGGGCCGTGCCGGCACTTGGTCCCGGGATGGGAGGCGCATAGTCTTTGCGCGTGGCTCAGCCTTGTTTCGCGTCAACATCGACGGTACGGATTGCCGCAAGCTGGTAGACATTCGGAACGGAGTATTGGACGCCATCCGCTGGGCGCCCGCATCCGGGCCGGACGTTTTACGCCTATGTATACATGACCATGATTCGAGGGGCGCACTGTGGGAGGTGGCCTCGGACGGCACCGGCCTGCATCCCCTGCTGCGAGGACCAGGGTCCGGCGCGGAATGGGGCAGTGATTACGGGGGAAGCTGGATCCCGCCGGGAAAGTATTACTTTTTTCTTCGGTCCCGGTCCGGTACGGCAAGCCTGTGGGCCATCCGTGAGAACCGGGCCTGGCTGCCGGTATCCGGCCGACGTCCCGTTCAGATCTACTCGACTCCGCTGGAGTTCCTCTCACTGGCTCCGAGCGAGGACGGCAAGCACGTCTTCTTCGCTGGCGGGCAGGAACGTAGGGAATTGGTACGCTACGACGCCAAGCGCGGCCAGTTTATGACGTATCTTTCCGGCGTCCCTGGCCGGTGTATCGATTATTCGCCCGATGAGCGTTGGGTGGCCTACACGATGGCCACCGACGAGACTCTTTGGCGAAGCCGGCCCGACGGCGCGGAGCGGGCGCCGTTGACACCCGCACAGATGCTCGTGGACCAGCCGCGCTGGTCGCCCGACGGAACACGGATCGCCTTCGCCGGGAGTTGGGCAGGCGAACCTGTGAAAGTGTATGTGATTGACGCCAGCGGGTCCGGCGGCAGAGTTCCAGAGTTCGTCACTTCTCCTCCCTTCGGCGATCGCGAACCGAGTTGGTCTCCCGACGGAAACTCGTTGCTGTTCTCCCGCGGCGGGCGCCTGTCTGAGGCGCTGTACGTAGTGGATTGGAAGACCCGGAAGACCGAATTGCTGCCGGGGTCGGAAGGGTTTTCGCGGGCGGCCTGGTCGCCCAATCCGCGCTATATTGCAGCCACAAAGGCAGAAGGAACGCAAATCATGTTATTCGACTTCCGTACGCGGCAGTGGACGCTGCTGGCGACTGGCGTTGGGCTGGGTACTCTCTTCTGGTCGCGCGACGGCAGATACGTCTACTATCAGGATGTGTTTGCAAGTGTCGATCAGCCAGTATTTCGCGTGCGAATCGGCAACCGGAGAACCGAGCGCGTGGTGAGCTCGCGGCAACTCCTGCAATCGAATGTGAGTGGGTATGTGCTCAGCGGCCTGGGGCCCGGCGATGCGCCGATCGCCTCGCTGATCCGCAGCAATTCGGACATTTATGCGCTCGACTTGGATCTGCCGTAGCGCATGCCCACTCGACCGGCTGACATAAGCCTTAAATCTCGCGACGTGCATGGAACCGTGAATGGCGCCCGCTTCGGAGATTCCTCCTGGGTGCAGGAGGCGAGCAGGAGGAAAACGGTCTTGGCGGGTACGCTCCGAACCGGCGAGGGCTTGACCTCTAATGCAGTTATCGAAGGTGACCGAGCGCGTGCGCACGGCGGCGGAGGATTGAGGCGCGTTAGATGCGCAGATGCTGAAGAGGTCCCGGGCTCACGCCTACGAGACCTGTGGCGGGCTTTGCGGCGTCCCTGTGCGAACAGCATCAGGTGCGTGCGCCCCTCCATCGGAAGCGGCGCAGCCGATGAACGGGCTGGCCTTTCTGGCCAGAGATTAACGCCCGTTGCGTCGGCGATACTTCCGGATGCCCGGGTGCGCGGGTTGGGCATAGCACGCATCGCGCCGCCCGATGCCTGCGGCCCGTTCCGCCGCCCGCCACCCGCGTTCCGGTGCTGCGGCCGCCGGCGCGCGGATGGGGGATGCGCGCCAGGCGGAGGGCCTTCCGAGTACCCGGTGAATCCAAGAACGGCGCCGCCGGGCGATACTCCCGGGTGCCCGGTAGGGTGGCATAACCCGCTTCGCGCAGTCCGATGCCGCCGTCCCGCCGCCCCGTCGTTCCGTCGCCGCGACCGCCGGCGCGCGGATGGGGGACGCGCGGCGCGGAAGGCGGATGGCACACCATTTTCCAGAGTGCGCCGTGAATCCGGGGACGTCGGCGCGCGGCCACTTCGCCGGAGGGACGACGCGCAGCCTGCACGCACGTGGCGCGGTTGCGCCGAGACGATCACTTCCGGGTGCGCGGGTAGGGTGCCATGACGCGCTTCGCGCCGGATGGGGATGCGCGGCGGGCGGAGGGCGCCGCATCGATGGTCGGCGTGGCGTTGGAAGCGACACGCGTAATCTGCGCTCCGAATTCGCCTCCAACTCATTGGATCTTAAGGAGGTAGTAGCGTGAGACCGCTGGAGCAGCGGAGGACCAGCGGAGGAAAAGGCACGGAATACCGCCTTCCCAAATGCGGCAATGTTTTCTTAAACCATAGTTATTTTCCACGGCGGTGTAAATGTCGAATTGGCCTCGCCCGCCAGTCCAGGAAAGAAGTGTTGGCACGTCATAAGATTCAACGAGTTGGGAGGCGAATTCGGCATTACGTCGCGCAGATTACGCGTGTCGCTTCCAGCGCCATCGCCAGGAGTTGCGAAAGTGGAATTCGATGCCTTTCCTCCGCTGGTCCTCCGCTGCTCCAGCGGTCGCACCCGAATTTAGCCCAGATTACAACTGAAGCGATTTTTTGGGTTGTCGAGTGCTATCAGGGCCTGCATGGCAGCGCTCGCCCTTGCGTTATTGGCAGGAATGACGGCATCGCCGGCACTTGCCGGCGGGGTCACGCCGCCCGTAACACCCCCCGCCATTACGCCGCCGGCGGGGAACGCGGCGTTCCTGATGGGGAACGCCATCGGCACCCAAGGCTATGTCTGCCTGCCGTCGGGCACGGGCGCCTCTTGGACGGTCAATTCCTCGCGGCCGCAAGCCACCTTGTTTGTCACCTTGTTCGGCAGCTTTACCCAGCAGATCATCACCCACTTCCTCAGTCCCGATACGAACCCCAATGGGTATGCCCCATCCCCGGTCCCATTTGGCAGCCCCACGTGGCAAAGCTCTTTCGACAGCAGCGTCATCTGGGGCAACAAAATCGACAGCATCACAGCCGGTTCCGACCCCAGTTGTCCCAATTCGGGTGCGATTCCCTGTCTGCTGCTCCAGGTAATTGGATCCCAGAACGGTCCCTCTTACCCCTTCGGCATACTGACGAAGTCCACTTACGTGCAGCGGCTGAACACCTCCGGTGGAAGCGCGCCTGCCACCGGCTGTGCCGTCTCAACCGACGTCGGCAGCCAGGTGCTGGTGCCTTACACCGCCAATTATTACTTCTACTCTGCGCAGCAGTAATCACTGGCCGTTGCATGCGGCTCGGAGCACTGTAGCACCCGGGCCGCGACAACGGGTAAGGCGCAGTCAAATCAGATCCGGATCGAAAGGAACTGCGTCGGGCCTGGCTGCACCCCGAGTCCTTGGTCGAAAACTTCCGAGGTCTTGCGGTTTTTGAAGCGGGATTTCCGCCCTCTGCTAATAGAGGACACAAAGTAAACCTGTACAACGAAACTTCTTGATTGGTCAATAGACTACCAAACAGGGAGCATGACAAAACCGGAGTAAGAACATGGCTGGCATTGCGCATCAACTCGCGACCCTGCGCCGCATTGCGGAGTTCTCGGCGCAGGCGTACGGGCACAGCCTTAACGCGTGGCGCACCAATGAATACTCGTCCACGGCCGGCTGCGCGAAATGTGGGAGCACCGTTACCGTCTACGTCTCGCTGCCGCAGCCCGACATGGAAGGCACCGCGCTGAACGCGGAGTGTGTCGCCACGAAACGCGGCGAGGAATGGGCTGACGCAGCGGCATGACGGGGGCTGCGTGGCGGATGCTCGCGTCGTCGCAGCCAAGAGGAAGAAGGAATTGGGATTGGAACGAAGAATGGAGAGCCAGCCGGCAGCGGCGTTACAAAGGGGGAGTCATCCTGCTACGCAAGAAAAAACGAGAGGATCAATGAAACGAATCGTTAAGTCGTTGGGCAAACTGAACTGGGGGAAGGGGGGTACGCTGTTCTTGTGCTGTGCGCAACAACGGCGATTGCCCTACCTGCGCAGACTTTCACCACACTGCATAGCTTCGATGGCACGGACGGCGAATTCCTCAACGCGGGGCTGGTCCAGGCCACCAATGGGGACTTCTACGGGACAACGTATTTTGGCGGGGCCAACGTCTATGGGACGGTCTTCAAAATCACCCCAAGCGGCGCGCTGACGACGCTATACAGCTTCTGCTCCCAAACAAACTGCACGGACGGCCAATATCCCTCGGTGGCGCTGGTCCAGGCCATCAGTGGGGACTTCTACGGGACAACGGACAACGGCGGCGCCAACGGCTATTATGGTGGCACGATCTTCAAAATCGCCCGGAGTGGCACGCTGACGACGCTATACAGCTTCTGCTCCCAAACAAACTGCACGGACGGCTCAGACCCCTCCGCGGCGCTGGTCCAGGCCACCAATGGGAACTTCTATGGGACAACCGGTTATGGCGGGGCGAGTTCCTCCTGCGTTAGCTTTTTCTGCGGATACGGGACGTTCTTCAAAATCACCTCGAGCAAATCTTCGCGGAGGGCGAGCCGGTCTGGACTGCTCAGTTTCGCGCGGCGCCGTGGGCGCGTAAACCAGCTGCCGGTGAGCAACACGGCCACTCGGAAAACACACGCTTTCCGGCGGGAGGTGAATGCTTGAGATTTGACGGACATCTGACAAGCGAGCAGCGTGCGCTGGTGATGTCGGACGCCGGCGTCGCTTCGCTGGTGGCATTCCACGCATTCGGCAAATGGTGCGCCACTCACCAGTCGGCCCCGCGCCGATGATGGATGCCGCGCCCTCCGCTCGGCCCGCATCCCCATCCGCCCGCCGGCGGTCGCGGCGACGGACCGCTGGGGTGGCCGGAATGGGCGGCATCAGGATGCGCGAAGCGCGTTATGGCCACCCAACCCGGTGAAGAACGCTGCAACATCCGGCAGCCGGCCCGGCACAAATCATCGATGCCTGCACCCTCCGCTCGCGCATCCCTATCCGCCCGCCGGCGGTCGCGGCGACGCGCGACGGGCGGCGCGAAGCGGAACGGGGCCGCCAGGCATCGGGCGGCAGCGCTTCACGGCCACGTCGTCGCAATCCGTTTTAATCAGGGGGCATCCCCGCAGTGGCCCCTGATCGCTTATACTTCTTGAATCTCAACCTACTAGAATACCCAGGAGGGTAAACATGTACGACGCTATCGTGGTGGGAGCCCGCTGCGCAGGCTCGCCTCTGTCCATGCTCTTAGCTCGCATGGGATATCGGGTCCTTTTGGTTGATCGCGCGACTTTCCCCAGCGACACCATCTCCACGCAGTTCATCTGGCTGTCAGGCACCGCCTGCCTCAACCGATGGGGGCTCCTAGATCGGTTGCGGGCAACAAACTGTCCCCCCGTCCGCGAGATCGGCATCGACGTGGGAGCCTTTTCGCTGAAAGGCACGCCTCCGCCCCTCGATGGCGTCACGGAGATGTTCTGTCCGCGACGCACAGTTCTCGACAAATTGCTGGTGGATGCAGCCGCGGAAGCGGGCGCGGAGGTAGAGCAGGCATTCACGGTCACGGGAATCACGTCGAGCAACGGCCGCGTCACCGGAATCCAAGGCCATAAGCGGAACGGCGCGGAAATCGAAGAGAGCGCCAAACTCGTGATCGGCGCCGATGGCAGGCATTCCGTGGTCGCCTCCGCCGTGGGTGCTGAGGAATACAACGCCAGGCCAGTGATGACGTGCTGTTATTACAGTTTCTGGCGCGATGTCCCGCTTCACCAGTTGGTCATGCGGCCCCGCCCGGGTCGCCTCATGGTGACAGCCCCAACCAATGATGGACTGACTCTCGCGCTGGTCATGTTTCCCATCGCCGAGTTCGACGCGATCAAGCCGGATATCGATCGCCACTTCATGGCGAGCATCAACACAGTTCCCGAGATTTCGGGAGCGTTGCGCGCAGGCGAACGCGCCGAGCGCTACTACGGAACCGGGGACATTGAAAACTTTTTCAGAAAGCCGTATGGCGATGGATGGGCACTGGCGGGCGATGCCGGATATCACAAGGATCCTTGCACGGCCCAGGGAATTTCGGACGCGTTCCGCTCCGCCGAATGGCTCGCTGATGCAATCCACGAGGGATTTTCGGGTGCGCGGCCGCTGAATGATGCTTTGGCGGGTTACCATCGAAAGCGCGACGAACACCTCAGTCCTGTGTACGAACTCACTTGCGGGTTGGCAACATTGGCGCCGCCCTCACCCAAGATACAAGCGCTCTACGGAGCACTCATCACCAACCAAGCTGAGACGAACCGCCTGATTGGGACGCTTGCCGGCACTGTTTCGATCACTGAGTTCTACGCACCGGAAAACGTTGGCCGAATCATGGGCCATGCGGCTGTGTAACGTGCTGAATCTACAAACGCGT
>Ga0182016_10008495_pt1 | contig 10362 bp, 7 predicted proteins | sample 712S2MmetaG_FD_120491 | JGI IMG/M metagenome (GOLD analysis project Ga0182016, IMG submission 120491) | Permafrost microbial communities from Stordalen Mire, Sweden - 712S2M metaG | ecosystem: Environmental > Terrestrial > Soil > Wetlands > Permafrost | place: Sweden: Stordalen | collected... | reverse complement strand
ACTTTCTCGGCCAGGAGAATCATTTCGACAAAAACGCTGGAAGACAAAGGTGCTAGCAGCACGCCGAAGAGGACAAAACGCGCCAGCGTGCCCGGCTGGCTCAAGTCGGGCTTTTTTGCGTCGCGCGTGGAGAGCAGCGATGCGGCAACCAGGACCTCTACCGTGTTACCGGCGGAGAAAAGCAGCGCCTGAGCAAGGGTGAAGTGAAAATAGCTATGGGCGAGGACGTTGGCCACGATGCTGGCCACAATGTAGCCGGCCCAGGATCGGCGGGGGAGACGGAGCAGAATCGCCAGCAGCAGTCCGTTTGCGGGCCAGATGATATCGGCCACAGATGGCGTACGGGTGAGCGCGTTGCCGCCCAGCGACACAAGGAAATAGAGCAGGAAGACGAAGGTCAGGTGGGCGGGCGAGTCGGGCCACACGTTCGCAATCGCTCTTGAGAAGGGCGACCTGTGCCGGGAACGGCCGGGATGGATATCACTTCTCAGCGAAAATGCATCCATTGGGGATCCTCGATTTACAGATTGGCAATCATTTCAAGCGAAAGCAATAACACAAGGGGGGGACCACGCGCCCAGGTTGAATATGTCGTCTAACCTTTTCCTCGCTCAAACAATTCAGCTGGACCGGTTCAGCTGGACCAATTCAGATTTGCGATTCGGTGCGTCCTCTTCAAGCATTCCGATAGATAGATGGAGCGCTTATAGGTGTTCAATGTCAAATTTAGCGCGGGGAGAATTGAATGAATGAAGAGTATCCGTTTCTTAATAAAAATGCTAGATGAAAAGGCTGAGGGTGCCGTTGCGGATCGGGCGCGGGGTTTGCAAGAAATAGGTTGGAACTTGAAAAGACCCGATGCCCGACGATTGGCCTTTGCACTCTCCCGCCCTTGCGCCGGAAAAAAGGCGCACCCCGACCCCGACCCAGAGGGTTCCCCGGTACCCGGCGGGGAACGGGGCATTTGAGGCGGATCGAAGTTCATAGAAAAGAACCGCCCGAAGGTCAGCCTTTCGACTGAATCCCGGGCGGTTGTTCCAAAGCTGAGAGCTAACAGCTAAAGGCTGCTTCTACGCCGCGTGCAAATCCGCCGACCGCACCCGAAAGTGCTTCATCTGGAGCGAAAGCGTGCGCTCAATCTTGCGCAGCTCGCCGCGCTCACCCGGTGCGGCAAAGGTGGAGGCTACGCCGTGCGCCGAAGCGCGCCCGGTGCGGCCTACCCGATGGACAAAGTCCTCCGCCATCTTGGGCAAATCGTAGTTGATGACGTGCGCCACGTTGGCCACGTCGATGCCGCGGGCGGCCACGTCCGTTGCCACCAATATGCGGTGATGCCCCTCGGAAAAGCTGCGCAGCGCCTGGTTGCGCTGGGCCTGCGAGCGATCACCGTGAATCTGCGTGGCCGAGTGGCCGGAGCGAACCAGCCTGCGGGCTACGCGGTCCGCGCCATGCTTGGTGCGCACAAACACCAGGAAGCTGCCCTGTTCGGCGCCCAGCAGGTGTTCAAGCAGTTCCTGCTTCTTGTCCTGCTCCACTTCAAAGGTGCGCAGCTCGACATTCTCCGCCGGCTTGAGTACCGAACCGATTTCGATACGGACGGGGTCGTTGAGATACTTGCGGGCCACTTCCTTCACCGCGCCCTCAAGCGTTGCGGAGTAGCAGAGTGTCTGCCGCGTGGTAGGTAGCATGCCGGCAATGCGGGCGATGGCTGGCTGAAAGCCCATATCGAGCATGCGGTCCACTTCGTCGAGAACGAGCATCTTCACAGTGTCGAGCTTGACGAGCTTGCGCTTGAGGAAGTCCTCAAGACGGCCGGGGGTGGCAACGATCAGGCGCGCGCCACGGCGAATGGCCTCAAGCTGCGAGTGCTCGGCCAGGCCGCCGACCACCAGTGCGCAGGTCTGCGAAGGGCTGGTGCGGATGGCGCGAAACGCCTTTTCCACCTGCATGGCCAGTTCGCGGGTGGGCAGCAGGATAAGAGCCTGCGCGCCGCGGGTTTCGTTCTTCTGCATCATCTCGACGATCGGGATGAGGAAGCCGAGGGTCTTGCCGGTTCCTGTTTGCGCGGTGGCCAGAATGTCGCGGCCTTCAAGCGCGGGAGGAATGCAGCCGGCCTGCACCGGGGTGGGGATTTCAAATTTGTTGGCGTCAAGGCGCGCCATGAGCGCAGCCGAAAGAGAAAACTCAGAAAACTTTGTGATCAAAATAGTCAAATTCCTGGGGGTTCCAAGAGCCCAATACCCACAGGCCTGCAATCGGAACCGGACATCGAGGCGCGCACACTTCAGGCGCGAGCCTGCTTTTCAAATCTATGCGTAAGGAAGAACCGAAATCGTCCTGAGGACCGGCCCGTGCATTCGTCGGAATGCCGTTGGCCCGAATCTGACCCACGCTACTGGTAACGCCAGGCGGCACATTGCCGGCCGGCTACCCCGCTCCCATTTACTTCCCGGTTTCAGCGCGCCCATCCATTCAAGGGGGCATTTGCGACTGATTGCTGCCGGACCAGGGTGCAGTCCATGGCAAAAGCTCCGGGTAGGAGACTTATAGGCATACGCTGTAGGGGCTTGGGGGAAAAATCTGTGCCAGGCAAACTTGCCGGTGTAAAGGGCAAACCGCTGCTCACGGCCAAATCACTGAGCGCATGTACAGTGTAGCATGGTTTCACAGAATCACAGGGGCTGTGTTTCTGTGGGTTTCTCTCTTGTAAGTTATTTATTTCAAATATTTTAGCGGGCGTCACAGTTTCACAGCCCGAAAACGGGGGGGGCGTTTTTTTTGACTCTATTTTTACTAAGCAGCTTATTTTCAGATGCTTATGTTGCTTTTGAACCGAAAAGGATCACCATGGACGGTTCGGAAACTTACGGTATTAAACCATAGAATGTACTGAAACCCTATGAAGGCGAACCTTGGAAGGTTCGGAAGCCGAGGAAAATTCACCTTGAAATTACCCTTCACCTGCAATTGCATGGAAGTTTGCCGCGAAAGTCTTTGCTGCACAACGATTTAGGACTGTTTTTGCGGATGAGAAACGAGGTCGATGTGTAAGACCGTGCTTCTCATCGGCTCGCTGTTTCTATTGTGCGCCGGGGGAGGGTAATATTCTGCAAAACTGCGAAACAACGGGGGTTGGAGGCAGTCTGAGCTGCTTTTGATCCACGGTTACTTACGGATTGGCGGTAATACTCCCGGAACGCACAAAATTGTCTTTCAACAGCGTCGAATCGCAATAGTTGAGTGCATCGATGTGTTAGCACGCAGTGGCGTTTAGGGTTCCCCCGCGCCAGCATAGCCGCGTAGCTCACTGGCTCTCACCTTCATGTCCCTATTTAGGCGGAGTATTCGATGCGCCTAGCCGCTTCAGTTCCGCCAACGCGGCTCCGTAACCCATTTCGCCCTTTGGGCAACCATCGCGCGCGGCCTTGAGGCGCGCCAGAGCCGTCGCCCGTTGCTGATGGAAAAGCGCGTCCTCGCCGGTGAAGTAGTTGGCTTCGCAAACCTGCCACTTCTTTTCCCTGTCGGTACCAGAGCTGGCCGCGGTCATCAATACTTCCTCGGCTGTCATTTGTCCGAGATAGAGCTTCCCCACCGGCCCCGGCCATTTCGACAGGTCCGCCGCTGCTGCCGCCCTCGCAAGCTGCTGCGCATCGTCGTGGCCCTGTCGCTTCATGATTACGTGCAGAATCACGGCCGCAGAAAACGCCTCTGGTGAAGACGGCGCGGCGGAGATCGTGTGCTCATAGTCCGCAATGGCTGCTGTCAGATTGGGCTGGCCAAAGTAGGCGTTGCCGCGGCCAAGGTAGGCGCCTGTGAAATTAGAATCGAGGCGGATCGCATGTGTGTAGTCCTGAATGGCGCTGCCATAATCGTTCTTCTTTAGGAAGGCGGTGCCGCGGTTGCTGTAGGCGGATGCGTCATTTGGGTCCAGGCGAATCGCTTCGCCTAAATCCTTGATCGCGCGATTGTCATCATCCTTGAATGAGTAGGCGGTGCCGCGGCCATAATAGGCTCTTTCAAGATTCGGGTTCTGGTGAATTGCTTCGTTGAAAACCTGGATTGCACGGTCGTAGTCGCCCTTCTTTTCGTAGGCGAAGCCGTCGTTGTAGTAGACGATTGCATTGTTCCGGTCCAGGCCAATCGATTCGTTGAAATCCTGGATCGCACGGTCGTAATCCCCCTTATCCACATAGGCGGCGCCACGGTTGTTGTAGAAGGCAGACATCTCCCCCGGCGTGTCGCGGCCTGCCTGGATAAGTTCCGTGCATCCGACGATTTTGGCATCCGAATTACCTGACCTGCACTTGTCCAGGCACTCTTGCCTGCCGCATCCCATCGCGGTCATCGCCGCGCCGAGCATAAGGCAATGGCATAAAGCCGACTTGCGAATCACGTTCAATGCTCCTTGCTAACGGATTGGCAGCAAAACCATATTACATTCGCTTTCACTGTTCGCAGCATTCCGATTGAGCGCAATTGGGATTCGGAGTCGCGAGTTTTCGGGTTCCGGTCGGATTGTCGCCGACTGGGAAACCACGCCCGCATGAACGCTTCCTTGCTGCCCTGCTCCCTCGGTTGTTTTCCATTGCGTCGGCGGCTTACCTGCCGGTAGACTCGGCTCGTCAGTCCTGTCCCGTGGGCGGAAAACGACCAAGCCTGTTCGAGGGGGTTCGATGCAAACCTTCATTCGGCTCATCTCCCAGCTCAAACGCCACTATGGCGAGCCCGCGCTTCCGCCTGCCAAGGGGCCGTTTGAATTGGTGATGTGGGAGAATGCCTGCTACCTGCTGCCGGATGAGCGGCGTCAGGAAGTCTTTGAGGCCTTGCGCACGCAGGTCGGGCTCACTGCCGCCGCCATTGAAGCCGCCCCTGAAAACCTGCTGTTTCCGCTTGCCAAACGCGGTGGCATGCGGCCGGAGACGCGCGTCTTCCGCTGGCGGCAGATTGCCGGCATTGTGTTGAGTCAATTTGATGGCGACCTCGACCAAATCCTGACCCTGCCCTATGCAGAGGCCAAAAAGGCACTGAAGCAGTTCCCCACTATCGGAGACCCGGGAGCGGAAAAGATCCTGCTTTTGTGCGGCGTTGCCAACGGGCTTCCGCTTGAATCGAATGGGCTGCGGGTGCTGGTGCGGGTGGGCTGGGGTCGGGCTCAGAAGAACTACGGGGCGGCTTACCGGTCCGTTCAGGAGGCTGTGAAGGACGAATTGCCCAGGAGTCCGGAGCGGCTGAAAGATGCGCATCTTCTGCTGCGCGAGCACGGCAAGACGTTGTGCAAAGATAAGGCGCCCCAATGCCATGAATGCCCGGTCTCCGCTGATTGCATGTACGCGCAGACTACGGCGGCGGCGTTTTTGCGGGGTGAAGACTAGCAGGATTGAAGATGCATCCCCTCGGGCTAAAGCCCGGAGTTTATTTGATTGGCTTTATGCCGGGGATGAATCCCCGGCCTACCACCCGGACGAATTTTTCCGGCAGGCTGCTAGCTCCGGCCCTGGATTCGTCCAGTCTCGCGCTTTACCAGCTCCACAACCTCTGCCGCATTCTTCGGGTCGCCGCCGCGCGGATCGCCGCCAATGCGCGCCATACGTGCGTCGGGCAGCCCCATCCACTGCTTCCGCCGCAGAATGTCGTCGATCTTGTCTTCGGGAATCACGCCCAGCGGTTTGCCAATCTGCTTCGCGATCAGGTACGTCCGGCAATAGGTGTCCATGATTTCGCACAGCCACTCGGCATGCGTCACGGTATCGGACCAGCAGACCACTCCGTGATTCTTGAGCAGGATGGTGTTGTGCTCGTGGACGAAAGGCAGGATGGTTTCCGCGAACGCCTGCGTACCGGGCGTTTCATACGGTGCTACTGCGGCTGGCCCGATAAACACCTCGTACTCCGGAATCAGCCCGTTCGGCGGAATCTTCCCCACAATCGCAAAGGCTGTTGCGTATGGCGGATGGCAGTGCACAACCGCCCTGGCCTTGGGATTGGCCTTGTAGATCTCAAGATGCAGCAGCAGCTCGCTGGTCAGAGTGCGGTCGCCGGCGAGGATTTTTCCATTCAAGTCGGAAAGGCAGATGTCCGCAACTTCCAGGTCGGCCTTGCTGAGCATGGTGGGCGTGCACAGCACAAACTCCGCGCCCAGCCGCACGCTGATGTTGCCGCCGTTGCCGTCGACATATTGCCGGTCCCACAGCTTGCGGCCCGTGCGGATGATCTCCGCGCGCAGCGCATTGGCCTCCGCGGAGTTGAAAAGCTCCAGGGGCGACTCCCGTTCGGCCGACCGGTCGCGGGGAATATCCACCGCAGCTTCCGCCGTTTTCGCTGGTAAATCCAATGTCTGCTCCATGCTTGACCTCGCGCGCATTGCGTTGCGATCAGGCCGCAGCACTCGCGTCCAGCCAAGCGGCACCTGTCCCTTGAAATTATAAGGCGGGAGATTTCCGCCCGCTCGTGATTCCAGTCACGCGCAGGGGCTATTCCGCGTGGACTAACTTGCGCTGCAGGGCTTCGAGCGTCTGGCCCTTGGTCTCGGGGTAGGTGAAGAGCACGACCAGGAATTGCACCACGGTCATGATGGCGAAGAAGACGAACGGGGCCGCAGTACCCATGTGGGTTGCCACCCATGGGAAACTCTGCGCGATCACTGTCGCCATGAACCAGTGGCTCGCCGATCCCACGCCCTGGCCCTTGGAGCGGACCGAGTTGGGAAACACTTCGCCGATGTAGACCCAGATGACTGCTCCCTGCGAAAGCGCGAAGAATGCAATGTAAGTAATCAGAATCCAGACCAGCGCATCCAGATGGGAATTGGACGCGTACACCCACGCCACCGCGCTCAGGCAACTCGCCGTTCCCACCGCGCCAATCAGCAGCAGCGTCTTGCGGCCCACCTTGTCGATAAAGCTCATCCCGATCATGGTGAACACCAGGTTCGTGGCGCCAATAGCGATTCCCTTTTCATCGCCTGACAATTGGCTGAAGCCGGCCGCTTTGAAGATGTCGTTCAGGTAGTACAAAATCGCGTTGATGCCGGCCAGTTGGTTGAAGGCGCCGATGGAGATGGCCAGGAACAGCGGGTACCGGTACTTCCACTGAAAAACCGACTCATGCGCTGTAGCATGTTCTTCTGCCAGGGCGCTGCGAATATCGGCCAATTCGGCCTGCGGATTGGGATCGCCCATGAACTTCAGCACGGCCAGCGCTTCGTCAACCCGGCCCTGCGATGCGGACCAGCGCGGGCTGCGTGGAATATAGAAAAGCAGCGCCAAAAAACCCAGCGCGGGGATGGCGGCAATCCCCACCTGCCAGCGCCACTCGGCCGCTCCCAGGTTCATCGATCGGATGGCGTAATTCGATGTGTAGGCCACCACGATGCCAAGAACCACATTGAATTGGAAGGCAGCCACCAGCCGGCCCCGCCACCTGGCCGGCGCCAGTTCCGCAATGTACACCGGCCCCAGTACCGATGACGCTCCAATTCCCAGCCCGCCTACAAACCGAAACAGAAGGAACGAAGGCCAGCTCCACGCCAGCCCGCAGCCCGCGGCGGAGACGATATAGAGCAAAGCAGTGATGCGCAGCGTCTCGCGGCTGCCGAGCCTTTGCCCGATCATTCCGGCAGACAATGCGCCAATGACCGTGCCCACCAGCCCGATGCCAACCGTGAATCCCTCCTGGTTGGCACTCAGCCCATACAGCTTCACCAACGCATTAATTGCGCCGGAGATAACCACCGTGTCGAATCCGAAAAGCAGGCCGCCCAAAGCTCCGGTCAGCGTGGCCTTCATCAGGTTAAAGTTGGGTCGCATGGTTGTTGGTCCCTGAAGTTCCAAACCATCGTACAGACCTGTGCCCCCACCGGCAACTCGCTGGTTGCGCAGGTCAAAGTTCCTTTGTCGCCGCACCCGGCGCCACGGCCAGTACCCGGCAGCGATGTTTGCCCAACGCGCTCCAACTCAACGCCATTTCGCTCTCCAGGCAGGCGCAATCGCCCTCCTCCAGCACCTCCTGCATACCGCCGGCCTGCAACTGCAGGCGGCCCTCCAGGACATAAACCAGCCCGCTCCCGTCCGGAAGCGCCTCCATGGCGCTGGCTATGGCTCCGGGAGTGAACTCCACCATCTGCGCCGTCATCCGGACATGCGCGGACGCGGGGTTCAGGGGAATCATCTTCGTCGTATCCGCGCCGCGCCCCTTGCCCTGCAGGTGAGCTTTGCGGGTAATGGAAAGCGTGTGCCGGGAAGGTTCCGAGAAAAAATAGCTCATCCCCACGCCGTAGACCCGGCTGATGGTAGCCAACGTCGGCAAAGTCGGAATCATCCGGTCCGTCTCCAGCTTGGAAAGAAGCGCCGTCGAAAGGCCAGTCTCCGCTGCCAGGCGCGAGAGCGTAAGCCGCTTCTGCGTCCGTAGGGTGCGCAGCTTCGTTCCAATGCAATAGGGCTCAAGCGACCATTGCGCATAACTCACTGTTTTGGGCAAGACGTACCCTCCTTGGATCTGATTGATGCTGCACCAGTTTGCCAGCGTCGAGGACCGAAATTCCTGGCAAATTCTTGAAGTTTTTCGGAGCATCTCCATCGAATTGATGGCATCAAAATGCACCCTTGACGCGGAACGGACCCTCTGTTTAACGTACTGACCAACAGCTTGAACGCCGAACAAAATCCGCTTGCGAGCAATTCTGCGTTCATACGATATTAACCCGTTCATATTGAACCGGATGGAATCAACGAAGGTTATTTACTAAAGAGTCACCTAGTAACCACTTTTCGATTACTTCAAGCCGGAAAATGAGGCAATAAAACTCCGCACACAGCCTGGGAAACGTGCATAATCTGGGTAGATCAAACGATCCGTGTCCATCGTGGCCCAGACGAATTATGATCCCGGTTTCAATCTTCCCCGGATGTCCATGGCAGGTGCCCTGTGGCGCCTTGCAGACGGCTGGGTTTTGTCTTGCAGGAGCGGCATATTCACGGGAGCCAATAATGGCCTCGGACCGAGGATAGGCGTTGGAAAGGAAACAACGAAACACGGCGGAAGCCGCAAATATTCGGGAGCAGGGCTCCCACGCTCCGGCTCCCGGAAAGGCCTGGGGCGGGTCAGAAGCCTGCTTTGGAAACTACAGGCTGAAGGCAGACGGAACTTTGCTGCGAGATAAGTCCGTAGTTCACTTGCCTCCCAAAGAACTGGCCGCCCTTCGCCTGCTGATTGCTCATGCCGGGGAAACCGTAACGCCCGTGCAACTGCGCAAGGCGTTATGGGGCGATGTCCATGTGACTGCGGAGAGTATTCCGAAGTGCGTTTCTTCGCTGCGGGCGCGTCTTGAACCGGAAGACTGCATTCAGACGGTTTACAAGCGCGGCTATCGCTTTACTGCCGATCTGCAGTATCCCGAAGCGCAGGAAAGTGCGCTTCCCCGGCTGGCCATTCTGCCCTTTGTTTCCGGATACACCGTTCCCCCGCATCTTGGCCCTGTGATTGCTGAGGAAACCATCTCCCGGCTCACCGGCGCATCTCCGCCGTCAGTCGCCGTTCTGGCGCGCGACTCGGTGTTTACCCTCGCTGCCCGGGGCCTGACCGCCCAGCAGATTGGCGACACGCTGCAGGCCGATTTCGCCCTCACTGGGACGGTGGCTAATTTGCCCGCGTTTTTTCGCCTCCGCGCGGAAATGATCCGGATCAGAGACGGCATCCAGATATGGGTGGAAGACGTGCTTGTGCCGCACAGCCGGATTGCGGGTCTTGAATCGGAGTTGGTTGAACGGTTGTATTTTCGTTTGAACTCAGAAAAGGTTTCCATTTCCGCCGCCGCCGAGCCGGAAGCCGGGAACGAGAACGAACCGCATCGCCACGAGGCCTACCAGATTCTTCAGCGCGCCCGTTACGATTGGCAGTCGATGGAGCGCCATCAAATGCAGGACAGCCTGCAGGAGTTGAGCCGCGCCATCGAACTGAGCCCTTCGCTGACAGCAGCCAAAATTGACATGGTGCGCCTGGGGATCACACAGGCGGCATTCGGTTTTGTTACGCCCACGGCCGCCGCCAGCCTGGTGCGCCGGATCGCCGAGACCATTCCGGAGCTTCCCGTTCAGATTCCTGCAATTCTGCCATCGCTGGGTACGATCAGCTTCCATGTGGACCACAACTTGCCTGCCGCGCTATGGGCGTTCTCTCATTCGGCTCACCTGCCGCACGATCCATGGATCACGCGTTCAAGGGTGATGTTCGCACTAAGCCGCGGCCGCTTTGGGGAAGCTATCCACCTGCTCGAATCCGCACTGATCGAAGACCCGTTTTCTCCCTGGCTCCATGCCCGCCTTGCCTGGGCGCTCCACCTGGCCGGCCAGCCGGAGGAAAGTGTGT
>Ga0182016_10008493_pt1 | contig 10366 bp, 14 predicted proteins | sample 712S2MmetaG_FD_120491 | JGI IMG/M metagenome (GOLD analysis project Ga0182016, IMG submission 120491) | Permafrost microbial communities from Stordalen Mire, Sweden - 712S2M metaG | ecosystem: Environmental > Terrestrial > Soil > Wetlands > Permafrost | place: Sweden: Stordalen | collected... | reverse complement strand
GGGAGTTTGGAGTCAATCACGGAGATGACGCGGCTTTGTCACCCTCGAGCGCGGATTCAGACCAGCTGAACCCGATGCCGTTCGAGGCCGCAGCCTATGTGGAGAAGAGTTTGGCAGAGGATTTGCGCCGGGCCATTACACCGTTATGGGCGGACATTAGCCAGGCATAAGCCACCGCGCCGACAGCCCTGAAAACCGGTTCCCGCGCCGGCATACCAACAGAACCGCGTCGAGGTGACGATTTGTTCATGACTGGTTTTTCTCAAAAGGTTCCCGCATCCTCACAGAATAACGAATTGCGGGTCTTGAACATCGTAAAGAAATGACCGACGTGCGCTGAAAGCAATGGACATGAAACCCTTGTCTCCTCCGGACAGCCATCATCTTTCCGCCGCCACGGGTTGGCTGGAACTGGGCAATTGGCAGGAAGCGAATGAAGAACTGGAAGAAATCACTCCGGAGTTGCGCTCCCATCCTCACGCTCTGGTTGTCCGATATGAGATTTGCGCCAAGGCCGGGAATTGGGAGCTTGCGGCTGATGTGGCTCGGGCGATAACGATTCGCGCGCCGGATCTCGCTTTCGGCTGGATTCGCTGGTCATTTGCCCTTCATGAGCTGAAGCGGACGAAAGAAGCCTATGAACGGCTGCGTCCTGTGATCGACCGGTTTCCCCGGGAATGGATGATGCGTTACAACCTGGCCTGTTACGCGTGCCAGTTGGGCAATTTGAAGGAGGCTTGGGGCTGGCTGGAAAAGGCGTTCGAGTTGGGAGGTTCCAAGGTAAAGCTGCTCGCCTTGGGTGACAAGGACTTGGAACCTTTCTGGACGAAGATTGGGCAAGTGTGAACCATTTTGCGCGATCTGATTTAAAATTCCGGTAACTATCGCAATACTCCATGGCTGACATCCGAACTAAATGGGGACGGCACCAGTTGCCCCTCTTGATTCCGCTCTTAATCCTTTTGTCCGCGGGCGCCACAGCGGGGGGCGCGGACGGTCCTCACTTGACATTGGGCAATCCGAGCAACGCAACGCCGAAATCGAGGGATCGCGACAATTACCTGATGGAGAAGCCGTATTTCGCCCTCTCGTACAACAACAGCAAGGGAACGCCGAATTGGGTTAGCTGGCGATTGACAGCGGCCGATTTGGGGCGCGCTCCCCGATACTCTTTTTACCCGGACCAAACGCTGCCAGATGGGTTCACGCGAATACTGCCCGCCGATTACACCGGCAGTGGTTTTGATCGTGGCCACATGTGTCCACACGAAGACCGTAGCGCCACGACCGAAATGAGCGAAGCGACATTTGTGATGTCAAACATCATTCCGCAGGCCAAGAACGTGAATGAGAAAGCCTGGGCGCAATTGGAAAAGTATTGCCGGGACCTGGTGAAATATCAGAAAAAGACGCTCTACATCATTTGCGGCCCTTTTGGCGCCGGCGGCCATGACGCCACCGGAATGAAGCGCAAAACGATTGGACGCCGGCATACGGTCGAGGTACCGGCAGTCTGCTGGAAGGTCATCATGGTGCTCGATGGCAGTGGCGATGACGACATTGCAAGAGTCAACGGGCACACGCGGCTAATCGCGGTGATCATGCCCAACGACGAAACCGTCGGTGAGGATTGGACCCGCTATCGCAACCATTCGGTAAAGGACGTGGAGAATCTGACGGGCTACAAGTTCTTCGACAAGGTGCCCGCCGCCACCGTCGAACCATTAAAACAAAAGCCTGACGTGGCGCCGATCCGCGGGCATTAACACCAGAAAATTGATTATGGCCAAAAACACCCTGGTCGCCCTTCAAAACGCTGTTGAGGGGCTGTTGTACATGAGCGAAAGCGACGAACCGTTTCAGGTCGTTCATTCGAGGGGCGATGCAACGGGTGGCTTCAAAAAAGCCCAAGCCTTGGCCCTGTGCGGACGGGAGGGGGGCGCGACGGTCAAATCAGTGGGCCTGAACGAGTTTTTCAAAGACCTGGTTCAGGAAAAGGACTGGCATGGTAAGGAAGAGAAGGCCACGGTTCAGCGCTACCGAGGCCTGCTCAAAGTCATGAGGGAACAATTGTCGCAACCCAAGGTGTTCCGCCTTGGGCAAACCCAGATTGACATCCTGATTATTGGGCAAACGAAAGATGGGCAATGGGCGGGCATCAAAACCCGCGCTGTGGAAACATGACGCGACTCGCGAACTCTGAGGTGTCGCCTAGCGATAGACGAATCGCTGGGTTCGATCTGGACTGTTGCAATCAAGTGATTAACCTTCCGGTATGGACCCTAAAGACATGTCCGCTGCATTTGAACACGCCCAGCAGGAAATATTGAACCTTCGCGCTCATTCCACACAATTTAACCAAGCTCTTGGTTTCATCTCGTCCGTGATCGAGACGACTAAGCCCTACTGGGTCCAATTAGCGGCTGAATCCCAAGGTGCAGAGACGCAGCAGATGGTAGGAAGTGGCATAGCGACAATCACCAGTATAGGGAATGCCTTGGGATCCATACGTCAGGCATATACTCCACCGGTTGCCGAGGCACAAGCGGTTTTGATCACAGCTAATTTTTTCGGTTCCAACACAGCCGCCACAAGCAGTTTGATGCAAATTGCAGACACGACCCAATTCAATGCGGATGCGATTCCGATTCAGGATTTTTTGGCAGACCGCACTTTGGCCACCAGGTTTTCAAAACTCGACCCAGATCTAGGTCGCGCTTGCGGCGAAATATGGGATTGCTTGTATGGCACCACAGCCGATCCAGAACGCCCCGCGCTGTTCATGATCCGCCAAACCTGGGATCATCTTTTTGAAATTCTCGCTCCGGATGAAGAGGTAAGACAATCGGAATTTTGGAAGCAAAAGGACGCTCCCCGCCAAGATCAGGTGACCAGAGAGGAGCGCTTCCGATTTGCGGTCACGCGCCGTGTAGCCGACCAAAACAAGAAGGAGCTACTCGACGCGGCATGCAGACAGATGCTCGATCTTTATGCAGAGCTTAATCGAGCACATAAGCGAGGAGAAATCGACCCAATAAAAGCACGACAATCTCTCAATTCAATGTATTCTTGGCTTTTGCAGTGGGCCGATGCGCTTGGAATTTGAAAGATTCAATCCACTACCTGCCCGGCCGCCGGCTGCGGCTGATAATGAACAGCATGGTTCTTGTGGTGAACGGATGGAACAGCGATCCCAGGGAGGTTTGCGAAATCCCGGAGGTGCGGCAGTTTTACCATTAGCTCTGCCCGGCTTGGGCCTATTGGTTGTAATTTTGCAATCTGGATCAGAACGGGTTGAAGCCGATGGTGTATTGCTGTTTGAAGAATTTGGTGGCGGTGCAGGAAGAAAAGGACCGGGAAAACGTGGTGGCGCACCCGGAAAAGTTGGAGTTCGTGCAATTTTTGGCGGCAAACTTGGGGACAATTTGCGACCGAGCCAGGGTGTTCGACACCTTGGTTTACGACCGGTCAAAGGTCGTGTTCGAGTATTTCGGGCTGCCCAATAAGGCGGAGCGGCCGGGTTCACGGCGTTTGGCAAGCTGGCCCGCGACGGACCAGAAGTTCAAGGATTAACACTGCCAACCAGCGCGGTGACTTTGATTCTCATCCGGGCACTCTTTGGATGGCCTACTTTTCGTTGATCGCAATGGACCCGAACAAAACCCGGACCGTCATCAAGAATTGCGCCAAAATAATACAAATATCTGCCATCTCGCCTGCCAGTTGTTCGCACTTTCAGGGCGTCAACAAGAGCCTTGACACCAAAGCTAAGGTGATCCCAACGGATTTGAAAATAATCATAGCGAATGATGTCAACTCGTGCTGGGACGAATGGCTTCCACCTCAATTTAGCTGTTTGCCGTTGGATTAAATCCACCCAGAAGCGTGGCGTTCGGTAAGAGGGAATCTCAAAAAAATCGGTGTAGTCGGGCGACACTATAGGAATGGAAATATCGACAGGCCCGTTGCCGACCCATTCTTGGGGAATGTTTTTCGTCGGAGTGAAGAACAACGCCGAGCGATGGGCAAGCAGGCAATCCTGGCGAGCCAATCGTTTGCCCGTGAAAGTTATAGGCCCTTTCAGGTCAATTTCCTCAGAAATTGAGTTAATCCATGATGAACATCTGGCGAGCATTTCACTTATATAACCCAAAACGATGCCCGACTCCACCATAAACCCAGGTTCGTTACTCCCCTCACCCCCCTTTTCCTCTTGAACCGTTCCATGAAGGAATACCGGGGCATCCCGCACCGACGCCGGCCTCAGGAAGAAGTTGGCCGCGCTTCAGGTCCGGAAAACCGAGATGGAGAAGGCCGTCAGCAAGTAGAGATCTGGAGACAACCGCGCTTCCTTCACCTAGGGAGTGATGCTCAGAGATACACGTTCTTGACTGGCTGTTATTTCAAATCTCCAATTTGCACCCATAGCGGCTCCAAATCGGGGTCCTCGAGCGCCATCAATTTGAATCTTTTTGCATCGCCCGCATCAAACACCTTTTCCAGCCATTTCCATGCAGCCTTCAAGTTCCCCGTTTGGCATTCGTAGCACGCAAGATTGTACGGGATCAAGGACTCTTTGGGAAACAACACCTGTGCCTTGGCCAGAATCTCCTTGGCTTCGGGAATTCCGTGGCCACGCATACGTCTGGTGGCATGCGCACACCAAATCCAGAACTGCGGCTCCAGTGGTTTAATTTGGACAAGCGCATGAGCGATTTCAGCCGCCAAGTCCCACCTGCCGGCTTTGGCGTAAATCTGCCAGCGAACTTCCAAAACGTCCGGGTGAGCACGTAATGTCGGGGCGATCTTCTCCAATTCTTCGTTTGCCTCCTGCCAATTGCCGAGCTCCAGCCATCCGATGGCGGCGGAAAGATGATGGCTGTCAGGCGGCTGGACGGGTTTCATTGTGTTGGCCATGTTTTGTCCAAAACCGCCTTGACGAAACCCCCGACCTCCGGCTCCTTCGAAGCTCTCGGCCCGGCCACGTTGAGCACGTTGATGCGGTGTTCTTCGATGAATCGGAGGAGTTCAATTTCGGGCGGCGCCGGACCACCATTGCTTGAAAGATGCAGCACCGGCTTTCGGTGTTTGCGGGCAAGCTCAACGGTCTTCTTGGAACCGTCCGTCAGATTCTCCCCTATGGAAAAGACAACCATGCCGTCGGAATCCCGGGTATTCCATTCCGTGCGCTGGACGTAATTCGCACTGGGCGTCTCCTTCAGTTGGTATCGGGCGTCAATCGGCCCGTCTTCGGCCCGCCTGCCTTTCGGGCACCAGCCACCGTGCGGGACTCCATGCCCGATGGCGAAATCGAGCGCGGCGCGGTCAGCACCGGTCTGGCCCCCCGACATGATTTTCGCAACACCACTCACAGACATTGTTTATACGAACGGTTGGGCGGGCGTCGAAGCCAAAATGGCGGTTTGGGGTCATTCAATTTTACCAAGGCGGCGGAGGAAAATAATGGGGGAAACCTTCGGGTGATTCAGGACGCTTCGCGCGCAGCAAAACGCGCAGAAACTGGCAAAAATATTGGAAGCATTCGGAATCGTATCCGGGACGGTGTGATCTCGCTGGCAGGCCCTCAGCCCTACGCCCCATGATCGGATTCATGAAGTGCTCCTCAACGATTCCCGTGCCAATGCCGCCAGCACGTCCTTCAATTTAATAGCCGATTTGTACAAAATCATCTCTTGCGACATGGCCGGCAGTTTTTCTCCCACGGATTCCGCGACCGCCAGAATGATGTGTTCGTCATCGAAGAGTTTCAGTTTTTCAATCTTCGCGCGGAGGTACTCGGGCGTCCAAAATCCGACGATTTCCAAAAAAACCTTTCGCCCGTCGTCATGTTGAAATACAAAGTCAGGGACAAATGCCGTCTGTTTTCTTTGGAGAATTCCTCCAGCGCGTTTCATGGACCAGCCTTCGCGCTTGTCTTGTCCCCACTTCATTGCGAATCCTTTTTCAACTTTTGAATCGAATTCTTCCAACGGTGTCATTTCACTTTTCAAGCCTGAATCAGATGACAATTGGAGCCAAAATGGACGAGGAATTCTTTGAATTTTAACCTCGGCAGTCATCCGCCAATCCCGACATGATAGAAGGGCGGGTAAAAACCTTGCCAGGTTGACACCGTAGCGTCTTGTTTCTCTCAACACGGAAGCCGGGCCGTCTAAGACGATTTTGTACTCACCATTAGTTTCATTGTCGGGCGGCGGTGTGATCTCATGAAGTAGGTGAGCCAGCTTTGCATGCGTGACGATTCTCTGAAAATCCGACCGCGCCCACAAGACGAGCTTCTTGGCATTAAAAAGCGATGCTTGGACTTGTGCCACGTTGTAGCGCGAAAGGAGCGCTTCGGCGCTGTCATAACATGCAAATGATTTCAGCCGATTGAACTCAAATACGTCGGCGAACAATTCAACCTCGATTTCAGACCAGTCCGGGCGGCCAAGTTTCTGAGCAATCGTTTGTTTGACTTCCATTTCGCAGTGCTCAAAAAGCCTGTCTTTGTATTGCACGAGCGGGTGGTAGCCGGTCGCCAAGCCAAATATCTTGCAACGCAATGCTGCGGCGTTCCCGTGACGATCTGTGTCGAACTTGCAGATCCGATCTTCATCAAGGAGTTTGCAAAAAGCGTCTATCCTTTGTGGCGAGCAGTCCGGCTCGTTGATAAATACTTGTCGAATTGCAGAATGGAGTTCGTGCCGGGTTTTCCCAATTCCATCGCGATACAGGCGAAGCATCTGTTCTGCATAGGCCACATAATGTCCGTGCTTCTTTTGAGTCAACCGATCAGGTACTATCTGGCTGCCCTCAAAGTCGTAAATGGCGAGTTCCTTGGTAAGCATCGCTTCTCCTGCGTTGTCGAGACCGCTCCACTTCCTTTGTTTCGTTGCAAACGACCTCGTAAAGAATGGCCGTTTCTTCGCCCCGCTTTCTAAGAATTCGACCGAGCCGTTGCTTTGCCTGTTTCACAGACGCCAAGCCGCCTAGAACAACGGCAACCTTTGCTTCCGGCAAATCAACGCCTTCATCCAAGACCTGATTTGCGACAATGGCGGCGTAGCGATTGGTGCGAAAGCCGTCAAGAATATCTTTGCGCTCCCTTTTACGGCAGTGATGCAAAAGACTCGGAATCAAGAATCGCGCGGATACTTCACGAGCCATCATGTTGGTTTTTGTGAAGACAAGAATGCGCTGGCCCTGGTGAAGCCTGAAAAGATCTTCCAAAACCCGCATTTTCTCATGCGCCCGATCCTCAATCGATTCTTTCGCGTAAAATGCCTGGAGCACCTGCCGCGCCTCGGGACTTTTCGTATACTCCTTTCGCAGTTCGACAAACGAATAATTCGGGTGTGTTTTTCGCTGCTCGCTCATGAAATGCCGGATCACGCCTGAACAACGGTCATACTTTGCCTGTTCGTCCGGTGTGAGATAAACCGGGATGCGTCTCACTTCGTAATCGGCCAGGATGCGACCTTTGGCTTCGGACAAAGGATACCGGAAAACTATCGGGCCAATTAGCGAATCCAGTGCTGCCTCGCGTCCATCGCTCCTTTCTGGCGTGGCCGTCAAACCCAACCGATAAGGGGCAACGCTCATTCTGGCCGCGTCGGATCGGACTTGGCCCGGCAAATGGTGACACTCGTCAAAAATGAGCAGCTCAAATTCAGCGCCAAAGTTCTGCATATGAATGCACGCGCTGTCGTAGGTGGTCACGGAAACCGGCTGTTTGTTGAATGTGTTGTCTCCGATAATGCCAGCGTTGTAGCCCAGCCGTTCTTGGATGCGTTGATGCCACTGATACATCAGGTCGCGCACGGGCGATACAACCAGCGTGAACACCGGCAAGCGGTGCATGATGTGAAGAGCCACCTCGGTTTTGCCCGTGCCTGTCGGCATCACAAGCACACCGCGGCGCGTTTTTATCCAAGCCTGCAACGCGGATTCCTGATCGATTCTGAGCGGGGGAAGATTGGCGCACGGCCAGTTCACCTTAATTCCGTGCGGTATGGGGACTGAGTAATCCGGACAGGTTTCTTTCAGGGCATACTCGACTTCTGGGTAATGCAAAGCATCACACCTCCATGCCTCAGCTCGCTGGTCCCATTTGAAATAACTCGCGATGCCCGGCGGCGGCTGCGATTCAAGGAGCAAAGTTCCTTTATCGAATCGCAATGATTGGTTATTCGGCACGGCTTCCATCTTTCCAAATCAACTTATAGGCAAAAATTTCCGTCAAGAAGTTCCTTGACGGTGTCTTCGCCATGAGCGGAGTTTAGGAAAATTGCGGGGAAAGAAAAGCCTTTTGGCCGGCTCGGGGTGATCGGGGCGCATCCGGGGACTGCCCCCGCTCAAAGCAGAATCTGGCAGCCTCGGAAACTTTCAAAGCCAGTCGGTGCCACAACCAGCGGGAAGTTCATGAACCAAGCGAATGAAGTGAAGATGCCGCCTCTGCCGTTTCGGGGCGAAGAGGGAAAGAGTGCGTCGGCGCCGGTCGCCGGGACCAAGCCAACGATGCAAGACATGGACGGGTTGAGGCTGGCCATCGAAGATTAACTTTCTGCTGACGTTCCATCCTGGTATGCTGATACCAAAGCAGCGAGGAAATTATGAAACTCAGCGCAAAGCAAAAACAACAGGAATTTGCCAAGATCATGGCCGCTGCCTGCGTCCGGCGCGGCTACCTTGAAGATCTGCATTCCGGTTTGAGACCAGTCACCCGCACCGGTGATTATTCCGACGTAAAGGTCATCGACGCCGAAGGCAGGGAAATACCCTGGAACCAGGTGTCACGCATCAATCAGGACGAAATGAAAACGCTCATGACCGGCGTGGTGGATCGCATCTACACATTCCTGGCGCGGACGCTTTTATCTGCAGCCAATGACAGAGCATTTGAGCAAGCCGTGGACAGAACCGCCGCGCTTTGGACGAAGCATTGGGATGAACCCAAATATCTGGCCAACTTTCTAATGCCGCATCCAGAAAAGAAAGTATAAAGCACCATCCTTTTGCGGCCCGGTGCGATTGGTTCCCATGTTCACGCGGTCCCGCCTGAAGCTCATCTCCACAAGGCGTCCCGCAGCCCTGACCTGCGGCTGATTTTGCGCTGAATCATTGTCCGGAAGGGCTTCTCATCTGTCCACAACTCGACCTGTTTGCTTGCCCGAGTCAAGCCGGTGTAAACGAGTTCGCGCGTGAGGATCGCGCTGTCATCAGCGGGAAGGATCAGCAACACGCGCTCGAATTCCGACCCCTGGCTCTTGTGGACCGTCATCGCATAGGCCGTCTCATGAACTGGCAATCGCAAGGGCAGAAAATCTCGCAGGCTCTCGTCCGGACCGGAAAAGTAGGCGCGCAGCTCCCGCCGTTTGGGGTCCTGAAGCAAAACGCCTATGTCGCCGTTGAACAACCTGAGGTTGTAATCGTTGCGGGTAATCAACAGCGGCCTCCCGGCGTGGTAATTGCCACCCGCCTCAATCAGCCCGGCGTCCGCCAGGATTTCCTCCACCAACCGGTTGATGTTCTCCACGCCCAGAGGGCCGTTGCGGACGGCGCAAAGAATGCGGAACTGGCCGAAGCACCGCAAGGCCGCCGCCGGATCCTCGCATTTCAAGTAGGCGGTGAAATTGTTCAGCACATGAGGTCTCAAGGCTTCCTTCAGCACTGCTGGTTCCGGCGACAGCCTCCATGAAATCTGCGAGTCCGGGGAACCTCCAGCAGTTCGCAGCACTTCAATCGCGCGCTCGGCATCACCGCCGTTGTCGGCCTGGCTGAGCTTGTAAATTCCACTCTGTTCGCCGAAACGGTAGTTCTTCCTCAGTTCGACAATGCAGTCACCCAGCTCCGACGGGCCTGGTGAGACGGATCCTGGCGGGAGTTTCTTGCCTGTGATATCGGCAAACTGGCCGCTGAACTCCCTGGAGAACACAAGCTGGGCGCCGGCATTGCATATATCCGCCAGCACCGCCCCTGCCTCCACGGATGCCAGTTGATCCTTGTCCCCCAGCAGAATAAGTCGAGCCGAGGAAGGGATGGCCGCAACCAGTTTGGCCATCAACGCCAAATCCACCATACTGGCCTCGTCGACGATGACTATATCGACTGGGAGCGGGTTGTCCGCGTCATGGCGGAAGTAAGGCGAGTCGGGAACGGAGCGGAGCAGCCGGTGAATCGTGCTTGCCTCCTCGGGGAGCCTGTCCTTGATTTCTTGCGAACATGGCAGGGCGGCCTTGGCATTTTTGACCGCCTCCTGCAGGCGGGCCGCGGCCTTTCCCGTTGGTGCGGCGAGGGCAACCCTCAAATTGGCGTTGTCCGCCTGTTCGAGCAGCAGCGCCAGCAGCAGGACCACCGTGCGAGT
>Ga0182016_10008491_pt1 | contig 10370 bp, 9 predicted proteins | sample 712S2MmetaG_FD_120491 | JGI IMG/M metagenome (GOLD analysis project Ga0182016, IMG submission 120491) | Permafrost microbial communities from Stordalen Mire, Sweden - 712S2M metaG | ecosystem: Environmental > Terrestrial > Soil > Wetlands > Permafrost | place: Sweden: Stordalen | collected... | reverse complement strand
CCCCATCAACGTCTGCAGCTACCACCTGCAGGAGGCGGGGGCCACGCCGCACCAGGAGGTCGCCTACGCCCTGGCCACCGCCATCGGCGTGCTCGACGCCGTGCGCGAGTCGGGACAGCTGCACGACGACGAGTTCCCGTCGGTGGTCGGGCGCATCTCGTTCTTCGTCAACGCCGGTGTCCGCTTCGTCGAGGAGACCTGCAAGTTGCGGGCCTTCACCGAGCTGTGGGACCGGGTGTGCGCCGAGCGGTACGGCGTGTCCGATCCCAAGCTGCGGCGTATGCGCTACGGCGTCCAGGTCAATTCGCTCGGCCTCACCGAGGCCCAGCCCGAGAACAACATCCAGCGCATCGTGCTCGAGTCGCTGGGCGTCACCCTGTCCAAGCGCGCCCGGGCCCGGGCCCTGCAGCTGCCGGCCTGGAACGAGGCGCTCGGACTCCCCCGACCGTGGGACCAGCAGTGGTCGCTGCGGATCCAGCAGGTCCTGGCCTTCGAGTCCGACCTCCTCGAGTACGGCGACATCTTCGACGGCTCCGTCGTCATCGAGGCCAAGACCGCCGAGGTGGCCGAGGCGTCGTGGACAGAGCTCCAGGACGTGCTGGCCCTGGGCGGCGCGTTCGAGGCCATCGACGAGTTGAAGGCACGCCTCGTCGGGAGCCAGTCCGAGCGGGTCCGCCGCATCGAGACGGGTGAGCTCCAGGTCGTGGGCGTCAACTGCTTCCAGGAGACGGCGGACTCCCCGCTGGCCAACGCCGGCGACGGGGGCGGGTCGATCATGCGGGTCGACCCCGCGGTCGAGGCGCAGCTGCGGGTCGACGTGGCGGCCTGGCGGGCCGCCCGCGACGGCGGCGCCGTCCGACGGGCACTCGACGACCTGCGTCGGGCGGCCGAGGGCCCGGACAACGTGATGCCGGCGACCATCGCCCTGGCGCACGCCGGCGGCACCACCGGCGAGTGGGCGGGCGCGCTGCGCGAGGTGTTCGGCGAGTACCGGGCGCCGACGGGCGTCGGCGGCGGTGTCGGCCACCGGGGAGCGGAGTTCCAGGGGGTGCTGGCCCGGTCGAAGGCGGTGGCCGACCGGTCGGGCGGGCCGCCGCGCCTGCTGGTGGCCAAGCCCGGCCTCGACGGACACTCCAACGGCGCCGAGCAGATCGCCGTGGCCGCCCGCGATGCCGGGTTCGAGGTCGTCTACCAGGGGATCCGACTGTCACCCGCCGAGATCGCCGCGGCCGCCCGGGACGAGGACGTCGACGTGGTCGGCATCTCCATCCTGTCCGGCAGCCACCTCGAGCTCGTGCCCGAAGTGGTCGACCGGCTGCGGGCGGCGGGCGTGGACGCGCCCGTCGTGGTCGGGGGCATCATCCCGCCGGAGGACGAAGCCGTGCTCCTGGGCAAGGGCGTCGCCCGGGTCTACACGCCGAAGGACTTCGAGATCGGCCAGATGATGGACGACATGCTCGACCTCGTCGAGCAGCACCGCGCCGCGTCGGTGGCCTGACCGCGGCACTGCAGACGTCCACCAGCGGGCGAGGGGTCGGTTGCTAGGGTCACCGCCGTGTCCCCACGAGACCCCCGAGCCGCCCGCCGTTCCTCGGGCATCTTGTCCGGCCCGATCGACGCGCCGCCCGCCGACCGCCTCGCTCCCGTCTTCCCCCAGGTGCCGGCGACCGTCGGCATGGCGGTCGTGCACCGGGCCAGTGGGTTCAGCGGGGCCCTGGTGCGCATCGAGGGCGGGGGGGTCGAGCTGCGCGGCCGCACCGGCCAGGAGCGCGTCTTCCGCCTGACCCCCGGGGCGTTCAGCGTCGACGGCCGGGCGGTCACGCTGGTGCGGGGGCCGCAGGCCGCGCCGACCGGCTCCCCGTCGGTCACGGCCTCCGGGTCCGTGGCGGTGGCCGGGGCCGCGGCACGGGTGGCCCGGGCCGGACGGCTGTGGGTCGAGGGCGTCCACGACGCCGAATTGGTCGAGAAGGTGTGGGGCGACGACCTGCGGATCGAGGGGGTCGTGGTCGAGCGCCTCGACGGGATCGACCACCTGGCACGGGCCGTCACCGACTTCCGGCCGGGCCCCGCCCGCCGGCTCGGCGTGCTGGTCGACCATCTGGTGGCCGGCAGCAAGGAGTCGCGACTGGCCGACGCGGTCCGCCACCCGGACGTCCTCGTGACCGGGACGCCGTTCGTCGACGTGTGGCAGGCCGTCCGGCCGTCGGTGCTCGGCATCGGGGCGTGGCCCCGGATCCCCCGGGACGTGGAGTGGAAGGTCGGCGTCTGTGCCGAGCTCGGGCTCGGCGACCCGCCCGCCGCGTGGCGACGGATCCTGGCGTCGGTCTCGACCTACGCCGACCTCGAGCCCGCGCTGGTCGGCTCGGTCGAACGGCTCATCGACTTCGTCACCTCCACCGACTGACCGGGGACGGGGTGGGTGCACCACTCCTTGCCCTGGGGGACAACCAGGGACCAACGGCGGCCCGGTAAAGGTCTTTGTCCCCTAGGTGGACATTTCCCCTATCCCTACAGTCGCAAGTGGGTTCCTCGAAATGCGAGGGCGGAGTACGCAGAGGTGACGACATATGAAGCGCAAGACATTCGATGCCATTCTCACGCTGGTCGGGTTGGGGATCACCGTCTTCCTCATCGTGGCCGGAGGGCTCGGGATGTGGGCCTACAGCTTCGCCAACTCCAATGTGCACAACCAGTTGGCCCAGCAGCAGATCACCTTCCCGCCGGCGGCCGCGTTCCAGAACGCCAAGGTCGGCACCGAGATCACGCCGAGCATGATCCCGGTCATCTCGCAGTACGCGGGTCAGGATCTGACCACCGGCAAGCAGGCCGAGGCCTACGCCGACCACTTCATCGCCGTGCACCTTCAGGAGATCGGCGGCGGCAAGTCGTACGCCCAGCTCTCCGCCGAGGCCATGGCGCTGCCCAAGGGATCGCCGGAGTACACGGCGGCCGAGGCCAAGGTCCAGACGGTCTTCCAGGGCACCACGCTCCGGGGCCTGCTGCTCGAGGCCTATGCCTTCTGGCAGATGGGCCAGATCGCCCTCTACGCAGCCATCGCCTGCTTCGTGCTGGCGGCGATCATGCTGGTCTTCACGATCCTGGGCTTCGTGCACTGGCGTCGGACGACGGAGGAAGCCGAGATCTGAGGCACACCGGCTGACGGGTGCAGCGCACGGCCCCTGGATCAGGAGGGTGGTTCAGCCTCCGGTCCAGGGGCGGTCGCGTCGGGAGGTCGCCGGTCGGCTCCACCAGCGTCCGCTGAACCGCCAGGCGGGCGGCCCGGTGGGCTCCTCGGCCACGACCACGACGGGCCGGGGCCAGGCCTGGTCGACGGCGGCCGCCAGCACGGCCAGGACGGCCGGGTCGATCGGCTCCCGGGTGCTCACAGCGGCATGTTCCCGTGCTTGCGCTTCGGCAGGTCCTCGCGCTTGGACACCAGCAGCTCGAGGCTCCGGGCCAGGATCCGCCGGGTCTCCGCCGGGTCGATGACGTCATCGATGTAGCCCCGCTCGGCCGCCGCATACGGGTTGGCGTACCGGTCGGTGTACTCCTCGACGAGCTCCTTGCGGCGGCCCACCGGGTCGGCGGCCTCGGCCAGGTCGCGGCGGTAGACGATCTCGACGGCCCCCTCGGGCCCCATCACGGCCAGCTCGGCCGACGGCCAGGCGAAGGCCAGGTCGGCGCCGATGGACTTCGAGTTCATGACCACGTAGGCGCCGCCGTAGGCCTTGCGGGTGATGATCTGCACGCGCGGCACGGTCGACTCGCAGTAGGCGTAGAGCAGCTTGGCGCCGTGGCGGATGATGCCGCCGTACTCCTGGTCGGTGCCGGGCATGAAGCCGGGCACGTCGACGAAGGTCACGAGCGGGACGTTGAACGCGTCGCACGTCCGCACGAAACGGGCGCCCTTCTCCGAGGCGTCGATGTTGAGCACCCCGGCCAGCATCTGGGGCTGGTTGCCGACGATGCCGACGGCCCGGCCGTCGATGCGCGCGAACCCGCAGACCAGGTTCATGGCCCAGTGGTGGTTGACCTCGAAGAATTCGCCGTCGTCGACGACCGCCTGGATGACCTTCGTCATGTCGTAGGGCTGGTTCGGTGACTCGGGCATGAGGTCCGACAGCTCCGGGGTGAGCCGCTCGGGGTCGTCCCCCGTCCGGACCAGTGGCGCCTCCTCCAGGTTGTTCGAGGGGAGGAAGCTGAGCAGGTAGCGGACGTCGTCGAGGCAGGACTTCTCGTCGGGGGCGACGAACGCGGCCACACCCGACTTGGTGGCGTGGCTCATGGCACCGCCGAGCTCCTCGAGTGTCACGTCCTCACCCGTCACCGTCTTCACCACGTCGGGGCCCGTGATGAACATGTGGCTGGTCTCCTGGACCATGAAGATGAAGTCGGTCATGGCCGGGCTGTAGACGGCGCCGCCGGCACAGGGCCCGAGGATGACGCTGATCTGGGGGATGACCCCGGAGGCCTGGGCGTTGCGGTGGAAGATCCCGCCGTAGGAGTGCAGCGAGACGACCCCCTCCTGGATGCGGGCCCCCGCACCGTCGTTGAGGCCGATCATGGGGACGCCGATGGAGGAGGCCAGGTCCATGACCTTGTGGATCTTTTCGGCGAAGACCTCACCCAGGGCACCGCCGAAGACGGTGAAGTCCTGGCTGAAGACGCAGACCCGGCGACCGTCGATGGTGCCGAAGCCGGTGATGACCCCGTCGGTGTAGGGCCGGTTCTCCTCGAGGCCCATGCCGTGGGCCCGGTGGCGGGCCAGCATGTCGAGCTCCTGGAACGAGCCGTCGTCCAGGAGGTAGTCGATGCGCTCGCGGGCCGTCATCTTGCCCTTGGCGTGGTGCTTCTCCACCGCCCGGGGCGAGCCGGCGTTGCGGGCCTGCTCACGACGCTGTTCGAGGTCCTCGAGCCGTTGGGTCATCGTGTGATCCATGGACGGTGAGGCTACCGGACGCGCCGGAGGGGTTCGATCCGGGACCGGCGGACCTACCGGGCCGTGTTCACCCAGTGCGGCCCGCACCAGACATAGGTGACCGGGGCCGGCGTGCCGTCGCCCAGGTAGGCGGCGACGTTGCGCCCCACGTAGCGGCGCCCGAGCTCGGCATCGGGCGACCCGACGAAGGACCACCGGCCGGCACCGGGACGCGCGTCGGTGGCCGGCGACGGCTCCCAGGAGTCGATCCGGTAGACGGCGTCCACCAGGTCCCCCGCCACCACGACGGCCCAGCGCGGCGACCGGGGCGAGGTCGTGTCGACCCACCGCTGGCCGATGCGCCAGCCGTGCCGGGCGTGCCCGTAGGCGGTGTCGGCGTCGTGGGGCCCCACCCGCAGCAGCACGACGGGGTGGCGCCGCTTGAACCTCGCCCGCCCGGCCAGGTCGGCGCCGACCTCGACGGCCGGGCGCCGGCTGCCGCCCAGCCGGGTGTCCTGGCCGAGGCCCAGGGCGTCGACGACACCGGCTTCGACCAGGCGCGCCTCGTCCGGGGTGAGGCCGTGGCGCAGGATGTCCACCCGCACCGTGCGGCCGTCGACCTCGGCGTCGCGGATCCGGTCGAGCGCGTCGAACTTTCCCGAGCGCGTGGTGCCCTCCGGTGCGGCCCGGGCCACCTCGACGTGGCGGAAGCAGCGGTCCCCCCGCCCCCGGCCGACGTAGAACGGCCGGCCCGTGCGGGGGTCGACCAGCAGGTACACGTAGGCGCCGAGCTTGGCCCCGACCCCGGGAGGGAAGTGGGTGCCGCCCACCCCCTCCGACCCCGCCGGCACCGGCTTCGTCGGCTCGACGGGCGGGAGCACGAGGGGATCGCCGAGCACCGGCTCGCCGATGGTGGGGACGGGGCGTGGCTCCCGGGCCGCCGGACGGGCGCCGACACCGCCGCCGGGGAGGTCGCCACCACGGGTGGCCGGTGTGGCGTCGGCCCGGGGGGCGGTGTCCATGTGCGGGTGCGTCTACTCCTGGACGAGCTCGATCAGGGTGCCGAAGGCACCCTTCGGATGGACGAAGGCCACGGTCGTGCCCCGGGACCCGGGCCGGGGGGTCTGGTCGATCACCTGTCCCCCGTGGTCCTTGACCGACTGCAGGGCGGCGGCGCAGTCGGCCACGCGGTACCCGACGTGATGGATGCCGGGCCCCTTCTTCTCGAGGTACTTGGCCACGGGCGACGAGTCACTGGTGGGCGTCAACAGCTGCACGTAGCTGTCGGCCACCTTCAGCAGGGCCTCCTCCACGCCGTCGGAATCGATCCGTTCGCGGTGGGTCACCGTGGCCCCGAACGTCTCGGTGTAGTAGGCCACGGCCGCGTCCAGGTCGGGGACGGCGATGGCCACGTGGTCGATCTCGGTGAGCAGCATCTCGGTCATGCCCCGTGCCTCCGGAACAGGGTGATGCGGTCCTCGCCGACCCGCTCGCGGAGTTCGGGGTCGTCGATGCCGAGTCCCTCCTCGGGGGCCAGGCACAGCACGCCGATCTTGCCCTCGTGGAGGTTCCGGTGGACCTGGTAGGCGGCCTCCCCCACGTGCTCGAGCGTGTGGACGGCCGACAGCGGCGGCAGGATCTTGCCGTCGCAGACCAGCTGGTTGGCGTCCCACGCCTCCCGGTAGTTGGCGAAGTGCGAGCCCTTGATGGTCTTCAGCTTCATCCACAGGTGGCGGTTGTCGTACTCGATCATGTAGCCGGAGGTCGCCGCACAGGTCACGATGGTCCCACCGCGCTTGGCGGCGAACACGGAGGCGCCCATCGTCTGGCGCCCCGGGTGCTCGAACACGATGTCGACGTCATCGCCGACCAGGGCGCGGATGTCCTTGCCCAGCCGGCGCCACTCCGACTCGTCCTGGTGGAACTCGTCCTTCCAGAACCTGTAGTTGGCGGCCTTCCGGTCGATGACGGCCTCGACCCCGAGCTCGTGGAGGAGGTCGACCTTGGACTGCGAGGACACGACGCCCACCGGGGTGGCCCCGCCGTTCATGCAGTACTGGACGGCGTAGGCGCCCAGGCCGCCCGACGCGCCCCACACCAGGACCCGGTCGCCCTGGGTCACGGGGGCGCCGTTGTGCGACACCAGCATGCGGTAGGAGGTGGAGTTGCACAGGGCGTTGACCGCCGCTTCCTCCCACGTGAGGTGGGCCGGCTTCGGCATGAGCTGGTTGGCCTTCACCACCGCCAGGTCGGCGAGGCCGCCGAAGTTGGTCTCGAAGCCCCAGATCCTCTGGTTGTCGGCCAGCATCGAGTCGTCGTGCGCGGTCGGGCTCTGGTCGTCCACGTAGTTGCAGTGGACGGTGACCTTGTCGCCCGGCTTCCACATCCGCACCGCCGAGCCCACCTGCAGCACGACGGCCGAGGCGTCGGATCCCACGACGTGGTGGTCGAGCGCGTGGCGGGCGCCCCAGACGCCCTCACGACCCAGCCGGTCGAGGAAGCCGAACGTCGGCAGGGGCTCGAAGATCGACGTCCACACCGTGTTGAAGTTGATGGCGCTGGCCATCACCGCGATGTACGCCTCGTCGGGGGCCAGTTCGGGGGTGGCGACGTCACCGACGTGGAGCGACTTGCGCGGGTCCTTGTCCTCGGACTCCATGCCTTCGAACATGGCGATCTCGTCACGCTTGACGAAGGCGGCACGGTACGACTCGGGGACCGGGAGGGCGGCGATCTCCTCGCCGGGGGCGCCGGCCAGGATGGCGGAGAGGATTTCCTGCATGGGGGAGGAGGATAGCCCGCTCGACGCGGGTGCTCCCGGGGCCGTCGGGCGGCCCGTGTGGCACAAACCGGCCGAGGCCGTATCATGGCGTCCTGTCGTCGTGGCGTGGCCCGTGGGGGGACGCCGCCTGAACCGGCCACCAGGCCGTGGAGGTTGCAATGTCCGGATCCGTCATCGTCGCAGGAGCCCGCACCCCGATCGGCAAGCTGTCGGGCGCACTCGGCGGCTTCGCCGCCACCGAGCTGGGCGGCTTCGCCATCGCCGCCGCCCTGGAGCGGGCCGGCGTGGCCCCGGACCAGGTCGACTACGTCTTCATGGGTCAGGTCATCCTGGCCGGCGCCGGACAGATCACCGCCCGCCAGGCGGCCGCCAACGCCGGGATCCCGATGAGCGTCGCCGCCTCGACCGTCAACAAGGTCTGCCTCTCGGGCCTCAACACCATCTACCTGGCCGACCTCATGATCAACGCCGGCGAGGCCGACATCGTGGTGGCCGGCGGCATGGAGTCGATGACCCAGGCCCCCTACCTGCTGCCGGGGGCCCGGGCGGGCTACCGCATCGGCGACGGCAAGCTCGTCGACTCGATGATGTACGACGGATTGTTCTGCGCGTTCGACCAGGTGGCCATGGGCCTCGGCACCGAGCGCTACAACGGCGCCGACGGGGTGTCCCGTGAGCGGCAGGACGCCTTCAGCGCCCTGTCCCACGAGCGGGCCGCCGCCGCCATCAAGGACGGCAAGTTCGCCGAGGAGATCGTCCCGGTGGAGGTGCCCCAGCGCAAGGGGGACCCACTGGTCGTCGACACCGACGAGGGCGTCCGGGCCGAGACCACGGCCGAGTCGCTGGCCAAGCTGCGTCCCGCCTTCGACAAGGAGGGCACCATCACGGCCGGCAACGCCAGCCAGATCTCCGACGGGGGCGCGGCCGTCATCGTCATGTCCCGGGCCAAGGCCGAGGAGCTGGGGGTCCAGCCCATCGGCGAGCTGGTCAGCTACGGCCAGGTGGCCGGGCCCGACCCGTCGCTCCTCCTCCAGCCGGCCAACGCCATCCAGCAGGCCCTGGGCAAGGCGGGCCTCCGCGTGGACGACATCGACCTGTTCGAGATCAACGAGGCCTTCGCCGCCGTCGGCTGTGCCTCCGCCGAGAACCTCGGCGTCAGCGGCGACATCGTGAACGTGAACGGGGGCGCCATCGCTCTCGGGCACCCGGTCGGCATGTCCGGCACCCGCGTGGCGCTCACCGCCCTCCTCGAGCTGAAGCGCCGGGGCGGCGGCACCGCAGCCGTCAGCCTGTGCGGCGGCGGCGGCCAGGGCGACGCCGCCGTGCTGCGCACGCTGTGACGCTGCGCACCTCCTGACCGGGGCGCCCACCAGGTCGTGCCATCGGGCGCTCCGTGCGTCGACCCTCTGGTCGGCCGGGGCGCCCGGGTCACTGCGGTGTCGGTCGGTGCTGCGGGTCCGTCGGACTGCGGGTCAGTAGGACTGCGGGTCCGTCGGGCTGCGGGTCAGTAGGACTGCGGGTCAGTAGGGAGGGGCGAACAGCCCGACCAGCGTGCCGAGGCCGGCGGCCACGTCCTCCCAGGCCGCGACGGCCAGGTCCACCACAGCCAACGAGCACGTGGCCAGGCCGTGCGAACCCAGGCGGTCACGCCCGGGGGACGCGTCGGACGCCAGGTCGTGGGCCAGGTGGGACACGGTCGGGTTGTGCCCCACGACCAGGACGGCCGCCGGGTCACCGTCGACCTCGCGCACGTAGGCCAGCACCGTCTCCGGCTCGGCCGAGTACAAGCTCTGGTAGGTGTCGGTGCGGATCCGGGCGCCCAGTCCCCCGCACACCAGGCCGGCGGTCTCCACGGTGCGGGCGGCCGCCGACACCAGGGCCACCCCGGGAAGGACCAGGCCCGGCATGTCGAGCACCGGTCCGCCGGCCGCCAATCGGGCCCCGAGCGCGGCGGCGTCCCGCCGGCCGCGGGCGGTCAGCGGGCGGTCCCGGTCCCGTCCTCCTGCGGGCGGCTCGGCGGCCGCCTTGGCGTGGCGCAGGATCCACAACTGTCGGATGCCGGATGGCCGGAGGTCGTCCATCCCCCCATGGTGGCCCACCGGGCGGACCCGGAGGCGACGGTCGGTCCGGCCGGTGCCGTCAGGCGTCGACCTCGCGTCGACCCTCGAGTGCCCGGCCCAGCGTGAGTTCGTCGGCGTACTCGAGGTCACCCCCGACCGGCAGACCCGACGCGATGCGTGTCACGGTGAGGCCCAGGGGCTTGAGCAGTCGGGCCAGGTACATGGCCGTGGCCTCGCCCTCGAGGTTGGGGTTGGTGCAGAGGATGACCTCGGTGATGCCTTCGTCATCGAGGCGACCCAGGAGCTCGCGCACCCGGAGCTGCTCGGGCCCGATGCCCTCGATGGGGTTCAGCGAGCCCTGCAGCACGTGATAGCGACCGGAGAACTCACCCGTCTTCTCCACCGAGACGATGTCGCGGGGATCCTCCACCACGCACAAGATCGACCCATCACGCCGATTGTCGTTGCAGACATCGCATAGGGCCCCGCCCTCGGCCACGTTGAAGCACCGATTGCACAACGTGGTCCGTTCCTTGACCGCCACGATGGCATCGGACAGCCGTCGGGCATCTTCGTCCGGCACCTTGAGAATATGAAAAGCCACACGCTG
>Ga0182016_10008490_pt1 | contig 10371 bp, 9 predicted proteins | sample 712S2MmetaG_FD_120491 | JGI IMG/M metagenome (GOLD analysis project Ga0182016, IMG submission 120491) | Permafrost microbial communities from Stordalen Mire, Sweden - 712S2M metaG | ecosystem: Environmental > Terrestrial > Soil > Wetlands > Permafrost | place: Sweden: Stordalen | collected... | reverse complement strand
CCCGAGATGCTGCCCATGATCGTCTCCGTCTGCCTTGCGAAGGGTGCGCTCGCCATGAGCCGCAAGAAGGTGATCGTCAAGCGGCTGAGCGCGATCCAGAACTTCGGGGGCATGGATGTCTTGTGCACCGATAAAACCGGCACGCTCACCGAGGACCGCGTCGTCCTCCAGCGGCATTGCGACGTCGCCGGCCGGGAAACCGAGGAAGTGCTCCTGGATGGCTACCTGATTAGCTACTTCCAGACAGGTCTCAAGAACCTGCTCGACGTGGCCATCCTGGATAGCCCCGATTTTCACGGGAAAGCGGTGGTCGAGAAGCACAAGAAACTGGATGAGATCCCTTTCGACTTCACGCGGCGCATGATGTCCGTGCTGGTAGAGGATCCCGAAGGCAAAGCAATCCTCCTCACCAAGGGAGCCCCGGAAGAGGTCTTCCACCAGTGCTCTCACTTCGAACTGGACGGGAAACTCTCGCCGATGGACCCCAAGCTGATAGTCGGGCTGAAAGATGAGTACGCGAGCCTTAGCAACGACGGCTTCCGGGTCCTGGCAGTGGCAAAAAAGGAGTTGCCGGGGAAGCAGTCCTGCTCAAAGGACGACGAGCACGACCTCGTGCTCAAAGGGTACGTCGCGTTTCTGGACCCGCCTAAGAACACCGCGGGACGCGCCATCGAGGCTCTTCACAAAAATGGGGTGGCAGTAAAGATTCTGACCGGCGACAACGACCTCATCAGCCGCAAGGTGTGCAAGGACGTGGGCCTCTCGGCCGATCCAATGCTCCTGGGCGCGGACGTCGAAAAAATGTCCGATCCCGAACTGGCCGACGCGTCAGAGAAGACCACGCTCTTCGCCCGTCTCTCGCCCGCCCACAAGCAGCGGGTCATCCGCGCCCTCAGGAGCAAGGGACATGTCGTTGGATTCGTGGGCGACGGAATCAACGATGCCCCCGCCTTGCGCGCCGCGGATGTCGGCATCTCGGTCGACACCGCTACCGATATCGCCAAGGAGTCCGCGGATCTGATCTTACTCGAGAAAGACCTCATGGTGCTGGAAGGGGGCGTGATCGAGGGCCGGAAGGTCTTCGCGAACATCCTCAAGTACATCCGGATGGGCGCGAGTTCCAACTTCGGCAACATGTTCAGCGTGCTGGGAGCAAGCGCCTTTCTCCCTTTCATCCCGATGGCCCCGATCCAGGTGTTGACCAACAACCTCCTGTACGATTTCTCGCAGGTGCCGATCCCCGTAGATGCGGTGGACGAAGAGCAAGTGGCGCGGCCGCGGCCCTGGAACATCGATGAGATCAAGCGGTTTATTCTCTTCATCGGTCCCATCAGCTCGATCTTCGACTACACGACTTTCTTCGTCATGCTCTGGGTGTTCCACTGCTGGGACCCGTCCCGCGCGGCGGTATTTCAGACGGGCTGGTTCGTCGAGTCGCTGATGACGCAGACGCTCATAATCCACGTCATTCGCACCAATAAGATTCCCTTCCTGCAGAGCCGTGCGAGTTGGCCGCTGACAGCAACAACGCTAGCCATCATGGCCTTGGGAATGTGGCTGCCGTATTCCCCTCTGGCATCTTCGCTGGGCCTCACAAGCTTGCCCCGGATGTACTGGCCGATCTTGATGCTGACGTTGCTTAGCTATATGGCCCTTACGCAGACGATCAAAGTCTGGTTGCTACGGAAGAAGTGGATCTGAAGAAGCGGATCCGAAGCTGGCCGGCGCCAGGCTTGTCAGCGTTTCACCGAGGCGGAGTTCGTCATAGTTACTTGGTTGTCGGAGTTTCGCCCTTTGCTTCGGATAGGAAAAGCAGTTGTGGCATGCGAACGGCCCGCAAAGTGCCCGCTGTTCGGTATGCGTCTGACTTATCTACTAGCGGCGACTGCTTCGATTCTGGCGTTGGCCGCCGCGGACACATCCGGACCAGCGAAGAAGAACATTGCCACTCCGGCCGTCCGGAGTCCTGCCGCAAACGAAATAGAGGACTCGACGAAGACCGGGCCGGTGGGGCCGGGAGCGGCTGGGCCACGGGTCGTGCGGGCGCAGATTCTTCTGGACCGTGCCAGGTTCTCGCCCGGCCAAATTGACGGCGTTTACGGCGACGATTTCGGGGTTGCCGTCAAGGGATATCAGGAAGACCACGATCTGAAGCCAACCGGCACAATCGACGCCGCGATGTGGGGATTGCTCAATCGCGACGCCGGCCCTCTGCTGTTGACCTACGCGATTACCCAGGCGGATGTGAAAGGCCCGTTCCTGCCGCTACCGGCCGAGGTTCAGGACAAGGCAAAGCTGAAGTGGCTTGGCTTCGAAACGCCGGAGGAAGGACTCGGCGAGAAGTTCCACATCTCGCCGAAGCTGCTCGCCGAGTTGAATCCTGGCTCAAATCTGGGTACCGCGGGGGAGCGAATCAGCGTACCGAATGTGCGGCGCGCGGTTGTGGGCCTGGCAGTGCGTGTGGTGGTGTCGAAGTCAAAACGCACCGTCATCGCGTACGGCGCCGGCGGCAAGGAACTGGCGCAGTATCCGAGCACAATTGGGGACTCGCACGATCCTCTGCCGATCGGTCACTGGGCCGTCGTGGGGATTGTGCATTACCCGTGGTTCGACTGGGACCCAAAGATGCTGTGGGGTGTCAACAAGACGCTGGCGAAAGCGGAACTCGCGCCGGGTCCGAACAATCCCGTCGGCGTCGCCTGGATCGGCCTCTCGAAACCGGATTATGGAATCCATGGAGCGCCGGATCCGGGGAATATCGGGCATGGCGTGTCGGACGGGTGTATCAGGCTGACGAACTGGGATGTGGATGAGCTGTCGCACATGGTTCGACGGGGCACACCGGTTGACCTGGAGGAGTAGCGTTGACACTCAGCGTTTGCATTGCCGGACTGCTGCCGCTGGCTCTCGCCGTGGGCGCGGCGTCCATCACGGAGATGACTCCGCCCATTCGCGGACTCGTTCTTACGAATCTGCGCGATACCTTCGGAGAGATTCACAACGGGCAGCGGCATGAGGCGATCGACATCATGGAGCCGAGAGGGACACCCGTGCGCGCGGTCGTGTCCGGAACCATCCGCAAACTGTTCCTCAGCAAACCGGGCGGTAACACCATATACCAGTTCGACGAAATGGGAGCGTATTGCTACTACTACGCGCACTTGGATGGGTACGTGGAAGGGTTGCACGAGGGAATGCGGATCGCAAGTGGGGAAGTTATCGGCTTCGTGGGATCGACGGGCAATGCGGACGCGCGCGCGCCGCACCTGCACTTTGCAATTTTCGAGCTGGGGCCGGAAAGGCTGTGGTGGCAGGGAAAGGCCGTCGATCCATATCCTGACCTGGTAGCTGCTGTAAAGCGGGTCAAATAGCGGACGACCTTCAGTGGCGCCAACCCGGGATCTTTCGACCCCACAGACAGCCGTCCCCTCTTGTACTCTCGCATCGACTTCCTGCACTTCCTGCCTGAGAGACAGCAGGACTTGCACCTCCCAACCTGTTGGAGCGTAAGGTTGCGCACTCGTTCATGGCAGTGCACCGCCTCCATCGGCGCAGATATCGGCCTATTCGGCAGCTTACATGGCCTCGCGGCGCCTACTGCGGCAACTTGGTGCAGTTCGTGCATCAATAACCATGCAGCAGGCTGCCGGCCCCGAGGCTATTCGGGCCGGCCGTAATCGTAAATCTTACAAAGAAGAGGTTTAAGCACAATGGGAAAAATCATCGGTATTGATTTGGGCACCACCAATTCCGCGGTCGCCGTCATGGAAGCCGGCCAGCCTACGGTAATTGCAAACCAGGAAGGCACCCGCACTACGCCGTCGGTCGTGGGGTTTACCAAAACCGGCGAGCGCTTAGTGGGCCAGATCGCCAAACGGCAAGCCATCACCAACCCGGGGAATACGGTGTTCTCCATCAAACGGTTCATGGGGCGCCGCTATGACGAAGTCAACGAAGAAATGAAGATGGTGCCCTACAAGGTGGTGCGCGGGGAGCATGACGACGTGCGGGTGGAGATCAACGGCAAGAAGTATTCGCCGGCCGAAATCTCCGCCATGATTCTCTCCAAGCTGAAGGAAGCGGCCGAAGCTTACCTCGGCGGCAAGGTCACCCAGGCCGTGATCACTGTTCCAGCATATTTCAATGACGCCCAGCGGCAGGCCACTAAGGATGCGGGAAAGATCGCCGGCCTTGAAGTATTGCGTATCATCAACGAGCCCACGGCAGCCGCTTTGGCCTACGGACTCGACAAGAACAAGAACGAAACCATCGCCGTTTACGACTTCGGCGGCGGCACCTTCGATATCTCCATCCTGGCGGTCGGCGAGGGGATGGTGGAAGTGAAGTCCACCAACGGGGATACTCACTTAGGCGGCGACAACCTCGATCAGCGCATCATCGACTGGATCGTGGAAGAATTCAAGAAGGAAAATCATATCGATTTATCCAAGGACCCGATGGCCCTCCAGCGCCTGAAGGAAGCCGCCGAGAAGGCCAAGATGGAGCTGTCAACCTTGCTGGAAGTGGAAATCAATTTGCCCTTCGTGACGGCCGACGCCACCGGCCCCAAGCACCTGATCATGAAACTGACGCGGATGCGTTTCGAGCAAATGGTGGAAGACATCATCCAGCGCTCAGTAGGTCCCTGCAAGCAGGCTCTGTCGGATGCCGGCGTGACGCCCCAGCAACTTGACGAGGTCGTCCTCGTGGGCGGCCAGACCCGCATGCCGCGAATCCAGACGCTGGTACGCGATCTGTTCGGAAGAGAGCCCCACAAGGGCGTGAACCCGGACGAAGTGGTGGCGATCGGCGCCGCGGTCCAGGGCGGTGTGCTGGGCGGCGAAGTCAAGGACGTGCTGCTGCTCGATGTCACCCCGCTGTCGCTGGGGATCGAGACCATGGGCGGTGTTTTCACCAAACTGATCGACCGTAACACCACCATTCCCACCCGCAAAAGTGAGACATTTTCTACGGCGGCCGACAATCAAAACTCGGTCGAGATCAAGGTGCACCAGGGCGAACGCTCGATGGCGCGCTACAACCGCTTGTTGAGCGTGTTTCAACTCGGCAATATCCCGCCGGCGGCGCGCGGCGTGCCCAAGATCGAAGTCACCTTCGATATCGATGCCAACGGCATCCTCAATGTGACGGCGAAGGATACGGCGACCAACAACGAACAGAAGATCACCATCACGTCCTCTTCGGGCCTTTCCAAAGAAGAGGTGGAGACGATGACCAAAGATGCCGAATCGCACGCGGCCGACGATCGCAAGCAGGCCCAGACCATTGAGGCCAAGAACAGGGCCGACGCCATGGTCTACAATGTCGAGAAGACGCTGAAGGAGCATCGCGGCAAGATCGGCGAGGCCGAAGCGAAGGAAATCGAATCGGCCGTCGAGGAGACCAGGAAAGCCATTGCAGAGAATGACCCGGAACGGATCAACACGGCAACCGACCGTCTTACAGCCGCCAGCCACAAGCTGGCCGAGGCCATGTACAAATCCGCTTCCGCGCAACCCGGCGCACAGGCGCCGCCAGCGGACAACGGAGATCGCGGCAAGGACGGCAACGACAACGTGGTGGACGCGGAATTCGTCGACGTCGGCCGATGAATTAGCGCCAATCGCCGGCACGGCCTCCCCATAGCCAGAGCATGAGAGGCCGATCGCAACCTTACGGCAGGCCGGACGGAATCATGGGTGTCCGGCCGGCCGGACACCCACCCCAAACTTAAACGCCACTCAGGGAATACGAAGACCTTGCTTCAGCGTCGTGCAGCCAATATGGCGGCCGGCCGTAGTGCAGGTATAGACGGTTCTCATAGTCCCGGGTGATAGGCCGGGATTCGACATATTCCGGTCCCTCCTTGATGGCTTCACGGGAGAGGCCGGTGTAGATTTTGGAATCCGCCCAGCTCACTCGTTCCATCCACGCGGGCGAAACCAACACCTTCTTGCCTGGCAACCAATTGCGCGTTGCCACTTCGATGTAGCGGATCGCCCAGCTCTCATCGTCTATCACAAAGCCATCCACATGGCCGATTTCACCGTCAGCCGCCTCAATGCGATAACCGGTCACGCTTTCCATGCTGCGCAGATGCGAATCCGGCGACTCTCGCCGCACCCTTTCGGCGATGACTCCCGCGGAGGCATTTGTGGAACCAGCCAGGCCTCCCGGGTAGAACGCCGGGCCCCACAGATAGGGACCACCCCAATAATTGGGATATCCATAATACCCGAGGTATGCGGCTTCATGCTGCCGTGAGACGGGCTGGTGGGAATCGATCTCGGGGCTGTTCTCAACCTGCTTCGTCGTCAACGCGACATCTAACCGCTTGGCCGTCCAGTCCGTGTGGACCGCGGATATTGGCGAAATCAGCACTCGCCGTCCGCTGAGCCATTTGCCGGTGTCTACCATGAGGTATCGAATGGCCCAAGTCTCATCGTCGAAATAGAGGTCCTCGACGGTTCCAAGGTCGCCGTCCGTAGCTCGAATCGTAAAATCCTTCAAATGTTTATTCGTTAGCATGGTGTGCTACCTCGCAGCTCCTGCCACCTCGGCTGCGTGCAGGGTCACGGTGACAGGCCGTGTGGTTTCGAGAATGCTCCTCGCCGTCTCGACTTCCCGTGCAGTGCCGTGCACCATCAACAGGAACTTGTCGGTCTTCAGGGCCGTCTCGTATTGCAGGACGCTGTCCTTCGGGATGCCCATGCTATAGAGACCGGCGCCGACTGCGCTCAAGCCTCCAACCACCGCCGCGCCTTCCAACGCTCCGACGATCCAAGCAACCAAAGGGCCTGCCACGAGTATTGGACCAAGGCCGGGAATGGCGAAGAACGCCGATCCGAACAGCAATCCCCAGAAGCCTCCCCAAAAGGCGCCAGTCTTGCCCCAATACTTCATCCGGTCGCCCATGTTGTAGTACCCCACCACGTGTTCATCGGCATGGGTGTCCTTGCCGACGATGGACAGGGTGTGAAGATCGATTCCCGCGCGCTGAAGCTCCTTGATCGCTTCTTCAGCTCCTGCATGCGTTTCATAAACAGCTACTACTGCGTTTTGTTCAGGCATTTTTATTTCCTCGCTGGTTGAATATTGGCGACGACTGTCCTACACGGCCGCGGCGTAGCGACAAGTGCACGCGCAGCACCAACACAATTCCTGAGGACGAAGCACCGCTCCCTCGCGGGGCGCCCTCTGGGCCCGGCTCGGAACGTTGTGAAACTACTGAGCCGCGACCGCGAGGGAGCGGTGCTTGTGAGCCTCTAGAGAGAATCTACATTTCTGCATGACGCACTACACCAGGCGCCAGGCCGTGAAGTGCAGAATCTGCTATTGCAAATGCAGAGTTCGCACCCTTAGGCGATGGCGCGAAACTGCCGGGCCCATTCCGGCTCGCGCAAAGAGTGGTCCGCCTCGTGCACTTGCAAGGGGTAATACCAACGATTCCACAGGAGAAAACACCATGCATGAGGAACACCGAGAAGCCGCCGAGCTACACGAACTCGCGGCACGGGCACATCGTACCGCCGCCGAACATAACGAAAAAGGCAATTTCACGGCTGCAGAATATCATTCGCAACGAGCGCTGGAGTACTCGGATCAAGCTTACAAGCTTGCCAAGGACGCTCATACCAAGTCGGGGAAGATAGGGAGCCTTTAAATGTCTACTCGTTATAAAAACGGATCGCATTACGAGAACCATCAACGAGCTGCCGATTTGCACGATAGTGCGGCCCACACGCATCGTAGCGCCGCGGAAACCCTTGAGAAACAGGATCACCAAACCGGCCAGGAGCAATCCCGGCAAGCTCTCGAACATTCCGAATTGGCTTACCAGCATAGCAACCAGGTGCACCAGGAACATGTCAATGAGCACGGCGTCACGACCTTCGGGCACGACGATATCGCTCGGCTGGCCCATCGACTATGGCAAGCTAGAGGCTGTCCGCAGGGATCGCCGGAAGAGGACTGGTTCAACGCCGCTCACGAGCTGCGGGCCCGCGGAGAAAGCCTCCCGAAGTGAGCGCGGCATCCCAAGGAGACCGTATTTATGTCCAGACTTAGCAGCCGGGAAATTCGCCTGGCCTCCCGTCCCGGCGGCCTTCCAACCGCAGCCAACTTCACGCTGGCTTGGACCGATGCCGAGCCGCTGAAAGATCGAGAAGTGTTGGTCCGGAACCTCTTTATGTCGGTGGACCCGTATATGCGAGGCCGCATGAACGACCGGAAGTCTTACGTGCCCCCTTTCGAATTAGGCAAACCGCTCAACGGAGGCGCAGTCGGCGACGTGATCGAGTCGCGGGCCCCGGAATTCAAGCCTGGCGATGTCGTCACGTCCAATTTTGGCTGGCGGGAATACTTCGTGGCTTCCCCCAAGGACTTGCATCGGGTGAGCCGTGAGATCCAGCCGCTCTCGGTTTACCTGGGCGCCCTCGGCATGACGGGCATGACCGCCTGGGCCGGGCTAAACCTGGTGGAAGTCAAAGCCGGCGACGTCATTTTCATTTCCGGCGCCGCGGGCGCCGTTGGCAATGTGGCCGGGCAACTGGCGAAATTGCGCGGATGCCGCGTGATCGGGTCGGCGGGCTCGGCGGAAAAGGTCCGGTTCCTCCAGGAGGAATGCGGCTTCGACAGCGCCTTCAACTACAAATCTGGCCCTGTGCTGGAACAGTTGAATCGAGAGGCGCCGGACGGGATCGATGTCTACTTCGACAACGTCGGAGGCGAGTCGCTCGAAGCGGCGCTCTCGGCTCTGCGTTTGCACGGCCGGATCGTCGCCTGTGGTGCTATCTCGATCTACAACGCGGAAGCGCCCCACCCCGGCCCCTCGAACCTGGCGAACATCATCGGCAAGCGCCTCACTATGAAGGGCTTCATTGTTTCGGATTGGTTCGGCCGGCGCGCCGAATTCGAAGAAGAAGTCGGTGCCTATGTCAAAGCGGGCAAAGTGAAGAACAAAGAGACGGTGATGAAAGGAATCGATCAGGCGCCAGCCGCCTTCATCGGTCTCTTCCATGGGCAAAACGTTGGCAAGATGGTGGTGGAGCTGGCTTGAGTCAGCTCCGTGTCAGCGCCCTGTGTCCGGCCAAATGACGAAGCGCCGACACTGCCCTTAGTCCCTCTCCAGATATTCGCCAGGCACATCGTCTTCCGGGACCTGTTTCGTGTGGACCTCATCCACGTCCGGGTCGGGTGCGTCTTCCACTCCGCTAATTGCCTCCGCCTCAAAGGACTGCCCTTCTTCGAGCAGTTCTGTAACGCTCTCTGAGCCAGCCTCCGCGACATTCGACAATCCTTGAGTGTCCCCGGACTGGCCGGCTGAATCCGCAGGGTTGTCCTGCTCCCCAGCCGAAACCACAGCGTACGTACGCCTTCCTTCATCCTTTTGCTTTTTCATGCTTCCTTATTGGCACGCAACATGCCAACTGTTTTGCGTACAAAATCATGAAACCTACTTCTTCACCGCAAATGCAGCTCACCGGCCGGCAGACTGATGTCCAGGAATACGGAACAGTCGTCAATCGGCCCTTATCGCTCGATCACAAAGTTCGCCTGGCCAGCGTCGAGGCCCTCAATCAGATTCTCGCCGACACAATGACCTTACGCGACATGTACAAGAAGCACCATTGGCAGGTCTCCGGCCCGACTTTCTACCAGCTTCATCTTCTCTTCGACAAGCACTACGGAGAGCAGGCGGAGCTTGTCGATACGCTGGCCGAACGCATTCAGACCCTCGGCGGAGTCGCCATTGCCATGGCTCACGATGTCGCCGAGACAACGCGTGTCGCCCGCGTGCCAAGGGGACGCGAAGACTCCACCATTCAATTATTCCGCTTGTTGCAGGCCCACGAGCTCATCATTGACGAAAGCCGCGAAGCGGCGCATGCCGCAGCGGCAAGCGGCGACGATGGCACCAACGATCTGCTCGTAAGCGACGTCCTGCGCCGGAACGAGCTTCAAGTCTGGTTCGTGTCGGAGCAGCTCGCTGGCGCAGGTCTAGCCGACAAAGACGAAGAGGCTGTCGGCTCGGTCGTCAAAGCTCACGCCTAAGGGCCGATCTGGCGCAGCCTTCAGGCTGCTGGGGCGAGACTCTTCTCGACCCGTCGCGCCGAGATGAGTCCTCCGGACTCCTAAAGTCTACCCACAGTTTTGCAACCTGCGGGGAGCGAAAAACAAACTTGGCCACCGATGAACACCGATAAGAGCGCCTGTTCCTTTCCGTGTTCATCTGTGGCCAATAATGTCTTGCCTCGATTCGAACAGAGCTCATCCCGATTCCGTGCCTCATGGAATTTAGGTTGAGCCCGTTGTCGTGGCCGTTGGGCGAGTCTCACTCGCCTGGGCAAGCTGAAGCATGCCCCACATCTG
>Ga0182016_10008486_pt1 | contig 10372 bp, 8 predicted proteins | sample 712S2MmetaG_FD_120491 | JGI IMG/M metagenome (GOLD analysis project Ga0182016, IMG submission 120491) | Permafrost microbial communities from Stordalen Mire, Sweden - 712S2M metaG | ecosystem: Environmental > Terrestrial > Soil > Wetlands > Permafrost | place: Sweden: Stordalen | collected... | reverse complement strand
ATCGCCGACTTCTCGCGCGTGCTCGCCGGGCCGCTCGCGACGATGGTGCTCGCCGACCTTGGCGCCGAGGTGATCAAGGTCGAGCGGCCCGGAGGGGGCGACGAGACGCGGGCGTGGGGGCCGCCGTTCGACGACCACGGCATGGCGACCTACTTCCAGTCGGTCAACCGCAACAAGCGCTCGGTCGTGCTCGACCTGCGAGATGCGGCGGACCTGGCCCAGGCGCGCGCGCTGGTCGAGAACTGCGACGTACTCGTCGAGAACTTCCGACCGGGCGTGATGGACTCGCTCGGGCTCGGCTATGAGGCCTTCAGATCGGAGCACGCGGCGCTCGTCTATTGCTCGCTGACGGGCTTCGGAAGCAGCGGCGCGGGGGCCGCGATGCCCGGGTACGACCTGCTCGTGCAGGCACTCGGCGGCCTGATGAGCATCACCGGCGATCCCGCGGGAGAGCCCCAGAAGGTGGGTGTGGCGCTCGTCGACGTGATCTGCGGGCTGTTCGCGACCGTCGGGATCCTCGCGGCCCTGCGCCACCGTGACGCGACCGGCGAGGGCCAGCACGTCGAGGTTGACCTGCTCTCGAGCCTGCTCGCAGGGCTGGTCAACCAGGCCAGCGCGTACACGCTCGCCGGTGCCGTCGCGCCGAGGATGGGCAACTCGCATCCTTCGATCGCACCGTACGAACCGCTGCGCTGCGCAGACCGGGAGATCGTCGTGGCGGTCGGCAACGACCGCCAGTTCGCCGGGCTCGTCGAGACGCTCGGTGCGCCCGAGCTCGCCCGCGATCCGCGGTTCGACACCAACGAGCGCCGCGTCGCGGCCCGCGAGGATCTGCGCGCGCTGCTCGAGCAGGCGCTCGCGCAGCGGCCGGCGAACGAGTGGGTCGCCGCGCTCACCGAGGCACGCGTACCTGCGGGCGAGGTCAACGACATCGCCGGCGCGTTCGCGCTGGCCGAGCGGATCGGCCTTGAGCCCTTCGTCGATGTGCCGCGCGCGGACGGCACGTCGGCGCGCCTCGTGCGCAACCCCGTGCGGCTGTCAGCGACGCCCGCCGAGTACCGTTCCGCGCCGCCCGAGTACCCCACCCGATAGGTCTCGGCGCGAGCAAGATCTATCCTCAGGGGGCAGGCGATCCCCGCCCCGGCGGGGCCGGACAGGAGGAGAGATGAGTATCGAAAACCCCCTCTGGCACCCATTCGCGGACATGGGAGCGGTCGATGGACACCGCTTCGTCCTGACCCGCGGGGAGGGCGTCTGGGTCTACGACAGCGACGGCAACCGCTACTTCGACGCGACGGCCGCGCTGTGGTACGCGAACCTCGGCCACGGGCGCCCCGAGATCGCCGACGCCGTTGAGCGTCAGCTGCGCACGCTCGATGCCTACAGCATCTTCGCCGACTTCGCCAACGAGCCGGCGCTCGAGCTCGCCGAGCGACTCGCGGCACTCGCGCCGTGGCCCGAGAGCCGCGTCTTCCTGGGCTCCGGCGGCGGCGACATGATCGACAGCGCCGCGAAGATCGCGCGCAGCTACTTCAGCCACCGCGGCGAAACCGACCGCGTTCACCTGATCAGCCGTACGCACGGCTACCACGGCACCCACGGTTTCGGCATGAGCATCGCCGGTATCCCCGCCAACGCCGCCAACTTCGGGCCGCTGATGCCCGGCGTCTCGCACGTCGCCTACGACGACATCGATGCGCTCGAGGCGGAGATCCAGCGCGTCGGGCCGACGCGGGTCGCCGCGTTCTTCTGCGAGCCGGTGATCGGAGCCGGCGGGGTGTACCCGCCGCCCGACGGCTACATCGAGGCCGCCGCCGAGCTGTGCCGCGCCCACGGGATCCTGTTTGTGGCCGACTGCGTGATCTGCGCTTTCGGGCGCCTGGGGACGTGGCTCGGCATCGACCGCTGGCCGGTCAAGCCGGACATGATCGTGACCGCGAAGGGCATCACGTCGGGCACGATCCCGCTCGGCGCGCTGATCGTTGCGCCGCATGTCGCCGAGGTCTTCTGGACCGGCGAGCCGGGCGCGCCGTGGCTGCGCCACGGCCAGACCTATGCGGGCCATCCGGTTGCCTGCGCGGCCGCGAACGCGGCCCTGGACATCTACGAGCGCGAGGGGTTGATTGCCCGTGGCCGCGATCTCGAGGGGCCGCTCGCGCAGGCCCTCGCGCCGCTCGCTGCCAACCCCGCCGTGCACGAGGTCCGCTCGGGCCTTGGCTTCCTGGCTGCCGTCGAAGTCACCCCGGAGCTGCTCAGAGAGGACACCGCCGTCCTTGGCCGCTGGGTGCACGAGTGCCGCGCCGACGGCGTGCTCGTGCGGCCGCTGGGCCGCGGCGTCGCGGTCTCCCCGCCGCTGGTCACCGGCGAGGCGGAAGTCGCGATGCTCGGCGAGCGGATGGCCGGGGCACTGGACCGCGCTCTATCCGTAACGGCCGCGTGAGCCGCGACGTGGAGCTCGACGACGACGGTTATCGCCGCGAGCTGCTGCGCCTGCAGACCGAGCTCGTGTACATGCAGGAGTGGCTGGTCGCCTCCGGCGAACGTCTCGTCGTGGTCTTCGAGGGACGCGACACGGCCGGCAAGGACGGCGTGATCAAGCGCGTCACGGCATACCTGAATCCCCGCGTGTGTCGCGTCGTGGCACTGCCGGCCCCGACCGAGCGCGAGGCCGGCCAGTGGCACTTCCAGCGTTACGTCGAGCATCTCCCGGCCGCCGGCGAGATCGCCCTGTTCAACCGCAGCTGGTACAACCGCGCCGGCGTCGAGCACGTGCTCGGCTTCTGCACCGAGGACCAGTACGAAGAGTTCCTGCGCTTCTGCCCGCTGTTCGAGCTGGCTCTGCAGAACGACGGGATCCGTCTCGTCAAGTACTGGCTCTCGGTCAGCGACGAGGAGCAGGAGCGACGCTTTGAAAAACGCCTGACCGACCCGCGTAAGCGCTGGAAGTTCAGCGCGGCCGACCTGCAGGCCCGTGCGCGCTGGGTCGACTACGCCGAGGCGAAGGACAGGATGTTTGCCTACACCGACGTTCCGGAGAGCCCGTGGTACGTCGCCGAGGCCGACGACAAGCGCTCGGTGCGCCTGAACCTGATCGCGCACCTGCTGTCGCTGGTTCCTTACGAACACATGGACCGCGAGCACGTGCTTGAACTGCCCCCGCGCCAGGAGCGCCATTACATCCGTCCGCCCCAGCGCGTCGAGCAGATCGTGCCCGAGCGCTACAGGGTCCGCGGCAAGCGGCGCCCCGAGTAGCCCCGCAGCGCGGTCAGCAGCGCGCCGAGTGCCGACGCGGCGGCCGCCATCACGAACACTGCCGCGTAGCCCGAGGTCGTGGCCACAACGCCCGCGAGCGGCGCGCCGATCCCCACCCCGGCGTCGAAGAACGCGCTGAACGCACCCATCGCCGCGCCGCGGCCGCTGTCGGGCACGGCGTTCACGACGAGCAGGGCGAGCGACGGGAAGAGCAGCGAGAAGCCGATGCCGACGACGGCCGCGCCGACGACCCTGCTCGCGAGCGATCCCGAGAGCGCGATGATCATGAAGCCCGCCGCCTCGATCGCCGCGGCGAGCGTCCCGCCGCGGCGCGGGCCAATCCGGTCCGGCACGTGGCCGAGCATCAGCCGGCTGAGCACGACAGCCGCGGCAAACGCCGTGAAGACGACCGCGCCGCCGCCGATCCCCTGTGAGCTGAGGAAGAGGACGACGAATCCCGCCAGCGCCCCGTAGCCGATGTTCCCGAGGAGCAACGCGCTGCCCGGAATCCAGGTGGCGCGGGGCACGAGCGGGTGCGGCACGGGGTCGGTGTGCAGCTCCGGCGCCGGCTCGGCGAGCGGCCAGGTCAGCGCGACGGCCGCGAGCGGCAGGGTCGCGGTGAGGATCCAGACGGCGTCGTAGCCCGCGGCGCTGCGCAGCAGCGCGCCGACGGCCGGCCCGAGCGCCAGACCGGCCCAGACCGCGACGCCGAAGCGGCCGAGGGCAAGGCCCTCACGGCCGCCGCGCGCCGCATCGACGGTCCAGGTTGCCGCCGCCGTGTAGAGCGCTCCCTCGCCGGCGCCGGCGATCAGCCTGCCGAGCACCAGCTCCGGGACGTTGCCCGCGACCAGATAGAGCAGGCCGCCGACACTCATCAACGCGGCCCCCACGATGAACACGATCCGCCGCCCGCGCCGGTCGGCGAAGCGGCCGGCGAAGGGACGCGCCACGACCGACGTCGCGGCATAGCAACCGACGACGATGCCTGCCGCGAGGTCGCTTGAATGCAGCGGGCCGCGCACGTACGGCGAGAGCGCCGGGAGCGCCGCGCCAACAGCGACGAACGCGAGCAGCGTGGCCGCGAAGAGGACCGTCGTCGACGCTCGCCCCGCCGGACCCGCGCCGGGCTGGGCGCCGGCCACGATCGGGGGTCTAACCGGCTTTGGCCTTGCGGCTCGCCTTGTAGGCGCGCTTGGCCGCCTGGTAGTCGGCCAGCGCCTCGAGCGAATCGACGTCGCCAAGCGTCGGATGGTCCGGCACGAGCGGCGCGGCGGCCTTGACGTTGAAGCGCTTGGCCAGCACCGCCGCCAACGAGCCGACCTTCATCTCGCCGAAGCCGGGCAGGGCGAGCAGGTTGCGACCCAGCTGCTCGCTCGAGCGGGTCGAGCTCCACACGCGACGGGCGTCTGCGTCGTACTCGCCGCAGATATGCGCGGCGAGGTCGTGGACGCGGCGCGCCATCGTTCCGGGGAATCTGTGGATCGCCGGCTTCTCGGCGAAGATCCGCTCGAGGTCCGCGTCGGCAACCGCCGCAGGCGCGACCGAGCCGAGCCTTTCACGCAACACGAGCGGACCGACGAAGGCCTTCTGCACGGTGACCTGCTGGTCCAGCGCGAAGCCGATCAGCAGCGCCATCGGGTCCTTTGCGATCAGCCGGTTTGCTTCTGCGGAGTCGGTGAAGTACAGCTGAGCGGGCATCAGGGCGATCGTAGCGCCGACGCTGCGGCGGCGGCCGTGTCGGGCTCTACGCTGGGCGCGTGGCAACCGAAACGATCGACGCCCGTGAACGCTTTGAGCCGAGTGCCTTCGCGGTGTTTCGCTTTACGACGCGTTCGCTCGACGCCGACGGCCTCGTGCGCCTGGGCTACGCGTTCGACGGCGGCCCGAGCTTCGAGGAGCAGTTCCAGCTTCCCCGCGGAGCGGCAGACAAGCAGGAGCTGCGCCGTGTCGAGCCGCTGCTTGCACTGCTGCACTGGGTCGCCGGCGTGTCCTACTACAAGGCGGCCGCGGCCGGCAAACTGGAGTTCGACGGCCCACTGCCTGGACCGGCGGCGGCCGCGCTGATCACGGCGCTCTACAGCGAGGGGCTCGGGGAGTTCGCCTACCGCGCCGGGCTAGCCGCGCTGCCGCGGCCGGAGTTCCAGGCGGGGCCCGCGGCCGGCGCAGAGCTGCGCGAGGGCAGCCGCGAGCCATCGTCGGTGCTGGTGCCGGTCGGCGGCGGCAAGGACTCGGTGGTCGCGCTCGAGATCGTGCGCGCCGCGGTCGAACGCTGCGAGCTGTTCTCGGTCGGCGACGCGGCCCCGATCGCGCGGACCGTGGCCGTGGCGGGACTGCCGCGCGAGCTTGCGCGGCGAACGATCGACCCCCTGCTCATCGAGCTGAACTCCCGCGGCGCGCTCAACGGGCACGTGCCGGTGACCGCGATCATCGCCTGCTGTGCGCTGCTCGTCGCGGCTCTCGCGGACATCGACGCGGTGGCCCTCGCGAACGAGCGATCCGCCTCGGAGGGGAACCTCGAGTGGGGCGGGATCAGGGTCAACCATCAGTTCTCGAAGAGCTTCGCGGTCGAGCGTCTGCTCGCCGCCGCCGCGCAGGAAGCACGCGGCCCCGCGATCTTTTCGGTGCTGCGACCCGCGAGCGAGCTCGCGATCGCCCGTGCATTCGCGCGGCTGCCGGCCTACCATGCCGCGTTCACGAGTTGCAACGCGATCTTCCGCCTGGACCCGGAGCTGCGCGCGTCGTCGTGGTGCTGCGACTGCCCGAAGTGCCGCTTTGTGTTCCTCGCGCTGGCGCCCTTCCTGGATCCGGCGCAGCTGACCGCGATCTTCGGCCGCGACCTGCTCGAAGACCCGTCGCAGGCGGACGGCTTCGCGCTGCTGACTGCGACCGGCGGCCACAAGCCCTTCGAGTGCGTCGGGGAGGAGCAGGAGAGCGTCGCGGCGCTGCGGCTGATCGCCGAGGACGAGCGCTGGCGCGAACACGTTGTCGTCGCGGAGCTGCGCCGTCGCGTGCTCGCGACCGTCCCGGCCGACTTCGGCGACCCGGCAGCCGTGCTGGCGCTCGGCGGCGAGCACCTGATCCCGGCCAACCTTGAGCCGCGCGTGCGTGAAGTTCTCGGAGCTTGAAGGCCGAAGCATCGCGGTCTGGGGCGCGGGCCGCGAGACCCGCGCGTTCGCGCGGGCGGTCGAGCGGTATCTGCCCGCGGGGAAGATCACGGCGGCGCTGTTCGACGGCCCGCCGGACAGTGATGCCTTCCCCGGCGCGCGGGCGCTCGCAGCCGCCGACGCCAGCGCCGCGCTTGCCGGGTGCGACGTGCTCGTCCGCTCGCCCGGCGTGTCGATCAGGCGCGGGGACTTCGCGCGGATCGCCGGTCACCTGCCGGTCACCACGGCGACCTCGCTGTGGCTTGCCGAGCACGGCGGCGCCGGGGTGCTCGGCGTCACCGGCACGAAGGGGAAGAGCACGACCGCCGCGCTCGCCGCACACCTCGCACGGGCGGCAGGGATCGATGTCCGCCTCGCTGGCAACATCGGCAGCCCGGCGATTGAGCTGCTCGGCGAGAGCGCTGAGCTGGTCGTGCTCGAGCTCTCCAGCTACCAGACCGCGGATCTCGCCGTCGGACCGGAGACGGTGCTCTTCACGAACCTCTACCGCGAGCACCTCGACTGGCACGGCAGCGAAGCGGTCTACCACGCCGACAAGCTGCGCCTCGCGACGCTGCCCGGCGTCGAGCGCGTCGTCGTCAACGGCCGCGACACACGGCTGACCGCCATCGCCGGACGGCCGCTCATCGCCTACGGCGTGGCGGCGGGCTGGGACGCTGGCCCGACCGGCGTGACGCACGGCGGCGAGCTCGTTGTCTCGCTGGACGCGCTGCCGCTGCGCGGCGAGCACAACGCCTTGAACCTCGCGGGCGCGCTCTGCGCCCTGGAACAGGCGGGCATCGATGTGCCCGGCCCGGAGGCGGCGCTCGCCGGCTTCAGCGGCCTTGACCACCGCCTCCAGGTGGTCGCCGAGGGGCGGCTGACGTGGGTCGACGACTCGATCTCCACGACGCCGGAGTCGGCTGTCGCCGCACTCGCGGCCTTCGCGGCGCGGGATGTCGTCCTGATCGCGGGCGGCCAGGACCGCTCGCAGGAGTACTTGCCGCTCGCGCAGGCGCTGCGCGAGGCCCGGGCAAGGCTGATCACGGTGCCGACGACCGGCCCGGCTCTCGCGCGAGCGGCGCGTGAGGCGGGGGTCGCGGACGCGCTGATCGACGAGTGCCCGGACCTTGCGGCGGCGGTCGCGCTCGCGCGCTCGCGCGCCCGTGACGGCGCCGTCGTGCTGCTCTCGCCCGCCGCTCCCAGCTTTGACCGATTCCGCGACTACGCGGAGCGGGGCGAGCTGTTCGCACGGCTCGCCCGCGAGGCTGCTTAACGACTCCGCGCCGCCCGAGGGCGGCGCGGAGCTACATCGTCAGCCTGTCTTGACCGCTATTTGCAGAGCGGGTTGACAGGCACGCCTTCGCAGGGGTTCGGCATGGTTTCCTGCGGTCCCGGAGCCGGCTGCGGTTCCGGAGTGCGTTCGTGTTCGCTGATCGCCTGGTTTTCGAGCAGGTAGTAGATCGCTTCGAGCCCGTTGTTCGGGTTCGGAGTGGTCGGGTTGCTGCAGTTCCAGGTGGCTTCAAGCCCTACCGGGTAGGACTTTTCGCCCGCCGAGTAGGCGTTCCCGATGGCACAGTCATTCAGCGACTTCGCGTTCGCCTTGCCGGGAGGCGCGAAGATGCCGCCCTGCATGAAGATCGCGCCAGCGTACTTGCCGCCGGCGTAGCCGTTGCCGCTGAACGTGTTGTTTGCGAGCTTGTTCCCTGCCAGCTGGAAGAACAGTGTGTCCGCCTGCTGGGGGAACGGGTTCGGGTACTCGAACGCCATGATCCCGTTCGTCGGGTTGTTGGTGATCGTGTTTTCTTCGACTGCGTCGGCGTAGTCGCCGGGCAGCTGCACGCCCGCACCGTACGGAGCAGCAATCGTCGAGCCGTTCGCCGGCACCGTCAGGTTGCTGTTTTCCGTGATCAGGTTGTGGCGGATGATCGTGCAACGTTCGATCGACGTCGTCGGGAACTCCGGGACGACCCGCGTCGGAACGTTGTTGTGCTTGTGGCACTTTCCGTTCTGCGGCGGCGGTCCGTCACCGGGGTTTTCGCTGTTCGGGACGATGCCGTCGGAGTTGTGAGCGAAGACGGAGTCTTCGATCGTCAGTTCTCCACCCGAGTTCGAGCCCGAGTAGCCGACCGCGTTGTTCACGATTGTCGCGTCGGTCACGTGCGCCTTGCATTCCTGGCAGGCGCCGATGTAGAGGCCCGAGTCGTTGAAGCCGGACGAGTAGACATGGTCCCACTCGCCGATTTCCTCGTTGTTGGTGAAGATGCCGTAGCCGCCGTTCAGCGTCGTGTCGTACGCGGTCAGGTAGCTCCCGTACCAGCCCTTGGCCTGGACTTTGTTCGAGCCCGAACCGCCGTTCCACCAGATCTCGTTGCCGCCGCCGCCATTGATGCCTTCACGGTTGAAGTTGCGGACGGTCAGGTTTTCGACCCAGACGTTGTTCGTTTTGTAGATTTCGATGCCGTTCGCGCCGCCGGGGGTGTTGATCCCTTCGCCGTCGAGAATCACGGTGTTGCGGTTCATCCCGCGGATGTAGATGTCGTGGTGCGGTTCGACGACCTTCACTTCTTCTCTGTAGATCCCGGGTTCGACCAGGATGAACGTTCCGGGCGTCGATGCGTTGACGGCGGCCTGGATCGTCGAGAAATAGGTCGTCCCGGGCGGAATTTCCGCCGGCGGCGTGCCCTGGCTCACGATCTCGACAGGCGCCGGACCTTTTGGATGGGCGAACGCCGTTCCGGCGATCGCAAAGAAAACGAGCGCTGCAAGTGCCGCAGAACCCAGTACGGCACGGCGCATCCGTGCCCCGACATGACTTCCCTGCATGTGTGGGATCCTCCTCCTCCGATGAACGGTCTGACCGGTTCCCTCTCCGGTAACAGTCGGACCCTACAGGGGGGTGAAACTGCGGTCAAGGTGCCGGGCGCCCGCGGCCTAGCCGCAAGCGCCTCCGGGAAAAGCTGCATTCCCGCTCGAGGCGGGCTCTAGCGCACCCCGTCAGGGCTGCGCAAGGTGCCCGCGCCAGACCAGCCAGTACCACGCCCAGACGATCGCCAAGACGACCCCCGGAATGACGAGCGTGAGCAGGCCGATCGTGAACTCGGACACGGCGATGGTGATCACTGGCATAGCCACCCCTCTTAGTGCTCCCCGGCAAGTGCCTGTCCCGGACCGGAGTCCGACGACGGCGCGAGCCAACCAACAAAGTAGACAAGCAAAACGATAACGAACGTCACGGAACCCGGCACCCACATCACGCCCGCGGCGAGCTGCTGGTCGGTCATCGCGGAGATTCCGCCGGGCCGGGAGCTCAGCTGCGCGTAGTGCGCGTACAGCGGGTGGGTCGAAAGCGCCAGCCAGAGCGAGAGCGCCCAGGAGACCGCCATCGCGGCCGTGATGTACATCACGCGGCCCCACTGGCCGAGCACGATCTTCAGGGGCGGGGACGGGATCACCTGCTTCCAGAACATGATCGCCACGGCGATGAACATCGTGTGCTCGAGCGCGTGCAGGAGCGACGACGTGAGCGTCGCGTTGAACAGCACCGGGACGTGCCAGCCGAGCAGCACGATGGCGAATAGCGCGAGGCTCACGGGCGGCGTGCCCAGCCAGTGCCCGACGCTCGAGAGCGGGCCGAGATGCCCCTTGTCCGAGAACGCGCGGGCCAGCGTCCGGCGGCTGCCGAGCGGCAGCACGCGGAAGAGGCGAATCCACGGCCGCGACAAGACGACGAGCGGCGCCGCGACCATCATCAGCAGCACGTGCTGGATCATGTGGACCCAGAACAGGCGGTCGGCGTACCAGTGAAACGGCGGGCACAGTGCGAAGAACGCCACGGCCATCGCCGTGTAGAAGCAGGCGGACCGCCGGACCTGGGCTCCGCGGCTGCGCTCAGGCGTGTACGTGCGCCGGCAGCCGACCCAGTAGAGGACGACCGTCAGGACCACGAGCAGCAGCGGTATTTCGAAACGCCAGGT
>Ga0182016_10008484_pt1 | contig 10374 bp, 7 predicted proteins | sample 712S2MmetaG_FD_120491 | JGI IMG/M metagenome (GOLD analysis project Ga0182016, IMG submission 120491) | Permafrost microbial communities from Stordalen Mire, Sweden - 712S2M metaG | ecosystem: Environmental > Terrestrial > Soil > Wetlands > Permafrost | place: Sweden: Stordalen | collected... | reverse complement strand
TTCTGGTTCTGCTCCCAACCGTAGGAGCGGAAGGCCTCCTTATCGAAAGACATCAGCGCCACGCCGGACGCCTGTCCACCGAGATTGGAGACGCCCTTGATCTTCTCGTGAGTGGGAGCGATAGCGCCCACTTTGCCGGAGATGAGGCACTCGCCGAGATACCCCTCCATGCGTGCCTCAAAGGCCTCCCGGTAGTGTTGGCGCCAGAAGGATTGTACTGCGTCCCGGTTCCCCAGCAGATCGCCGCAGGAAAGAGCGACGAGGGCCCCGGCCTTGGCTTCGCGTAGCGCCGCGCGCGCCTTTTCCACCTCTTCCGGCCGGTCGTAGAAAAAGACGCACGAGGCGAGCGCCTCATCGCCGGTTACCTCCGCCGCATGGCGAAGAAGAGCGACAAACGCCTGGTGGTGCTTCTCCGCCTTCTCCCTGTCCGCGGCTTTATCCGGCGTCCAGGGGCCGGGGCCGAGAACATAGGCGATATCGTCGGCACCGAGCAGCGGATGTTCGCCGCTGTTCCGGTTGACGGGCGAGCGCGGCACGCTCATCGGCAGACGAACCTCCACTTGCCTCTTGCCCCGCGCCACGGAGGTGATGCGCGGAATCAACGCGAGGAAGGAGCCGAGGCGCGAGACTTCGAGCGCCCACGGCACGGGTTTCTCCTCCCAGGCCGCATCGTTCAACTGGGAACCCAAATAATGGTCGGCGTATTCGGCTAACGCCTGTACGAGCATGACAGTACCTCCTGGCGGCGGGCTTCTTCGGCGAGCACGAGATCGGGCCGGGTATCGAGCACGCCGTTTTCCAGCCGAGCTTCGAAGAACGTCGCGCGATTGCCCGCGGGCAGGAAGGCAATATCGTAGAGCATGCGGCCGATCTCAATAGAGTCCTCAATCGGGTGATCGTCCTCTTGCGGCGCGCCGAATTCGGCGGCAAACTCCCGGCAGCCAAGGTACGGCCGGGTGAAGCATTGGCCCTTCTCGACGCGACGCTTCATCATCTCGATGTACTTAGTGGGCGAATTGTCACCCGAGGTGTCGAATACCAGCGGATAAGCGTCGATCCAGTACGCTACGTCGCGCAGCAGAGTCGTATTGCGCGGGGTTCCGTCGGTACCCTGGCCCGCGCCGGCGACCAGCGGGGCGAACTCGGATGGATCGCGCATCCACTTCTTCACGGCGGCCGGCGAGAGCTTGCTTTGCACCTCGTTGCGAAGCACGCTGATGAAGCGGATCGGCTTGAGCACCGTGATGCGCGTGACGACCCAGCGCATTTGCGGCCGCCAGCAGATGGCGTCCAGCACGTTTCGCGCGGCCGAAGGCGTCATGACCGGGTATGAGAATCTTTCGACTTTGGTTTCGGGCCGGGTAAAACAGGCATACTCACCCGAGATCCGGACCTGAACACTAGGGATGGACATGGATACTACCTCCCGATTAGTCCTATTGGGTCGCTCCTTCCACTTACCGGTGACAAGGAGTAGGCTGTTAGTGATGCGGGCAGAGGATGCTCTCCGTGTTTCCCACTCGGGGCATCCTCTGTCCGGCAGTCGTCGGCTGGTGGCGGGCCGTTGGAGCGGTCCGCCTACCGGTTGGGGCCTTCACTGCGGTCGGCGAAGCGGGGTGAAGGCTACGGATATTATCTTCTACAGATGAAGCATAACACTAACCACTCCCAAGGTCTTCAATAACTAGTCCGGTGCTCTGTGGAGATAAATTCCGGGCGTTGGATCATTACCCCACGGTGGAGAAGGTTGTTTTACCGATGGCGCGCCGTAGCTCAGAGAATAAAGCTTTCCACTCCAATTTCAAAGACCAACCCAAGGTCCTCGTCGTATGCCGGGTCGGCGGCGATCCAGATCTCGCTTGCCGGGGTTAGCTCGCTAAGAACGCGGCTCGCCTTTTGAAATTCCGAGGGATTCAATCCCACCGTATGCCGCTGCAGTAAGTGGCGCAACTCCGGGGTCAATTGCTTGCTGGCATAGAGCCGACGGATTGCGTGGCGCGCCTCTTCGTCATCCGGTACGAAGACATCGCGAGTACGGCTCGAGATCATCTCAAATTGCTGGGCAAGCGTCGCGAAGGACTGACTCCGGCGCAAGTCGACGAGTTCCTTGCCGAGGACCTTGTCGCTTACACCATAGTATTTCTCGAAATACTGTGTCATCGCCTCAACGGAATCTACCTGGATGCTGTTGCCTTCCTCCAGCGCCTGTTTCGCCATTGCCGCTGTAATGCCGGCCGCTTCGGCGTACTCGTGCGGCGGCATCCCATTGTCCTCAGGCAGAAAGACCACCACGTTGCCGCCAGGTCTGCCCAATTGGGCGGTGAGCCGCCCTTCGCGGTCGGCGCGGCCGGCGGCTTGGACGATGGAATCGAGCGGAGCGAGTGCGCGAAGCACCAACGGGAAGTCCACGTCTACGCCGGCTTCCACCAACTGCGTGGAAATGACATAACAGGGCTGGCCGTCGAGCAGCCGCTGGCGAATCTGGCCGAGTTTTCGTAATCGATGCGCCGCGCACATCCGCGTCGACAAGTGGAAGACGTCGCCCGCATCGATCGCGCGCTCACGCGCCGCCCGCAGAACTTCGCGGTATAGCTCGCTCGCGTGTTTGCGCAGGTTGACGATCGCAAGACACTGGGACTGGCCCAGCGCGCGCTCGGCCACCTGCGGCCAGGTGACTGCGTGTTCGATCTCCCAGTGGATTTCGGCCCGCTTGAGCGCGGTGCGCAGGGGTGCGGGGTCATGCACAATCGCGGTGAGGGTTCCCGGCTCCCAACGAAGGTCCGACACGGGTGACCGCCGCCGTTCGAAGGCAGGTTGTGTGGCTGTGGAGAAGACGAAGTCCACGCCCCAGTCGTCGGCCAGTTCGCGAATCATGCCCAGCAGCGGGCCGAGCAGGCGGCGCGGCAGGGTCTGGACCTCGTCCAGAATCACGATGGAGCGGGCGATGTTGTGTACGCGGCGCAAGTCGCCCGGGTGGTTCGAGAAAAGGCTTTCGAAGAAGCGCACTGAGGTGGTGACGATCAACGGCGCATCCCAATTCTCCGTCGCGTTGCGCAACCCACTGTGTTGGAACTCGTCTTCCTCGTCTGGCGTCTCGGCCGCCACGAACTGTTCGTCCGTCTGCCTCCGCAGTTTCACGAGACTACCGGAATGGTGCTCCAGGATGGCATCGCGGCCAAACACACTCGCGTACACCGCGGCGTTTTGCTCAATGATCGAAAGGAAGGGAATCACCACGATAACGCGGCGAAACCGCTGCGGTTGCAAGGCTGCGCGCCGGAGCGCGAACGCCATCGCCGCCAGCGTTTTGCCGCCGCCGGTGGGCACCGAGAGGGAGAAGAGCCGTGACGGGTAAGACGCCGCCGTCAAACAGTCTTCCAATACCCGGCCTCGCATGGTTTGGACCGGACCGGCGGTTGCGTGCCGCGCCAGTTCCTCCAAACGCGCGAGCAGCAAGGAGAGTCGCTCCTCAGCCCGCAGGGGCGACTGCTTGGGTGCGCGTCCAGCCGAGTTAAGGCGGTCGGCGTCCACCAGACAACTGCAGAGCATCCGCGTATAGAGATCGAGATGGGCCGCTTCCGGTTGCTGCGAGGTAAGACGCATTTGGGGCAGCATCTGAATTGCCTGGAGCAATCCGGGGCAATCGTGTGTTGAGCGGCCGAGTATGTTGGCCGCTTCCTTTACGTAGCGCTGGTCGTCCAGGCGGCTTTGAAGAGTGCTGCCTTCGCCCGTGAAATCCGGCAAGCCGGCATGGTGACCTGCGATAGCCGCAGCGACATGGGAGAGACTCGGCTTGATGCTGGTCTCACCCGTCCCGAAGTAAGAGAGCAAAGCCCCATGTATGGCATGTTGGCAGCGCCCACTGCCCGTGGCCAGCATGCGTTGAAAGCAATCCGTATACTTACCGTAGTCGTGCAACAAACCACCCAGCCGCGCGAGCGTGGTGAATCGGTCGTCTCCTGGCTTGGCGGACGCGCCCAACTCTCCGGAGATCTCAGCGACCGCATCCAGATGGACGGAGAGGCGTTGCCAGCCAACCCGCGAATCGGGATCCGCGGTTAGTCTTTTTGCGGAATGTGCCCAATAAGTAGAGTCAGAATTAGACATTGATGGCCTCTACCGCTGGAACTGGACGTCCTTCAGCCTAGTGCTGTTAGCGAACCACGACTCTTATGTTACACTTCGTGGCGGGTTGAGAGATGTGGCTGGCAGTTGCTCAGTTCGCGAAGACGCTCCGCACCGCGGCCTCGCGCTCGCTTAGCCCGCTCCCCTCGAACTCCTGGACAACCTGCTCCAGCAGACCTGGTACATCGAGACCCTGCGGGCACTTCTCGACACAATCCATGCAGTGAGAGCACAGCGACGCATAACCCGGCCGTCCGGTAAGTATCCCGCCCATGCGCACCACATAGAGGAACGCGGCCTCCTGCTTCCTGCCGAAAGTGTGAAATGCATTGAAGAGCGTGAAGCATTCCGGGATATTGACTCCCGACGGGCAGGGCTGGCAATACCCGCAGCCGGTGCACCCGACTTTCATGATTTCCCGATACTTCCGGCCCACTCTGCTCACCAGTCCGAGCTCCGCGCCGGTGAGCGAACCGGGCCACGCATCCGCCGCGATCCGGAGATTCTCTTCCAATTGGGCCTCGTCGTTCATCCCGGAAAGAACCACCGTCGCTTGCGGATGATTCCAGACCCATCGCAGGGCCCATTCGGCCGGGGTCCGGCGGCGTTCCGCTTCCTTCCAAAGAGCCTCGATGGCCGGTGGCTGCGGCGATGCGGCCAGCGCGCCACCGCGCAGGGGCTCCATCACGATCACCGCCAGGCCCTTCGATGCGGCGTATTCCAGCCCCTCCGTGCCGGCCTGGTTTTCCTCGTCGAGATAGTTGTATTGAATCTGGCAGAAGTCCCAGGGATAGGCGTCGACGATCCGTTTGAAATCCTCCCGGATGCCGTGAAAAGAAAACCCGGCATTGACGATTCGCCGGTCGCCCCGGGCACGGTCGAGAAAGTCCGTCACGCCCAGGGCGGCAACCTTGTCCCAAGTAGTTCCATTCAGCGAATGGACCAGGTAGTAATCGATCCTGGACGTGGCCAGCTTCCGCAACTGCGCGTCGAGAAAGCGGTCCATATCCGCGCGGTCCCGGACGAGCCACGACGGCAGCTTGGTAGCGAGTTTCACCCGCTCGCGATATCCGCCGGCCAGGGTGCGGCCGACGAAAGGCTCGCTTTGGCCTCCGTGGTATGGCCAGGCGGTGTCGATATAGTTCACTCCGCGATCGATGGCATGCCGGATCTGGCGGGCCGCTCTCTCTTCGTCTATCCGCCCGTCTTTTTGCGCCAGGCGCATGCACCCGAATCCCAGGATCGACAACTCGTCTCCGGTCTTCTCCGCCTTCCTGTAAAGCATCGATTCCTCCTGTTTTGAAAGCTCATTGTAGCGCCCCGTAATTGCACGTCGAAACCCCATACATAAGTATGCAGAACCGGTCCGTTACCCACTGCACTTTCGCGATTGAGCGCAGTTATCCCGTGACACCCGAACGTGTCTTCGCCGCCTTCGCGGACCCGGCCGGGAAACGCCGCTGGTTTGCAGAAGGCGACCACCGCGAACTCGAAGAATTCGAACTGGATTTCCGCGCCGGCGCCACGGAACGCTGTTGGCGGAGAGATTCGATGTCGCGATAACCGGCGCGATTCACCAAGTTCTCATCCAAAGTTTGCGATCATGTCTATTGGCCCTCCGAAAGCTCTCTGTCCTCCTCGCCCTGGCTCTGCCGCTCGGCGCGCAAGACGCGTCCGCGGACCCGCCTGCTTCCGAGCGCTGGAATCTGTATTTCCAAGCCACTTCCATCGGGCAATATCACGGCGCCTTTACGTCTCCCTACTCCAGCCCGTTCAGCCTGCAGGGCCATCCCGAAGCCGAGGCGTCCCTCACGTCCACCATCTTCTTCGGCTTCCTGCTCGCGCCCAACACGCAGTTCTACTTCGACCCCGAAATTGCCGGCGGACGCGGCTTCAGCGATACCAACGGCATCGCCAACTTCACGAACGGTGAGATGCCGCGCGTCGCTACCGCCACTCCAAAGCCCTACATTGCCCGCCTCTATTTCACTCAGGACTTCGCTCTCGGCAGCGAGCGCGAGGCCGTCGAAAGCGACGAAAATCAGCTCTCCGGCAGCCGCCCCGCCAAACGCTACTCCATCACCCTCGGCCGTTTCACCGTCACCGACTTCTTCGACGACAACCGCTTCACCCACGATCCACGTACCCAGTTCATGGGCTGGGCCACCATGTACAATGGCGCCTGGGACTACCCCGCCGACACCCGCGGCTACACCTGGGGCTGGGTCCACGAATTGCATTTCCCCCGCTGGTCGCTGCGCTATGCCAGCGCCGCCATGCCTCGGGTCGCCAACGGCGAGCGCTTCGACCGCCGCCTGTTCCGCGACCGCTCCGACATGTTCGAGGGCGAACTGCGCGGCCACATCCACGCTCGCGAAGGCGCCGTCCGCCTGCTCAGCTATTTCAACCACGCAGACATGGGAACTTACGCCGACGCCCTTCGCCTGGCGCAGCAGACCGGCGCCCGGCCCGACATTACCGCCACGCGCCGCATCGGTACTCTGAAATACGGCTTCGGCATCAGCGCCGACCAGGACGTGGTCAAAGACATCGGCGTCTTCGGACGCCTGGGGTGGAACGACGGCAAGACCGAGAGCTTCGCCTTCACTGCCATGGACCGTCTGGCCACCGCCGGCGTCTCCGTGAAAGCCACGCGCTGGAAGCGGCCCGATGACGTAGTCGGCACCGCGCTCACCATCGGTGGACTCTCCGCCGTACACGCGCAATACCTGGCCCGCGGCGGTTACGATTTCCTGATCGGCGATGGCGCCCTGCGCTACGGTCCCGAGACGGTTTGGGAAAGCTACTATTCCGCGCGCCTCTTCCCCGGCTTTTTCGCCACCCTCGGCGCCAGCCACGTCGACAACCCCGCCTACAATCGCGACCGCGGTCCGCTCTGGGTGGGTACGCTAAGATTACATTTAGAGCTGTCGAAAAAATGAAAATCCTGGCGGCGATCCTCGGCCTGGCACTGATTGGCCCCCCGATGTCCGGCCCGCTGGCCGCCGGCCAACTTCCGCGGCCCTACCTGGTGGAACACTATGACGTCCACCTCACGCCCGACCTGGCCGCCAAACGCATGGCCGGCGAAGTGACCATCAAGCTGGTGAGCCGCATCGAACGTCTGGACGTTGTGGAATTGGATGCCGGCGATATGGAGATTGCCACGGTCAAGGAGGGGCAAGCGGCGCGTTACTTCGAGCGCAAGGAGAAATCGCTGATCGTGGTGCTGGCCTCGCCGGCCTACAAGAACGACCACCGTACCTTGACTATCCGGTACACCGCCGTGCCCGCCAAGGGGCTGGTTTTCTTCTCCGACCAGATCTACACCTCGTACTTCACCAGCGACTGGATGCCTTGCGACGAACGGCCCGACGATCGAGCCACTTTCAGCCTGACTCTCGAAGTGCCGCCGCAATTCAAGGTGGCCGCCAGTGGACACCCCGATGGAACGGCGTGGACGCTGGACACTCCCAACCCGGCGTTCCTGTTCGCCTTCGCCGCCGGCGAGTTCACCGAGAGCACGAAGAAAGTGGACGGCGTGACGCTACGCGTGCTGGGCAAAGCCGACGTCTTCGACGCCACCGCCGCCGCCATGCGCTTCCTTGTGGAACGTTCCGGCAAGCCTTACCCAGACGACACCTTCACGCAGATCTTCACGCACGGCACGGTGGAGCAGGAAGCCGTGGGCATGACGCTGCTGCCGGAAGCCTACGCCGCGAAAATGACGGAGCATCCCGACGACTTGTGGTTGCTGGCGCACGAACTGGCGCACCAGTGGTACGGCATCGGGATCCCCGCCAAAGACTGGTCGGATTTCTGGCTGAGCGAGGGCATGGCCACGTTTCTGGCGGATGCGTTTCTGGAGCAGCGCTTCGGCAAAGCCCGCTACGACCGTGAGATTGCCGCATCCAAACAGACTTACGACACGCTCCGCTCGCAGGGCAGGGACCGGCCGCTTTTCTTCACCGACTGGCAAACCCCGCAGCAGGCCGGCGGTTCGCTGCCTTATCACAAAGGCGCCTGGGTATTATCCGAGTTGCGCCGCCAACTTACCGACGACGTCTTCTGGCGCGGCCTGCGCGCCTATACCATGGCGCATTGGGGCAACCCGGTAACCAGCACCGACCTGCAAGCCGCCCTGCAAAGCGCCGCCGGCAAGGATCAAGTGAAGTTTCTTACTAAGTTCTTCGAGCAATGGGTGTATTAGAAGCGGTTAGCTGGTTTCTGTCGCGAAACTGCTGCGCGGCGGAGCAGCACCGCTCCCTGGCGGGGTGCCCCCTGGGCCCGGCTCAGTAACAAGTTCCGTGGAATCATCGCGGCGTTTTCCGAGCCGCGACCGCAAGGGAGCGGTTTCTTGAGTTTCGCGACAGAAACCAGCTTTTACTTCACCTTCGCGAACAACTTCCCCAGCACCTTCACCGCCTGATCGATCTCTTTCTCCGTCACGGTGTATGGCGGCAGGAAACGCAGCACCGTATCGTGCGTGCAGTTCATCAGCAGCCCCTCTTTCATAGCGTCCAGCACCAGTTGCTTCCCGGGGACCGTTAGTTCCATCCCCAACATCAAGCCGAATCCGCGGACTTCCTTGACGAAGCCGTGCTTGCGCGCCAACTCATTCAACTGAACATGGAAATACCCGCCGGCTTCCTGGATATGCGGTAGTAAGCCTTCCAGAATATCCAGAAACTCCAGCGCCACACGGCAGGCCAGCGGACCGCCGCCGAAGGTGGTCCCATGCATTCCCGGCTTGATGGCCGCCGCAGCCCGGTCGTTGGCGATGATAAAGCCCAGCGGGATGCCGCAGGCCACCGGTTTGGCGGCCACCACCACGTCGGGCAGAATCACCGGCGTGGACCGCTGGTAAGCAAAGTAAGTGCCGGGCCGGCCCACGCCGCACTGCGTTTCATCGGCGATCAGCAGGGCGTTATGACGGTCCGCCAATTCGCGCGCTTTGGCGGCATACTCGTGAGTCAGCGGATAAATCCCCCCTTCGCCTTGGATCAGTTCGACAATCATCCCCGCGGTGCGCGCCGTAAAGGCCGCTTCCAGGGCGGCGATATCGTTGGGCGGGACGAATCGCACACCCGGCACCAGCGGCTCGAAATCCTGCCGGTATTTAGGCTGGCCGGTCACCGAAAGCGCGCCCAGGGAGCGCCCGTGGAAGGAGTTCTCGAGCGAAATAATCTCGTACTTTTCGGCGTCGATGGCCCGGCCGTGCGCCTTCGCCATTTTGAGCGCGCCTTCCACCGATTCGGTGCCCGTATTGGAGAAGAATACCCGCGCGAGGCCGCTCATCTCCACCAGCCTTTTCGCCAGCGGTCCCTGGTACGGGTGGTAATAAAGGTTGGACGAGTGGATCATTTTGCCGGCCTGCTCGCGTATGACTTTCACGATGCGCGGATGCGCGTGCCCCAGTGCATTTACGCCAATGCCGGTGATGAAATCAAGATAGCGGCGACCCTCCACGTCGTATGCGTAGATGCCTTTTCCGCGCGTCAAAACCAGCGGATAACGGGCATAATTCTGGAGCAGGTATTCCCGCTCCAGGTCCATAGTGACCTGGGCGGCGCTGTCCACAACGGGGGGAAGGGTGCTTGTCATTTTCTAATAATAGCGCGAGCGCCGCATCTGCCCGGTGGCGCAGGGAGAGGGTCGGCCGGCGGAAAGCCCGAATCGGGATGAGACAATTCCGGTACATTCCGTTTCGAGTGGCAGCCTGGCTGCTGGCGGCTGGCTCAGGCCGCGCACTATAAGAGAAACTTGCAGAATTCGAAGAAACCGCTTGCTTGCGCGCGCGGCTCGGAAAGGTTACCGTGAAAGGCAAGCACTTACCAGAGGGCACCCCGAGAGGGAGCGGGTTCGCCACCGAATCCCGCAAGTCTCTCTATAAGCCTGGGCGTTACCATCGTAACTGCGTCCGGAAGGAGTCACGAACAAAGGAGCAACTTTTACAGACGAGCCGCGCTTCCCGGTAGCTCCGGCAATCGACTGCAGGATGCCGCCGTCGGCGCGCACGGCCGTTCCGTTGATCGCCGACGCCAGCGGGCTGCATATGAAGGCCACTACCGACGCAACTTCCTCAATGGCGGCAAACCGCTGCAGCAGTGAACTGGGGCGGGCATTTCTTAGCTTTTCTCTGTGCCCTCTGTCTCCTCTGTGTTCTCAAGCCGCGCCCTCAAAACCCCGCATCCTCCGGCTTTAGCCACTCCGGTTTCTCAAAGTTTCTTAGCTTTTCTCTGTGTCTCT
>Ga0182016_10008482_pt1 | contig 10374 bp, 11 predicted proteins | sample 712S2MmetaG_FD_120491 | JGI IMG/M metagenome (GOLD analysis project Ga0182016, IMG submission 120491) | Permafrost microbial communities from Stordalen Mire, Sweden - 712S2M metaG | ecosystem: Environmental > Terrestrial > Soil > Wetlands > Permafrost | place: Sweden: Stordalen | collected... | reverse complement strand
GCCGCGCCATCGACGCCCCGGTCAGCCTGAATTCCTCCGGCAGCCAGCCGATCCCGAGACCCAGGTCGAGCCGGCCGCCGGACAGCACGTCGACCGTGGTCGCCTGCTTGGCCAGCAGGCCGGCGGAGATGAATGGCATGTTGATCAGCGCGACGCCGAGCCGGATCCGGGACGTCCCGGCGGCCAGGAAACCGAGGGCCACCATCGGGTCGAGGACGCTCTGGTACACCGGGTCCATCTTGGCGCCAGCCGGGATGAACAGCCGCTGGAACGTCCACAGCGACGCATAGCCGGCCTCTTCAGCCTGGGCGCCGAAGCTGGTCAGGTCCCTGGAGGTCGCCCACGCTCCGGAGACCGGGGCGCCGAAACCAATCCGCATGGTGTCCACCCTAGGCTTGGCCGCGCGGCGCGATGGTGGCGGCGTCAGTGCACCGCGCCGAGGGGCGGGCGCCACCGCTGCCAGCCCGGATGAACTGTGAACCACTGGGCAGGCCCGGGCGGGCGCACGGCCAGCTGGGCGCGTGGGCACAGGGTTAGCCCGGCCGGCACCGGCTCCCACCAATCCTGGTGCTCCAGCAGCATGCTTAACATCTCCCGGCGGCCGCGCGCTCCGGGACGGGCCGGGCCGGGCCCCAGGATGAGCTCGGCGGGGGCCGGGCGGTCCGGCCGCTGCCAGCGGAAGTCACCGGACAGCCGCAGCGCTGTCCCGGTGTTCGGCAGCGCGGCGTGCGGGGTCAGGCAGTGAAACAGCAGGACATCGCCCGGATGGTAGGCAGCGCTGGCCCAGTCCCGTTCGGCTGATCCGAGCACCCGGGGCCGCTGCGGCGGATCGAGGTGACCGCCGGGCCGGACGGCCAGGCCGCCCAGGCTCAGCGGGATGTCCATCAGCGGGAGCCAGGTGGTCAGCATGTCCTGCACGCCGGACACCGCGTAGTCGCAGTGCACGTACCGGCCCCGGGTCCGGCTGCCGGTCCGCTCCGGGTACACCGCGCGCAGCACCTTCGCCGGGTAGGAGAAGGCCGTGGGCCCGAGAATCCGGCGCACCAGCGAGCGCAGCCGCGGCCGGTAGGGGATCTGGTTGAACATGGCACTGCTGATCGCGGCGCGGAACGCCGGGTCCATGAGCGCTTCGCGCACTGTGACCGCTCGGGCCGGACCGGCCGGTGCCCCGTCGCCGCCCACCCAGCCGCCCGCTCCGAGCTGGGCCGCGACGGCCGCCCCGGTGGCCCGCATCGCCGCGGGCGGCAGCAGACTGCGGAAGAACAGGTACCCGTCGGCGGCCAGCCGCGCGCGCAGCCCAGCCGCGTCATCAACCAGGCCGCTGGAGTCGGCCAGCTGATCCATGCGGCCATCGTAGGGAACGGAAACTGGGAGAACCGGTCGCGCGGGCGGGAACCGGCTGAGAACCTCCTGGGAACCGGCTGAGAGATCTGACCGCGGCCGGGAACCGGCTGGAAACGCCCGGGAGTCAGGAGGCGCTTTCCGGCTTGCGGGCGCTGACGATGAGCAGCGGCGGCCTGCGGCGACGCTCGGCCGTCGCCCTCCGGGCTAGGCCGGGAGGGCGGTCCACGCCTCGCTGCGCTCCCAGAGCAGCCCGGCGAGTTCCGGGGTGGCGGCCGGGTTCGGGTTCCGTTCCCGGCAATCGATGTAGAACCGCCCCGTGGCCGCCCCGACCTCGGGGGACGTGGCGCAGTAGACGGACGTGCGTGCCCCTTCCTCAGTACTGAGCATGCGCCGGGTCAGCAGCGGGCGGACGGGCCATGGCACCCGGCGCCAAATGTCGGACGCGACCAGGCCGGGATGCAGGGCGTAGGTGGTGATGCCCTGCCCGGCGCTGCGCCGCGCCAGTTCCTGGGTGAACAGCACGTTGGCCAGCTTGGACACCGCGTACTCCCGCAGCCCGGTGATGCTGCGGGTCCGCCGCCGGACAGCGCCGAAGTCGATCCCGGTGGCCTGGTAGTGCGCATCGCTGGAGACCGTGACCACCCGGGCCGGGGCACTGGCGGCCAGTCGGCTGAGCAGCGCGCTGGTGAGCGCGAAGTGGCCCAGGTGGTTGACGCCGAACGTCAGCTCGAAACCGTCCCGGGTCAGCCCGCGCTGCCCAGCCACCCCGGCGTTGTTGAGCAGTACGTGCAGGTCCTGGCCGAGGGCCAGGAACTGTGCGGCGCAACGCTGGACGGACGACAGGTCGGCCAGGTCGAGCGGCAGGAAGGTGACTGGCTGGCCGGTTTCGGCGGTGATGGCCGCCGCGGCTGCCTCCCCTTTCTGCGCGGACCGGCAGGCCAGGTAGACCCGCCCGCCGCGGCGGGCGAAGTCGCGCGCGGCGGCCAGGCCGACCCCGGTGTTGCCTCCGGTGACCAGGAACGTCCGGCCCGAGCAGTCACCCAACGGGCTTCTCCGCACCCGCGCGGCCCTGCGAGTGGCCGTCGCCGTGCAGCACCGCGGCGGTGATCTCCCGCGCGCAGCCCCAGGACACGGTGACGCCGCCCCCGCCGTGGCCGTAGTTGTGCCACAGCACGCGGCCGCCGTCCAGCGGCTCGGCCTCCAGCCGGACCTCGGTCCGGGACGGCCGCAGCCCGACCCGGTGCGCGAGCACGTCGGCGCCGAGCACCCGGGGATCGACGGCGGCGCAGTCCCGCAGGATGCGCATCGCCACCGCGGGCCACGGCGCGGTGTCCCACTCGCCCTCGGCTACGGTGCCGCCGAGCACGGCGGTGTTCTCGTGCGGGAACAGGTAGATCACGTCCGGCGGGTCCGGGCTGTGGTCGATGTAGAACTCCTCGATCCCGGGGTTGGCGATCACCACGATCTGCCCGCGGATCGCGGTGACGTCCGGGTCCGGGACCAGCTCGCGGGCGGCGGCCCCCGGGCAGTTGACCACCACGGGTGCCGCGCCGGCCGTCCGGTCGGTCACCTCGGCGAGCGATGTGACTGGATTCACTTCGATCGTGCCGCCGGCGCGCTCGAACCGGGCCCGCAGGTAGGCCATGTAGACCGGCATGCTGACCACGGGCGCGGTATAGCGCCAGCCGGACACGAAGCCCGGCGGCAGGTCGTCGGCGGAGCAAAGCCGCAGGTCATCGAGGAGGTCGGCCCATTCCGGCGGATCTTCTGGTACCCGGGAAAGCTCCCGCCCGGACCGGGACCTGATCCCGGCCCGGGGATCACTCTCCAGGCTCCGCAGGGTCTCCAGGCCGATTCGCGCCCACTCCCGGACCCGTCCGGCTGGCCGAACGTTGACCGGGCCCCAGACCGCCCCGGCCACCGCGGAAGTGGTCGCCTCGGGCGGAGCGGCCGTACGGATGGTGACCCGCAGGCCGGCTTCGGCCAGGCTGATAGCGCTGGTCAGGCCCGCTACCCCGGAGCCGATCACCAGGACATCGTTTTCGCTGCCGTCCATTTCCCCGACGTTATCGGGGACGCTGCCCCGCGCGGAACCGCCGGCCAGGACCGCCCGGCTGACCCGCCGGGAAACGTCGCGGGACCGTCGCGCGATTTCGATCCCCCGGCGGGGACTTATAGGCTGAAAGCGGACCAGAGACCCGATTTGCCGGGTCCTCCGCCAGAGAGCGCGGTAGACAGGATCCAGGCCACCCATCAGCCAGCAACGTGCACGCGTGAAGGGGGATGATGAGCGACCGGCCTCGCATCGAACTGAACACCGTGCAGGTCATCTCTAGCATGGGAGCGGCCGTGACAGGGGCCGTTCTCACGTCGTATCTGGGCGATGGCGGGACGATCTTGGGGACCGCTGTCGGCGCCGGGGTCAGCACTACCGGCTTCGCCGTCTACAAGCATTACCTGGCGCGCACGAAGGAAAAAGTGGCGCCGGTGATCGTGGAGCACGCCCGCCAGTGGAACCCCACCACTCAGGCTTCCGGCCACGCCGACCCCGGGGCTGCGCAGCCGGCCCGGCGCGACAACGACCCGACCCATACGGACCTTGGCCAGACCCGCGCCGACCCCGGGCAGGCCGATCCAGACCTCGGCCAGACCCGGCGTGACCTCGGGCGGACCGGCGCCGACTTTGGGCAGACCCGGAACGACCTCGGGCAGGCCGCCCCAGACATCAGCCAGACCCGGCGCGACCTCGGCCAGACCCGCAGCAACGGCCAGACCTGGACCAGTAGCGGCCAGACCTGGACCAGCAACGGCCAGACCTGGGGGCCCGGCGCCAGCCGGACCCGGGCGGACGCCGGGCTGGCGGGCGCCGAGACGGCCCAGTTCGGCACCGTGCGGACGGGCAGCGACGGCCGCAACGAGTCCACCGGCTCCGGGCGAAACAACGGACCTAACGGAACCAACGACGGCGGCAGGCACAGCGGGAGGACGGGCGGCGCCGGCCGCACCTGGCGGGGCCATCCGCGCTGGGTCCTCACCGCGGTGACGTCGGTCGCGGTGTTCCTGATCGCGATGATCGTGATCACGCTGATCGAGTTCGGGACCGGCAAGCCGATCGGCGCCAGCCTGTGGGGCCAGAAGGCCAGCGGCACCACCCTGGGCAACGTCACTGGCGGCGGCACCAGCAGCAAGAGCACGGTGCAGCCGACCACGCCGGCCACGCCGGGTACATCGGCCACGCCCAGCCAGAGCGCCAGCCCCGGCGTGAACAGCTCCGTGCAGCCCACGTCTGGCGCGACGTCGGCCCCAAGTCCCAGTGCGGTGCCGTCGGTCGGCGCGACCAACCCGGCCCGGACCACCCCGGCCACGACGGGAGCCACGCCCCCCAGCAAGGCCACGCAGTAGCCGAGGGCCGCTCAGCCCCCGGCAATTTGCGCCCCAGGCCCACTCGGCCGGGGCCGTTCCCGTCTCCTGGGACTAATCGCACCCGCGCAGTAACCAACGGCTTCCCACGTCGGTTACCTACACGTAAACTCCCCGTCGAGGCCCGGACAGGTGGTCTGTCCACCGTCGGCGCGGAAGTGTTTGCCGCGCCGCCCGGCCGGCCCGTCGCGTGGAGGATCGTGTGACCGAGCACGAAGAACCCGAAGGAACCACAGGCCCGACCGGGTCCCGCGAAAACCAGGAAAGCACCCCCGACCGCCCCAGCCGCCGGACGTTCATGGTCGGGGGCGCCGCACTGGGCGCTTTCGGCGCCCTGTCGGGCCGCCGGGCCGGCCGCCTGACCTCGGACCAGGCCCGGCTGCTGGACAAGGTGACCGCGACCTCGGCCGCCAGCAACGCGTCGCTCAGCGACGTCAAGCACGTGGTGATCTTGATACAGGAGAACCGCTCGTTCGACCATTATTTCGGCACGCTGTCCGGGGTGCGCGGTTTCTCCGACCCGAACGTGCTCACCCAGACCGTGGGCGGCCAGACTTACCCGGTCTTCGACCAGTTCGGCTTCCAGCCGGGCACCGGCCCGGACGCGACCGGCTACACGCAGCCGTTCCACCTGCTGAACGATCCGCCGCTGGAAGACGGCGAGACCACCAACGACATCACGCACTCGTGGGGCCCGCAGCACCAGAGCTGGAACAACGGCGCGATGAACCAGTTCATGGCCGCTCACCTGGCTTCCGACGGAGACGACAACGGCCCGGTGACGATGGGCTACTTCACCCGGGCCGACCTGGCCTTCTACTACGCCCTGGCCGACGCGTTCACCATCTGCGACCACTATTTCTGCTCGGTGCTCGGCCCGACCGACCCGAACCGGCTGATGGGCATGTCGGCCTGGATCGACCCGGCTGGCGCGAACGGCGGCCCGGTGGTGGAGACGTTCGACGACCGGGTGGCCGAGTACGGGAAGCTGAGCTGGGAGACGATGCCCGAGCGGCTGCTGGCCGCCGGGGTGAGCTGGAAGGTCTACAACGACCCGACCGGGCTTATCGGGCTGAGCCCGCTGCCGTACTTCAAGGCCTACAACAACCCGTTCTCCGTCACCGGGTTCGAGCTGGTCTCCAAGGCGCTGACCCCGGTCTACCCGTCCTCGTTCGCCTCCGACGTCAAGGCCGGCAAGCTGCCGTCGGTGTCGTGGATCATCCCGCCGCTGGCCGAGTGCGAGCACCCGGCCGCGCCGCCCGAGTACGGCGAGTACCTCGTCCAGGAGATCCTCACCACGCTGACGTCGAACCCGGATGTCTGGGCGCAGACGGTATTCCTGGTCATCTACGACGAGAACGGCGGGTTCTTCGACCACGTGCCGCCGGTCACGGCGCCGGCAGGCACGGCGGGGGAGTACCTGACCGGAACGCTGCCGTCCGCTGCGTCCGGCATCGCCGGGCCGATCGGGCTCGGCTTCCGCACGCCCGCCCTGGTCATCTCGCCGTTCAGCCGGGGCGGCTACGTAGCCTCGCACACCTTCGACCACACCTCGACGCTGCGCCTCATCGAGACGCTGTTCGGCGTGGAAGTCCCCAACCTGTCGGCGTGGCGGCGCAGCGTCACCGGTGACATGACCAGCGCGCTGGCCCTGGCCAACCCGCCGAACACCAGCGTGCCCCCGCTCCCGGCGACCTCGCTCGGCGACACGACCGTGGCCGAGGAGGCCGTGCTGAACGCGCTGGCCGGCACGCTCGACGTCGGCATCCCGTACCCGCTGCCCACCACGAACTCGATGCCCTCCCAGGAGACCACGCCGAACCGGCCGCCGGTACCGAACTGACGTCCCGCCCGACCGGACGCCATCCGGGGCCCGGATGGGACACTGGGTCCCGATGGAACTGTCACCCGAATCCTGGCGGAAGCTGCACGCGGTCACCACCGCGAGCCTCACCAGCGAGCTGCTCAAGCTCGGCTTCCGCAACACGTTCATGGCGGGTGTCCGGCCCTTGCGGCCGGGCACCCGGCTGCTCGGCTACGCGTTCACGCTGCGCTACATCCCGGCCCGCGAAGACCTCGACTTCCAGGTCGAGTACGACAACTGGACCAATCCGCAGCGGGTCGCGGTGGAAACCATCGGCCCCGACCAGGTTCTGGTCATCGACGCTCGCGGCCAGACCGGCGCGGCGTCGCTGGGCCACATCCTGTGCACCCGGCTGATGGTGCGCGGGGCCGCCGGCCTGGTTACCGACGGTGCGCTGCGCGACTCGCCGGCCATCGCCGCGCTCGACTTCCCGTCGTATGCGGGCGGCGCGCACGGCACCACCAGTTCGGTCCTGCACCACCCGGTGGACTTCGGGCTGCCGATCGGGTGCGGCGGCATCATGGTGCAGCCCGGCGACGTCCTGGTCGGCGACGGTGAAGGCGTGGTCGTCATCCCGGCCGACGTGGCCGAGGACGTCGCCTCGCGCTGCTACGAGCGGGACCGGCTGGAAGCCTGGCTCCAGCAGCGGGTGGCGGGCGGTGCCAGCATCCGCGGCACCTACCCGCCCGACGAGGAGACCCTGGCGGAGTATCAGCGAGAAAACCCATGATCGGCGCGGGTTTCCGCACTATCGGGATGCAGAAGGAACCAGCCCTAGGCACACGGGGCCGCCGCTTGGTTATCGAGTGGACGGCCCAGCTCTGAGACCACCTGTCTAGCGTGGCCGTTGTGACCGGCCGCGCTAGCCGGGGAAGGCAGGCAGCTACGAAGGCACATCGCGCAGGCCGGGGCGGAGCGCCGCCACACTCGTCCCCGGCCGCGCCAGCAAGCACGGAATCTGCATTCATCAGCACAGGTGGCCCACTTGCCCGCCGCGCCGCGCCGGTCGGCACCTCGCCGCAGGCTCACCACAGCGCGGTCCTTCTGCAGCGGCGCCTATCCCTCGCGTAAGGTTCGCCGCGTGCTCCCGGGCCTGGCCTATGGCCTGGCCCTCGCCGTCAGGCCCGCAAAATACGCGGCGTTCCGGCCCCGCCCCGTACTTACTGAAGAGGCGACTGGCGAGGGTGGACGCGGGGTCGGGCGGGGGAGCAGTAGCGGGTCTGGGCGTTGGGGAGTTGCCGAAAACCGGGACGTTGGCCGGGCGCCACCGGTCAATCAGTACGGTTACTGTTGTGTCCCGGTTCCCGCCGCATTCTTCCGCTTGAATAGGCTGGCCATTAATGGAGTTCACGTTCACTGTCGGGGAAACTGAGAGCCATGACGTTCGGTTCCTGTACAGCAATCGGCTGAGCAGCAGTGTGTGCATCTATGTCGACAGCGAGCTGGTCACAAAAGATGTGTTCCGGATATGGATCCCGGCTAGCCGCCACTATGAGTTCAAGGTAGGCGACGCTGAGCGGCATGACGTAGTGATTGAGGTGACATTCCCACGTATCGGAACAATTTTCAGGAACGCGGATTGCGGTATATTTATCGACGGTGAGTTTATTACCAGATATTAGCGATCAGCAGCGCCCGCGCCGAACCGTGCTCCGCAGACGGCCAGCCCTCCGCCCTCACCACCCCGGGAACACCCCGGCCCCCGGCACACACAACCGCCACACACCGGCCCTGCACCCACCGCCCAGCGGCCCGCCCGCCCGTGCTGGCACTGCACGGGGCAAACGGTTCGAGCGGCCATTAGGTCAGGAAGCTCCAGCTCCACAGGACAGCACCCACCCAGGCAAAGAACCAAGGTCAAGGTCAAGATCAAGATCGTGGGGGAACCCTGAACCCCGCCCCCGGCAGCCCCAAGCGGCCCCGAGGTTCAAGGTTCACCCCCACACCCCCTCCTAATGCCCGCAAGATCAGAACCAAATGGCTGATCGCCGCCTCATCAACCGGGAAGGTACAAGCAAGAACACGCGGGCTGGCGCCGTTGACAGCAAATCTTCAACCTGACTTAGGCCACGATCTGACCTTGATCCCATGCCCAGGCTGCTGACCTGCGGAGATGCTCGCTCCGATCTCCAAATCTGCGCACTAAACCCGGCATCCAGAATGGTGTCCCACCATCACGGCCGCCGCTCGTTTCCCGACCGCTACCACTCTCGCCGGGTGGGGCAGCGCGTGACTGGACGGACTGTCAGTTGCTCCAGCCGTACGCGGGGAAGGTGTGACAGCAGCCGTGGTGAGTTCGGACTTATATCCCGCCAGCACGGCGATGGTGATCGGTTACAGAGCCTCCCGGCGCTGCCGCCTCGTCGCGCGAGCTCCTGCCGCGCGCTCGTCGACCATGTACCAGATCACCCAGCTCAAGGGGAAGAACAGCCCGCTCAGCCACGCAAAGCGCCAGCGCTGGCCACGGCGCCGCGCACCCCAGGCGACGAGCGAGCCCACCGCCAGCCAGACCGCCGCCGCCGACAGGCCAAGCGTCCAAATGCCCTCAGCACTCACCCCTCAACATTACCGAGCCCGGGCGGGCGGCGCTGCCCCGGAACATTCGGTTAAATCCCGCCGGACCTTCCAGCGGCCCGCCTGCACCATTTGATCTGCGTACCAACTTGGCCTAACTCGGGTGATCGCCGCCTCATCAACCGGGAAGGTGCAAGCAAGAACACGCGGGCTGGCGCCGTGCAAAATTTCAAGGAAGCAGCCGGGCTCATAGGTGGGGGTTGAGCCGGGAAGCCGGTAGGTGCAACGGCGAGGCCAGAGCCGTAGGCGCGGGGCGGCTGTTTGATTTAGCTTTTGGCCTCAGCGACGAATGTTCCGCGTCCATGAATGGTGACGATGAGGCCCCGCTCACGCAGGACTTCCATAGCGCGCCGGACGGTTTGGTAGCTGCGCCCGTAGTACTCGGCCAGCGCGCGTTCGGACAGAAGCCGCGCGCCAGGCCGCAGTTCACCGGAGGTGATCCGGGCGGCGATGTCGTCAGCGATCTGGGCATACGCGAGGTCGGCGTCACGGCCGCCGCTCGCTTCAAGATCACTCACAGCACTACCTAATCACTGCATGACCTGCGCCAATGCATGCGGTAGCACTACATGAGCCATGCAAGTGCTATGTCAGTGCTCTACTATGACGGAGCCGTGCCCGGTGCTGACCCGTACCGGGCACGGCCCAAACGGGTCACCTACAGGTCGGGGCAAGGGAAAGTGGTCATGGCGTTGCCGTTTGATCAGGTCGTCAGGCAGGAGCAGTTCACCCGGGACCATCCGCAGTGGTCCATCCACGCGCAGGACGGCGGGTCCCGGTTCACCGCAGAAAAAGCCGAGGGCAACAACTGCCACGTGGTGGCCGGCCTGACGCTGAAAGAGCTACTCGACCGGCTGGAGCAGATCGAAGCCAGCCAGCAGTGACCGGCTGGACGACACCAGATCAAGACACGATGCGCCGCATCGTCTTTCACCTGCAGTGCCCGGACTGGACCATCACCAGCCCAGCCAGCAGCGACAAGCCGGACGGCCGATGGCACGCCACCGACGGCACCACCGATCTGCCGGCCGCCTCACTGGATGCACTGATGGATGAGCTGGACTGGTGGCACGCCACCTGACCCCTTGCCGGGCAGTGCCTGCCGGAAACACCGGCATTGCCGAAGACCAGCAGTTTTAGTCCGGTTGGCCGGTCCGGCGGGATACAACGTG
>Ga0182016_10008478_pt1 | contig 10375 bp, 8 predicted proteins | sample 712S2MmetaG_FD_120491 | JGI IMG/M metagenome (GOLD analysis project Ga0182016, IMG submission 120491) | Permafrost microbial communities from Stordalen Mire, Sweden - 712S2M metaG | ecosystem: Environmental > Terrestrial > Soil > Wetlands > Permafrost | place: Sweden: Stordalen | collected... | reverse complement strand
GCCAAGCTGGATAGGCTCATTGAATTGTCATCAAGCCAGCCGGCTGCTGTTTCGGTCTCTGCTGCCGCCAAAAGGCACATCGCGGTCGAAGCGAAATCGACGCATCAGGCGGACACAAGAAAGATCTAGAGGTCGATTATGATTCAGGAGGCAGAATCTCCTGTCCGCTGGTCGGTCGTCGACCAGAAACTGAAAACATTGAGCAGATTGATGACGACCAAGGCGGCAATCGCCCAAACGCCAAAGGACGTCGTATGGACTCTTAACAAAGCAAAGCTTTATCGTTATGTCCCTGTCGTTCCAGCCGAGCGACGTCACCGGGTACCTTTGCTGCTGATCTTCGCCCTAATGAATCGACCGACAATTATGGATCTTCGTCCCGGCCACAGCTTCGTTGAATTCATGGTGAACAAGGGCTACGATGTCTATCTTCTCGATTGGGGGATCCCGGGCCCTGAAGACAAGAATCTCAAATTCGATGACTATACGCTGGACTACATCCCAAGGGCAGTTCGCAAGGTGAAGGCCATTTCGGGATCGAAGGAGTTCAGCATGTTGGGTTGGTGCATCGGGGCGATTCTGACCACCATTTACGCATCGCTGCGGCCTGACGATGGATTGCGTAACCTGCTGCTGCTCACCGCACCGCTCGACTTCTCGAACAAGCAGGGGTTGACGTTCGCGCGGTGGACCGATGAGAAGTATTTCAACATCGACAGGGTGCTCGACACATTCGGCAATATGCCGGGCGAGATGATCGACTACGGAGCAAAGGCACTGAAGCCGATCGAAAACTACTTTACTAACTATTACAAGCTATGGGACAACCTTGACAATCCACGTGCTGTGGAGTCGTGGCACGCTATGAACACGTGGGTTACGGACATCTTTCCTATGGCCGGCGGCGCTTACCGGCAACTCATCGTGGATTTCTACCGAAACAACCGCCTGATGAAGGGCGAATTGACGATTCGCGGAGAACTTGTCGATCTCAAACGTCTCAAGGCAAACTTGCTCACGGTCATTGCCGAAGGCGATCACATTACGCCGCCCTGCCAGTCTGAAGCGATCCTGGGTAAAATCAGCAGCGCCGACAAGGAGATCTACCGCGTGCCCGGCGGCCATATCGGGATCATGGCTGGGAGCGGCGCACATAAGCAAACGTGGCCCCACATCGACGGTTGGCTTGCGTCCCGCTCCCAGTGATCGGTCCCGGGCGCCTACATGTAGGCACCACCGTTGACATTGATCTGTTGACCGGTGATGTAGTCGCCATCGCAGATAAGAAACGCGACCGCCTTAGCGACCTCATCCGTCAGTGCCAGGCGGCGCAGGGGGATTTTTTCCTTGATCTGTTCCAGGCGGTCCATCGGTATGAGGTTTGTCATTTCCGTGGCGGTAAAGCCCGGGGACACGACGTTTGCAGTGATGTTGAACTTTGCTAACTCCAGGGCGAGGACCTTGGTGAACGCGATAAGGCCTCCCTTACTGGCCGCATAGTTTGCCTGGCCGAAGTTGCCGGCCTGACCGACATAGGAAGCCACGCTGACTATGCGGCCGTACTTTTGTTCGATCATTGACGGGATCGCCGCGCTGGTGCAGTAGAAAGCGCCATTGAGATTGGTGTCGATCACTTCGGTCCAGTCGTCATCGGTCATTTTGCGGATGCTTCTATCGCGAGTGATGCCCGCGTTATTTACGAGGATGTCGATCTTCTGGTAAGCGTCGAGCACTTCGCGAACCACGCTTCGAGCTCCGACGCTGCTTGAAATGTCGCCTTGAAAGATTTCACTGGAGCCGCCGTTGTGTTCAATTTCATCTCTCACTTCCTCGGCTCCGAGAATGCTCGAGCGGCAATTGATGGCGACCTTAGCGCCGCGGCTGGCGAGTTCCATTGCGATCGCGCGACCTATGCCCCGCGATCCACCCGTTACGAAAGCGACTTTACCGGCCAGGGACTTAGGAGCCGGTACTAGCACGTCAACTAGAACTGCTGTTGCCATATGAATGCTCCTTTCCTCACTTCCTCGCTAGTTCATCGATTGAAAAATGGCTGCGATGCCTTGTCCGCCGCCAATGCACATCGTTACGAGCGCGTATTTACCGCCGATCCGGTGCAATTCATGCAAGGCCTTCACCGCCAAGATTGTTCCGGTTGCTCCGAGCGGGTGGCCCAGAGAGATTCCGCTGCCGTTCGGGTTGGTCTTCTCCGGCGGAAGATCCAGTTCGCGTCGAACCGCCAGAACCTGCGCGGCGAAAGCTTCGTTGGCTTCAAAAACGTCGATGTCGTCGTTGCTCAGGCCGGTTCGCTCGTAAAGCCTCCTGACCGCCGACACAGGTCCGATTCCCATGATCCCTGGTTCGACTCCCGTCACGGCATAGTCAATGAGCTTTGCAACCGGCTTCAGGCCCCGGTCCTCTGCGGCTTGCTTCTCCATCAGAACTACCGCGGCGGCGCCGTCATTGACGCTGGACGCGTTGCCAGCCGTTATTGTGCCGTCCTTGTCGAAAGCAGGCTTGAGTTTGGCCAGGTTTTCCATCGTCGCGTCGGCGCGTGGCGATTCATCGGTATCGAAAATGGTGGTACCTTTCTTGCTCTTGAGTTCAACGGGCACAATCTGTTCCTTGAATCGGCCCGCCTCGATGGCGCACAAAGCGCGATGGTGACTTTCTACGGCCAGTTCATCCTGGTCCTCACGGGTTATACCCCATTTGCGTGCAACGTTCTCCGCCGTCACTCCCATGTGGACTTCGTCGAAAGGGTCGGTCAGCGCGGCCACGAGCACATCAACCGCCATCGCATTGTTCATCCGCGCCCCCCACCGCAGGGAACTCATCCAATAGGGGGCTCTGCTCATGGATTCCACGCCTCCGGCAATTGCGGTGTCGGCATCTCCATGCAGAATCATCCCGGCTGCTGTCACGATTGCCTGCAGTCCGCTGCCGCACAGGCGGTTCAGACTCAGCGCCGGAGTCTCCGCGGGCAATCCTCCCATCATCGCGGCAACGCGGGAGATATACATGTCTTTTGCCTCGGTGTGGATTACATTTCCGAATACGACGTTGCCGATATCGGCAGGAGTCAATCCGGAGCGCTTCACACCTTCGCGCACAACGCCCGCTGCAAGATCGCTGGGAGGAATATCCTTGAGGGCGCCCCCAAACTTACCAATCGGCGTTCGGACAGCGCTCAGAACGACAACTTCACGGTTCGTCATAACATGAACTCCTTTCGCTCGTGAGTCGCCAACCGGTCACACGGTGCAGTGACAAAGTCGCTGGAAACAAACACTCCACCCGATCCCGACTTCTGCTTCTATGGGGATCTTTCATTCTTGATTGAGGCTGTTCGAGCAAGACTACATTTGAAGAGGAACGAACCGCATGAGGAGGGCCACGACACATGCGTGTGGTAATGCCTCCACGCCCGGGTTTCTTCCGAGCCCTCGGAAGGCAACAAATTTAATGGCAAGTCCATCTGTACTTTTGTGCACTGCAGCATTATCATGCTGCAATGCGACAGTAAGTTGCGATAGGAGGTCTTCAAATGGAGTTCGCGGGAAGTGCGAGTGGGACCGAAATGATGCCCGCAATGCCGTTCACTTTGGAAGGAAAGACAGCGCTCGTGACGGGGGCCGGACGAGGCATCGGCAGAGCGATCGCCAAGCGCCTGGTCGGCGCCGGAGCTACCGTGATGATCAACGACCTGGATGAGAACATGCTGCTGGAATCGGAAGAAGAGCTGGGTCGATCCGATCAACTGAGCCACGTAACCGGAGATTTGACCGATCCTTCGGTTCCCGAGATGATCGTGCAGGCGACGCTGGCTGAATTCGGCGCGATCGACATCATTGTGAACAATGCCGGATACAGTTGGGACAATGTCATTCAAAAGACGACAGACGAACAATTCCAGGCGATGCTTGAAATCCATCTCGTAACGCCATTTCGCATTCTCCGTGCAGCCTCCGGATACATCCGCGAAACTGCGAAGAAAGAGATTGCGGCGTCGCAATTGGTGATGCGGAAAGTGGTGAATATCACTTCGATCGCCGCCACAGACGGCAATCCGGGCCAGGCAGGATACTCGGCTGGAAAGGCGGGTCTTATTGGGTTGACGAAGACTTTGGCAAAGGAGTGGGGCAGGTACAACGTCAACGTGAACGCGGTCGGCTTCGGCCTCATCGGCACGCGACTGGTGCAGCCGTTGACTGGTGCGGGCGCGAAGATGGAGATGCACGGCCACGAGATTCGCCTGGGGGTGCAGCCAGGGCTTCTCGATTCGGTGAAACACGCGTGCCCATTGGGTCGACTCGGTACACCCGAAGAAGCCGCTGGCGCCGTCCTGTTCTTCTGCAGTCCACTTTCGGACTATGTGACTGGAGAAGTTCTAATATGCGGAGGGGGATACCATTTCTGACGGGATCCCCCTGGTCTGCCTACTGGGAGACGACTAAGGAATCGTCGAACACATATCCATCCAGGTCGAACTCTTCTTTTTCGACTAGCGTTACCACTTCCAGCAGGTGGTCGAAGCTGAACTCCGCGCTCGAATCGAGCGACGCGGGGTGGGGTTTTTCTTGCGGCATAGGCTGCCGCACCGAGTGCAGGGGGAGATATTGCATAATGCCTCCGTGGGGCCGGGGACTTTTCCCGGGTTAAAATTGAGGTCCCGAGGAGACAATAGAACCACTTTAGAAATTCTTCAGACTGTGACAGGGGTCACAGGTCACTGTGACAATTCGGATCATTTTCGGTGCAAAGACCTATTCCTGAGTCTTGTGCATGCGACTCGAGTCGAATCGAGTCGGTTCTAATGAGCGGTTCCGCTGGCGTCTAGTCGCCTTGCGGGTTGAATGACCGGCGTACCCTGCAACACAAGACATGTTCCGAACGTAAAGCAATCGGCCTTCGGCTCCTCAATCTCGGCAAGCTCTTCCGCGTTCTGCCGGAATGTCATTTTACCCATCACCCCTTCCGACCGGTCGGGCGCCCTTCTTGTGCCCTTCACGAGCTTCGGTCCGGTGGTGACGTCATGTCAGTTTTAGCATGCGATCCAAGTCGGACGACGAGGACCGTCTCCAGGTACCTCGATTCCCGACATCCATAATCATTCGATGCTGACGCAGTCGGTTGAGCGAGGCGCTGTACGCGGCATAGCACCACACAGTGCATCGCGAGCTTCCGTGTGGCAGTGAAATTTGTCCACTCGTCCGATTCGGACTGGCTGCACTGGTTTCTAGTAGCAGTCGGAGGGTTCCAAACATCATACTGATTAAGCGGCACTACGAAACTGGATACGAGGAGAGAAAGATGGGCAAGCGCATGTCAAAATCGGCTGGCTGGGATTCGCCCCGCTGGGAAGGCATCACCCGCACGTACACATCCGACGACGTAGAGCGTCTTCGCGGAACCGTCAGCATCGAGTATTCACTCGCGAGGAGCGGCGCAGAAAAACTGTGGCACCTGCTTCACATGGAAGAGTTCATTCCCGCTCTCGGAGCACTTACCGGAAACCAGGCGGTTGAAATGGCGAAGGCGGGCCTGAAGGCGATTTATCTAAGCGGTTGGCAGGTCGCGGCGGATGCGAATCTCAGTGGCCAGATGTACCCCGACCAGAGTCTCTACCCAGTTAACAGCGTCCCCAGCGTAGTGCGATCCATCAACAACGCCCTTCTGCGAGCCGACCAGATTGCGCATGCCGAGGGTCATGACTCCATTGACTGGATGTTGCCGATTGTTGCCGATGCAGAAGCAGGTTTCGGTGGTTCCCTCAACGCCTTCGAACTTATGAAGAGCATGATCGAGGCGGGCGCAGCCGCAGTGCATTTTGAAGATCAACTGTCTTCCGCGAAGAAGTGCGGCCACATGGGTGGAAAAGTATTGGTGCCTACCCGCGAGGCCATTCAGAAACTCATCGCAGCCCGCCTCGCCGCCGACGTTCTGGATGTGCCCACGATCCTGGTTGCGCGGACGGATGCAAATGCCGCCCAGCTCATCACCAGTGACTGCGATCCGGCCGACGCGCTCTACCTGACAGGTCAGCGCACCGTCGAGGGCTTCTTCACAATACGGGGCGGAATCGATGCTGCCATTGCGCGCGGGCTGGCGTATGCGCCTTATGCCGACATGTTGTGGTGCGAGACGTCAGAACCAAATCTTGGGGAAGCGAGGCGCTTTGCCAACGCCATTCATGCAGTCTATCCTGGGAAGCTCCTGGCCTATAACTGTTCGCCTTCATTCCACTGGAAAGGGAAGCTGAACGAGTGGGAGATTTCTCAGTTCCAGCACGAACTCTCCACCATGGGATACCGCTTCCAGTTTGTCACCCTGGCTGGATTCCATGCTCTTAACCTTTCGGCATTCGAACTCGCTCATGATTATGCGCTTTCAGGCATGACGGCCTACTCGCATTTGCAGGAACGCGAATTCGCGCTGGCCGAGCGGCTCGGATATGGCGCAGTCAAGCACCAGAAGTTTGTCGGCACTGGCTACTTCGACGATCTGGCCAATACCATCGCGGCCGGCCAGACCTCGATCTGCGCGCTGCCGGGTTCAACCGAGGAAGAACAGTTCCATTCGGCGGTTCTACCTGCGGCCTTCGACTCCGACTGCGTGATTCCAGTCTCAGGCGATTGATTTATCCCTTTTCGAATCCGGTCATCAATTACGAATGAATTGAAGGAGAGATTATCCTATGAGCGCAGTAACACAGTCCCTTCCCAACGCCGAAGCAGGCCTGAGCGCCGAAAGCGAAATGATTACGCCGGAGGCTGCGGAATTTCTCCGCGAGCTTGACCGACGATTCGAATCCCGGCGCATCGACTTGATGTGCGAGCGCAGACAGCGTCAGCAGCAGTACGACGGCGGCAGGCTGCCGCGCTTTCCTGGGGAAACTTACACCATACGTCAGTCTGAGTGGAAAGTTGCGCCCATTCCACCGGACTTGCTGGACAGGCGAGTTGAAATCACCGGGCCGCCGGAACGAAAGATGGTAATCAATGCGCTCAACTCTGGCGCAAACGTCTTCATGGCGGACTTTGAGGACTCCAACGCGCCCACCTGGAGCAACTGCCTCGAGGGCCAGCGAAACTTGCGCGATGCCAATCTCAGGACCATCGAGCATTGTTCGCCGGAAGGCAAGCTATATAGGGTGGGAGCGACGCCCGCGGTGCTTTTTGTCCGACCGCGTGGCTGGCATATGGTTGAGAAGCACTTCGTCATCGATGGCTCTCCCATCTCGGCGTCGCTTTTTGACTTTGGCCTGTATTTCTTTCACAACTTCCGGACGCTGCTGGAACGGGGCACCGCTCCCTACTTTTATCTTCCCAAGATGGAAAGCTATCGAGAGGCGCGGCTGTGGAACGATGTCTTCGTGTTTGCGCAGGAATATGTCGGCATAGCAAATGGAACCATTCGCGCCACCGTGCTCATCGAAACGATTTCCGCAGCCTTCGAAATGGACGAGATTCTTTATGAACTGCGAGATCACTCCGCGGGCCTGAACTGCGGCCGGTGGGATTACATCTTCAGCTTCATCAAGAAGTTCAGATGTCATCCGAGGTTCACCCTGCCGGAACGGGGAGTCATCACCATGGAGCAGCCGTTCCTCCGCTCCTACGTTGAGTTGCTGATCCACACTTGCCACAAACGCGGGATCCATGCCATGGGGGGCATGGCCGCACAGATCCCCATCCGCGACAACCCGCAGGCCAACGAGGAGGCGATGGAGCGGGTTCGCCAGGACAAGCTGCGTGAGGTCCGCGCCGGTCACGACGGTACCTGGGTCGCACATCCCGGCCTTGTCCCCATTGCGAAAGCCATCTTTGACGAACACATGAAAGGTGCGAACCAGATTCACCCGCCATCGAAGCCGACTTGCGCAGTGACAGAACACGATCTTGTCCAGATCCCGCTCGGCAAACTCACCGAGGAGGGCTTCGTCCGCAACGTTGATGTCGCTGTGCAGTACATTGAATCGTGGCTCCGCGGTAATGGCTGTGTTCCCATCTATAACCTGATGGAGGATGCAGCCACAGCCGAGATATCACGGGCACAAATCTGGCAATGGATTCAATACAACGCCCGTCTCAGCAACGGTCGCAGGATCGATCAACATATGCTCACCTGGGCGCTCCGGAACATCTTAAATCGAATCAAACAAGCGCTCGGTAGCGAGCGGTATGCCGACTCCAAGTTCGATCGCGCGGCGGAGTTGCTCGCCTCTCTTTGCACTGGAGAGTTTCAGGAGTTCCTCACCATGGCGATGTACGCTGAATGCGCGTGATTCATCAGCGCCCCCTGGTGTTTCTGCTTCGGAGCGCGCCGTCACGAAGGGTTGCCTGCACGGCGGATCGGCCCGGGGAAGATGTGGCTCGCCATGTCACACATCAAGTCGTGGGCGGCAGCGAAGAGAGCAAGCGCGCAGGAGTTCCGCGACGATACCAATGATTGAGGCGGGCGGGACTCCGCGCGGCAGTTTGTGATGCGCTTCGCTGCTGAACTCATCAGCCGCGGACGCGAGGAGCCGAAGTGCGAACGGACTTCGCCCCATAAGAAGGGTTATGGGTACTGATGCAGGTCAAGTATGGTGTTTCTTGGCGGCGCGCTTATATGCGACGGAAAGACGCCGTGAAAGTCTTGCCATCACTTCGGTATTACTCGACACCGTATCATCGTAAAGCCGGGCAATCCCTTTTACATATGCTTTCATCAAATTCCAGCGAAAAAAATGCGGAGGATGCGATGACGTTCTGGCATCTTCGGAACTGACGGGAGAAGCACGATGAACGTCGACCCAGTAGACGGCGTCGAGCGCTGCCGCGACGCCGTTTAGAACAATGCGCGCCGCTTGGAAGCGAGCGTCTTTCTGCGGGACTTCCACGCCTTTCACGTCGCGGTATCGGTTGTCGGCGATGGCGACCAGCATCAGTTTGCATGCCATAAGGTCGGCCTGAAATTCTTCGAGCCAGCTAAGGCGGATGTCGGGCTCGAGCTTGTTATGCGCACAGACCTGCTCGCAAAAACGGCCAGCAAAGTCAAGAGCATCGCGATAGGAATCCGCCAGTGGCTTGAACTGAGGAAACTGTTCGCCACCGGCAGGTCCGGTGCATACATGGAAAAACTCGTGTGCGACGCCCCATGACTCCGCGACGCGCATGGCCTCAAGGAAAACTCGCTTGGACTCGGGACTTCCGTGATCAAGCGGAGCGAGCAATTCACGCATCCCTTCAAGGGTCACCTCCTTTTCCCCGAGATACATGTCGAGGCCGAGGCGGAGTTGCCGGACCTGGAAATCGCCGGGCTCAAGCCACTTGATACGCTCGCGGTATCTCCCATTGCCTTCCGGAATGATCTCCCAGTTGTCGATCATTGAATGAAAGATGACCTGGATGCGAAAGAGCATCAGCATGAACGGCAAACCGAGGATGACGAGCGCCACGTGAGAACCGCAACCGGCACAGGCAAGCGGCTGCATCCGCGCCTGCCCGATGGACTTGGACGCTGCTACGCGGAATTCCACATTTCCGAGCATGTCTGCGAACAAAGGCACGAGATCCCGGTTCGCTTCAAGGAAATAGCGGGTCATCCCCTCGCTGTGATGTCCGCCCCGAACCGCGAGGAAGCTTCGATACCACCTGTCCACAGTCTTCACGCAGCAGGGCGAAACACCGTGGGACATGGCCTTAGCCTTTTCCGATATCGACAAAGTCGAACTCGCTGATGTCCAACTCGCCGGACGCGCGGAGCGCCTTGATCTGGGCGGCGGTTTCAGATTCTTCGACTTCCTGACGCAGCAGCTTGGTCTGCCAGCCGGGCCTGCCAAGAATCCGCCAATGCGCCTGATGACACGCGAATAGAGGCGCGCAATTGGGTTCTGTTACAAGCTTGAGGCCGATATTAGATTCGGAACTGACGCCGAGTTTGACCGCTGCGTCGGCCAAGTCGATGGCAGGCACTTCAGTTTCAGCATTGAGCACGATCGCCCCATGATCTGAGCTTGAGATGATCGCGGTGGTCGATTTCGCGTGAATCAGCGAAGTGATAACCACCCAGTTGTAATCCCACGCGCCGTCTTCAAGCTTGCGACGCACTTGATCGCCAATCGTGGAAATGTTGGTTACCGTGCGCAGCGCACAGCCGGCTGCATTGAAAAAGACAGAGTTCGCATCGGAAAATTTGATTTCAAGTGCGGCTTTGGCTTTCGCCGCCGCCGCCCTGCCCGAGGCGCCGAGCTTAAGCTGCGCGGAGCTCGAATTTTTGGAGTGATACTGATAGAGGGCTTGCGCTTCATCCGGCGCGCCGCGCTGGACCTCGATTCCCAGCTCCTCCAGCTTGCCGTCGCGGTGGAAAACGCCCTTCTGGAACCGGCCAT
>Ga0182016_10008475_pt1 | contig 10376 bp, 8 predicted proteins | sample 712S2MmetaG_FD_120491 | JGI IMG/M metagenome (GOLD analysis project Ga0182016, IMG submission 120491) | Permafrost microbial communities from Stordalen Mire, Sweden - 712S2M metaG | ecosystem: Environmental > Terrestrial > Soil > Wetlands > Permafrost | place: Sweden: Stordalen | collected... | reverse complement strand
CAGCGCCTGCGCGAACGGCGAGTCGGCGCGATCGGAGCCGCTCACGCCGGCGCCGAGTGAATGCGCCGCGCGCGCGTAGGCGCTCATCCCGGCCCCGCCGACGCCGACGAAATGAAGCCGGCGTCCGGCCCAGGGGCGCTCCGGCGCGGGCGCCGCCGCCACTAGATGATTGATTCCACGGTGTTGGCCGTGTTTGAGGGGTTTGGAGCAGCAAGGTCGAAGTCAGCGGTGCTCAATACGCACCGTCGACCTTGGAGGCCACGATGGACGCCGACCTCGACCTGCTGCTCACGACCGTTTTCGTCACGGCCGACGATCTCCTGCCACAGCGGCGAAAGAACGCCGCGAGAAGCGTCACAGACGCGGAGGTCGTCACGCTCTGCGTGGCCCAGGCGATCATGGGAATCCCTTCCGACCGCCGTTTCTTGGCGGTCGCGGCGAAGCGCCTGGATCACCTGTTCCCGCGGTTGCCGAAGCAGCCCGGGTACTTCAAACGCCGCCGCAAGCTCGCGGACACACTGGAGTGGCTGATGGGCATCTTCGCCAGCCAAAGCCCCGGTTTCCATGACGACCTGCTGCTGATCGACTCGACGCCTGTGGAGTGCGCGCGCAGCCGCGAGACCGTCATGCGTTCCCAGCTCGCCGACGCTGCGGACTACGGCTATTGCGGCTCGCACTCGCGGTTCTTCTGGGGCTTTCGGTTGCATGCGATCTTCGCGCCGGACGGCACCCCGAGGGCATTGCAGCTCGCCTCGCCAAAGATCGATGAACGCGAAGTCGGCCTCAAACTCCTCGACCGCGCTCACCGCCACGGCGGCGAAACGCTCCTCGGTGACAAGGGCTACGCCGGCCGCGACTTCGCCGCCCAAGTCGCCGACCGCGGCGTCACGCTCGTTCGGCCGCGCCGCAAGGACGAGCCCGGCCGCGGACCGCATCTCGCGCCGATCCGCCAACGCATTGAGAGCATCTTCTGGACCTGCAAAGACCTCTTGACGCTGGAACGCCACGGCGCCCGCACCCTGCCCGGCCTGCGCGAACGAGTTCTCGCACGCTTCTGCACCCTCGCCGCATGCGTCACCCTCAACCACCAACTCGGACGCCCCACCCGTGCACTCGTCAACTACTGCGCATAACCGCGCGGAATCAATCATCTAGGCTGCCGCCAGCACGATCGTGGCGACGGCCGCTGCGGCGTCGGGGCGCGCGAGCGCGAGCGACGCCCGCCCCATCGCCGCAAGCTTCGCCGGGTCCCCGATCAGCTTCCCGACCTCGGCGGCCAGCCGCGGGCCGCTGCAGTCGCGGTCGTCGAGCACGATCGCGGCGCCGGCCTGCTCCATCCAGGCGGCGTTGCTGCGCTGGTGGTCGGCGCTCGCCGCAGGGAACGGCACGAGGATCGCCGGGCGCCCGTAGGCCGCGATCTCGAAGATCGACCCGCCGGCCCGCGCCACGACCAGGTCGCAGGCCGCCAGCGCCGCTGCGAAGCGGTCGCGGTCCAGGTACTCGCGCAGGTCGTAGAGCGCTCCGCGTGGGCGGTTGCGGAGCGCCGGCCAGTCGCGCACGCCGGCCACGTGCAGCACGCGGAAGCGCGCGCCGTCGAGACCTTCGAGCGCCGCCTCGTTGATCGTGCGCGAACCCAGCGAGCCGCCGAATACGAGCACGCACTGCTCCCACGGCTCGATCCCGAAGGCCTTGCGGGCGCCGTCGCGGTCGCTGCGGACCGGCGCGACCGGCCGGCCCGTCACGCGGTAGCGCCGTCCGCGGCGTCCGGCGATCGGGAAGGCGAGGCACACGCGGCGCGCGAGCGGCGCCAGCGCGCGGTTGGCTAGGCCGAGGTGGCTGTCGGCCTCGGTCAGCACGAACGGGATGCGGCGCGTCCAGGCGGCGAGCGCGACCGGGGCGGCGACATAGCCGCCGCCGCCCATCACCACATCGATGCGCCCGGCGGCGAGCAGCCGGCGGGCGCGCGACAGCGCCCGCGCGGCGAGCCACAGCGCGCGTGCCGCCCGCAACGGGTTGCGGCGGTCGAGCGCGGAGACCGACAGCTGCTCGAAGCTGTAGCCGGCGGCGGGCACGAGTTCGCGCTCCGCGCGCTCGCCGCCGATGAAGACGACCTCAGCCCCCCGCTCCCGCAGCGCGTCGGCCACCGCCAGCGCGGGCACCACGTGTCCGGCGGTGCCGCCGGCTGCGATCGCGATCCGCGGTTGTTCGCGCATCCGCGGATCGTCGCTGTTTTTGATCCGGCGTGCTGCGCACGGCGCGCAGGTGGGCGGCGCCGCCGCCGGCGACGTTCAGCAGGAGCCCCATTGCCGCGAGCATCACGAGCAGGTTGCTCGCGCCGTAGGACACGAACGGCAGCGGCACGCCGGTGACGGGAGCGATGCCGAGCACGGCGAACACGTTCAGCGCCGCCTGCAGCACCACCAGCGAGGTCACACCGACCGCCACCAGCAGGGCGTATGAGCCCTTCGCGGCGCGCGCCGCGCGCAGCCCGGCGTAGGCGATCAGGCCGTAGAGCGCCAGCAGGACCGCGATCCCTGCGAACCCGAGCTCCTCGCCGATCACCGCGAGGATGAAGTCCGTCGGCGCCTCCGGCAGGTAGAAATCCTTCTGCAGCGACTGTCCCGGGCCGCGGCCGAACAGGCCGCCCGAGCCGATCGCGACCTGGCTCTGGACCGACTGGTAGCCGCTGCGCGAGGCGTGCGCCCACGGGTCCAGGAACGAGGTCAGGCGGGCGCCCGCGTAGGGCACCGCGACCGCGAACACCACCACCGCGCCGATGCCGAGGACCGCCATCAGCGCGAGCATCCGGATCGAGATCCCGGCCGTCGCCACGATCGCCGCGAGCGCGAAGGCGATCACCAGGGTCGTGCCGATGTCTGGCTGGGAGCCGACGAGCAGGCACGCGGCGACGCCGACCAGCGCGACGCGCCGCAGGGCGGTGGAGCGGCTACGCGTCCCGGGCCGTCCCCGCGCGAGCACGTGCTCCGCGTACAGCACCAGCGCCAGCTTCATCAGCTCCGAAGGCTCGAACTCGAACGGGCCGGCGCCGATCCAGCGCGCGGCGACCGTCGAGTTGGTGTGCCCGATGCCCGGCAGGCGCACCGCGATCAGCAGCGCGAAGGCGAGGCCGAGCAGCGGCCCGGTCAGCCTGCGCACGCGATCGAGCCCGACGCGCGAGGCATGGCGCAGCACGACAAGGCCGACCGCGCCGTAGAGCACGAAGCGGATGAGCGAGCCCATCCCGCCCGCCGTTCCGCCGTCGATCGCCGACGGCGAAGAGGCGCTGTAGACCATCACCGCGCCGCCCGCGAGCAGGCAGAGCGTCGCCGTCAGCAGCAGGCTGTATTCGATCGGCAGCCGAGGGCGCACCGCCGGGCGGGCAATCGACTCGGCGGCGCGCCGGACGCGCCCACGCTCGGCGGCGAGGGAAGCCATCGTTGCACCTTCAACGCGGCCGCCTGAATGCCTTCCCCGGCCGGCCGCTCAGCTGAGCACGAGGCGTCTGAACTCCTCGCCGCGCGCCTCGTAGTCGCGAAACTGATCGAAGCTTGTGGCGGCCGGGCTGAGCAGCACGACCTCGCGCTCGCGGGCCGCTGCGCGGGCGGTCGCGAGCGCCCGTCCCAGCGTGCCGCAGGCGATAACGGCGATCCCCGCGGCCGCCGCCGAGGGCGCGAGCGCCGCTTCGATCTCCGCCGTGGTCTCGCCGATCAGGTAGACGGCCCGCGCGCGCAGTGCCAACTCGTCTCCCAGCAGCGCGAAATCCTCTCCCTTGCCTCGCCCGCCAAGGATCACGTGCACGCTGCCCGGCGCGAACGACCGCAGCGCAACCAGCGTGCTCGCCACGTTCGTGCCCTTGGAATCGTTGACGTAGAGCACGCCGCCCAGCGTCGCGACCTCCTCGAGGCGGTGTGGCACGCCGGCGAAGCTCGCAAGCGCTGCGGCGACAGCGGCCGGCGGCACACCGCAGGCGAGGGCGGCCGCGCAGGCGCCCATCGCGTTCTCCTGGTTGTGTGCTCCGCGCAGGCGGATCGAGGCTGTGGCGGCCAGTCGCTCGCCATGCCACCACAGCCACTCCCCGTCGCTTCGCAGATCGGCGTCGGCGGCGGTGCCGAAGGTCAGCCGTGCCGCCCGGCCCGGCACCGGCGCGCCCACGCCGGCCGACGGAAGCACGGCGAAGTCGCCCGCACCCTGGTTGGCGAACAGGCGCAGCTTCGCCGCCCGGTAGGCCGCCATGTCGCCGTGTCGGTCGAGATGGTCGGGCGCGACGTTCAAAAGCACCGCGGCGCGCGGCGCGAACAGGATGGTGTCCTCGAGCTGGAACGAGGACGCTTCGCAGACGACTGTGACCGCGGCGTCCAGCGGCGCCTCGCCATGCGGCGGCGGTGTCGCGAGGCGGCTCAGCGCGTGACCGACGTTGCCAGCCACGACCACGCCCGCGCCCGCCTGGCGGTACATCTCGCCGATCAGCTCCACGGTGGTGGTCTTGCCGTTGGTGGCCGTGACGGCGACGAACTCGTTCGGGAGCAGTCGCCAGGCCAGCTCGAGCTCGCCGATCACCGGGATCCCGCGTTCGCGTGCGGCGACGATCGGGGGCGCGCCGGCGGGCACGCCCGGGCTCTTGACCACGCACCGCACGCGCGTCAGCGCGCGCTCCCAGCCGGCCGTCAGCTCGATCCCGGCGTCCACCAGCTCGGCGGGCGCGGCGCCGCCGTGGTCGGTGCCGATCACCTGCTCCCCGCGCGAGGCCAGGGCGAGTGCGGCGGCGGTTCCGGAGCGAGCCAGTCCGACCACCAGGTAGGGCCCGGCGGGCAATGGCGGGCGGCTCACCTGATCGTGTGCTGGAAGATCGTGAATCCGATCGCCGCACCGAGCGCGGTGACGATCCAGAAGCGCAGGATGATCTTCGTCTCAGACCACGCCTTCAGCTCGAAATGGTGGTGTATCGGAGCCATCAGGAAAACCCGTTTGCGGAACGTCTGAAAGGCGACGATCTGGATCAGCACCGAGAGCGCCTCGATCACGAAGATCCCGCCGATCAGGATCAGCAGCGTCTCGGTCTGCGTCATCACCGCCAGCCCGGCGACCGCGCCGCCGATCCCCAGCGACCCGGTGTCGCCCATGAAGATCGTCGCCGGAAAGGCGTTGAACCAGAGAAAGCCCACACACGCTCCGACCAGGCAGGAGGCCAGCAGCGCCAGCTGATACTGGCCGCTCAGCACGGTGATCGCGACGTAGGCCATCAGGACGATCGCCGCACAGCCGGCGGCCAGCCCGTCGAGGCCGTCGGTCAGGTTCACGCCGCTGGTCGTACCGGCGACCACGAGGTAGATCAGGAACGGGTAGAAGGCCCCCACGTCGACGTTGTAGTCGACGAAACGCAGGCGCAGATCCGGCGGCAGCTGTGCCTTGCGGGCGAGCAGCCACAGGCCGAGCGAGATCACGGCGAGCACGACCAGCTTGGTGCGGGCGCGCAGACCCAGCGAGCGCCGCTTGACGATCTTCATGTAGTCGTCGACGAAGCCGAGCAACGCGCACGCGATCGCCGCGCCGAACACGCCGATCGCATGCCAGTCGTTCCAGTTGGAGAGGATCGCGAACGGCGAGGCGATCGCGATGAACATGATCACGCCGCCCATCGTCGGCGTGCCTGCCTTGCCGAGATGCCCCTGTGGGCCGTCGTCGCGCACATGCTGGCCGAACTCGCGCCGGCGCAGGAACTCGATGAACTTCGGCGAGAGGAAGATGCAGATCAGAAGCGCCGCCGTGCCGCCGATCAGAACCTGCGCCTCGAGCGCCCCGTGAGCCATCAGCCCTCCGCAAGCGCCTGCGCGACGCGCTCGAGCGCGACGCCGCGCGAGCCCTTGACCAGCACCGTGTCGCCTGGCGCGAGGCGGGAGCGCAGGAGCCCGGCGGCGCCCGCTGCATCGAGCACGTGGACGTGCTCGCCGCCGGCGAAGCTCTCACCGGCCCAGGCAGCACGATCGCCGACGGTAACCAGCAGCGCCACGCCGGCCGCTTGCGCCTGCTCGCCCAGATCGCGGTGGTAGCGGCGCTCGTCGCGCTCCCCCAGCTCGAGCATGTCGCCGAGCACCGCGACGCGCCGCCCGGCGGCGGTCCTGGCGAGCTCGTCCAGCGCGGCGCGCATCGACATCGGGTTGGCGTTGTAGCAGTCGTTGATGACGACGACTCCATCCGCCAGGGCCAGCCGCTCGCCGCGCAGGGCGGAGAATTCGACATCCAGCGCGCCGGCCGCGACGGCGACGCCCAGCGCCCCGGCGGCGGCGAGCGCCGCGCACAGGTCGATCAGCAGATGCGGCGAGCGAAAGTGGGGCTCGAGCGTCACGCGCCGCTCGCCGATCGCGACGAGCACGCCGTCGTCCCCGGCTTCGAGCACCGACACCTCGCCGCCCTCGCCGAAGCGCACGACGTCGAGGTCCTCCCGCAGGAACTGATCGAGCAGCGGCTCGCGCGCGGGCACGACGGCGCTCGCGCCGGCGCGCAGGCCCGCGATCAGCTCACCCTTGGCCGCGGCGATCGCCTCGATCGACCCGAGCAGCTCGAGATGGGCGGGCCCGACATTGACGATCACGCCGACGTCGGGCTCGCAGATCGCGGTGAGCTCCGCGATCTGGCCGGCGCCGCGCATCGCCAGCTCGAGCACCAGCGCCTGCGTGCCCGCGCCGGCGCCGAGGATCGCGAGCGGCAGCCCGATCTCGGTGTTGTGGTTGCGGGGGCTCGCGACGGTCGCTAGAGCGGGCCGCAGCAGCGCCGCGAGGATGTCCTTCGTCGAGGTCTTGCCGGTCGATCCCGTGATCGCGACGACCTTCGCGCCCAGCTCGCGCCGCCAAGCCCGCGCGAGGCGCCCGAGCGCGGCCAGCGGATCGCCGCAGGCGAGGAGCACCGCGGCGCCCTCGTCGCCCACCCGCTCGAGGTGCGAGCTTTCAGCGAGCACGCCCCACCCCCCGGCGGCGAGCACGTCCGCAGCGAAGCGCCCGCCGTCGGTGTGCGCGCCGGGCAGCGCGACGAACAGGTCGCCGGGGCCCGCGATCCGCGAGTCGACGACCACGCGCGCCGGTCCGCCGGACTGCGCAGCGCCGCCGCCCACCAACCGCGCACCGGCGGCCGCGGCGACCTGCTCTGCGCTCCACTCCTTCACGCGAGCGCCTGGAGCTCGCGGCGAGCCACCTGCGCGTCGTCGAAGGGCAGCCGGCGGCCGTCCGCGAACTCCTGTCCCTGCTCGTGGCCCTTGCCCGCGATCAGGACGACGTCGCCGGGCTCCGCGAGGCAGATTGCCAGCGCGATCGCCGCCCGGCGGTCGACGACCGCCTGGGCGGTGGCACCGGCCGGCGGGATGCCCGAGAAGATCTCGTCGATGATCGCGTCGGGGTCCTCCGAACGCGGGTTGTCGGAGGTCACGATCGTCAGATCCGCCAGCTCGGAGGAGATCCGCCCCATCTGCGGTCGCTTGCCGCGGTCGCGGTCGCCGCCGCAGCCGAACACGCACATCAGCCGCCCCTGCGTCAGTGAGCGCGCGGCGCGCAGGACATTCTCGAGCGAGTCGGGGGTGTGCGCGTAGTCGATCAGCACAGTGAACCGCTGGCCGATGTCGATCGCCTGGAAGCGGCCGGGCGCGGGCGCGATGGCCGGCAGCGCGGCGGCGATCCGCTCGAGCGACACGCCCATCGAATGCGCGGTCGCAACCGCGCCAAGCACGTTTGCGACGTTGAAGCGCCCTGGCAGGCGGGTGGTCAGCTCGAGCTCCCCGTCCGGCGTGGTGACGACGAAGCGGGCGCCGGCGACGCTGAAGCTCGGCTCGCGCGCGCCGTAGGCGGCCGGCGCGGAGAGCGCGAAGGTCACCGCGTCCGGATGCTCCGCCGCAAGCCGGCGGCCGTAGGGGTCGTCGACGTTGATCACGCGCAGCTTTGGATCGCTTGCGAACAGGCGTCGCTTGGCCTCGAAGTAGTCCTCCATCGTGGGGTGGAAGTCGAGGTGGTCCTGGGTCAGGTTGGTGAACAGCGCGGCGGCGAAGTGGGTGCCCTCGACTCGCTGCTGGGCGAGCGCGTGGGAGGAGACCTCGATCGCGGCCGCACGGTCGCCGCCGTCGAGCATCGCGCGCAGGCTCGCCTGCAGGTCGATTGACTCCGGCGTCGTGTGGAGCACCGGGCCCTCGACACCGCCGATCACCGACTTGACCGTCCCGAGCAGCCCGCATTGCTCCCCGCCGGCCGCAAGCAGCCCGGCCAGGAGGAACACGCTGGTCGTCTTGCCGTTGGTTCCGGTGACGCCCGCGACGCGCAGCGACGCGCTCGGATCGCCGTGGAAGCGAACCGCGATCTCGGCCATCGCGGCGCGCGCCGAGACGACCTCCACCTGCGGCACCTCGAGTGCCAACGGGCGCTCCACGACGAGCGCGACCGCGCCGCGGGCGAGCGCGTCGCCCGCGTGATCGTGGCCGTCGCTGTGGCGGCCGGCAACGCAGAAGAACAGCGCTCCTTGAGTCACCGACCGGCTGTCATAGGCGAGCGAGGCGATCTCGATCGGCGCCGCACCGGCGCTCAGCTGCGAGAGCAACATGCGCTCGGAGTGTATGACGCGGAAGCCGGGCACCGAGCGCACGGCCGCCGTCGCAGGCCGCTCAGCCGGGCGCGATCTTCAGATACGGCAGCGCGAAGTCCATGATCTTCTGCCACGCCGGGGCGGCGACCTCGGTGCCGTAGATCTCGCCGGTCTGCGGCGAATCGACCATCACGATCGCCTCGACCTGCGGGTTCTGCGCCGGCGCGAAGCCGACGAACGAGGCGTAGTAGTCGGTGTGCGAGTAGGTCCCGTTGACGACCTTGTTGGCGGTGCCGGTCTTGCCCGCCAGCGTGTATCCGGGGATCTGGATCTCGGATGCGGTCCCACCTGCTCGGGTAACCCCTTCGAGCATGCCGCGCAGCTCGGCCGCGACCGCCGGCGTGAGGATCCGCTCCGCCGCCGGCGGGCGCACCGCCACGCCGCCGACGCTCGAGACGATGTGGGGCGCGCGCAGCACACCGCCGTTGGCGATCGCCGCGTATGCGGCGGCAACCTGCAGCGGCGTGACGTCGACGCCCTGGCCGATCGGCATGTTGCCGATCGAGGAGCCCGACCACAGCGGCACCGGCAGAACCTTTCCCTGCTCGTCGTCGGGCAGATCGACTCCCGTCGGGGCGCCGAAGCCGTAGCGACGCATCCAGTAGTACATGCGTTCGTCGCCGAGCAGCTCGCCGATCTTGATCGCGCCGACGTTGCTCGACTCGGCGAGGATCTGGCGGGTCGTGAGAACCTCGGTCGGGTGGGTTTCGGAGTCGGCGATGCAGTAGTTGGCGACCTGGATGCACTGCGGGATCGTGAACGGCGTGTTCGGCGCGATCAGGCCATCCGACAGCGCGCCGCCGATCGCCACGATCTTGAACGTCGAGCCGGGCTCGTAGTCCAGTCCGACCGCATAGTTCTCCGCCACGCCAACCTTGCTCGGGTCGTTCGCGTTCACCCGCGGCCAGTTGGACATCGCGAGGATCGCCCCGGTCCGGGGGTCCAGCACGATCGCCGTGGCGTGCTGCGCCCGGAAGGCCTGGCCGGTCGCTGAGACGACCGAGTCCGTGTACTGCTGGAGCGCCGCGTCGAGTGTGAGTTGCACCGTCTTGCCGGGGACCGCCGTCGGCCCGCTCACCTGGATCGGCTGCCCCTGGCCGTCGGAGACCACGGTCTGGTGGCCGGGGATACCGGTCAGCTGCTTGTTGTACTCGAGCTCAATGCCGGAGAGCCCGTTGCCATCGGTGCCCACACCACCGAGGACCTGGGCCGCGAGGTAGTCGTTGGGGTAGACGATGCGCGGGTCCGGCGTCAGAGCTACGCCGGCCAGCCCGAGCTTCTTCACAGCCGCCGCGGTGGCGACCGGCACCTGAAGGGCCAGCCGCGCCCAGTCGGGAGCCACCGGACTGGTTATGTCGGCCTCGAGCGTCGTCACCGGAACGTGCAGCAACGGCGAGAGCGCGGCGGCTGCTGCCGCTGGGTCCTTCACGAGCTTCGGCGTCGCCGTGATGTCGTCGGCGGCTGCGGTCACGGCGAGCAGGTCGCCGTGGCGGTCGACGATCGAGCCGCGCGGCGCGGGCGTCGTCACGGTCGTGACGTGCTCGGCGTTGGCCACGCTCGAGAGCCGGCCCGAGCTGAGCGTCGCGAGCTGCAGCGCGCGCACTCCGGCGACGGCCAGCAACAGCACGAAGACGGCGAACAGCCAGCCGATCCGGCGCTGACTGATTGCCATGCTAGGCCCCCGGCGTCGCGCCGCCGGTTGCCGTCGTCACGACGGCGGGCGTGGTCGAGGCGGGCGTGGTGACGGTCGGCGTCGTCGT
>Ga0182016_10008471_pt1 | contig 10380 bp, 7 predicted proteins | sample 712S2MmetaG_FD_120491 | JGI IMG/M metagenome (GOLD analysis project Ga0182016, IMG submission 120491) | Permafrost microbial communities from Stordalen Mire, Sweden - 712S2M metaG | ecosystem: Environmental > Terrestrial > Soil > Wetlands > Permafrost | place: Sweden: Stordalen | collected... | reverse complement strand
GCCTGTCGCGCGCTGGCCAGCGCGGTCACGGGTTCGTTCAAACGCGTACAGTTTACGCCGGACCTGCTCCCGAGCGACATCGTCGGCACGCGCATCTTCGACCAGCGCAGCGGCGACTTCGCGACCGCGCTCGGGCCGATCTTCGCCAACATCGTGCTGGCCGACGAGATCAATCGCGCGCCGGCCAAGGTGCAGTCGGCGCTGCTCGAGGGCATGCAGGAGCGCCAGGTGACGATCGGCCCGCAGACGCATCGCCTGCCCGATCCGTTCGTCGTGATGGCGACGATGAACCCAATCGACGCCGAGGGCACGTATGCTCTGCCGCTCGCGCAGATGGACCGCTTCCTCATGAAGGTGCTCGTCGGCTATCCGACGCCCGACGAAGAGCTGAGCATCCTCGACCGCTTCGGCGGCGAGCCTCGCGACCTCGCCACAGGCGTCGCGACGCTCGCGGACGTCGTCGCGTGGCGGCACGCGGCCCGCGCCGTTCACCTCGAGCCCAAGATCGCGCGTTACATCGTGGCGCTCGTGGACGCGACCCGCGCGCCGCATCAGTACGTCGAACGCGGAGCGAGCCCGCGCGCGACGCTGGCGCTGGCCGGCCTCGCGCGCGCCCGCGCCTTTGTCGACGGCCGCGATTACGTCGCACCGGACGACGTGAAGGCGCTCGCGCCGGCCGTCTTCCGCCATCGCCTCGCGTTCGGCTACCGCACCGTCACCGATAACGTCGACCCGGAGACCATCGTCGGCGGGATCGTCGCCGGCGTCGGCGCTCCGTGAGCCTGGCCGTCCGGCAGGCGCGCGCGGACGAGCTTCCCCGCACCGTCGACATTCGGCTCGCGATGATCCGCGAGATCGACGGCTTCGATCTGGACGAACGCCGCCCCGGCTGGCGCGAGCGCTACACGGACTTCTACGGCGACGGCATGGCGGCGGGCACTGCCGCCGTCCTATTCGCCGAGGACGACGGCGCTTTTGCCGGCATGGCGTGCGTCTACGTCCTACGCAATCACCGCAGCGAGATCTTCTCGGAGCCGTCGGCCATCGTGTCGAACGTCTATGTCCCGCCGGAACGCCGCCGGCAGGGTATCGCGACGGCGCTGATGCGCGCGGCGGTCGGCTGGGCGCGCGAGCGCGGCTGCGTCGTCGTTCGCCTGCGTTCCTCGGAGGGCGGACAGCCGCTCTACGAGGCGCTCGGCTTCAGCCGAACCGCGGAATTCGAACTCCGGCTGACGTAAGTTCTTAGAGGCACAGGCGGCCGGCATCAGCGGGCAGATGACGCCGTCGGCCTCTGCTGAAAGATCGCGGCAGACCACGCGCGGCGCGGAGGACCCCGGCGACGGGCTGCTGCAGGGCCTTTACGCTAGGCGCCAGCGCGTCCAGGACTCAAGAAGCCCGTGCCAAGGCGCTTCACACCGGCTTCACGGCGCCGCGCGATACTGAGCCTGTTCAAAAACAATCTACCGCCGTATCCCCTGCAGCCGGGCCCTCGGGGCCTCCCCACCCAGCGGCGCAAAGGGAGGCCAGATGCCATGGCGCACGCCGTGCAGACGCGCACCTGTCTTGTGCAAATCGACGCCGGAGACGGAATCTCGATCGTGGGTTCGCTCGCGCTGCCGGATCGAGCCCGCGGGGCGATCGTTTTCGCCCACGGAGCCGGCAGCAACCGCCACAGTCCACGCAACCACATCATTGCGGCGACGCTGAATGCCGGCGGGTTTGCGACCCTGCTGCTCGACCTATTAACGCCGGCCGAGGAGCGGGCCGATCGAGCGACGGCGGCGCTGCGTTTCGATATCGGGCTCCTGGCCGGCCGGCTCATCGCCGCCAGGCGCTGGGCGTCGTCCGAGGCGATGCTCGAGGCGCTGCCCGTCGGCTACTTCGGCTCCAACACCGGCGCGGCCGCCGCCCTGGTTGCCGCGGCGGAGTCGCCGGCCGGCGTACGCGCCGTCGTTTCGCGCGGCGGGAGAACCGATCTCGCCGGCACCTGCATCGGCGGCGTCCTCGCGCCGACGCTGCTCGTCGTCGGCGGCGCCGATCTGCACGTTCTCGACCTGAACCGGCAGTCGCTTCGGTCGCTCAATCGGCAATCGGAGCTCGACGTCGTGCAACATGCGTCCCATCTCTTCCCCGAGCGCGGCACGCTGGAAGAAGTCGCCCGGCTGTCGTGCGGGTGGTTCATCCGCCACTTGCGGACGAGCGATTTGTGAACGGTCGTGCAGGCCGTCTGACGGAGCGGTTCACGACGGCTTCGCACGCGTGCGGTATGCTGACCGGTGAGAGAACGCAAAGGGGGAAACGCATCATGACTACCTTGGTTCCGAACAAGCCCGACTTCGGCCCCGCCGCCATCGACGAACCGTTCGCGTGGCTGCGCAGCATGCGGCGCGATATGTTCCGGCCGGTCTTCGAGCCGTTTTATGCGCTCGACTGGGATCTCGAGGCCGGCCCGCCGGTGAATCTCTGGGAGAAGGACGGCGTCTACATGCTGGAAGTCGCCCTGCCGGGCTACAGGAAAGACGACATCCAGATCGAGACCGGCGGCGACTCGGTCACGATTACCGGCACGTTCAAGGCCGACGTTAAAGACGAGAAGGTCAACGTCCATCGGCGCGAACTGCGGCGCGGCTCGTTCGCCCGCACGATCGCCCTCCCGCACGAGATCGACGTGGAGAAGGTCGTCGCGAAGTTCGAAGACGGCGTGCTGAAGCTGTCGCTTCCGGCTCTGCCCACGATCGCGCACAAACCCATCGCGATCACCTAACCCTCCCGCAGCAAGTGCCCCAAATGGCAGGCTCATCGGGCGGCGTCGCGAGACGCCGCCCGACCCTTAAGGTGGATTAACACTAGCCGGGATAGGCCGCCGGGATGGTGAACCTCCCGCCCATGGCACTGAAAGAGTACAAGCCGGGAGCGGCTTTTAACGGCGTGATCGGCCGAACGTTCGATCAATCGTCGCCGGCGTGGCCCGCGCCGCGCCGCGCGAAGGAGGGGGCGCCCAACGTCCTCTTCATCGTCCAGGACGACACCGGCTTCGGCCAGATGGGCTGCTACGGCAGCCCGATCCGGACGCCGAACATCGACGCGCTCGCGAAGGAAGGCCTGCTGTTCAACAGCATGCACACGACGGCGCTCTGTTCGCCGTCGCGGTCGTGCATTCTCACCGGCCGCAACCACCACTCCAACGCGATGTCGTGCATCACCGAAGGCTCCGAGGGCTTCCCCGGCAGCAACGGCAACATCCCGTTCGAGAACGGCATGCTCTCCGAGATGCTCCGCGAGCACGGCTATAACACCTACGCCCTCGGCAAGTGGCACCTCACGCCGGCCGATCAGATTTCGGCCGCAGGACCGTACGACCGCTGGCCGCTCGGCCGCGGCTTCGAGCGCTACTACGGCTTCCTCGGCGGCGACACGAATCAATACTTCCCGGACCTCGTGTACGATAATCACTCGGTCGAGCCGCCGAAGACGCCCGAGGAAGGCTATCACCTCACGGTCGACCTCGTCGACAGGGCCAAGGCGTTCATCGCCGACTCGAAGCAGGTCGCACCGAACAAGCCGTTCTTCATGTACTTCTGTCCGGGCGCGATGCACGCGCCGCACCACGTGCCCAAGGAGTGGGCCGACAAGTACAAGGGCGCGTTCGACGACGGCTGGGACGCGTACCGGCAGCGGACGTTCGAAAAGCAAAAAGAACTCGGCGTCATTCCCAAGGACGCCGAACTGTCGCGTCACGACCCCGACGTCCAGGACTGGAACGCGCTGTCTGCCGACGAGAAGAAACTCTACGCGCGCATGATGGAAGTGTTCGCCGGTTTCCTGGAGCACACCGACCACCAGTACGGCCGCCTCTTCGACTTCCTGAAGTCGATCGGCGAATGGGACAACACGCTGATCATGTTCATCAGCGACAACGGCGCCAGTTCCGAAGGCGGCCCGCACGGCTCGATCAACGAGAGCCTCTTCTTCAACAACGTGCCGGAGACGGCCGAAGAGGGGCTCAAGATGATCGACGACCTCGGCGGCCCGAAGACGTTCAACCACTATCCGTGGGGCTGGACGTTTGCCGGCAACACGCCGTTTCGCCGCTGGAAACGTGAGACGTATCGCGGCGGCGTCAGCGACCCGTTTATCGTGCACTGGCCCAAGGGCATCAAGGCCAAGGGCGAGATCCGCACGCAGTACGCGCACGCAATCGACATGGTGCCGACCGTGCTCGACGCGCTGCAACTCGACGCGCCCGACTCGATCGGCGGCGTGACGCAGTCGCCGATTCAAGGCATCAGCCTAGCGGACGCATTCGACGACGCCAAAGCGCCCAGCAAGCATCACACGCAGTACTTCGAGATGTTCGGTCACCGGTCGATCTATCACGACGGCTGGCGCGCGGTCTGTCCTTGGCCGGGCACCTCGTTCACCGAGTCGGGTTTGCCGTTCGGCGCACCGATCGATGCGGCGAAGCTCACCGAACTCGACGGGACGGCGTGGGAACTCTACCACATCGACGAGGACTTCGCGGAGAACCACAACGTCGCAGCGGAGCATCGCGACAAGCTGATCGAGATGATCGGCCGCTGGTATGTCGAGGCCGGCAAGTACGACGTGCTGCCGATCGACAGCCGCGGTACGCTGCGGTTTGCCGACGAGCGCCCGGAGATCGCACCGGATCGCAGCCGATACACCTACTACCCGGGCACGCAGACCGTGCCGCCCAACTCCTCCCCGAAGGTGCTCAACCGGGCACACTCGTTCGAGGCTGACGTCGACATCCCCAAGGGCGGCGCCGAAGGCGTCCTGCTATCCGCCGGCGGCGTCGACGGCGGCTTCACGTTCTACGTCAAGGACGGCAAGCTGCGCTACGACTACAACTACCTGACGATCCAACGCTTCCAAGTCGCCTCGAAGGGCGTCGTCCCCGAAGGGCGGCACAAGCTGCGGTTCGAGTTCGAGCCGACCGGCAAGCCCGACATCGCCGTCGGAAAGGGCGCTCCCGGGCGCGCCCAACTCTACGTCGACGGCACGCTGGTCGGGCAGACCGACTTGCCCGTCACGATCCCGCTCATGATGAGCCTAGCCGGCGGATTCTCGTGCGGCTCCAATCCGGGTTCGCCGGTCAGCGAAGAGTACGAGGGGCCGTTCCCGTTCACGGGCACGCTCTACAACGTCGTCGTCGATACCAGCGGCGAACTCATCGCGGACCACGAAGCCGCCATGAAGATGGTCCTAGCCCGGCAGTAACCCTACGAGGCGACGACACCGTCGCGCATCGCGATCCGTCCTCCGACGACGGTCGCGATCGCGCGGCGGTGGAACGCCCAGCCGTCGAACGGCGTGTTCTTGCCGAGCGAGTAAAATTGCGAGGCGTCGACCTGCCAATCGCGGTCGGCGAACACGGTGATGTCGCCCGGAGAGCCGGCGCGCAGCGTGCCGCCTTCGACGCCGAGGATACGCGCCGGATTAGTCGAGAGCAGCGCGACGAACCGGTCGACGGGCAGGTCGGGCAGCGCCAGCGCGTAGGCGCCGACGGCGATCTCGAGGCCGCTAAAGCCGACCGGGGCCTCGGAGAGCAGCCGCTCCTTCTCCTCGCGCGCGTGCGGGGCGTGGTCGGTGGCGAACGCGTCGATCGTGCCGTCGCGGACGGCCTCGCGCAGCCCCGCCGCGTCGTGCTCCTCGCGCAGCGGCGGGTTCACCTTCGCGTCGGCGCGGAAGCCGGTGATGCGGTCGTCGCCGAGCAGCAGGTGGTGCGGCGTCACCTCGCACGTCACGCGCGCACCGCCCGCCTTCGCCGAGCGGATCAGCGCGACGCTCACGGCAGTCGAGACGTGCGCGATGTGAAACGGCTTGCGCGTCTCCGCCGACACGAGCAGGTCGCGCGCGACGATGACGTCTTCGGCGAGGCCCGGACTGCCGGCGAGGCCGAGCATGCGCGAGCGGTCGCCCTCGTGCATCACCGCGTCGCCCTTGAGGCACGCGTCCTCGCAGTGCTGGACGAACACGCCCGGCACGTCGCGCGCGTAGAGCGCCGCCTGACGCAGCACGCGCGCGTCTGCGATCGTCGAGCCGTCGTCGCTGAAGGCGACGGCGCCGGCCTCGTACAGCCGCCAGAACGGCGCGAGTTCTCTGCCCTCGCGGCCCTTCGTCACCGCGCCGATCGGGTGGACGCGCGCGAGGCCGGCCGCCTGCGCGAGCCGCAGGATCTCGGCGATCAGCGCGGGCGAGTCGAGCGCGGGGTGCGTGTTGGGCATGCAGGCCACGGCCGTGAATCCGCCCGCGACGGCGGCGGCGGCGCCGGTCGCGATCGTCTCCTTGTGCGTGTGCCCCGGCTCGCGCAGGTGCACGTGCATGTCGATGAAGCCCGGAGCGACGATCGCGCCGGCGGCGTCGACGATCTCGGAGTCGCCGAAACCCCAGTCGGACGGTTCGAGGTGTTCGCCGATCTCGGCGATCACGCCGTTTTCGACGCGCACGTCGCGGATCGCGTCGAGCCGCTGCGACGGGTCGACGACGCGGCCGCCGCGGACCAGCAGGTTCACGCTAGCGCTCCCACGCCACGCGCGGCTGCTCGAGCGGCACGGCGGCGGCGGGGTGATACGGCACGACACGCGTCGTGTAGTGTTCGATCGGCCACATCGTCGCGATCTGCGTGCGGTAGACGAGCGGGCCGGGACCATCCTGCGTCGGCACGACGCGGGTGAGTTCGACGAAGTCGGGCGGCTCGCCGTCGACGGGGTAGGCAACGAGCTGCACGCGCACGGCGCGCGGGTCGAGCGCGCCGAGATCCACCCGCGCGGTCACCTTGAAGCCGTCGGGCGTGCGCTCGTAGTCCGCGCCTTCGAAGCGCACGCCGGCCCAGTGTTCCTCCACGGCCTGCGCCCACGCGGCGACCTCTGCAGCGAGCGCGCCGTTGCCCGCCAGCCGAGCCTGCGCGGCGGCGGCGGCGGGCACGTAGAATTCGTCGACGTACTGGCGCACCATGCGGTCGGCCGAGAAGCGCGGCGTCAGGAGCGTCATGCTGGCGCGCATGCGCGCGAGCCACGCGCGCGGCATGCCGTCGCCGTCGCGCTCGAAGAACGCGGGCACCACCTCGTCGGCGAGCAGCGAGAGCAGCGCCGCGCCCTCCTCTTCGTCGCCGTGCGCGCCGAACGTCCAGCCGACCTCGGGCGAGCGCGCCTCAGCCCACCAGCCGTCGCTCTCGGATAGGTTGAGCCCGCCGTTCGGCAGCACTTTCATGCCGCTCGTGCCGCTGGCTTCCCACGGACGGCGCGGCGTGTTGAGCCAGAGGTCGACGCCCTGCACGATGTGGTGCGCGAGATCCATGTCGTAGTCGGCGAGGACGGCCACGCGGCCGCACGACTCGCCGCTCTTCGCGAACGCCGCCCACTCGTGCAGCAGTTCTTTGCCCTCCACGTCGCGCGGGTGCGCCTTGCCGGCTACGACGATCTGCACAGGGCGATCCGGGTCGGCGAGCATGCGCACGAGGCGCTCGCGCTGCGACAGCAGCAGCGTCGGGCGTTTGTAAGCGGCGAAGCGGCGCGCCCAGCCGATGGTCAGCGCGCGCTCGTCGAACGCGCCGAAGCCGCGCTCGCGCACGGTCGCGACGAGCCGCGCGCGGTTGGCGGAGCGCAGCGCCCACAGGTCGGCGTCCGGCGCGTTGACCGTGCCGCGTTCCTGGAGCGCGGCGGCCTCCGCCGACATCCAGGTCGGGTGGTGCACGCCGTTGGTCACGTAGTCGACCGGCACTTCGCCGCTCGGCCAGCGCGGGAACTCGCGCGCGAACAGGTGGCGGCTGACGTCGCCATGCAGGCGGCTGACGGCATTGACGCGGCCGCTGCCGTGGATCGCGAGTTGCGCCATGTTGAACGTCTCGGTGCCGTCTTCGTGGCCGAGCCGCCACACGCGCTCCGGCTCGACGCCCGTCTCGGCGGCGTAGGCCGCGAGGTACGGGTCGATCAGCGCGGGGTCGAAGCGGTCGAAGCCCGCCATCACGGCCGTGTGGGTGGTGAAGACGTTCCCGGGGCGCGTCGCAGCGAGCGCGCGGTCGAACGGCCAGCCGCGTTCCGCCGCGACCGTGCGCGCGCGCTCGACGGTCGCAAACGCGGCGTGGCCTTCGTTACAGTGACACACGTCGGGCTCGATGCCGAGCTTCTTCAGCAGGCGCCAACCGCCGACGCCGAGCGCGAGTTCTTGGCGCAGCCGCACGTCCGGGCCGCCGCCGTAGAGTTCCGAAGTGATGCGGCGATCGTCGGGCGTATTTGCGAGGTCGTTGGAATCGAGCAGGTAGAGCGTGACGGCGCCGATGCGGGCTTCCCACGCGCGCAGCGTGACCGTGCGGCCAGGCAGGCTGAGCGGCACGCCGAGCCACGCGCCGGATGCGTCGAGCACGCGCCGCAGCGGCAGCCAGGCCGGATCGACCGGCGGGTAGAGTTCGCGCTGGCGGCCCGCCTCGTCGAGCGTCTGGCGGAAGTAGCCGCCGTAATATAAAAGGCCGACCGCCGTCAGCGGCACGCCCAGTTCGCAGGCCGCCTTGAGGTGGTCGCCGGCCAGCACGCCGAGGCCGCCCGCGTAGATCGGCAGCGCCGACGTCAGCCCGAACTCCATGCAGAAGTACGCGACCGAGCGCAGCGGTCCGCCGGCGTGCGCGGCGGCGAACCAGTCAGCGCCGGCTGATGCAGCCGCGCGGTCGCGCGCGACGCGTTCGAGGGAGGCGGCGAACGCGGGATCCTTCGCCAACGTAGCGATGCGCTCGCTGCCCGCCGACTGCAGGACGAGCCACGGATTGCGGGTCTGCTCCCACCGTTCGGCGTCGATGCGGCGCCAGAGATCGTCGGCGTCGCGCATCCACGTCCAGCGCAAGTCGAAGGCGAGGCCTTCGAGTGCCTCCTGAGTCGTCGCTTCGGCCATCTTCACCGGCCCTACAGGTTCAGAGCGCCCGCGCCGGCGGCCTGCACGAGGTCGTTCCAGTGGACGACCGGCTCCTTGGAGCGCAGGATGTCGAAGAACGAGTACCAGAGGATCAGCGCGGGCGCCGCGTTCGCGAGGGCCTCGTCGTGCATGGTCCGCATCTGTCGCTCGGTCGGGAAGTGGGCGCAGGTGGGGAACGGCGTGCAGACCCAGGTCTCCTTGGGGTACTCGCCCCAGTTGAACGACTGCAGCACGAGCGCGGACTGCTTGCCGTAGGCGGTCGCCACGGTCTGCACGTTCTGCGCGACGGCCGCGACCGACGAGATCGGCTGCCCGGTGCTGACGGGATAGTGGTCGACCGCGAGCACGTCGGCGCTTGCGGCGAACTTGTCGAGGTGCTGCCGCGTCGTGCGCAGCGACGTGCTGCCGATGCCGACGATCAACTGCGGGTGGACAGGATCGGCGGCGCGGATCGCCGCGGACAGCGCGGCGGTCTCCGGCGCGAAGCGCTCTGGGACCTCGTCGCCGATGTAGTAGCCCCACGTCCCCGGCAGATCGCGAACCAGGCCGACGATGTAGGCGACGAAACCGGCCTCGTCGTTACAGCCGCACGTCTTCGCCAGATCGGGGTAGCTCTGCAGCAGGTGGTCGCCGGTGCGGAAGGCGGGGTCGCTGAAGTTCCAGATCACCTGCATGCCGTCGCGCGCGGCGCGCTTGGCGTAGGCGACTTCCTGATCCGCGCTACCGTAGAACTGGTTGTAGTTGACGACGAGCGCGAAGCCCCCCGACGCCATCTGATCGAGCCGCCGCAGACACGTCTCCGCGCCGTCCTGCAGAGAACACGACTCATACAGCCCTTGCGGCGGAAGTACGCTCGCACCCGCGCCTCCCGCCAACGAGAGACCCAGAGGGAGCAGTAGGGCTGCGACGACGGCGCCAACGGGCTTCAAGCGCATAGCCTACTCGCGATGGTTGACGACGAAGATTTCGCCGGCCGGCCCGAGGCCGATGCCGAACGGCGCGGGCAGCGCGCGCCCGGCGAACGTGCGCAGCGGTTCGGCATCGCCGCTCGATCCTGCCGCGAAGACGAGCACCTTGCCGACCTTCGTACGGTCGCCGTGGTCGCTGACGAACGCCATGCCGCGCGGGTCCACCGCCACGCCGCTCGCGCTGTCCATACCCGTCCTGCGGCCCGCCAGTGCACGTAGCGGCGCCGCGTCTCCGTCGGCACGCGAAGCATAGACTGTAACGCTCGAAGAACCGTCGGCTAGCGCGTTCACGACGTACGTCATGCCGCCCGCGCCGACGGCGATGCCGTACGGCGAGCGCAGCGCGGTCCTCGATCCGGCGATGATCCGCACCGGAGCGGCATCGCCGCTCGCGCCCGGTGCGAATACGACGACGGCGTTCGAGTCGCGGCAAGCAACGAACATCTCGCCCGCCGCGTCGAGCGCGATGCTCGTGGGCGCGCGGAGT
>Ga0182016_10008470_pt1 | contig 10381 bp, 6 predicted proteins | sample 712S2MmetaG_FD_120491 | JGI IMG/M metagenome (GOLD analysis project Ga0182016, IMG submission 120491) | Permafrost microbial communities from Stordalen Mire, Sweden - 712S2M metaG | ecosystem: Environmental > Terrestrial > Soil > Wetlands > Permafrost | place: Sweden: Stordalen | collected... | reverse complement strand
GCAGGTAATGGTTTCGGTAACGGTCTTCTGACGATACGGATCCATCTTAAGGGAAATCGTGGTCAGCGGGTTCGGCGTTCCCGGAATGACCTTTCTCAGACTGGCGACATAATCGGCGTACTGTTTCACCTTCTTCTTGAAATCCGAAGCGGAAGTCTGGAGCAGTTCGGCGTAGGCGGCGGCGGTGCCCACGCCCGCGCCGACGGTGCCGGTGTTCGCCGGCCGCCGGTCCGGAGCGTTGCCCGTGTAGAACTTGCCGAAATCGTCCTGCATTTGCTTGGATAGCGCTTGAATCTCCGCAAGATCCGGCACCGGAGCGGCAAGAAATTTCTGGAATTCCGCGGCCAGCCTGTCGACCGCCTCGGAAGCCTCCTTTTCGGCCTCTTGAGCCAGTTTTTCCTCCGCTTGGTCCCGTTCTTTGCCTTTTAGGCCTTTGTCGTCGGGGTCGTTATCGGGAGCGAAAGAATACTGCCAGTTCGCCCGGAGCGTATCTCTAAGTTCTTTATAAAGTGTTTTCAGACTTTCGGCCGCGTCGCTCTCGAGATTGACTAGCTGCCTTCGTTCTTCATCGATCTCCGGAAGAGTCTTCGGACGGGCCGTCAACTCCACCTCCATTTTGGCCTCTCCTCCGGACGGCACTGGCTCCGCGGCAATCACCAACCCGCCCAACATAGTCAGGGCCGAGCCAATCGAGGCACTCAGATCGCGCGCCGGAGCGCTCGGCGTGCCTGCTATGGAGCATGTCAGAAACGGGGATGCGCGCCTGAGAACGGTAGTAACCTCGGCCCCCGAGTTAACGGTCACGTCCGAATGGACGGGCGCGGCCACTTTGTATTGCGGCGTCACGGGTCCACGCACGCTTTTCATGTCGATGCGCACCCGGCAAACCTTCGTCGACGAGAGATACTCGTCGCAGTCCCCCACCGGCTTTTGAGCGTCGGCGGTGGCTTGGGCTCGCGCGGGGCAACAGCCCAGAACAAGGAGTACGATCGGGGCCAATGGCAGTTTTGCAAACCGGTCTTTCATTTTCTCACCTCAAATGATGTAGCGAGATCGACCGTCAAAACCGGACATCGGCCCCAAACGCGCACCGGGCTCACTTCAGTTGCAGGGTTTCGAAAAACATGAGTGCCTGCGCCCGGAGAGTATTCCACTCATCGCGCAGGGTCTCGATCTGATCGATCGGGCTTTCCGAAATAATGAACGCGGAAGTCAGATACCGGGAGTTGGGTCCGATGTCGTCCGGCACTTTTTGCAAGGGCTTGCCCGTCGTCTGGTCGATCCAGGTGCCCTGTGCCATGACATAGTATTTGTAATCCGCCTGTACGGGCTGCGGAGCGCCGGCGCTGGCATCGGGCAGGCGATAGACCGCGCCTTTGCAGGTGGTGCACGATGTCCCGCACGTCGTGTCGCCTTGGAACTTCCCACCCGCTTTGACCTGGCCGATCACGCTCTGCAGGCCGTCCGGGTCGGGAGCCAGCACCACCTCACTGAGCCATTCCGGACTACCGCACGGTTGAGTATTAGCCGCCTTCCAGCCCTGGCCGTAGCCCGAACTGGTATTGAGGATCCGGCCATTGCCGTCGACCTCGATCACTGTGACGCCTTTGGGATTGCAACAAGTTGCCATAAGTTTCCTTTCCGAGAGAAAAAACGTTCATTGAGTGTAGCGCTAAATGTTCGAATTGAGGGACAAGATAATGAGAGACTTTAGCAAATGCTCCCAATTGACTTGGCCGGGGCCGGCATTCCGCGCGATATCTTACTGCGATTCTCCACAAGTCTCGCCACGCAGGGATTCTCGCTGGGGCCCCAGGGGATGCTGCGCATTCTGCTGGCGAGGGATCTTCTCGATCGCGGTATCTCGCCGCTTTGCCCTACGGATCGAGCTACTCTGTTGGTCGAACCGGGTCCGGATTACTGGATCGCCGGCCCGCTCCTGCTGCCGCGCAGGCTCAGTTGCATGGCCTGTCTGCGGCACTGGCTCAGGACCACCCGCCTGCCCGATGCCCCTGATCGCGCCGGGGACGTTACACCCTGCGAGCCCGCCGCCCTCCGGATGATCGCAGCCCTGGCCTCCCAATACCTTGCGGGCAACCCCAGCCCCTATGTTACCGATGGCCTCGTCAGCGTGGCAGCCGACGGCCGCGGCGTGGTGCATCCCATCCATCCCGTTCGCGGATGCTGGGAGTGCGGCGACCGGATACGGCACGGCCCCGCGGAAGGCATTCGCGTTCATTGCAGCCCGCTGACCGGCATTATCCGGCACATGGAAATCGGAGCCGCTCCCGAAGGAGGTCTCTATCATGCGGCCGCGACCTTTTTCACGCCGCCGCCGGCCCTCGGAGATCGGGTGCTCCTGCGGCCACGGCACGCCTATGGCCGTGGCGCGACGGCCGAAGAGGCCGAAATCAGTTGTCTGGCCGAAGCACTGGAACGTTACAGCATCATTTACCGTGGCGACGAACCCGTCGTTCAGGCCCGTTTCGGAGACCTGCCAGGGGCTGTTTCTCCGAACCTGATTCTGCACTTTAGCGAGCGGCAGTTCGCCGGGCGGGACCGATGGAACCCGGCCCACTCGGAGTTCCAAAACGTGCCCGTCCGGTTTGACCCCGAAACGGCGGTTGGATGGGTGGAGGCCCAAAGGATTGCGGGCGGACCGCCGGCATGGCTTCCGGCGGCTCACTGCTATATGTGGTATGCGTTCCAGCCGGGCGAACCGCGCATTGCGCTTTCCGACAGTAACGGCTGCGCCCTGGGACGCACCGTCGAAGAAGCCACCCTGAGCGGCCTGATGGAACTGGTAGAACGGGATGCCGTGGCCATCTGGTGGTATAACCGTCTGCGCCGCCCCGCGCTTCCACCGGAAGAGTTGGAGGATGAGCCGCTGCGGTCCGTGATGGCAACCTTCGCCGCCATGGGCCGCCCCATCCAATTGCTCGACATCGCCACCGACCTGGGAATTCCGGTGGTTGCCGCGATTGCCCCGCACGAATCCGGCACGGAGCCGTTCTTCGCGAGTTCCGCCAACTGGTCGCGGCGCGCCGCTGCGCGAAAGGCCGTGTGGGAAGTCTGCCAGATCTGGCACTCTGTCACGCGGCGCAAACAATGCGGTGAAGAACTGGCCGCCTGGCTCCTGACCGCGACCACGCTCACCGAGCCCTGGCTGGTTCCCGATGGCGTCGCCCCGGCGCATGCGGACCTGGACTCGGGCGATGCCCCCCGAGGACTGGCCGCCGCCGTCGAACGCCTTCAATCGGCCGGACTGGACCCGCTGGTACTGGACCTCAGCCGCAACGATGTGGCGCTGCCCGCGGTTCGCGTAGTGGTTCCCGGCCTCCGCCACTTCTGGGCCCGCTTTGGCGCGGGGCGCCTCTATCGAACGCCGGTGCGCATGGGCTGGCTGTCCGAACCCACACAGGAAGATGCGCTCAACCCCATCTGCTGCATGATCTGACTCTGCAGTTGCCGGACCGGCGGATCCATCTGGCAGATGATCCCGGCCGTGAAACCCAGTTTTTTCAAAAGAGGAGGATAGCGCGGATCGTCACGCACTCGATCGACGTGGGGATTCGTCGCCACCGAAAGCACCGTGCTCTTGCCCTGTGCGTAAGCTTTCTCCAGGATCTGAAACGCTCGTGTTTCATCGCCCGTGCGCGCGTAGATTCCGGCCAATAACATGACTTCCGCGCCTTCTTTCGCCCAGCGCTCCTCCACGGCGCGGGCCAGGCGGGTAGCCTCCCCGGCGCGGCCGGCGGCTACCGCCAGACTGGCGCGGGCCAGCATCACGGTGGTCGCCTTGGCATTCAGCCGCTCGGCCTCCGACACTTCATCGGCAGCCCGCGCCAAGTCGCTTTTCTGTTCCAGGTATCTCGCCAGCATCAGATGAGAGTTGGGCTTGTCGTTCTGATAGCGGATGAGCCGCGCGGTGGACGCCGCAAGCTGGTTCTGGTCCCTTGCGACGAAGCAGACGGTAGCCCAGGCCAGAACGGCATAGTAATCGGTGGCGTCTCGGGCGATCGCCAGGCGGCATTCCTCCAATGCCCGCCTCAGGCGGCCGGTTTTCATGAGGTACAGCCCATACCAGCTATGGATCTGGGCATCGTCCTGTCCCAGAGTCAGGGCTTTTTGAAACTCGGGCTCCGCATGAGGCCACTCCCGCAGATCCAGAGAGCGCACGAACCCCAGGACGCCGTGGGCCAGCGCCAGACGGTCATTCTTTATCAGCGCTTTCATGGACGCTTCGCGAGCCTTGGTGAGGAGATCCTCGTCCGGAAAGAATTCGAAGTTGTAGGCCTTTGCGTAGGTGCCGGCCAGATCGGCCCAAACCGTGGCCGCATCGGGCTCCAGCGCGAGCGCCTGACGGAACTCCTCGATAGCCGTCCGGTAGTCCGTTTCATTGACCCGGCTGGCAGTCTCGAGACCCAGCCTCCAGTGATCCCGCGCCGCGCCGGTGCGCGGTTCCGATCGCTGGGGACGCAAAGCCAGAAGCGTGCCCGCCACCACCACCGGTAGCGCACCTATTCCGGCGGCCAGGATCGCCCTCCGGCGTGACCACCGCCGCTCCCCGCCGATCTCCAGCAGTGACAGAATCTCGAAAACGGACGCCGGCCGCAACGCCGGGTCGCGCTCGACACACGCCCGAATCGCCGCTGTCCATCGCGGGTCCAAATCCTTCACGTACTGGCGCGGGGAGGGCGCCTCGGCATTCAGCCGCGCCGCCGCGACAGCCACCGGCGAATCCCCCTCGAAGGGTTGCCTTCCCGTGACCATCTCGAACATGACGATGCCCAGAGCGTGAATATCGGACTGAACCGTGGCCCGCTGTCCCAACAACTGCTCCGGCGCCATGTAGGGGGGTGTGCCGGCGAACGCGGACATGGTCTCCTGCGTTTCGCCCGTGGGTTTCGCTTCCCGCGCCAGCCCGAAATCCATGATCACCATGCGGACAGAATCGCCCTCGGGAACCCGCATGATATTTCCAGGTTTGAGGTCGCGATGGATGATTCCCTTCTCATGCGCGGCCGCAAGCCCGTTGATCAATTGCCTGACCATGGCGGCGGCTTCCGCGGACGGGATTTGGCCCTGTTTGATCCGTTCCGCCAGTGTCTCGCCCTCCAGTAGTTCCATGGTGAAGAAGACGGGTCCGGTTTCGCGCGCTGGAGGAATAAACAGGTCGAAGAGCTGGCAGACATTTGGATGTTTGATCTGGATCGCCGCCTTCAGTTCTTTCTTGAGCCGTTCCAGCGCGCCCGGGTCGGCCGACTCCTGCGGTCTCAGAGTCTTCAGCGCAATCCGGCTTTCGAGCCACTGGTCATACGCCTCATACACCTCGCCAAATCCTCCCCGGCCCAGGCGGCGCACCACTTCGAACCGCTCGGCCAGCACCGCGCCAACCTCAATGGACCAGTTCTCCACAGTGAATGCGCCAGGATTCGCTACCCACACCGGATCCTTCAGAAAACTATCGTTGTTCTGGTTGATGGCGAGGAGCCGGCGCACAGCCACTGCGACTTCCGGGTCGGTCGACTCGAGCCTCAGCAACAGGGCGTCACGTTCCGGGGGAGGCAGATCCAGAGCGGAATAGAAATGGGGTTCGACACGCCGCCAGTCGTCGGGGGTCATGGAGCACTATCGGAGGGTGACGCCCCCAGGGCCCGCTGCCGCCCGGAATCGTCAAGGAAATCGAGCATTAAGCCGCGCGCCGCCGCCCATTTGCGTCTCACGTTTCGGGCAGACATCCCCAGTTCCCGCGCGATTTCGTCTTCCGTCAGGCCGCCATAGAACCGCAGTTCCACGATTCGCTCAAAATCCGGATCGAAGTTTCGGAGCCGGGTCAAAGCTTCGTCCAGGGCCAGGAGTTCTTCGTGACCTTCCCCCGCCTTCAACAGGACGCTCTCCGGTTGCACCTTCACATGCTGGTGCTTTTGGGCATTGCGGGTCTTGGCGTGGTCAATCAGCTTATGGCGCATAGTTGTCGCCATCTGCGCGAAAAAGTGGTCCCGGTCCCGCCAATCGATCTTGTCGTTCTTGAAGAGCGCCACGAACGCCTCGTTCACCAGCGCGGTGGGCTGGAGAGTGTGGTCCTTGCGCTCTCCCGCCATTGCCCGCCGGGCCATCCGCCGGAGGTGCTGGTAGACTACATCGAAAAGGCGGTCTCCGGCTTCCTGCTCCCCTGCCTGGACCTTCTTCAGCAGGAGCGTGATCTGTGCATTGTCTGTCAGAGGCTGTTGCAAGGAACAAGACTACCCGGCGAATTCTAAAGCGAATTCATTATAGTATAAGCGCGGCGAACACACATCGGCTATCGAATACCGCTTGCGTGGAGTCGATTTGCGTAAGAACTTCGGTCCCCTTGGAGGGATGTGGGGAAGTTGCTATTTCGCCCGTTTCGCCGCCTGCTCCACTTCGCGCATCACGCGTAGCGTATTGCCGCCCAGAATCTTCAGAATGTCGTCATCGGAAAACCCGCGCTCCATCAATCCGCGCACCAGATTGGGCATCCTGGAAATGTCTTCCATACCCTCGGGCAGCATATCGTCCACGCCATCGAAGTCGGAGCCCAGCCCCACGTGGTCTATGCCGGCGATCTTCACGGCATGCTCGAAATGATCGAGCAGTTCGCTCAGCGGAATGCGCCCCAATTTCGCCAGGCGCGCGGCATTGATCTTGCGGACCGCGGGACCGTTCTGCGTGCGGTCGCCGAACTTGGGCGTACTCTCGTCGATGGCGTCCTGCTGCGTCATTTCATCCTTCAACGCAGCCTGCCGCTCCTGAAAGCCGGAGTCGAGGAAACCCTCGTAGTAATTGATGTGCACCACGCCGCCCTTGGCCGCCAGGGCGCGCAGCATGTCGTCGGTCATATTGCGCGGCGCACTGGCGAGCGCCCGGCACGAAGAGTGCGATGCGATGATTGGCGCCGAAGAAGTCTCCAGCGCGTCGTAGAAAGTCTTGTCGGAGACGTGGGAGATGTCCACCATCATGCCCAGGCGATTCATCTCGCGCACCACCTGCTTGCCGAAATCGGTGAGGCCGTTATGTTCCGGCGGCTTGCTGGAGGTGTCGGCCCACGGAGTGTGGTTGGTGTGCGTCAAGGTCATGTAGCGCGCACCGAGTTCAAAATAAGTGCGCAGGATGGATAGGTCGGAATCGATCGCCTGCCCGCCCTCGACTCCCATCAGGATGGCGATGTGCCCGCGCTTCTTTGCGGACAGGATCTCGTCGGCGGTAGTGGCCGGTTCCAGGTCCGCGGGATGGCGCGCGGTCTCGCGGCGGACCGCATCGATCTCTTCGAGGGCCCGCCGGACGGCCTCGGTAGGCGTGTAGCGGTCGGGGTCGGTCCATATCGACAGGAACAGGCCGGAGATGTGGCCGGCGCGCATGCGGGGGATGTCGACCTGCCCGAAGTCGTGCTTCTCGGCCAGGTTGTAGCCCTCGTCGACGATCATCTGGGTGGTGTCGTCATGCAGGTCGATGAGGACCGCGCGTTGCAGCAGACGCGTCACTCGCGCGGGATCCACTTTCGTCTGGGCGAATACGGCACACGCTACCGCCAGAAGGAGAGCGAGCTTGATCATGATGCCAGATTATACCGCCGATGATGAGGCAGGCCCCGGGCAGGCCCCCCTGTCCCCGAAATACCAAGACCGCTTGTTTGCGCGCGCGGCTCGGAAAACGCGCGATGATTCCACGGGACTTGTTACTGAGCCGCGACCGCCAGGGAGCGGTCTTGCCGTTACGAGTCGGGAGTTTCGCGACAGAAACTAGCCTACCTAACCCTTGGCGTCGATTCCCAGTTTGCGCATCTTGGCCTGCAACGTAGTGCGCTTCATGCCGAGTTTCGCCGCCGCCCCCTGTGGCCCCCCCACCCGGCCGTCCGCATCGCGGAGAGCGCGCTGAATCGCTTCGCTCTCGGCATCCGCCAGGGTGACCGCGCCAGATGCCGGCGGAGCGGCCTTCGGGCCCTTCAACTCGCGCACCGGCGCCTGCAAGGTCGGACCGGGCGAAACAATGACCGCCCGCTCGATGAAGTTCTGCAGCTCGCGGATGTTGCCGGGCCAATGGTAGCGGGTGAGCGCCTGCATCGCATCGGCCGGGATATTGGTGATGCGCCGGTTCATCCGGCGGGCATACTGCTGCACGAAATAGCGGACCAGCAGCGGAATATCGTCGCGCCGGTCGCGCAGGGGCGGCACGGTGATGGGGAATACGTTGATCCGGTAGTAGAGATCGGCGCGGAACTGGCGCTCTTCCACCAGCGCGGCCAGATCGCGGTTGGTGGCGGCCACCAGGCGGGCATCGGTGCGGATGGTGCGCGAGCTGCCCAGCCGCTCGAATTCGCGCTCCTGCAGGACGCGCAGCAGCTTGGTCTGCAGTTCCAGCGGAATCTCGCCCACTTCGTCCAGGAACATGCTCCCGCGATGCGCCAGTTCGAACCGCCCGATGCGTTGCGCAATGGCGCCGGTGAAGGCGCCTTTCTCATGCCCGAACATTTCACTTTCCAGCAGTCCGGTGGGGATGGCGGCGCAATTCAGTTTCACGAAAGTTCCCTGGCGGCGCGAACTCAGGTCGTGGATGGCGCGCGCCAGCAACTCTTTTCCGGTGCCGGTTTCTCCATAGATCAATACCGTGGAATCGGTGGGCGCAACCGTCTCCACCTGCTTGAGAACGGCTTTCAGGACGCGGCTTTGACCCACGATTTCCTCGAAGCGGTTGTCCGTTCGGATTTCGTCCTCGAGGTAGACTTTCTCTTCCGCCAGCCGCTCGTTCAGGTCTTCGATCCGCTGGTAGGAGAGCGCATTCTCCAGGGCGATGGCCACCTGATCGGCGGCTTGCGAGAAGAATTGCAGGTCGCCGTCGGTAAAAAATGCCTCCCGGCGGGAGCCCAGGTTGAGCGTGCCCAGCACGGCGCCGTGCGAGATCAGAGGCATGCAACAGAGCGAGCGCAAACCTTCCCGCGCCATAATGTCGCCGGTGGATTGCGAGATGGCGGAAGCTTCCTGCAACGTGAAAACGCGGCCCTCGCGGGAGCGGAAGACATATCCGGCAAGCGTATCGTCCAGCGGGACGACGGCATTTTCGCGGATGGCGCCCACTCCGCCGGGCAGGTCGCAGGTCTCCAAACGCAGCGCGGAAATCTCGGCATCGTAGATCAGCAGGCTGGCGTAATCCAGCCCGAAGGTGCGGCGCAGGGAGGCCGAAATGGCGTGGAACAACGGCTTGGCGGCCAGGCAGGTGACTACCGCATTGTTGATTTCGAGCAGCGCGCTCAAGCGGTCGCGCTCGCGTTTCAATTGGTCTTCATAGGCGCGCGCGGCTTCGTGGTTGAGCGCGTTGTCGACGGCAACGGCCACCTGCCGGGCTACCTGCTGCATGAATTCGATGTCTTCGGCCGAGTAGGCGTCCGGCTGCAGGGAGCCGAAGCTCAATCCACCCAGATCGCGTTGCGCGGTGTAGAGCGGCAGCACGCAATATGACTGGACACTGTTGGCGCGCAGCAGGTTTTCGAGGACCGGGAACTCCACGGCCGCGGCCACATCGGAGACGCAATAGGGCTGGCGGGTTCCGAGCGTCAGGCCGCTGGGGCTCTGATCGTAGGGCGTCTCGGACGGGGTGTGGCCCACTATGGGGCGGTCGGTCTGCAGAATGTGCAGGCGAAAGACATTGGCTTTCGGATCGAGGAGCGTGAGGTTGATAAAGTCGAAGGAGACCAGGCTCCGGAGGCAGCGGCTCAGGTCGGCAAAAAGGGTGGCTAGCTGGCGGTGGGCCGCAATAGATTCGGCCACTTCCAGCAGGGCTTCATAACGCGCGCCGGTGGCGTGCGGCCGGATCGGTGGAGACAAGGGCATCGGGACGTTGCGCAGGGGCTTCCTCAACCGTAGCACACCGTCCGGCGCGTTCGATTTCCTGCACCAGTTCGCGGATGAGGGGGGTGTCCGCCTTGAGAACCACCCCATGCTGGTACATGTCGGTCAAGAGGGACTGCCCGTCGGCATCCACATAGTCCACTTCCTTCAGATCGACGGTGGTTCCGCGGCTTCGGACGGTCGATTGCGCGGTTTGCCAGCATTGGCGTAGTTCGCCCACCCACGCGCCCGAGAGGCGGCCTTCCAGGCGGAAACGGAGCTCCCCGGCGCTGTCGTGCAGCGTGATTTTCAGCATGACCGCTGGAACTGTGGGCACGACGGTTGCCAAATGGGTCAGAACTCCCGATGTCGCCCCGCAGTTTCTGCCTGGCGGGGAAAATGGGCTGAGCCATTCCTTTCGGTGGCGAGAGTTTCGCAGGTGGGGCAGGCGGTGCCGCCTGCCCGCCCGCACTGAATTAGGCCCGCTGTTCGAATAGGATCGAGCGAAGGCGAGCACCGCCTGCCCCACCTGCGGG
>Ga0182016_10008467_pt1 | contig 10381 bp, 3 predicted proteins | sample 712S2MmetaG_FD_120491 | JGI IMG/M metagenome (GOLD analysis project Ga0182016, IMG submission 120491) | Permafrost microbial communities from Stordalen Mire, Sweden - 712S2M metaG | ecosystem: Environmental > Terrestrial > Soil > Wetlands > Permafrost | place: Sweden: Stordalen | collected... | reverse complement strand
AGAATGACTTTGGCGGAACTATCGGCGGGCCATTGGTTATTCCCAGGCTCTACGATGGCAAAGATAAGACTTTCTACTTTTTCTCGTATGAAGAGCTCCGGTTGTTGCTGCCGGCATTTGAGAGCGAATATGTTTCGAGTCCAGCCTATCGTGCATGGGTAGCGCCCAGCATCCAGCCATTTCTGAATGCTTCCCCACTTCCGAATCAGAAGACCACGAACAGTACGGGAGCATGCTACGTTCCTGACCCTGTAACCGGACAACCGACGGCATGCGATGGAATGTTCACCTACGGATATTCCTTTCCGAACACTATGGACAACGGTAGTATCCGGATCGATCACAGCTTCTCGTCGCAGCTACATGTCTTTGCCCGGTATGCGGACACACCAAGCACCCAGCTCACAGGTGCAGAGTCAACTCAAAACATCGGCATCAATACCCACACGTGGACAGCTGGACTGACGGCGACCCTTACGCCATCCATCGTGGATGATTTTCGATTCAATTTCAGTCGTGACGGCCAGGAGCAGGTCGAGAGCCTGAGAGCCGTTGGTGGTTCGGTGCCGTTTGAGCGGAGCCTACTGATTCCGGCGCAGTACGAAAGTCCTTATGCTTCGGCAATCTCGCTCCTGATGATTCCGGGAGCTCCTGCTGCTGCCTTTTCCGAATACGGCGGAGAGAGTACGGTGCAGCGTCAATATCAACTTGTCGATAGCGTGATCTGGACGCGAGGAAAACACAGCATCAAGTTAGGTGCCGACTGGCGACGACTTACACCCACTTATCAGCAGATGCCGTATACCGACATGATCCAGGTGACAAGTCTGACTTCCTTTCAGTATGGATATGCCGACCATAATGAGATCAGCACCAATTCATCCACAGCAGCAGTCTTCGATCAGCTCTCTGTTTATGCGCAGGATCATCGGAGCATAAGACCGCAGCTTAGCGTCGACTATGGCCTGCGCTGGGAATTCAACCCGGCCCCAGGACCACAGAATGGAATCTACCCGGCAGTCCTGACATCTGGCGATCTTGCTACGGCAACGCTTGCTCCGCTGGGCACTCCTCCCTACAAAAACCGATACGACAAGTTTGCTCCCCGTATCGGTTTCATTTGGAATGCGTTTCCTTCTCCGAGCCATCCCATCACACTGCGTGGCGGATTCGGAATCTTTTATGACACCAATTCAACGATCGCGGGAAATGCGTTTATGGGAGGATTCCCGCTTGCCTTGAATAAGGAGCAAGCCAATGTTGCTCTGCCAATGACAAATGCGTCCATGGCTCCGCCGGTTGCAAACAATGCGATGACACCGCCCTATCCGACACTGTCGGACATTTCGACCCAGAGTCTGACATTGCCCTATACAGAGCAATGGAACCTTGCGCTGGATACATCCCTGAGCTCAGGAAACAAACTCACCCTATCCTATCTGGGAAACAACGGCAGAAAACTGATATTCACCCAGGAGTATGGCGATGCCCCTTACGGAAACCAAAACTTCCCCCAGGGGCTCTACTACACCAATAACGGATCCCAATCCAGCTATAACGCGCTTCAGATACAAGACATCGGACGGATTTTGCGAGGTTTGGATTTAGTAGGTTCCCTTACTTGGGCTCATTCGCTCGATAATGCCTCCAACGACAGCTCTTCCAATTTTCCTCAATGGGGCAATTCAGATTATGACCTGCGCCGCGTCTTTAACATTGCATTGAATTATCAGTCGCCGACAGCTAGCAGGAACAGGTTCCTGCGCACGCTAACAGGCAGATGGCTGCTTGCTAATCGCTTCTCGACCCAGAGCGGATACCCGATAGATATTGTTCAGACCGAGGTAGCTTTACCCGGAGGCGCGACAAGCGAATACCATCCCGACCTGGTTCCAGGCGTACCGATCTATCTCCACGGAAGCGCCGCCGATATAGTTGGTCAGCCGGTTCCTGGAGGTTGGCGTCTGAATCCGACTGCCTTTGCATGCGTGCCTACTTCGGACAGTACAGTACCCTGCGCGGGAGTTTCTCCCGTTCGCCAGGGGACACTTGGACGGAACTACGTTCGCACGGATTACTTCTGGACGCTGAATACCGCCCTGCAACGCAGCTTCCCCGTTCGTGAGCAGTTGCATCTGAACTTCCGCGCGGAAGCTTTCAACATTATGAATCATCCAAACCTGGGATCTCCCGACACAACTTTGACAAGTCCGACCTTCGGCGAAGTAGTCGCCGGAGCAACAACCACGATCGGCTCCAGCAACTCGGAGCTTTACGCAATGGGTGCGTCGCGCTCGCTGCAACTGAGCCTGCGTCTTCAATTCTGATTCCGGATACACAGGTCGTCGATAAGCGTTGAGCTTGTTTCATTGACGAGCAGGCTACTTGCCACTCAAGCCCGGGCAAATTCGCCGGTCGCACAATTTCTTTCTAGTCGGCAGATTTAGGCGCCCTCACATTCCACGGAAAGGAGGCATCCCGTATGCAAGGGCTTTGTAGCTCTTCATCATTGCTTCGCGTTTGCAGCTTGATCTTGTGTAGAAGCTGCCCATCATTATTCATTGCATTAAGTTTTATGAGCTCAGAGCTTGAGATCAATGTCACTAAAACCCCAATAGGAGAGTCTTTATGAATTCATTTAATAGCTCCTCGATCGTTGAACGATCCGCAATTTTCCGTAGACTTGGCATGGCCTTGTGCGCAGCCACCTTCCTCATTCCCGTTAATCCTGTCTTGGCGCAGCAGCCCCGTCAGACATTGCACAATCATGTTCGCCACGCAATCGAAGACGGGGAGGCAAGACAGGTGGGCCGGCTACCGTCTACCCAGCGCCTCAATCTCACAATAACGCTGCCCTTGCGCAACGGAACTGAACTGGGAAGTTTGTTGGGCCGACTTTATGACCCGTCGAGTCCGGACTACCGGCGATTCCTGAGCGTAGCCCAGTTCACAGAGCGGTTTGGTCCGACTGCTCAGGACTTCCAGGCGGTGCTCGATTTCGCCAAAGCCAATGGCTTCACCGTGACGGATGAGCCCGAAAATCGCCTGACCGTGCCCGTGAGCGCAACCGCAGAGCAAATCGAAAAGACATTCAACGTTAAGATGAACGTCTATCAGCACCCCACGGAGAATCGCGTCTTTTATTCGCCGAATGTTGAGCCATCGCTCGCGCTGGACGTGCCGGTGGCGCACATTGTTGGCCTGAACAACTTCTCGATACCGCGGCACCGTACGTCAGAGAAGTCGTCGGCGGAGCAAGCAATTTCTGCAGGCGTGTATGAGGGCTCTGGCCCCGGCGGTGCCTACCTGGGTAGTGATATGCAGGCGGCGTACTACGGGGGCACAGCTCTTACCGGCGCAGGCCAGGTGGTAGGGCTCTTTGAGGAAGCTGGCTACAACCTCAGCGATGTGATCGAGAGCTTCACCAGCGCTGGACAAACTGAGAATGTTCCCATCAATAATGTTCTGCTCGATGGCATGGAATCTGGTCCTGTAACCGGTGACGTCGAAACGGTGCTGGATATTGTCGGGCCGATCGGCATGGCCCCAGGGCTCAGCCAGGTTCGCGTCTACATCGGAAGTAACGATCCCGACATATTCAACAAAATGGCCACAGAGAATATCGCCAAACAAATCAGCATATCGTATTCCTGGTCGCCGGATGACACGCAGACCGACGACCCGATTTTTGCTGAGATGGCCGCGCAGGGGCAGACCATTTTCGCCGCATCCGGGGATTGGAATTCATATCAGGGTGTTGATGCGGCGAGCACATTCGTCTACCCGGCCGAAGACCCGTGGGTGACGGCTGTCGGTGGTACCTATTTGCCAGAGTATACCCTTCCGTGGCCTGAGGTTGCATGGGGCACTGGCTATTGCGCAGCAGGACAGACCTGCGCGAGCGGCGGCGGCATCAGTCCAGACGGAATCAGTATGTTGCAGTGGTCAGCCAAGTACAACTTGCCGAACTACCAGGCAGGTGTGGCTAATTCGCCCAACGATGGTTCCGCATCTCTGCGCAACGTACCAGACGTTGCTGCGAATGCATCTCCCGGTATTTACATTTGCCCAATGGGCGATTGCTACGGAGAGGGTGGCACGAGCCTTGCAAGTCCGCTTTGGGCGGGCTTTATGGCCTTGGTGAATCAGCAGGCCAACGCTGCGGGTAGATCTACTGTCGGCTTTATCAATCCAGCCATTTATGCGATTGGTAAAAGTTCGAGCTACGATAGCGACTTCCATGACATCACCAGCGGTAATAATGGAGCGTATAACGCAGTTACCGGCTACGATCTTGTCACAGGGTGGGGAAGCCCAAATGGGCAGAGCTTGATCAACGCACTGGCTGGACCACCCAAAGGCCCGTCGACTTCGTGCCATGTGACCTATACCGTCAACAGTGAATGGACGGGAGCGTTCAATGCGTCCATTACCCTCCGTAACAACAGCATCAATACCCTTTACGGCTGGACACTGACCTGGGCTTTTGCTGACGGGCAGACGATCACGCAGTCCTGGGGTAGCAATGTAACGCAGAGCGGGTCCACCGTCACGGCGTACAACCCTGGCAACGAGTATGGTCCCCTCCTTGCGGGAGGTAGCTACTCTGGTCTGGGCTTCAACGGCACTTGGAATAACAGCAAAAATGCCGTCCCCACGTCGTTCACGCTGAATGGAACCGTCTGCGACTAGAGCGCTTCGACCCTCTTAATGACCGATCGGCTAGCAGATAGAGTATGCGGCTAACGTGCGCTTCTGCATGCTCTATCTACCAGCTCATGACATCAACTCAAAATAACGGCGCTATCTGCATTCATTTATGGAGGATTGACATGGATATCTCTCTCAGAAGAAGACCAACGCAGACGTCTCGAGATTTACTAATGGCCATTGCACGAATCTGCATTAGTAGCTATCCAGCGGCTGTCTATCGTACGGTGGGCGTTCTACTCGCTATGGTAATATCTGTCTCTTATATCCATGCACAGGCGGGTATCTCCGCGGGCCTCAGCGGCACAGTGACAGACTCGTCGGGAGCAATCGTTGTCAATGCGATTGTGCAAGTTACAAATGCAGACGAAGGCATCAACCGCACAGCGAAGACAAACGGAAGCGGCAGCTTCAGCGTGGTAGCTCTGAAGCCCGGCAAGTACTTTCTAACAGTCAGCCAAACCGGTTTCACATCAACTGTCGTTTCCAATATTCTTCTCAGCGCCAACGACTCTTTGTTTCTAAACGTGGTGCTCAAACCAGCGGGCGGTGCGGAATCCGTTACGGTGAATGACCGCCCATCGTTAGTCAATCTCTCACCCGCTGTATCGAATACGATTGATCAACAGCTCGTCGCGGCGCTGCCCATCGATGGCAGAAGCATTCAATCCCTCATCACCTTAAGTCCTGGCGTTCAACTCGCTCCTCAAGCCGGAGGGGGATCGAACCCCGGTCAGCTCAGCGTGAACGGTATGCGCTCCGACTCGAATTACTTTACTGTCGACGGTGTAAGCGCCAATTTTGGAGCATCCGGCGTATCCATCCCAGGTAGCGCGGGTGCTGGCGCTGCACCCGCCACAAACTCAATCGGATCCTTCGCGAATCTCGTCTCGGTCGACGATTTACAGGAAATTCAGATCCAGACGTCGACTTACGCGCCCGAATTCGGGCGCAGCCCGGGCGCTCAGATATCCATGGTCACCCGCTCCGGTGAAGATAAATTCCACGGTGCCTTGTACGATTACTTCCGCAACGATGCGCTGGATGCAACTGACTGGTTTTCAAACTACCTGGACACAGGGAAAACGGCTCTCCGGTACAACGATTTTGGAGGCGTGTTCGGCGGTCCTATTCTCCCGCCAAAGTATGACGGACGTAGACATCATAGCTTCTTCTTCTTCTCCTATGAAGGGCACCGCTTTGTTCTGCCCCAACCTGCGATTGTGTCAGTCGTACCCGACGTAGCCGCACGGCAGAACGCGCCAACGGCGGCAATGAAGGAGATCCTGAGTGCTTTTCCGCTACCCAATGGCGCGGAGATTTATGCCCAACCGTTTTCTATTGGTTTGGATCAATTCAACATCTTCGGGCACACAATTTGCACACAAGGCACTCCTGGTTGCGAGCCCTTCAATGAAGCGTATGACACTACGGGTTACTCCAACCCATCCAGCGAGAACGTCTGGAGTCTGCGACTCGACCAACAAGTTCGCGATAAATATACGTTCTTTGCCCGCTATAACCGCGCCAGAGACGCACAGAGTGGGCGGAATGTGAGCGCAGGCGGGGCAAACGATGCCGCCAACGTAAATAACAACGACATGAAGACCGATACGCTCACGATCGGCGCTACCCAAGCCATTACTTCGCGTCTCGTCAATCAATTTACGATCAATGGAAGCTCTCAGACAGGCCTCTCGAGCCAGACCACGGATAACTTCAAGGGAGCTATCCCTCTTCCAACTTCCGTTCTGATTCCCACCACCACCTGTAATGGATGCTCTGGAAGCGTTACGATTGGAGCCATAGGTTCCGTTCCAGAGGCATCCGTCAGTCTCTCTGCTCCGTCTACATCAAAGACCCGCCAGATTAATGGAGTGGATCACCTCAGCTATAAACTTGGCAACCATCAGCTAAAGTTTGGTGGAGACTACCGGTATGTTTCGCCGATCGTTGCGACCAACCAGTTGTCCACTGCCCAAATCTTTAATTCAGTCTCAAGCCTCGAAACGAACAGCCCCTTTGTAGGCGATGTTGGCTATACCCAGGGATATGCAATTGCTTATAAAACATTGTCCACTTATGCACAGGACACTTGGAAAGCGCATCGCAAGTTAACGCTGGACTACGGCGTGCGTTGGGAGATCAACCCTGCTCCGACCGGCAAGAACGGGAAAGACCCGCTCACCGTACAAAGCCTGAATCAAAACACCCTTGATTTCAGCTACCTTCAATTCGCGCCTGCCGGTACGCCGCTCTACAAGACAAGCTATACGGATTTTGCGCCACGATTTGGCTTTGCGTACTTGGCACACCAAGATGCGGGCCATGAGCTGGTGCTGCGCGGCGGAGCCGGAATGTTCTATGATCTCGGGCAAACCGGCTTTGGCGCTATTTCTTTCCCAAACTCTCAGCAATACTCCCTAGCCCCTTATGAGCCTATTCCGAGCAACCTTTCTGCGTACCCGACCCTCACTCTTCCAGTTCCAGCTGCTTATGTTCAGGGACCGCCGCCGGACCTTACGCCTAGCCCTGCAAATCAGGCGCAGGTTACCGTGGCGGCGCCTAACTACAAATTACCGCGATCTTACGAAGGGAACCTAACTCTTGAGCAGTCCCTCGGACGCAATACTGTCTTCTCGATTGCCTACGTAGGATCGATAAGCCGCGATTCGCAGTCTTTGGAGCAATACCAATTTGCGCCTCCCGGCACTCCGGGAGTGCCGACGAGCACAAACTTCGTGGGTCTTGCCGTTGTTGGCAATCAAGGTTTCGGAAGCTACAACAGCTTGCAAGCCAAGTTCCACAGCCGCTTCTCCAAGCAATTTGAATCCATGGCTTCGTATACCTGGTCGCACGCGGTCGACAATGGGTCCAACGACGCGGTTCAGGTAATTCCGAGCGGAATCGCAGACCCTAATATCAATCGCGGCGATTCCGATTATGACGTCCGCAGCAGCTTTAGCGAAGCGCTAACCTATAAGATTCCTTCCATGCAGCGGCATAACCGGCTCAGCTACATTGTTCAGGACTGGTCTCTGAATAATGTGCTTTCGTTGCATACGGCACTACCATTCGATGTCGAGAGTGACAATAGCCAGGTTAACTATACGGTCACAGGCGGTTATTATGTGGTGCGCGCCGACGTTGTGCCGGGCGTGCCACAGTGGATCTATGCCAAGCATTTACCAGGAGGACTCCCTACTCCGGGCGGCAAATATCTCAACTATCTAGCCTTTGCAAATGCCGCTTGCCCGCCTGCTGGGACCGCGATTTGTAATGGCGCCAGCGTAGTGGAGGGAAACCTGCGGCGCAATTCGCTGCGCGGTTTCAATTTGGCGCAGCTTGACCTGGGAGTGCAGCGACGGTTTCCCGTCACGGAATCGTCAAGTTTTCAACTCCGCGCCGAGCTTTTCAATATTACCAATCACCCGAACTTTTCCAGCCCTGGTTTAGGAAACACGAACATGGTCGATTTTCCAGATGTTTCACAAGTTGGAACTCCTGGAGGACCTCCCTTCGGATTTGGTGAATCCAGTTCGTCCATTTCAAGCGGTTTGGGTGGCTTGAACCCACTTTTTCAGCAGGGCGGCCCCCGCGCCGTACAGTTGGCACTGAGGTTTGAATTCTAACAACATGTCGGAATAACTCGGACTCCAGGGAGCGCCACTCCTAGGCATCTCGGCAATTAGCGGTTGCTCCCTTGAGACGAAAATGTAGGAGACTATGAAGAAATCGCACCCTTTCACCATACTTTCTGCCCTTGTGTCTGCTGCGCTTGTCGTTGCGGGGACGCCTGGAGCATTCGCAGCAACTCCAGACCCTATCCAGTGGACGCTTGCCGCATCTGTACAGAACCATCTCTCCCTTAGGAAAGGGTCTGAGGTGACGGCACGCATCCATGCGATCATTGAGCCGGGCTGGCATGTTTACGCGATGGATCAGAAGCCCGGCGGCCCTATAGCCGCAAGAATCGTCGTACCTCATGATCAAGCGTTTGTGCTAAGCGGCGACATAGACGAATCAACGCCAACCAGGATGCACGATCCGAACTTCAACATGGAGACTCGCTTTTATGAGAACGAGGCGAGTTTCGCGGTCCCGCTCACAGCTACAAAAGCAGGATCTACAAAGCTATCCATAGATGTCCGCTATCAGGCTTGCAACGATAGCATTTGCCTCCAGCCGACCACCGCTCACCTGACTACAATCATCGGGCACTGAACTCGGCGAGTTCAGATAAACAGATCTTCCCCTCCGTGACTCTTTGGAGTCTCGAATTCTATCGCGATTACATCACTGCTCAGGAGAAACAAAATGCATAATCTTCGGCGATATTTGGCTATCGCGCTCTTGGTAATATCCGGATCGTCACTGCGCGCACAATACGATGGAACGGCGGAGGCAAAACAAGCATTTCAAGACGGCGAGAAAGCGTCCGAGAGCGGACGATACAATGTGGCCATTGAAGACTACAAGAAGGCCACCTCGCTTGACCCTAACTATTTGGAAGCTCACCAGCGCTATCTTCAAGCGCGGATCATGGAGCCCGCTGAGCAGCAACGGGATTTTCTATCGAGCGGTAAAAAGCTCACTGCAAAACAGCAAGAGGATCTGACTGCAGCTCAAAACAAAGCCGCGAGTGATGTGATTCAGGAATACCAGTTACTCATTAAGCAGCATCCGGATAAAGCAGTCTATCCTTGGGCGCTCGCACAGGTCTACAACGAGATCAATCCACTGACAGAAGAGGAACACTGTCAACAGTCGATTCAAATCGACCCACGGTTTTCTCCTGGATATCAGTGCCTAGCGTCAATTGCGAGTCTCCGTGGAGATGATAAGACTGCGATTGACTATGAGCGGAAGGTAATGGAACTTGATCCCAATAACCCGGACGTACTCGCCAACTATGTCTATTTCCTTCGTAATGATCCAGCAGCGTTTAGGCCAGCGGTGATGGACTATGTGAAGAGATTCCCGGATTCTTCAGATGCCGCCCAAATGCTTTATTCATACGGTGCTCAACAGAACGACGATGCGACAAAGGTCGAGATTTTCGAACAGTTACGCAAACAATTTCCACCAAACAAGTTCAACGGGTCTCAACAGGCCGTAAGTGATCTGTTCGGTATCTATGATCGCTCTGACCCACCCAAGGCACAGTCTCTTGCGCATGAGCTGTTAGGCGCTGATCCTAAAGACACAACCTTGCTTGCGGACGTCGCATATGCAGATTCGATGGCAAAAGCGGAACAGGCAGTTAAGGAGCATAGACTTGCTGATGCATTCGCAATTCTACAAACAGTAAAGTCGCCGTTCCCCCGCCAGTTTAGTATGGACCGCAAGGATCTGCTTGAGGCGCGAGCTCTTGATCTGGACAGCCGAACACAGGAAGCATATTCAAATCTGCTGGCAATCTATATCAAACATCCTACCGATGCGATTCGAGCTGGCGTTGATGAATATGGAGCAAAGCTGGGAAAGAAGAAGCAGGATATTGATGCGGTTATTTGGTCGGCAACGCAAGTGAACTCCACGCCGGAGATCCCATTCACTTTAAAGAAATTTACAGATGCGAGTGAAGTATCGTTGGCCGACTACAAGGGCCGAGTTGTGATCGTGGACTTCTGGTTTCCAAATTGCGGACCGTGTAGGGAATCCTTTCCGT
>Ga0182016_10008465_pt1 | contig 10383 bp, 9 predicted proteins | sample 712S2MmetaG_FD_120491 | JGI IMG/M metagenome (GOLD analysis project Ga0182016, IMG submission 120491) | Permafrost microbial communities from Stordalen Mire, Sweden - 712S2M metaG | ecosystem: Environmental > Terrestrial > Soil > Wetlands > Permafrost | place: Sweden: Stordalen | collected... | reverse complement strand
TTCGATCCCGCTTGTCCTTGCGCCAATGGCAGCGAGCAGCGGGAAGGGCGATGCGAGTTGATTCGCAAAGTGGTGAACGCGAAAGTATGCGCCGTCGGCACCGAGCTCTTCGGCCGCAACCGCGAGATCGATCGACTGCAGCAAGGCGTCTGACGCCGAGCGAGTCCCAGAGTGCGGCGAAGGCGCCCAGTGTCCGAAAGACAGAAATCCAATGTTTTTCATGGGCTCGAAGTCATCTCCTGGACTTACATTTCTCTCCAACCTAATGGCGTGAACATCGGCTTCCCAAACACCAACTCGCTAAGAAGACCGTGATCGTTTACGTTGCTTAATTGCAGCAGACTGACAGCAACTTCAGTCTCGCCAGTCGACTTGCTCTCGAATCAATGACTATTTATCGGGCCAAAAAAGACTCTGTTCACTGCGCAATCGCCGCGCCCGAAGTTGAATCGAAGAACTCCAACCTGCCTGGAGAAATAGAGAACTTGAATTGATCTCCTGTACGGATCTGGATTCCCGGCTCAATGCGCGCCACGAAATTTGCAGCCTCTCCGGTGCCTCCCATTCGAGGTTCCTCCTGGCTCGTCGTTCTCGCCGAGCTCTCCGACTGGACGATTCGCGCGTCGGTTGAGAAATGGACCAAGAGCTCGGCACCGAGCGCTTCGACGAGTTCGACTTCCCCCACGATTTCCGACGTAAATTCTCCACTGCTCTTGGCGTGAAGGTCTTCAGGACGAATTCCAACGATGAGAGTCTGGCCGCCGTATCGCTTCAGGCCGGGACACTTGAGCACCTGTTCCGGCGGTAGTTCTATTTGCTGGCTTCCGAGGGAGATCGTGCCCAGATCGGCAGAAACTCCGGCTTCAAACAGATTCATCGCCGGCGATCCGATGAATCCGGCGACAAAGACGTTCGTCGGACGGTCATAGAGCACCTGAGGCGTGTCGCACTGTTGTAGGACGCCATCTCGTAAGACCGCGACTCGATGCCCCAGCGTCATAGCCTCGATCTGGTCGTGCGTCACGTAGAGCGTCGCGACTCCAATGCGTTTCTGCACACGTGCCACTTCCGCGCGCATCTGGACGCGGAGCTTTGCGTCCAGATTCGAAAGTGGCTCATCCATCAAGAAGGCACTTGGCTCTCGGACGATGGCTCTACCCATAGCCACGCGCTGACGCTGGCCACCGGACAGCTGAGTTGGTTTGCGGTCAAGCCAGTCGCTTATCCCCAGAACTGCGGCCGCTTCCTTCACTCGCCGCTCAATCTCATGCTTCGGAATCTTCTTCATGCGCAACGCAAAACCAATATTCTGTGCCACCGACATCTGCGGGTAGAGCGCATAACTCTGAAAGATCATCGCGATGTCACGGTCCCGCGGGGCGATGTCGTTCACGATCTGGTCGCCGATGCGAATGGTCCCCGACGAGACCTCCTCAAGCCCGGCGATCATTCGCAGCACGGACGTCTTCCCGCAGCCTGACGGACCGACGACGACCATCAGCTCTCCATCGGCAATGTCCAGACTGAGTCCCTGAACGGCCTCAAAACCATTCGGATAAATCTTGGTAACCCCTTCGAGGGTTATTGAAGCCATTACTTTCCTCCTGAGCCCAGTTCTACTGGAGCCGCACTAAAAATCTCCAAGCGTTCGGGCCTGGCTATCTTTCGCACGCAGGCTCGCTCGTCTCCATTGATTCGCCGATTCGCGCGAACTCTGGCCTCAACACTCGAATCACTCGCCACGATTGGCACTCCGCACTTCGAGACGGAGAATTGACCATCCACTCACGATTGGCAGCTCCACTTCGAGGGCGCGACCCTGCCGATGAGACACCTCCTTGGCGTACACCGAAGCAAAGCGATCTCCGTAAGCGCCGAGCACCGCAGCACTGGCTTGCCAACGATCGGGATGATCGAGCAGCACTCGGACGGTGACCGACGACACGCTCCCTCTTTCGGTCGGCTCCGACCACCGACCATTGATGCTCCCAGTGAGATCGACGACGCCAACGGTCACTAGGTCGGCGGCATGGACTACCCGGGCGAAGAGCGCTCCACCCACTGGTTCCGGGCGCACCGGCGATGCAGCCTCGACGTTCACGGAACCGTTTTCGTCCCCGATTTCGTACCAACTCGTGTCTTCACCCTCCAAGAACAGATCTCGACATCGAAGGGCGAAGCGGCGCCAGTTAACGACGGTTGCCGCTTCCTCTTCGGAAAGCACTGCGTGCTTCGGGTAATAGGGATCACAAAGTGCCGCGGATTTATCGCCGTAGATGAGCGCGCTGGCCCCCAGCAACGTCGCAATCGCTTCGGTGAGGACGACAGTGCGCAACGACGACATTCGCGCCTCACCTTCGACCGGGCCAGTCGGGCGGTCGATCCCCCATACGGGCGGGTAGCAGGCCAGCGAACCGCGCATCACGTCTTCTCGCGTCGTCGGCGCACCGAGCAGACCCGCCCTTCCAGATGTGCGGTCCAACAGGCCTTCGAAATGGCGCCAGCCATCATTTGGGGGCCATATCTCGCAGTAGCGGAACCCCGGTCCGACGGGAAGCCTTATCGCGGACGGTACACCGTTGACTTGATTGAAGCTGAGGAGCTCCGTTGACCAAGCGGAGCGCAGAAATGTGAGGAACGAATCGTACGCCCGACGCATGTCGATGGGACTGCCATCGGCTGCGTTGGCAGAGCGAGGGTAGCCGTAAGTGTCGATGTGGAAACCGTCAAAGCCGACTGCGGCCGCGGCTTCTCCGTAGGACGTCGCGAAGTGACGCTGCCACTCGACGTTGGCCGGATTGGCCAACACGATCTGATCGAGAAAGCGCAGGGTCTCACCGTTGCCTTGATACATCAACATCTCGGGGTGGTCGGTGGCGAATTGGTTGCCAACCGCGTAGACCGGCGCGTAAGCATGCGCGACGGCCCCGAGTTCCTTGAGCCCCGAGGCCAAGGAGCGTAACGCGTCGAGAGAAACTGGTCGGTGCGACGGATCCTCCCATCCGCTTTCTGGACCGAGCGGTTCGGTGTAACTCGCCATCCAGTCGTACACCTGTACCACGGTCGAGCGGAGTGCTCGGTGCCACGCCAGTACCAAGGGTGCGTCCTCATCCGCGAAGGACGTCGCGAATCCGTGCACTGGGCGCTCGCCCTGATCGGACCCGACCGTCGTCAATTCCTCGGCAAGTAGTACGTCTGCATCATCGAAGGCCTCGATGCAGTACGTGCCGCTCGCCAGCTCGTCGAACCTGGCGACTCCATCCAACCTCGCCAACGTGGCCCGGCCAAAGGCCCGAGTCGCGGTGACCCGCGAGGTGCCCACCGGCAACGCCGCAACGACTATCTCTTCTCCGGTCCGGTAGAACGATCGCACGCCGCGCAGCAGGTCGGGTCCATCACTTTCCTCGACGAACTGGCTCTCAGTGTTGCTCATGTCAATGCCCTTCGGTCCACCAGGCGCTGTGCGCCATGTTCGTCTTAGTGACCTTTCGTATGGTCACATCCACATTGCCGCGCGACGCGACCTGGTCGAATCTCAGTGACTGTCTCATCGAATCGCCCCGAGGGACACTCCCGAGCGGAACCATCGCAGGGATACCAAGAAGACCACGATGACCGGCACGGTCGCGATGACCGACGCTGCGAAGAACGGGCCCCACGCAACCGTGTGCACGCCAATGAAATCGGCCAGTCCGACCGGCAGCGTGTAGTGAGAACTGGTGTTGATCATGGTCAGTGCCACCGGGAACTCATCCCACGCCGCGCTAAAGATGAACATCGATACCACGGCCAGCGCTGGCAGCGCCAGCGGAACGATCAGGCTCACGAGCACGCGCAATGTTCCCGCGCCGTCCATGCGGAATGACTCCTCGTACTCCTTGGGGATCGCTTCGAAGAATCCCCGAAGGAGGAAGATCGTGAAGGGGAGGTTCGACGCGACGTAGAGAAGAATCAATCCGAAGAGCGAGTCAAGAAGGTGCAGCCGATCCATGAGCAGGAACTGGGGAATGAGGAGCAGGAGGTTGGGAACCGCGAGGCTGGCCAGGAAGACGTAGAAGATCAACTCCTTCAGCGGGAACTTGTATCGCGCGAAGGCGAAGGCGGCGAGTGAAGCAAAGATCACGGTGATGATGACGGTCGCGATGGACACGATGATGCTGTTCACGAAGTATCGGCTAAAGCTGTTCTCGGTCCACGCCTGCACGTAGTTCTGCACCGTTGGATGAGTTGGGATGAGTACCGTCGCTCCGAGGAGGCCGCCATTGGGCTGGAACGACAGTGACACCATGTAAAGGAGAGGTCCGAGCGAGAACAATGCCAGCAGCACCGCGATGACCAGGCGCGACCGGTTTCGCCTCTTGATCCCAAAGAGCCCAGGGCCGCTCCCGTTGAGGGGTGCTTCTGCCTTCGTCATTACTGGTTCGGTCGCGATTGACATCTTCGGTGCCTAAAGATCTTGCTTACGGAGGATGCGGATCTCAGCCGCGCTGAATCCGAACAGCACCACGGCAAGGAGCGACGCCAGTGCGGCGGCGTAGCCGAAGGCGAAGTTCGAGAAGGCCTGCTGGTACATGTACGTCATCAGCGACTGCGTTGAATTGTACGGACCACCCTTGGTTATCTCGAAGATCTGGGTGAAGACCTGCGCGGCGCCGATTACGAGGAGCACCGTGACGAACGTCACCGCCCCACGTATTGACGGCAGGACCACGTGACGCCAGACCCTGGACTCCGAGGCTCCGTCGATGCGGGCCGACTCGAGAAGTTGACGCGGAATACCGTCAAGGGCTGCGAGGAAAATGATGAACGACCAGCCAACGCCCTTCCAGATACTCAAGATCCAGATGACCGCGTTCGCCGTCCACGTCTGAGCGGTCCAATCGATGCTCACCGTATGGCCTGCGAACAGTCCGACGATTGAGTTCATGAGACCGCCCTGCGAGGCGAAGATGTAGGAGAAGACCCAGCTGACGACTACCCACGAGGTCACGACCGGGATATACACAGCCGCGCGCCAGAACATCGAACCGGGCAGGTGGTCGGTGAGGACGGCCGCAGCGAAAAGGCCAATCGCCATCTGGATTGGCACGGTGATGACGATGAAGAGAAAAGAGTTGAAGCTCGCGGTTCGTACGACGGGGTCATGGAAAATCGCGGTGTAGTTCGACCAACCCATGAAGGGGTTGGCCGCGCCGGGAAAGATGTGCCAGTTGTAGAAGCTGATGTCAAACTGACGGAAGATCGGGTAGACAGTGAAAATCAGGTAGATGAGCAGCGCCGGCACGAGTAACAAGTACGGCGTCGCGAACCTTCGCATCCGGTGGCCGCGAGTACTACGCCGCGAGGAGGCACCCGGCGACTTGGTCGCCGGGTGCCGCTCGAGGTTTGCTGCAGTACTCACTTCGTGATTCTTATTTCAGTGCCGCGTTTGCTGCTGTCGTTGCGGCGGCCAGCCCTGCGGCGACGGTGACCTTTCCAGCGAGCATCTCAGCCAACTGGTTGGAGAATGCGGTGTCGAGTGCCGCGTAACCCTGGGTGACCGGACGGGCGCGGGCCGTCAACAACTGCTGAGCGAAGACGCCGAGCGCCGGGTTCACCTTTCGTTCGTTGGCGTTATTTGTCTTGTAGGCCGTCATGTCACCGGCACTCGCCATTGCCAACTGCGCTAGTGGCTGCTGGAGGAACTTAACGAACTTGATCGTGTCCGCCATGTTCGGAGCATTCTTGGGGATGACGAGGTCCTCGCCTCCGACGACCGAGATCGATCCGCCGGGACCTTTTGGAAGTGTCGCCGTGCCGTAGCCAGTGAAATTCTCCGCCTTGTAGCTCGTCGGAGCCCACGGCCCGTCGAAGTACATCGCGTACTGGCCCTTAGGGAAGCCGGTCTCGCCACTGATTGCACCTGAGCCACCGGCCATGTCACTGCCGATAACCCCAGATTCCTCGTCGGTCACGAGTTGCTGAACGCACGACGTCATAGTCGCACTGTCCATGTAACCCGATGCCGTCGTCAGTGCCTTGTTCGTGAAGTTAGCGCCGCACGTCCAGACGAACGGTCCAACGTTCCAGATGTCGGTGCTGTCCACGCCAAGACCATGTTGTCCGAGTGAGGGAATCGTCAGCGTCTGAGCGTCCGCCATCATCTGAGCGTACGTTGTCGGAGGCGTTAGATTCGCTGCCGCAAAGTCGGCCTTGTTATAGAAGAACACCTGGGTGTTCGTGTCGTCTGGAAGACCGTAGTAATTGCCCTTGTACAGATTCGTGGACAACGGTCCCGGATCTGCCTGCGCCTTAACGGTCTTGAACCACTTCTGCTTAGACGTTTCCAGGAGCACGCCTTCGGAGGCCAATTGCGGCACCCAGGCAATGTCGGAGCGCATCAAATTCGGCGGATCTCCTGCGGCCGCTGTGGCAATGAACTTGTTCAGCATGCCGTTGTAGGGCACGTTCTCGTCAATTACTTTGATGCCCGGGTTCGCAGATTCGAAAGCGGGAATCACCACGCCATCCAAGATTGGAATCTCCGTCACATCGTTGTAGGCGTTCAAGAAATGCAGCGTGACCGTCTTTTGATGGACTGCCGCGGACGCTCCCATGCTCGATACACCTATAAAGGCGCCGGAAGCTACGAGTGCGGCGAACGCAACGCAAAGTCGAGTTGTCGTGCCAATCCTTCCCCTTTTTCGTTGTTTAAAACTCATCTCTAATCCCTTCATGTATTTGCTATGTGGACCATTTGGTCCTGGTGTTCTTGCGCTTCGATTTGTTGCTGGGCTCATGCCCTTTCTTCTTCGATTAGGCCCTGTGGCCCTGATATTCAGTGTTCGTAAATCTGTAGGACCCCTTGGCCGCGGTCCGACTGCTCTCCCCCCTCAACTTTCTGATCCTCAGAACTTGTTGGTGGCCTTCCCCAACGTGCGATCACTTTCATGAACGTCGCCCCGTGTTCGCTCATGATTTGTCCCTGACGTCACTTGAGCGCTTGGCGGAGACGCTTCGCGACGAGCTGTCGTGCGCACCTTCGGCTTCTTCAATGGCCATCATCAAGACGATGTACATCGCGTACGACCACGTCAGGTCCTTGGCTGGCGGACCCCACCGCTCAACCCATTCGTCGTAGTGCTTCGGGTCGCGTAGTTCGCCACCGAACTGTTCACCGAGGAGCCCGTCGCCGTCGAAGTGTGACGCCACCCAGGCCAGACATCTCTTCGCGCCGTCGAGATTGCCAACGGTGACGTAGTGCCATCCCAACGACGCCGTGAGTACGGGCCACGCGCCGCTGCCGAAATACACGTCGGATGAGTAGCGACGAATGCCACCGTTGAACGTCAACCGATCTTCGATTGCGGCAATGGTGCGTATGAAGTGCACGTCATCGGTGTCGACGACGCCGAAAGGTGCCGAGAGCCAGAGTTCGCTCCCGTCAACGCCATCATTTTCACTTGACTTCACGTACAGTCCGTGACGTTGCGCGTCAAAACGAAGACGATCACGCACCGCTTCGGCACTCGATCGGAGGTCGGCGTCATCGAGGAGCCGCGCCGCGGTGACGAGGCCGCCGTAGACGCTCGCGAGCGTCGAGGAGTGCACGGCACTGCCGCTCTCCTCCCACACGTCGTAGCAGGGACTCATCGAAAAGGTCGCGAGATAGCGTGCGGCCCTCGCCACGGAACTACGCAACTCCCTTGGAACGGCAACTTTCCCGGTCTCGCGCAAGTGTTCGCCCAGCGACCACAGCCAGGTTCCGTAGCCGTCGATTTGGAAGTTCGGCCAATCATCGATGACGGCGGTACCGTCAAGTGCGAAGCGAGCGGGCGGCATGATTGACGGATCCAATGCTTCGCCTTGGATCATTCGCTCAATGACGTCGTCAATGATGCCGCTGATGCCGCCGATGGCGTCATTGACCCACGAGTGATATCGCGACGACGCGTCATGCTCTCCGGCACGGTCGAGCGCGAACGCACTGAAGGATCCGTCACGCAACCAACAAAAGTGATACTGGGCGAAATCCGGCGACGCAATGAACGCCCCTTCATCTGACTGGTTCCGCAGAATCGCTGCCACGCTTTCGTGCAACAGCGAATTGAAACGACTCCGATCCACGCGGTCTCCGACCACGCCCGGAGCGGTGGGCTCACTCTCGTTCGGGGTCACGCGGTGATCCGATGCCAAATGGCGTTGCTCTTCTCATCGGAGTTCGGAAGACTGAACGATTCGCGCAGTACTTGCGTCGCTGCGCCGACGGCCCAGGCCTCGTCGCCCCACTGCTGCACCTTCACTTCAACCTCTCGACCTAGGTTGCCGAAGGTCTGCTCTCGTACGGCCGCAACGATGGGATCAACGAAGGTCGCCCCCAGTTCCGTTCCTTCGCCACAGATGATCAGCAGTTCGGGATTGAGCAACGTCATCATGTTGGCAACCGCCAAGCCGAGCCGGCGACCGGCATTCTCCACCACGCTGCGCGCCACTTCGTCGCCGTCATGCAGCAAAGTAACGAGCTCTTGTCGCGTCACGTCTCGACCCAGACGCTCACCGACCGACCGACACAGTGCGCCTTCGCCCACGACTGCCTCTAAGCAACCGAATCGACCGCACTCGCACTTGGCGCCGCCCGGATCGATGATGATGTGACCAAACTCCCCCGCTGCGCCGTTCGCACCTCGGTAGAGGGAGCGGTCGATGACGATGCCGAGTCCAACGCCGCGTCCGATACTCAACGTGACGAAGTCGCGCGCGTCGGGGGCGTCGCCGGCCCACTTTTCCGCGACGGCGAGCGTGTTCACGTCATTGTCGACCCACACCGGTAGCCCGAGACGCTTACGAAGCGGTCCGGCCAGGTCAACGTCGCGCCACCAGAGCAGTTGGGAGAACGTGCAGACACCGCGATCGGTATCGATGATGCCCGGAAGTCCGACGCCGACACCCAGCACCTTCGTTGGCGGTATCGCGGCGTCTCGCAGGACGCGAAGGGTCGCTTGCTCGATGGCGAGTAGGGCGGCTCCGGGATTACCGACGAGCGATGCGTTGGTTTCGCGACTGGCCACAATCTGCGCGTCAAGGTCGCAGACGACGGTGGTCAAGCCTTCGGCGCGCAACTTGATGCCCACGACGTAGCCGGCCTTGGGATCGATGCTCAACAGCACCGGTGGACGACCACCACTCGAAGGGGCCATCGAGACCTCGTTGAAGATGCCGCGCTGTATCAACTTGTCCACGATGGTCGACACGGTCGGCGCACTGAGGCGGCTCTGTCGCGCGAGGTCGGCCCGTGAGACGGTGCCGGCACGGCGAACGAGTTCGATCAGAAGGCTCACATTCAGATCACGAAGAAGTGATCGGGAGCCTCGCCGCGTCGTGTAGCCGGCGGCGGGCTCCCGTTGATCACCCGCGTTCGGAACCTCGCGAGAGGAACGCTCGGGTTGGGGTTGAGCGTCGAGCTGTTTGCGAGTCATGCTCCTCCATCAGTCATGCACTGCAGGGTCCGGCACTTACTTACTTCATTGAACATACTAAGTAGATGAACACCGCTCGTCAAGTCCCGACCGAGTGGGAGGAGTGTGCCGTCAAACGTCAGTGATGCCTGATCAAGCGCAGTTTCTCGAGAGTCGTTGCCTTTTCAGTTCCTAAATTCTTTGTCTAGTACAAGCAAAGGTTGCCCGAGCGCCCAAATAGGCATTCGATAGATTTGAGTCATCAACCCAGACAAATCCCATCTTCGAGCGAGCCTTAGCCGCTGGGACGTCGCCCATTTCGTGAATGGTTTGGCGCCGTGAGTACGACTGGGGATCTACTCGACGGGCGATACCGCCTTGGCGCCATCTTGGGACGCGGCGGGATGTCGGACGTCTTTCGTGCCACTGACGAGGTCTTTGGCACGGAGGTCGCCATCAAGATCGTTCGTTCGCCCGATGCCGAATACGCCCGTCGTGCAGCGCTCGAGGCGCAGGCCCTTCGACGCTTCCAGCATCCGGGTCTCGTCCAGCTCCTCGAGACCGGCGTCAGTGGTGACATGACGTACCTCGTCATGGAGTTCGTCGACGGTGAAAGTCTCGCGACGATGATCCATCGTGGTCATCTCTCAACAGGAGAGACGGCTGACATTGGCGCCACGCTCGCCGGTGCCCTGGCGTACGTGCACGCCCAGGGCGTCGTGCATCGCGACGTGAAGCCGGCCAACATCCTGATCGACTCCGAGGGTCACGCCCGTCTCGCCGATTTTGGCATCGCGAGACTCGTTGACACGTCCTCGGTGACGCTCACGGGAACGATGATCGGGACCGCGACGTACATGGCGCCCGAACAGATCGAGGACCACGCCGTCGGACCGAGCGCCGACGTCTGGTCCCTCGGCATCGTGTTGCTCGAGAGCCTCACGGGCGA
>Ga0182016_10008456_pt1 | contig 10387 bp, 9 predicted proteins | sample 712S2MmetaG_FD_120491 | JGI IMG/M metagenome (GOLD analysis project Ga0182016, IMG submission 120491) | Permafrost microbial communities from Stordalen Mire, Sweden - 712S2M metaG | ecosystem: Environmental > Terrestrial > Soil > Wetlands > Permafrost | place: Sweden: Stordalen | collected... | reverse complement strand
GGCCTGATCATGTTGCGCAACTTGCTGCGGCAGGGGATCAAAGACGTCGCTGCCGGACGAGATCCCAAGGGAATCATTCGCGATGCGGCCCGCGCGGCGAACGTCGCCACCAGTGCCGGTAGCACGATCGCCGTCCAAGAAAACCGCACGCATGTTCATTCGAAATAGCTGGTACGTCGCCGCCTGGTCGCAGGACGTCAACGCGCAAACGCCGCTCGGCCGTACGATCCTCGACGAACCGGTGGTGCTCTTTCGCACGTCCGATGGAAAGGTCAACGCGCTCGAAGGCCGCTGTGCCCACCGCGGCATGCCGCTTTCGTTTGCCAAACTCGACGGCGACTCGCTCGTGTGCTGTTATCACGGTCTGACGTACGCACCCTCGGGCGCCTGCACGCGCATTCCCGGCCAAGCCGAGGCACCCGCGCACATCAAACTCCGGAAGTATCCGGTGACCGAACGTTATGGCGCAGTATGGATATGGATGGGCGATCCGGCGCTCGCCGATCCGGCTACGATCTTTCGCTGTGAGCTCATCGACGAAGACGGCTCCAACGGGACGCAATATTACTTTCACGTCAAATCAAACTATCTCTACATCAACGATAACCTGAGCGACTTACTGCATCAGGCGTACTTGCACAACCCGTCGTTCGGCGGCAACACGGAACCACTCGGCGAAACGGTTCCCGCCGTAACGGAAGACGGCGATAGCATCCGCGTGACGTGGAACTGGGGCGACGTCGTTCCACCGCCGATGTTCGCCGAACTCGGCCGGCTCGGCGCGCGAGCCGACGGCTGGAATCATTCGTTCTATCAGGTGCCGACGTTCTACATCAACTCCGTCGGTTTCGCGAATGCCGGAACCGGCGCGCGCGAAAGCGCGCTGCCACAGGGAAGCGGCAAACTCACCTTTACCATCCACCAATTGATCACGCCGGAGACGGCGCGCACGACGCACTTCTTCAAGATCGTGCACTTCAATTGGCCGGCGGAGCTTATGACGCGATCCGATCGCGTGATCACTCCCGTCAATCTCGAAGACATCTGGGCATGTGAGGAGCAGCAAAAGATGGACGAGCAGTTACCCAACGCCACGATGGCGCTTCTACCCACCGATCGGGCCGTGGCCGCAATGCGGCGCGCAATCCGCGAACGGTTCGCGCAAGAGCAGCACTCGATCGCAACTCAGAATCCGGAGGCCGTTCGTGTTTAACCCATTCGCGCGCATCGTGCGCGCTCGTGTCCTCGTTGCCGGCATCGCCGCGCTGCTGGTCTCACCGCAAATCGCGTCGAGCCAAACGGCGCCGTTCGAGATTTACGGGATACTGCCATTAACCGGCACGTACGCCTTCAACGGTTCGGCCGAACGGACGTCGCTGCAGATCATCGAGGATACCACCAACAAGGGAGGCGGTATCGGCGGCCGGCCGATCAAGTTCGTTATCCTCGACGACGCGTCGAACCCGTTCACGACGGTTCAATTGACGAACGACCTGATCGCAAAAAAGGTCCCGGCGATCATCGGTTCTTCGTCCAGCGCAGCCTGCGCAGCGCAACTTCCGATCGTCGAAAACAACGGGCCGCTGACCTACTGCCTTTCGCCGTCGATTCGCCCGAAGGCCGGCAGCTACGTCTTTTCGGCCTGCGTGTTCGTCAACGACCTCTCGGCTGCAATGCTGCGCAACTTTCGCTTACGGGGCTGGAAGCGTATCGCGGTCATCACCTCAACCGACGCGACTGGAGCCCTCTTCGATCAATATTACGACAAGACGGTCGCGCTGCCCGAGAATAAATCCATCGTCACCGTCGCTCGCGAACACTTCGGCGTGACCGACGTGAGCGTCGCGGCGCAACTCGAAAAGATTCGCGCGGCAAACCCGCAAGTGATCGTCACCTGGACCGCGGGACCGCCGTTCGGCACGTTGCTGCGCGGCATTCGCGATGCCGGCCTCGACCTACCGGTCGCATCGTCGAACGCCGACATGACGTACGCGCAAATGACCCAATACGCGCAGTTCTTGCCGAAAATGCTCTTCTTCCCCAACCAAGCCGGTGTTAGCGCGCCGGTCGGAACCGGCGCCTGGCGCGCGGCGCAAGTCTCGTACTTCAACGCTTTCAAAGCAATCGGAACGCGTCCGGATTCGGCCAGCAGCCAGTCGTGGGATCCGGCGATGCTGATCCTCGATGGGTTTCGCCATGCCGGCTTAGGTGCGACGGCGGCCCAGTTGCACGACTACATCGAGAACTTGCACGGCTGGACCGGCATTTACGGCGTTTACGATTTCCGGGACGGCAGTCAACGCGGACTCGGCGGTCAGTCGGCAGCGCTGTTCCAGTGGGACGCCGGCAAAAACGACTTCGCCCTAGCGAGTGGACCCGGCGGTAGCACGCTCTAGAGTCATCTGAAACTTCGAGTGGGGAAGCGGCGTTGCACGATGCGCTATGGAACCACTCGATCTCAGTAAAGCCCCTCCCCGCCGCACGCGTGACGAAATCGCCGGCGTCGTCTTTCTTCCGCGCTCGATCGATAAGTTTCGAGCGGCACTTCCGGGCGGCAATCTCTCGGGCTACACGATCGAAGGGTTCACGGAAAAGATGCTCGGCGAACTCGGCATCACGCGCGACGCCTTTCAAACCGCCGTCACCGCTGCAAAAAGCGATGACGACGTCGCGAGCTACGTCCAAGAACACGCCGTTGCGGGCGGCGCGAAAGCCTGGAACGAGTTCGCAAATAACCGCGAGCTCTATCTCGGAAACCGCGCAGAAGCGATTGCCGAGAACCCGTGGCTAGCCGATCATCCGGAGATCAAGTACTCGCTGGACTTTCTCCAGTACATGGAAGACAACGGCCTCGACGACGACTAGCCGTTAGCGTGACGCCGTCGCCGACTGCTTGATAAACAACGAGAAATCATCGGCCGGCATCGGGCGCGCGTAGAAATACCCCTGACCGAGCTCGCAGCCGAGACTGCGCAGCGCAGCAGCTTGCTCTTCCGTCTCGATGCCCTCGGCTAGCGTGGCAAAGGAAAAAGCGCGCGCGATGGACAGCAGCACTTCGACGAGGGAGTTGTCGTGCTTGTTGTGCGAGACACCGCTGACGAACACGCGGTCGATCTCGAGCACGTCGATCGGCAAACGCTTGAGATGCTGAAGCGATGTGTAGCCGGTACCGAAGTCGTCGAGCGCGATGAAGAGGCCTTCTTTGTGCAAGGCGTTCATGATGGTCAACGTTTCGTCGACGTTTTCCATCGCCACGCTCTCGTTGATCTCGACACCAATGCCCCAAAGATCGTCGCCGAGCTCATGTAGGCGCGAGATGAGCCCCGGATCTTTGAACTCGGCCTTCGACAAATTGTACCAGATGTGAAAGTCCGGATTGGCGGTGCGCCAAGGCCGCGAAAGGCGCGCCGTTTCTCGCATGACCCATGCGCCGATCTCCGTTACGAGACCGACTTCCTCGGCAAACGGCAAGAACGTACCGGGTGCGAGTAGACCTTGCTCCGGGTGCTGCCAGCGAATCAGCGCTTCCGCGCCATCGACCCGGCCGTTAACCAGGCTAACGTGCGGTTGGAAGTAGAGGACGAATTCGTTGCGGTCGAGCGCCGCCAGCAAGGCATCTTTCACGGCTTGGTTTTGCGTTGGGCGGGGTGGAGACCGTGCCCTTTGGACACCAGTCTACAAAGACGGGATGGCGGTGCGGGCGTTCGGCTTAGCGCCATCGAGCTGCACCATGTAGTAGATGTCTTGCCGCTTGCCCGCATACGAGAGTGTGATCTCGGGGAGCGGTTTGATGTGGTCGAACGCCGCCACGACCGCCGTGGCGAGTGACGGATCGGCGTCGAGCGGCGCGGCGAACGTGACGAGTAGCGCGTGCTGCGGCACGGGCAGGCCCGCGTGCCAGCGCATCCATTGCGGCTGCTGCGGTAGCGCGACGACGATGCGCGAATCGACGCCGTACCAGCGCAGTTCGGCGGCAGTTTCGTAACGGTCGGTGAGGATCGTGGCATCGTGGTCGTGTGCTGCTATCGCCTGCACCGCTGCCGCCAACGGCGCGAAGACGTAGACGCCAGAGGCGAGTGGTCCGCGCAGTTCCGGGTGCTTGAAGAAAATGCCGGCTTGGGTGAGTTCCGGCAGCGTGAGGAACAGCGCGGTCGCCGTTGCGTACGCGGTGCCGATCGCGAGAACGGCGATGACGATGCGCCGGTATAGGGCGGCCATGCGTTCGAGGGTGATGCCCGCGCCGAGCGCGACTGAGGCGGCGGGGCCGATGATCCAATACGATTCCGTGGTCGTGACGAACGAGAACGCAAGCAGTGCCGCCGGCAGCGGCAGCGCCGTCCACGCGACGAGCGTTATGCGCTCAGGCCGGCGTAAGGCGACGAACCACGTGATTGCCGCGAGCAACGCCGCATAGAGCACGAAACGCACCGTCGAGACGTCCATGAAGCGCGCCGAAGCGACGCCGAAGTGCTGACGCGTGTGAAACGTGAAGGCGAAGTTTTCCCAGTCGTGCGTCGCGTTCCAAGCGACGAACGGCAGGTAGCCCATGATGACGATCGCGGTGGCGAGCGTAAGGTGGGGCCACACGCGCCAGCGGCGGTCGCGTTCCAACGACCACGCGAGAATCCCAACGACGAGTGCCCAGCCGAAGGTGCGTGAGAGTACGACGGCAGCTAGCGCCAGGCCGATGCCGAGCGCATGACGCCAGGTCGGACGGCGATCGAGAGCTGCCGCACCCCACAGTGCGAGTCCCCACGCCGCCATGTAGGCGCCATCTGGCAGCGCTTCGCCGATGGCGAGTTTCGTTTGCGGAATTAACGCGAAGAGAATCGCGGCGATTGCGCCGGCGCGGGCGTTGTCCGAGACGAGCATTGCCGCGCGACCGACGGCGACCGCCGCGATCGCTTCGCACAGCACGAACGGCAAGCGCACGAAGCCCGCGCCGCCGCCGAGCGAACGGCCGAGGCCGATCAGCCATGCGACCATCGGCGGATGATCGGTGTAGCCGAACGCGGGATGCAAACTCCACGTCCAGTAGTACGCCTCGTCGGCGGTCAACGGCACGTGAAACGCCGCGTACGCGCGCAACACGGTCAGCACGCCGATCACGGCGGCGGCAACGATCACCGATACGGGCATGCGAGGTGCGTTACGCGTGGACTTTACTTACCAGCGGCGGACGTTTGCGATGGAACGACGTGAGCGTCTGATAGCGGCGGCCGATCGCGGCAAGCCGGGCTTCGCCGAACGCCTGGCCTTGCAGCGTGATGCTCGTCGGTAAGCCGTGATCGCCGAAGCCGTTGGGCATGGCGAGTGCCGGCACGCCGGCTAGGTTTCCCGGTGAGATCAGGTCGGGCGTTCCGCTGAACTGCGTGTACGTCTTATCGAACGGCGCGCCGATCGGATACGTCACCGTACCGATCGTCGGCCCGGCAACGGCATCGTAGGCGCCGAACGCGTCGTGCAGCGCGCGCACCATCAACGCGCGTTGACGCTGCGCGTCGATGTAATCCACGGCGGGCGTGGCATACGCGACGTACCCGCCGTAGCGATCGTCTTTTTGGCGCAGCTCGCGCGATTTGCCGGATTCGATCAGATCGCGAAACGCCGCGGCGCCTTCGGCATTGACGATCGTCCCAACCGCCGCTCCATACGGCAGATCGGGCAGAGCGACGTTCGGAACGAGATCGCAAAACGTTGCGAGTTGTGCGAGCGACGCGCGGAAGTTGCGCGCCACCGCCGGCATGCAGCCTTTGGTCGCGTTCTTGAGCACGGCGATGCGCGGCCGGCGACGCGGCGCGAGGAACGGACGGTCGGCCGCGTCGGCATCGCTGGGATCGGCGCCGGCGATCGTGCGCAAGATGATCTCGCCGTCACGCGCACTGCGCGCGATCGGCCCGATCTTGTCGAGCGTCCAGCAAAGCGCCATCGCGCCGTGCCGGCTCACGCGACCGAACGTCGGACGCAAGCCCGTCACGCCGCACGCCATCGACGGAAACACGATAGAGCCCGCGGTTTCGGTGCCGATCGCGAACCCGACGAGTCCCGCGGACGCCGCAATGCCCGATCCGGTCGACGAACCGCCGGCCCAAAATGCCGGGTTCCACGGCGTCCGTCCGGGGCCGGTAAACGACGCATCGGCATCGTTGTAGCCGAAGCCGCCGGCCAGTTCGATCATCGCCAACTTTGCGAGCAGCACCGCGCCGGCGTCCGCGAGCTTCGCAACGACGGTTGCATCGAAGTCGAAGTGCTGGCGGCGATACGGTTCGGCGCCCCACGTCGTCGGCGCGTCGGGCGTCGCGAGCAGATCTTTCACACCGTACGGAATGCCGTGCAGCGGGCCACGCACGCGGCCGGCCGCGCGTTCGCGATCGGCACGGCGCGCTTCGCGCAACGCCCGTTCGTGCAAGATCGTCACGACCGCGTTATAGACCGGTCCGTATTTTTCGAGGCGGTCGAGATAGAGCTGCGTCAGTTCGACCGACGAGATCGCCTTGCTGGTCAGCAGCGCTTGCAGATCGACGACGTCGGCGTACGCGATATCCTCGTCGTTCACCGGTCGTCGCCCGCAACCGCGAAGTGTACGGCCGGCGCATCGCCGTTTTTCAGCCGCTTCTTCTTCGGGTTGAGCAGCTTCGCGGCGTCGTTGTTCGCATCGATCGCCTTGGCGATCGTCTGCAGATCCGCATCGGTCAGCGCCGGATCGAAGCGCGTTCGCATCGTCGCGGCCATTGCTGCCGACCCGAAGCTCGCGAGTTTGCCCGTCGGCGACGGCGACGGCGACGGCGCGGGCGTGGATTGTGCCACCGCGGGTACCGGCGTTACGAGCGCAAGCCCGACGCCGCCGGAAGCCACGGCCGTGAGAAACGAGCGCCGATTCTTCATAGAAAGCCCGTACTGCTTGCGGTCATTCAGACCCTGGAAATGTGGGAGACCCGGCGCGCTCACCGAAGGCGCGGCACATGGGAGGATCACGCATGCACCCCAACCGCTCGCAAGCGATTGCCGCAATCGCCGGCGGCGTCGCCGCACCGTTTGCGATGTCGCGGGCGGCCCGCGCGCAAACGCCGCCACTGCGCATCGCCTATATTCCCACCGAGAACTGCGCGCAGGTCTATTACGCGCAAGAACTCGGCCTCTTTGCCAAAGCGGGGCTGCAGGTTCACCTCGAGCCGATCAACTTCAGCGCGGCGATCGCATCGGCCGTGCTCGCCGACTCGATCGACATCGGCAACATCTCGACGCTCACGATGACGGTGGCCCACAACAAGCATCTGCCGCTGGTGTACATCGCGCCGGGGAACGCATTCGTGCTCACCAAGGGCGTACCCGAAGCCGGAATTCTCGTTGCGGCCACATCGCCGATCCGCACCGGGCGCGACCTCAACGGCAAGACGTTCGGCTGTTCGGGCCTCGGATCGTTCGGCGAGTTCATCCCGCGCGCGTGGGTCGACGCGAACGGTGGTGATTCGAGCACGATGAAGTTCGTCGAATTGCCCAACGCAGAGCTAGCGAATGCAGTCGGCTCCGGACGGATCGATGCGGCGTTCGTCTCGCCGCCCGCCTTCGGCAAAGCCCTCAAAGAAAATTGCCGCATGTTGGCCGTCGCTTCCGACGCGGTCGCGAAAGAGTTCATGGGCTCCGGCTGGTTCGTCACGCAAGCCTGGGCGAACGCGCACCCCGCGGCGATTGCGGCGTTCGTTTCCGCGACGCGCGATGCAACGGCCTGGGCGCGCGCGAACCCCGACAAGACCGTCGATATTCTGGTGAAATACCTCAAGCTCGAGCGCGCAGTGCTGGCCGCTGCCGATCGCGTCGTGTTCCTCGACCGCCTAGAGACGCGCTTTCTACAGCCGCCCGTCGACGTCGTGGCGCGCTATTCCAAGTTCCCGCCGTTTCCGGCGAGCGAACTCGTCTACACGCCGCCGCGCGCTTAAACTTCCATCACCACCGGAATGACGATCGGGCGGCGCTTCGAGCGTTCGAACACCGCCTTGGAGAGACCGGCGCGGATGTGTTCTTTCACGTTGCCGACATCGCGCAAGCCTTCGGCCGAACAGCCGGCGAGGATCTCGTTGAGTTTCGCCTTGAGCTCGTCGACCACGCCGCCGGCTTCCGGCAAGTAGAACACGCCGCGCGAGATGAGGTCCGGGCCCGCGACGACGCGCGCTTCTTCTGAATCGACCGTGACAACGACCATGATGATGCCGTCTGCCGAGAGATTCTTGCGGTCGCGCAGCACGGCTTCGCCGACGTCGCCGACACCGGAGCCGTCGACCATCACGTTGCCGCCGTAGGTGCGGCCGATGTGCGCGCAGCCGGCCGCCGTGAACTCGAGCACGTCGCCGTCTTCGATGATGTGCACGTTATCGTGCTGCACGCCGGTCTTTTCGGCCAAGCCGCCATGCGTGACCAGCATGCGGTACTCGCCGTGGACGGGGATGAAATGCTTCGGGCGCACCAAGTTGAGCATGAGAAACAGCTCTTCTTGCGAGGCGTGGCCCGATACGTGCGCGTTGCCGCTCGAACCGTGGATCACGTGGGCGCCGAGGCGATAGAGGTTGTTGATCGTCTTGCCGACGCTCTTCTCGTTACCGGGAATCGGCGTCGCACTGATCACGACGGTGTCGCCCGGAACGATGCGCAACAGCTTGTGGTCGCGCACCGAAAGACGCGTGAGCGCCGACATCGGTTCGCCCTGCGAGCCGGTCGTCATCACGACGACTTGCTCGGGCGGATACGATTCGACGTCGCTGAGTTTGATCACGAGGCCGTCGGGAATTTCGAGATACTTCAGTTCGCTCGCATACTGCACGACGTTCGTGAGCGAGCGGCCGAGAAACGCGACCTTGCGGTTGAAGCGCTTCGCCTGATCGACGACTTGCTGGATGCGCGGCACGTTCGAAGCGAACGACGTGACGATGATGCGTCCCGGCGCCCGCGCGAAGATGTTCGAGAACGCCTCGCCAACGATGCGCTCCGAGAGCGTATGCCCCGGCCGTTCGGCATTGGTGGAATCGGCGAGCATGCACAGCACGCCGGCATCACCGACGCGCGCGATCGCGGCGAAGTCGGCCGGATCGCCGTCGATCGGCGTCTGGTCGAACTTGAAATCGCCGGTATGAAAGAACGCGCCGAGCGGCGTGCGAATCGCGATCGCGCATGCACCGGCCAGCGAATGATTGATGTGGATGAACTCGGCCGTGAACTCGCCGTAAGTCACCTTGTCGCCCGGCTCGACTTTCACCAGGTCGAGCTCGTTCGGCTTGTGTTCTTTGAGCTTCGCTTTGATCAACGCCAGCGTCAGCGGCGTGCCGACGATCGGGCACTTCGGGAACTCGCGCAAGAAATACGGGATGCCGCCGATGTGATCTTCGTGGCCGTGCGTGACGAGCAGCGCCTTGAGCTTGTCGCGCCGGTCGCGCAAATAGCTGAAGTCGTTGATGACGATGTCGACGCCGTACATCTCTTCATCGGGGAACATCAGTCCGCAATCGACGGCGACGATGTCGTCCTTCGTCTCAAAGAGGGTCATGTTGCGGCCGATTTCACCGCATCCGCCAAGCGGAATAACGCGCACGTACGGCTCGACCGGCGGCGGTGGGACGACCAGCGTGTCGGCGTAGCTTTGACCGTTCAAGTCGGTTGTATGGGTCCTTGCTGAAGCTGCTTGGGGCGTGAAAGCCCCGGTATGAGAAATCAATCGTGTAGCGCCGCGGCAGCCGTGGGGCTTGCATTGCTCTCGGGGCCGGCGTCGGCCGCACCAAGCGCGACACCCCGCGCAACCACCGTACCAACGGCAATCGTTGCGCCGGAGCTCGGCCGCGCCCGCGACCTCTACTCAGCCCGGGCCCGGCGCCTCGTACGCAGCTACTTACGGCTGCAGCTGCTGGAACTGCGCAAGGCCGACCTCGACCGGGTGCGAGCCGTAATCGAGGGTAAGCTAGGGGTAGACGCGCTGTTCTCACCCCCGCCGGACCAAGCGGGCAACCGGGCGAATGGCCGATAAAAGTTCGGGCAAACGGAACGACACGCCGGGCCGTTATCGTTAGTATAAGCGCAACAGAACCTCAAACCTCAGATGCCTAGCGTAACGAACAGGAGACTGGCCCCATGAAGAGATTCTTCGGGATGGCGGTTGTTGGACTCATCGGAGCGATCCTCGGAAGCTTCTCGATGATGCTCTTCGCGAGCACCCACTTCACCAACGTCGCCGGACCCGGCAACACTCCCCCGGTGGTAAGCGCGGCCGCGCTTCCCGTCAGCGGCGGGAGCGATCAAGAACGGATCGTCAACGCGGTCAAACGCGTCGAACCGTCGGTCGTTTCGCTGCTCGTCACCGTGAACGGGACGCGCGTCGTTCCGAGCGATCCGCTGCAGCAGTTCT
>Ga0182016_10008452_pt1 | contig 10388 bp, 11 predicted proteins | sample 712S2MmetaG_FD_120491 | JGI IMG/M metagenome (GOLD analysis project Ga0182016, IMG submission 120491) | Permafrost microbial communities from Stordalen Mire, Sweden - 712S2M metaG | ecosystem: Environmental > Terrestrial > Soil > Wetlands > Permafrost | place: Sweden: Stordalen | collected... | reverse complement strand
CGAGATCGCCACGGACGCGCTGCACGCCGGCCAGTTCGAGCTCTATCTCGAGGACGGCGCCCGCTGCCGGCTCGCGCAGCTCACCGACTGGGGCGAGGGCGCCGTCAGCGACATCTCGACCTCGGTTGTCGAGGTTGGCCGCGACGCCTACTGCCACTGGCTGCCGGCGCTGCTTGGCGGGCATCTGATCCGCCACCACTACGAGCTGGTGGTCGCCGGCCAGGGTGGCGACATGGCCTTCCGCGGCGTCCTCTTCAGCCAGGCGAACGAGCATCTCGACGTCTTCGCCGTCGACCTGCACGAGACCGGCCCCTCCGGCGGTGACGTGCACTGGCGCGGCGCGGTGACCGGCTCGAGCCGCGCGAGCTTCGAGGGCCTGATCCAGATCAACCCCGGCGCGCAGCAGACCCACACCTACCTGCAGTTTCACTCGATGATGCTCTCGGACGCCGCGAAGCTCGACGCGATCCCCTCGGTGCTCGTCAGCGCCGACGACGTCTCGGCCTCCCACGGCGGCACCGTCGGTGAGCTCGACGAGATGCTGATCTTCTACATGCAGACACGCGGCCTGAGCCGGCCGCAGGCGGTGAAGGTGATCGTCGAGGGATTCTTCGAGCCGCTGATCGTGCAGCTCGAGGATCCGGCGCTCGAGCACCAGATCCGCGAGCGCATCGGCGTCAAGCTCGCCGCCGCCTCAGACGACATCGAGCGCTACGCGCTAGCGCGGTGAGCGCGGTGTCGGCCACGGCGACAGGCGGCGCCCTCGACGTGCGGGCGGACTTCCCGATCCTCGGCCGCGAGCTCGAGGGTGGACGGCTCGTCTACCTGGACTCCTCATCGACCTCGCAGAAGCCGGCGGGCGTGATCGAGGCGATCGATGACTACTACCGCAACCACAACGCGAACATCCACCGCGGCGTCTACAAGCTCGCGCAGGAGGCGGACACGCTGTTCGAGGGAGCGCGCGAGCGGATCGCCGCCTTCCTGCGCTGGCCGGTCGCGAGCACGATCTTCACCGCGAACGTGACCGCGGCGATCAACCTCGTCGCCTACTCCTGGGCGCGAACCAACCTGCGCCCCGGTGACACGGTGCTGATCAGCGAGATGGAGCACCACTCCAACATCGTTCCCTGGCAGCTCGCGGTCGCCGCGACCGGCGCGCAGCTGCGCTACCTCGAGGTCTCAGACGACGGCACGCTGTCGCTTGAGCAGCTCGACGCCGAGCTGGCGCGCGGGAACGTCGCGCTCGTCGCGCTGACCCACGTCTCGAACGTGCTCGGCACGATCAACCCGGTTGCCGAGATCGTCCGCCGCGCCCACGACGCAGGCGCGCTCGCGCTGATCGACGGCGCGCAGGCGGTCCCCCAGCTCGAGGTCGACCTGGCGGCGATCGACGCCGACTTCTACGCCTGGACGGGGCACAAGGCGCTCGGTCCGACCGGCGTCGGCGTGCTCCACGCCCGCGCGGCGCTGCTCGAGCAGATGCCGCCGTTCCTCTCCGGCGGCGACATGATCGCCACGGTGCAGGAGCAGCACTCGACCTGGAACGAGCTGCCGTGGAAGTTCGAGGCGGGAACCTCGATGATCGCCGAGGTCGTCGGGCTGGGCGCCGCGATCGACTACCTCGACGCACTCGGCATGGCGAACGTCCGCGCGCACGAGCACGCCCTGACCGCATACGCGCTGGCGCGCCTTGCGGCGACCGACGGCGTCAGCCTGTTCGGCCCGCCGAGCGCCGATCAGCGCGGCGGCGTCGTCTCGTTCGCACTCGAGGGAATCCATCCCCACGACGTCGCCGAGCTGCTCAGCCGAAGCAACGTCTGCATCCGCGCCAGCCACCACTGCGCGCAGCCGCTGATGCGCCGCCTCGGCGTGGTCGCGACCGCCCGCGCCAGCTTCGGCCCCTACAACGTCGCCGCCGACGTCGACGCCCTGATCGACGCGATCGAGCGGGCGCAGGAGGTCTTCGAGGACTGATGGACGACCTCTACCGCGATTTCATCCTCGAGCACTACAAGCGCCCTCGCAACTTCGGCGAGCTGCCCGGACACGACCACGACGCGCACGAGGTCAACCCGCTGTGCGGTGACGAGCTCGGCGTGCAGATCGTCGTCGCCGACGGGCGGATCGCGGATCTGCGCTTCCAGGGGCACGGCTGCGCGATCTCCCAGGCCGCGGCGTCAATGGCCTCGGAGGAGCTGATCGGCATGGAGCTCGACGAGGCCGCAACGCTCGACGCCGGCTGGATGCTCGACCTGCTCGGCATCCCGATCTCGGCGACCCGGCGCAAGTGCGCGCTGCTCTCGCTGAAGGTCGTCCGCCACGCCCTGACCGGCGACGGCAGCTGGCCCGGCGAGCCGGACAGCTGATCCCGACCGCTATACTCGGCTTTATGGCAACAACCGCTCCCCGTATACCCGCCCCCAGCCCGATCGTCGAAAACGACAACGGAGAGCTGGTCGCCGTGCGCGGCGTCTCGCGCGAGGTGATCGCAGAGCTTTCCCGGATCAAGGACGAGCCCGACTGGATGGCGCGCAAGCGCCTTGACGCCTACGAGATCTTCTCGCGCAAGCCGATGCCGAAGTGGGGCTGCGACCTCTCAGAGCTCGACTTCGACGAGCTGGTCCTCTACTCGCCCCCGACCACGGGGCGCTTCAACTCCTGGGACGACGTCCCGCAGGAGATGAAGGACACCTACGAGGCGCTCGGCGTCCCGCAGGCCGAGCGCGAGCACCTCGCCGGCGTCGTCGGCGTCTGGCGCCAGGAGCCGGTGTATGAGGGCCTCAAGGAGGAGTACGCCAAGCTCGGCATCCTGTTCTGCTCGATGGACACCGCCGTCCGCGAGTACCCCGACCTCGTGCAGAAGTACTTCATGCGCAAGTGCGTGCCGCCGCAGGACAACAAGTTCTCGGCGCTGCACGGCGCGGTGTGGTCGGGCGGGGCGTTCGTCTACATCCCGCCAGGGGTGAAGTGCGACCTGCCTTTGCAGGCCTACTTCCGCATGGAGGGCGCCGGCGAGGGCACCTTCGAGCACACCCTGATCATCGCCGACGAGGGCTCCGAGGTGAACTACATCGAGGGCTGCACGGCGCAGACCTACAGCGTCAACTCGATGCACTCGGCGGTTGTCGAGATCTTCGTCCACGAGGGCGCGAAGGCGCGCTACACGACCGTGCAGAACTGGTCCAAGGACGTCTACAACCTCAACACCAAGCGCGCCGTCGTCGACGCCCACGGCACCGTGGAATGGGTCGGCGGCTCGATGGGCGCCAAATTCGTGATGCTCTACCCCGGCTCCTTCCTGACCGGTGAGGGCGCGCGCGCCGATCACCTCAACGTCGGCGTCGCCGGCAAGGGCGTGCACAAGGACACCGGCGCGAAGGTCGTCCACCTCGCCCCGAACACGACCTCCAACATCCTCGCCAAGTCGATCTCCAAGGACGGCGGCGTCATGGGCTACCGCGGCCTCGTGCGGATGGGCCCGAAGTCGCAGGGCTCGAAGTCCCGCGTCCAGTGCGACGGCCTGATGATGGACGGCATCTCCCGCTCGGACACCTGGCCCGACATCCAGATCCAGAACCCCAACGTGACGGTCGCCCACGAGGCCACTGTCGGGCGGATCTCGGAGGAGCAGCTGTTCTACATGGGCTCGCGCGGCTTCTCCGAGGACGAGGCGGCCGCGATGATCGTCAACGGCTTCATCGAGCCGGTGACGAAGGAGCTGCCGATGGAGTACGCCGTCGAGCTGAATCGCCTGATCCAGCTCGAGATGGTCGGATCCATCGGTTAGCTTCAGGGACTCCGGGGGGATCCCCCTCCGTCTGAGGTTTGAGTTCGCGTGCGGCCGCCGATCGACAGCATCCAGGCGCCGCCGTTCCCTCCCGGCGCGCAGTGGCTGAACTCTCCGGCGCTCGAGTTCTCGGCACTGCACGGGCACCCGGTGCTGATCGAGTTCTGGGACTTCTGCCGCCCCAACTCGCTGGCGACGCTGCCGTACATGAAGGCCTGGCACGAGCGCTACGCGGCCCACGGGCTCATCGTCGTGTCGGTTCACTCGCCGGGCTTTCGCACCAGCGCCAACGAGGATCACGTCCGCGCGGCGGTGGCCCGGCTCGGCATCGCCCACACCGTCCTGCTCGACACGAACTTCGCGCTGTGGCGGGAGTATGAGAACGCCGGCTGGCCCGGCCGCTACCTTTGGAACGCCGACGGCATGCTCGCCGACTACCACTACGGCGAGGGCGCCTACGCCGACTGCGAAGCCGTGATCTGTGAGCTGCTCGGCGTGGAGCGCGAGCCGCTCGCGCCGCAACGGCCCCAGGATGCTCCCGACGCCCGGCTCGTCGTGCCCTCCGAGGACCGCATGCAAGCGCCGTTCTCGGGGCCCTATGAGGCGGGCGGAGTGTGGGCGGTGCTCGAGCCGCGGACGCCGGCGGCCAGCGTCACGGTCAACGGCCGCGAGCTCGCGGTCCCCCACCCCGGCGCGCACCTGCTGATCAGCCACGAACGCCACAGTCGCGGCGAGTTCGAGCTCTCAGCCGGCGCGGATGTGCGCTGCGACGCCGTCTGCTTCACGCCCGGCCTCGCGGCGGACTGAGCGCGCCGGGCGGCCCCGCCTCCCCGGGGCGCAGGTCCAGCTGAAGCCACGCCACGTCGTGCCAGGCGCCCTGCTTCCAGCCGATCCGCCGGTAGGTTCCGACGACGACGAACCCCATCGCTCGGTGCAGGCCGTTGCTTGCGTCGTTGGGCTGCGTGATCCCGGCGCACAGCGTCCACAGCCCGACCGCGCGCAAGCGCTCGAACAGCTGCGTGTAGAGCGCGCGGCCGACGCCGCCGCGGTGGCTCGCGGAGTCGATGTAGACCGCGACGTCGGCCGCCCAGCGGTAGGCGGCGCGGTCGCGATGCGGCGAGCCGTAGGCGTAGCCGATGACGGCGCCACCGGCGTCCTGCGCAACCAGCCACGCGTGCGCGGTCGCCATCCGGCGCTCGATCTCCTCGCCGCTCGGCGGGTACTCCTCGAAGGAGGCGACCGAGGCGCTGACGTAGGGGGCATAGATCGCCGCGCACGCGGCCGCGTCGCGGCGGGGGTCGGCGTCGCGGATGATGATCATCGCCTCGAGAATAGCCGTGCGTGTTGCGAGAACCGCGCCCTCGATCGCGCGGCGGCGCTGCTAGCGTCACCGGCGTGATCATCTCGACCATGAACGACCTCCCCGGTCACGAGATCGAAGAGGTCTTCGGCGAGGTCTTCGGGCTGACCGTGCGCTCGCGCAACATCGGCTCGGTGATCGGAGCGACGCTCAAGTCACTCGCCGGCGGCGAACTGAAGGGCATGACGAAAATGCTCGCATCCGGCCGCCAGGACGCCACCGACCGCCTCGTCGCCGAAGCGGAGGCCAAGGGCGCGAACGCGGTGATCGCGTTTCGCTTCGACACCTCCGAGCTCGGCTCGATGTGGACCGAGATCTGCGCCTACGGCACGGCCGTCGGCGCGCGCAAGCTCTGAGCGCCCGGCGCTGACCGGCGAGCGGGCGCCTCACGCCGCCGGCATGTCCTGACCCGATCGCCGGCCGGCGTCCGGCGATCGGGCTCCTCCCCCACGCCCCGCCGCAGCTCAGCCCTCGAGCACGTTGTGCACGGTGGCCACCATCGGCTCACCCGGATCGACGCCCGCGGCGCCCATGATCGGCATCAGCGTCGCGCCGAACGCCTCGAACTGCTCCTGGGACTCCCAGATGTCGAACACGTGGATCGCTCCACCGACGTCGAGGGCGACGTGAAGCGTGCGCCCGTCGGGCGCTCCCGCGCCGGCCGCTTCCAGCTGCCTGATCGTGTCGTCGTAGATCTCCGGCGTGAACCCGGCCGGCCTGAAGTAGAACCCGTGTGCCATTTGCGCCCCATCCTCTCCGCGCTCGCGCGGTTGGTTGCCGAGCCCTGCGCCGCGACTCTACCTGCGCCCCGGCCGCCGCGCTAGGCTGCGCCCGAGAGTTCCGCCGCGCTGCGATCTGCCAGCAGCGCCAGGAGCCGCGGCGGCTCGCCGCCGTCGACGAGCACGGCGGTCCCGGGCCAGTAGGGGCTGGCCGGCCCGGTTGCGAAGGTCGTGCTGTAGATCCAGCTGCCGCAGTTGTGCAGCTGCGTCCCGCCGGGCGTCAGCCACTCCGCCGCCTCGTCGCCCTCGAGCATCCCGGCGCGGTGGGTGTGGCCGAAGATCACGTGACGCGCATCGATCGCCAGACGCTCCACGAGCACGCTTGCGGCCCGCAGCCCGGCGCGGCGAAGCTCCGCGGTCGAGAGCTCGCCTCGCAGCGGGCCGAGCCCGGCCGCGTTGGCGCCGCGAACGAGCCAGGGGAAGGCCAGTGGGAAGACGCGCGAGCGCAGCGGGCCGCCACTCGATCCGCGCAGCGCCTGCCACGCCTTGACCGTCCGCCCGCCGTCGACGGTGTCGGAGGGCCGGCCGCTCTGCGCGGCGGCGTGAACCCACGCATAGACGGGTGCTATGACCGCCTCGTAGTCATCGACGCTGCGGACGTCGTCCCAGCGGCGGTCGCGGGCGAGCGCCACGCGGCCGCTCGCCGCCACCGCCAGGCGCTCGATCGTCGGCACCGTCATGTGCAGATCGAGCTGGTGGCCGTGCATCGCGTAGACGCCGTCCTCGAGCCACACACCGGGATAGGCGACCTCGACAGCGGCCGGCCCGAGCAGCCGCGCGAACTCCGCCGCGATGAACGACGCCTCCGCCGGCGCGCAGCGCTGCTCGAGCGCCAGCGGGTCCGTCCGGCGCTCGAGCCAGGACTGCGCGAGCGCGTGGTCGTGGTTGCCCGGGACGAGCACCACGGAGCGCCCGCCCAGATGCTCGCCGAGCCGCCCCAGCACCTCCCGCGCGCGGTCGAGCACCGTCCGCGCGGCGCCGTGGCGCAGCTCGAGCGTGTCACCGAGCAGCACGAGGCGATCGACGCCCTCCAAGCCCTTCAGGAGCGCGTCGAGCACGCCCTCGCGCCGAAGCACGTCGCTGCCTGAACGCGTTCCGAGGTGCAGGTCGGAAACGACGAGCGTGCGCGCCACTACCGCGAGGCGCCGACGCCGCGAATCGCCTTGGGCAGCATGAAGCGCACGTCCTCGCGGGTCACCGTGAGCTCCGAGATGTCGTCGACGCCGCGCCGGCGGAAGTTCTCGACCAGCTCCGCCACGAGCTCCTCGGGCGCGCTCGCGCCGGAGCTGATGCCCAGCGTCCGCACACCCTCGAGCCACCCCTCGTCGAGCTCGCCGGCGTTGTCGATCAGGTGCGCCTGGGCGCCGTAGTCGCGCGCGACCTCGACGAGTCGCAGCGAGTTGGACGAGTTGCGGGAGCCGATCACGAGCACCAGGTCGCATTCTGTCGCGAGCCGGCGCACCGCCGCCTGGCGGTTGGTCGTCGCGTAACAGATGTCGTCGGTGCGCGGGCCGACGATCGCCGGGAAACGCTCGCGCAGGCGCTCGATGATGCCGCGGGTCTCATCGACCGACAGTGTGGTCTGGGAGATGTAGGCGACCTTCTCGGGGTCGGCGAGCTCCAGCTCGTCGACGTCCTGCTCGGTCTGGACGAGCACCATGTTGTCGGGGGCCTCGCCCATCGTGCCCTCGACCTCCTCATGGCCGTCGTGGCCCACCAGCACGACCATGTAGCCCTCGGCCGCGAACCGCCGCGCCTCGACGTGCACCTTGGTGACCAGCGGGCAGGTCGCGTCGATCGTCCGCAGACGCCTGGCCTTGGCGTTCGCGTGCACGCTCGGCGCGACGCCGTGGGCTGAGAACACCGTGACCGAGCCCTCGGGCACCTCGGTTTCGCTCTCGACGAAGATCGCGCCGCGTGCGCGCAGCTGTTCGACGACATGCTTGTTGTGGACGATCTCCTTGCGCACATAGACCGGCGGGCCGTAGCTCTCGAGCGCCCGCTCGACCGTCACGACGGCGCGGTCGACCCCCGCGCAGTAGCCGCGCGGGGCCGCGAGCAGGATCTTCTCGACTGTGTTCGTCACGACGGGCATCCCTTGATTCTACGGCGGGCGATGGCCCGGCCGGCGAAGAGGCCCGGCGGGCGACGCATCACACAGTGACCGTACTGCGGCGCGAGCGCGCCCGCGGCGCCCCGCGAGCGCCCCACGAGGCTACGCTGTTGCGCGATGGCGCAACAGCATCTCGATCGCCTGACCGCGCTCGATGCCTCCTTCCTTCATCAGGAGGGAGCCGAGTCGCACATGCACATCGGCGCCCTGACGACCTTCGATGGGCCACCGCCGGCCTTCGGCGAGCTGCTCGAGCTGATCGAGGCGCGCCTGCACCTCGTGCCGCGCTACCGCCAGCGCCTCGCGCGCACGCCGTTTGACCGCGGACGGCCCGTGTGGGTCGACGACACCGCCTTCCGGCTCGAATACCACGTCCGCCACGTCGCGCTGCCGCCGCCCGGCGGGCGCGATCAACTACTCGCGCTCCTCTCGCGGATCTTCTCGACGCAGCTCGACCGCCGCCGGCCGCTGTGGGAGCTGTGGTTCGTCGAGGGGCTTGACGGCGGCGGCTTCGCGCTGATCTTCAAGACCCACCACTCGGTGATCGACGGCGTCGCCGGGCTCGACCTCGCGACCGTCATCTTCGACCTCGAATCGCAGCGCGACGCCGAGACGGAACCGCCGCCGAAATGGACGCCCGCGCCGCAGCCGGGCCGAGCCGGCCTGGTGGCGCTCGGCGCCGCACGTGACGCCCGCGACATGGCAAAGCTCCTGGGTGGCGCGCTGAGCGCCGGTGCGCATCCACAGGAGTCGGCTCGCCGGCTGCGCGAAGCCGCGGAGGGCGTCGCCGAGATCGCCTGGGCGGTGCTCAACCCCGCGCCCGAGACACCACTGAACGTGCCGATCGGCCCCTACCGGCGGTTCGTAGGTGTCGCCGCGACGCTCGAGGACTTCAAGACGATCAAGAACGCCTTCGGCGGGACGGTCAACGACGTCGTGCTGGCCGTCGTGGCGGGCGCGCTGCGCAGCTTCCTGATCTCCCGCGGCGTACGCACGGAGGGGCTCGAGCTGCGCGCGCTCGTGCCGGTTTCGCTACGCGGCGCCGGCGACCGCGGTGAGGTGATCGGCAACCGGCTCGCCGCGATGCGCGGAAGCCTGCCCGTCTACATCGCCGATCCGCTCGAGCGGCTCGACGCGGTGCGTATCAGCATGGAGGGGATCAAGGAGTCGCGCCAGGCGCTCGGCGCGGAGGTGCTGGCCGGCGTGCAGAACTTCGCACCGCCGACGATCCTCGCGCAGGCCTCGCGGATCAACTTCTCAACGCGCCTGTTCAACCTGCTCGTGACGAACATGCCCGGGCCGCAGATCCCGCTCTACGTGCTGGGGCGCGAGATCCGCGAGGTCTACCCGGTCGGCTTCCTCGCGCACGACCACGCGCTCGCTGTCGCGATCATGTCCTACAACGGGCAGATGAACTTCGGCCTGCTGGCGGACTCCCACGCGCTGCCCGAGCTCGACCAGATCGGCGGCTGGGTTTCGCAGTCGATCGAGGAGCTCATCGAGCTGGCGCGCGAGCACGCCGGCGGGCGGGGAACCGGCGCCGGATAGCCTAATTTGGGCGTCGGCGAAGCTGGCGAGGCCGGTGCGCCGGCCGGCACGGATGCCGGCGACCGCGATTGTCTTCGCGGTTCGTGAGGCCGTGTCTGCGTGCGCCGGCCGGGCCGGCGGGCTCAGTTGTCGCCGCCGATGCGGTCCTCGATGTAGATCTCGATGCACGTTCGCGCGAGCGCCTCGGCCCGCTCGCCGGAGAGATGGCCGAGCACCGCGTCCAGCGCGCGCTCCTCGGTCACGCCGGCATCGAACGCCTGCTCGCCGCGGAAGCCGGCGGCGATCTTGAGCGCCTCGCGGCGGCTCGATCCGAGCCGCGGGAACGCGGCCAGCAGGAAGTCGCTGTTGGCGATCGGCGGCCCGAGCGCGAGCGAGGAGTACCAGTCGGCGAGCGCGTGCAGATCCCCCTCGTCGAGGCCGGCCACGGCCTTGGCGTAGTGCTCGCCGAGCTCCGGCTCGGGGATGTCGTCAACCCAGGCGGCGACGACCTCGCCGACGAGGCGACGGCGCGCCTCGCGTCCGATCGACTCGGCGATCACGCGGATCGTGTCCTGCGGTGTGATGAAGCACAGCACCATCGTCGACCCCTCGAAGCTCGTGGCAGTTCGCTGGGAGTCACTGTAGGCGTCGCTGTGGACGGTATGCGGCCGAAGGCCGTCCGAGCGGGCGCACGGCCGCCCGCGCGCAGGCGGCGGTGCTGCGGCCTCGCCGCCGCCCCGCCGGCGCCGCCGCGGCGTCGCGCCTCAGTGCAAGAAGGACTCGACCGCCGGCACGAACGCCTTCTCGTCCTGGAAGAGG
>Ga0182016_10008447_pt1 | contig 10396 bp, 8 predicted proteins | sample 712S2MmetaG_FD_120491 | JGI IMG/M metagenome (GOLD analysis project Ga0182016, IMG submission 120491) | Permafrost microbial communities from Stordalen Mire, Sweden - 712S2M metaG | ecosystem: Environmental > Terrestrial > Soil > Wetlands > Permafrost | place: Sweden: Stordalen | collected... | reverse complement strand
GCAGATTTCGAGCGCGCTTGCCGCCGCCTACAAAGCGCTCGCGTTCCAGACCCTGGCGGATCAGGTGCGCCAAAGCGTGCGCTCCCTGCGCGGCAACCAGTGGATGTTCCGCACCGGCCATCCCGCCGATTACCCGCTCAGTCTGCGCCCTGAAATCCTGCGACGGGACCCGAGCGGTCTGTTTCCGATTCTGCGCGAATGCACCCCGGTCCGGATGGATCTTACGCACAGCGGCTGGAGCGACATCTTCTTCCTCGGCATGGATTTTCCAGGGGGTGCGCGCGTGCTCAATATCTCGATCGACCTCGCGGTGCGCGGCGCCGGCGCGGCAGACCCCATACCGCCCGTCGAAGCCTATCTGCGCGTGATCGACGAGCCTGTCCTGCGCCTCACCAGCGTCGACCTGAAGGCCACGGCAGACCTGACCAGCGTCGCCGAAGTCTTCGATTTTGCGCGCGATTACCTCGGCCTTTTGAAAGCCGCGGTCATCGCGTCCGGCATCGTGCCGCCGGGCATGGAAGGCGCAACCCAGCCGCTTTCCGATCTGCTCGAACGCCTCACCGGCAAAGCTGGCCGCGGTATCGAAATCGTCAGCAAGGTCAATAACATTCCGAAGGGTTCGCGGCTGGCCGTTTCGACGAACCTTCTGGCTTCGCTGATCGCGGTCTGCATGCGCGCTACGGGCCAGATCCGCGCGCTGACGGGGTCGCTCAGTGAAGACGACCGGCGCATCGTGGCCGCGCGCGCGATTCTCGGAGAATGGCTCGGCGGTTCCGGCGGCGGCTGGCAGGATTCCGGCGGCGTATGGCCCGGCATCAAGCTGATCGAAGGCGTCGTTGCCGAAGAAGGCGACCCCGAGTTCGGCATCAGCCGCGGCCGCCTGCTGCCGCGGCACCGCGTCTTCGGCGAAAACGAGATCACTCCCGAAACGCGGCAAAAACTTCAGGACAGCCTGGTGCTGGTGCATGGCGGCATGGCCCAGGATGTCGGCCCGGTGCTTGAGATGGTGACCGAGAAATACCTGCTGCGCGCTGAGGCCGAATGGGAAGGCCGCCGGCAGGCGATGGGCATGCTCGATCAGATTACCGGACACCTGTTCACCGGCAACATTCCGGCCATTGCCGCCACCACGCAGCGCAATTTCGAAGGCCCCATTCAGACCATCATTCCGTGGGCGAGCAATCTCTACACCGAAACGCTTATTGAACGCGCGCGCGCCGAACTGGGCTCCGCATTTCACGGCTTCTGGATGCTGGGCGGCATGTCCGGCGGCGGCATGGGTTTCATTGTCGATCCCGCGCAGAAAGCCCACGCACAAGACCGGCTGCAGGCTATCATGAGCGAGACTAAGCGCAGGCTGCAGCGGGCGCTGCCGTTCGCCATGGAGCCGGTGGTATACGATTTCGCGATTAATGAAAAAGGCACGCAGGCCGAACTGCTGGATGCGGAATCGGGCCTGATGCCGCCCGAGTATTACGCGCTGCTTGTGCCGGGGCTGCTGCGCGTCGATCCCTCGCTGCTTTCGCCCGCGCGACGCCGTGAGCTCGCGTCTTTCAACGATGCCTGCCAGTCCGTCCCGCGCTTCCGCTCGACCGTCCGCAGCCTCTTCGATTCCCTGCTGCCGCATCAGGCCGACGGGAACTCCGGCGGCGCGCACACGCTCGCGCCGCTGCTGGCGGAATACGGCTTCGACCCCGCGCAGCATCAGCAGATCCAGGCGGGTCTGAAGATGGGACGGCTGGGACTGGCGCAGAACCGGCTTCCCGCCACTACCTCGATTGAAGACGTGCTGCCCGAAGATGTCTTCGATGCCACTGGCCCGCTCTCAACCGTTTATCGCAATCGCGGCATGAGGGCTCTGGCGGATGGCGAGGTTGCGGTGGTCACGCTGGCGGGTGGCGTCGGCAGCCGCTGGACGCGCGGCGCGGGCGTGGTGAAAGCGCTGAATCCGTTTTGTAAATTCGCGGGCAGGCACCGGTCGTTCATTGAACTGCATCTGGCCAAGAGCCTGCGCAGCAGCCGGGAATGCGGAACTCCGCTGCCGCACATCGTGACCACCAGCTACATGACGCACGATGCCATCGCGGATTTTCTGCAATCGGAAAACAATTACGGATATCCGGGGCCGGTTTTGCTTTCGCCGGGCCGCAGCATCGGGTTGCGCATGGTTCCCACTGAGCGCGATCTACGTTTTGCGTGGCAGGAACTGGCGCATCAGGTGCTCGACCGGCAGGCGCAGAAGGTGCGCGAAAGTCTGCAGGCCGCATTGATTTCGTGGGCGCGCCGCGCTGGCGAGGCCGGCGACTATACGGACAACGAGCCGCTGCAGTGCCTTCATCCGGTAGGCCACTGGTTCGAAATTCCCAGCCTTTTCCGCAATGGCGTGCTGCGCGATCTGGTGCGGTCGCGGCCGCAGTTGAGGTATCTGCTGGTGCACAACATCGATACGACGGGCGTGACGGCCGACCCCGCGTTGCTCGGGTGGCACATCGGGCAGGGCGCGGGGATGACGTTTGAAGTGATCGCGCGGCATATTGACGACACAGGCGGCGGGCTTGCGCGGGTGGATGGCAGGCCGCGGCTGATCGAAGGCATGGCACTGCCTTCGCAGGAGATTGAATCGCGCCTTTCGCTTTATAACAGCAATACCGTGTGGATCGATATCGACCGGCTGCTGGAAGTCTTCGGGCTGTCGCGCGCGGACCTGGAAGATGCCACCCGGACGGCCGACGCGATGAACCGCATGGCCGCGCGCATGCCGACTTACATCACTTTGAAGGATGTGAAGAAGCGCTGGGGCAAAGCGCAGGAAGACGTGTTTCCGGTGACGCAGTTTGAAAAGCTGTGGGGCGATATGACGGCGCTGTACGATCTGGAATGCCGCTACCTGGTGGTGCCGCGGCGGCGCGGGCAGCAGTTGAAGGACGTGGCGCAACTCGATCCGTGGCTGCGGGACGGCTCGGCGGCGTATGTGGATGCGCTGTGCGACTGGCGGTTGTAAAGCGCGATTAGGAAATCGGGAGATAACTGGACTTCAATCCCACGCGCCGAACCCCTCGTCCCGAAGCGCGATTCGAACTGCCCGAAAGCCGGGATCGTTGATCCCGAGTACCTGAATCGTGACGCGACCAACCGTTGTCTTTCCGATCAGATCCGCACCGTTTCATTCAAGATGGTCGCACCACGGTCTTGCCGCGGATGAAACAATTCGACGATTTCGCCCGTCTCCGGGTTCCTGCCGGCGATGTTTGGACCCTTATGCTGGTTGCAGTGCAGGCAGGCAAGAGCGAGATTCTCCATGCTCGCTTCTCCCCCGTGTTGCCGGGCGATGATGTGGTCTACGTGGAATGAACCCGTATACCCGGTCGCCGGAACATGGCAATACTCACAGCGCCGTTCAGCCCGGTCCCATACCCCGCGGATCAGACCCTGATTCACGAACCGCGAAGTTCGCGTGAACGTTCGAAGCGGGGCTTGCTCAGGGCTACGCGAGCCCTGGAGTGCATAACCGACAATACGTTAGCGATGTTGACGTAACCGTCCAGCTCGGACGCCTCGTCGGGTGTCAACGCGCCGTCATTGGATTTGTGCATCAGTGCCTGCATCCGGGCATGATCGGCCTCACTGAAATCGATTGCCAGAACATAGTGGGCGGTCTCTGGTGAAATCGGCAGTTTCGGTGCCTGGATTAGCCGTGCCCAGATCGCCGGCACGAGAGTCTTACACCGTGACACGGCCAACAAGTTCGACTTTGTCGAAGCCTTCTTCAACCGAGGGCGGTACGAACTTCGCGGCCATGCGATCCATCACATGGTCCGGCACGACGCGCCCGCGCGCGGCGTTGCGGGCCTTACACACAGCAAGCGGGACGTCGAAAATCAACGCCTCAATCGCACACCCCTGCTCGCGTGCGATGCGGATGAAGGGCTTGCGGTCCGGGCGCGTCAGGTTGGTGGCGTCGATGTACGTTTCGGGGCGGCGCAGTTCGATGCGGTGCTGCAGCAGGTAACGCACAGTTGCGAAGACGCGGGAATTAATCCGCTGGTCGGCTTCGTCGTCCACTAATTGTCGGCGAATCGCGTCGGTTGAAATCGGGGTTGCGCCGATTTTCGTGAAGTACGTCGATTTCCCCGCGCCCGGCAGTCCCACCGCCAGTATGATCCGCAGACGATCAGACAACGTAATGTCCGGCGCCGATAAGCCGTTCCGCAATCCGCCGGCGCAGAGCGATGGAATCCACCGGCTCGAACTTCGCGAAGCGCCGCAGCACGGCCATCTTCGAGCGCAGGTCGTCCCCTTCCGCACACGCCGCCAGCACCGGACGCGCGAAGCCTTCGATGCGCGTCATGGCATCGCGCAGTAGGACCGTGCACATGTCGAATGCAGCGCCTTCGTGCGCGCCTCTCTTCTCGACGCGCAGCAGTGAAGACTCCATGGCGAAGGTCTCCATCAGCACGTCCGCGATTCCGGCGAGCACTTCCTGCTGCTTCTCCATCTGCGGTCCAAATTTTTCAAACGCGGCCGCGAGAAGCAGCAGGCCGGTTTTCTTGGCGTTCCCAACCAGCCGCCGCCCTTCGGAACCCGAAGCGGTCAAGGAAGGGCCCGATAGAATCTCATCCATCAGGCCTCTTGCCGCCTTTACAAGGCCAAGCCGCCCCTGCCGCGCGCGCTTCAGCATCATGCCGGTGGTGAGCAGGCGGTTGATTTCATTCGTGCCTTCGAAGATGCGGTTGATGCGCGAATCGCGATAAGCGCGCTCGACCGCGTAGTCCTGGTGATAGCCGTAGCCGCCGTGAATCTGCACGCCTTCGTCGACCACGTAATCGAGCACTTCCGACGCGTAGACCTTAATGATGGAGCACTCGGCGGCGAACTCCTCGATGGCTTTCATGAAGCGCCGCGAGGCATCGGGCTCGTCCCATGAAAATCCCTGCAGATGGCCCTGGATCAGACCCTCGACGCGGTATGCCATCGACTCGGCTGCGAAGGTGCGAATGGCCATTTCCGCGAGTTTATGCTGAATCATGCCAAATGCCGCGATTTCCGTACCGAATGCTTTGCGCTGTTTCGCGTAGGCGATCGAAATGCGCAGCACGCTCTTCGATCCGCCGACCGCGAACGGCCCCAGTTTGAGCCGCCCGAGGTTCAGGATGTTGAACGCGATGATGTGTCCGCGGCCGATTTCGCCGAGCAGATTGTCCACGGGAACGGCAACGTTATCGAGAAACACCGCAGTGGTCGAACTGCCCTTGATTCCCATCTTCTGTTCCTCGTTACCGCTGGAAACGCCGGGGAAGGCGCGCTCCACAAGAAATGCGGAAAACTGCTCGCCGTTGACCTTGGCGAAGACCGTGAAGAGATCGGCCTTGCCACCGTTGGTGATCCACATCTTCTGGCCGTTCAGGATGTAGTGAGTGCCGTCGGGTGAAAGATCGGCGCCGGTCTTCGCGGCAAGCGCGTCGGAGCCCGCGTGCGGTTCGGTGAGGCAATAGGCGGCGACGAGTTCCGCGGTGGAAAGGTGCGGCAGATACTTCTGTTTCTGAGCCTCGGTGCCGAACAGCAGAAGAGGCATGGTGCCGATGCCGGCGTGCGCGCCATGCCATCCGGCAAAGGAACCGTCGCGCGCCAGTTCTTCGGCGACCACCATGGAGGATGCGAGATCGAGTTCCATGCCGCCGTAGCGTTCGGGCGTCAGAATCGCTTCGAAGCCCAGGGCTGCGGCCTTGCGGAGCAGCGCAACGGCGAGGTCGCGGTCGCCATGAACAATCGCCTCTACATTCGGGGCGACTTCCTTATCGAAGAATTCACGGGCGGCGCGGGCGATGGCGCGGTGTTCGTCGGTGAGATCTTCGGGAGTAAATACTTCGCTCGCCGGCTGATCCTCAATGAGGAACGCGCCGCCCACGCGGCTCTGGATGACCTTCGTTGCATCGATCGTTGCTGTCGCCATCGCTTATAACCTTTCGAAGATACCGGCTGCGCCCTGACCGCCGCCGACGCACATTGTGACCATGCCGTAGCGCGCGACGCGCCGCCGCATTTCGCGCAGGATGGTTGCGGTGAGCTTTGCGCCGGTGCATCCCAGCGGATGTCCCAGTGCGATTGCGCCGCCGTTGGGGTTGACCTTTTCGGGGTCGAGCCCGCCGACGCGAATCACTGACAGAGCCTGCACGGCGAAGGCTTCGTTGAGTTCGATGACATCGATATCGTCAAGCTTCAGACCGCCGAGCGCGAGGGCTTTCGGAATCGCGACGACCGGTCCGATCCCCATAATTTCCGGAGGAACCCCGCCGGTTGCGAAGCTGACAAAACGGGCCATGGGCGTGAGGCCCAGTTCCTTCGCGCGGATATCGGACATAACGATGGCGGCGGCCGCGCCATCGCTCATCTGCGAGGAATTCCCGGCGGTGACCGTGCCCTGCGCGTGGAAGACGGCTTTGAGTTTCGCGAGCGCTTCCGTGGAAGTGTCGGCGCGCGGACCCTCGTCTTTGGCGAAGATGGCTTCTGTGCGGTGCGGCTTTGAGTTGCCGTTGACGACTGCGGTTTCCACTGTCACGGGAACGATCTCTTCATCGAAATTTCCGGCAGCCTGCGCCTTCAGCGCGTTCTGGTGGCTGCGATAAGCGAACGCGTCGGAATCCTCGCGCGAAACGCCGTATTTGTGCTGTAGTCGTTCGGCCGTCAGACCCATGTTGATGTAGATCTCGGGCTGCTGGTCGACAAGCCACGGGTTAGGAGCGGGCTTGAGGCCGGCGAAGGGAATCATGCTCATCGATTCGCTGCCGCCGGCGACGATGATGTGCGCGCCTCCCGCGCGGATGCGGTCGGCGGCCATGGCAATGGACTGCAGGCCCGAGCTACAGAAGCGGTTGATAGTGACGCCGGGCACAGTGACGGGAAGTCCTGCGCGCAGTGCCGCGATGCGGGCCATGTTGCTGCCCTGTTCGCCTTCGGGCATGGCGCAGCCGAGGATTACGTCTTCGACATCTTCTTTGGGGATTTGGGGATATTTTTCAAACAGGGCGCGGATGACGGACGCGGCAAGGTCGTCCGGGCGGGTAGTGCGAAGTGTTCCGCGGGGGGCTTTGCCCACGGCGGTGCGGAGGCAATCGACGATGACCGCTTCTGGCATGGTGCTTACAGGATACGCCGAGAGAGTTAGTGCAGTTCAGTCCCGCGTGGAAGCGTGACGCGTCGCCGGCAATCCCACCCCAAGAAAATCCCGAATTGTCAGAATCTGTGCGCCTCCGTAGGCCTTGAGTCGCAGGAGATCCTTGTCTTCGCTGACGATGAAATCCGAATTCGCCGCAACAGCGCATTCGAGAATACGGTTGTCCGATGGGTCCTCCTTGATCACGTCGAGCGTTTCCGTCGGGGTGATGCGCCTCGCGATTTTCCAGAGCCTCTCGCGCGTGAAATGAGCCATTTCCGCCGACCATGAGAATTTTTCGCGCAACAGCCGCATTGTTTCGTTCAGAATTGGTTCGGAAAGGTCGATACGCAGCGCCCCGGCACGGGCATAGCCCAAAAGCAGGGCGGCGGGCCCCCCGGAGTTCCAGCGCTCTCACATAGACACTTGAGTCGAGTGTGGCGCTGACCATTTACTGTTGCCGCGGTGCCCGATTTGCTTTGCGCCACGCCGCAATCGCCTGATCAACGCCCTCTTCAGTGGCAAGACCGCAAGCCTCCGCTCGTTCTTTGCCGTAGGCAAAAATGCTCACCCACGCCTGATCGTCGACATATCGATTCCACGCGTCTTCCAGGACGTCAGCCGGTGAGCGATTCTGCATACGGGCCGCATTTTCGATTTGATGCAGGAGTCCTCCCGATATCGGCAGATTGCTTTCGGGCATTGCGTAACCATTATCTATGATTCGCGCCCTGTCAGCGCCTTGCGGCGGCTCACCCGGACTTTTGTACTCAATCCACCATTGGTCACTTAAGCGCTCTACTGTCATCCGAAAGGATGGTGTGAATGCGCACTACACTTGTAACTTTTATCGCGATCGCTTCTTCTCTCTCGATCGGCGCTTATGCGGCCGACCGCGAGGCCAAGGCCATCGACAGAATCGACGCGGCGGCCGACACAGTTCACGATATGCTGAACGCGCCGGACCGCGGCATCCCTCACGACTTACTCGACAAAGCCCGCTGCGTTGTCGTTGTTCCCGGAATGAAGAAAGCCGGCTTCATTGTCGGCGCCAAGTATGGGCGGGGATTTGCCGTTTGCCGCCGCGCGAACTCGCGTGGCTGGAGCGCTCCGGCCGGCATGATTATTGAAGGCGGAAGCGTCGGCTTCCAGATCGGCGGGTCCGAACAAGACGTGATTCTGCTCGTCATGAACGATGGCGGGATGAAGCACATACTTGAGGATAAGTTCACTCTGGGTGGCGAGGCGACCGCGTCCGCAGGGCCCGTCGGCCGTGACGCCGAAGCTCAGACCGATGCCGCCATGCACGCTGAGATTCTGTCTTACTCACGCTCGCGCGGCCTTTTTGCGGGTATTTCTTTGCAGGGTGCCACGCTGCGTCCCGACAAAGAAACGGACCACGAACTCTACGGCCACGACATTACGAACCGTGAGATTCTCACGGGTGGCGTAGCTGCGCCACAAGGCGCACACAAACTGGATATGGCCCTCAACGGCGAATCGAAGATGCGGGGCTAAGGCGCACCGAAACCGGGGCGGGTGCCTCCTTGACACCTGCCCATTACCCCTTTTATCGGCTACATTGAAGAGGATGAATAAAACAATCGTAGCCATGATGGCTCTTGCCTCGGCCTTTGGGCCGGGGCTTGTTTTTGCGAAGAACGACGCGGATGCGCGACTGGAATCCGCCGCCGATCTGGTATCGGACATGATGAAAGCCTCCGACAAGGGAGTGCCTCAGGATCTGCTGAACAAATCGCGCTGCGTCATTCTGATACCGGGTCTGAAGAAGGCCGCCTTCGTTCTGGGAGCCAAGTACGGCCGCGGCTTTGCAATGTGTCGCAGGCCGAATGGAGTAGGATGGTCCGCGCCTGCTTCCATGCGGATTGAAGGTGGGAGCGTGGGGTTTCAGATCGGCGGCTCTGAGCAGGACGTGATGCTGCTTGTGATGAACGACACCGGCATGAAACATCTGCTGACCAATAAGTTCACAATCGGCGGCGAAGCTACTGCGGCAGCGGGTCCGGTAGGCCGGGATGTCAGCGCGCAGACCGATGCTGTGATGCGGGCTGAGATGCTCTCCTACTCCCGTTCACGCGGGCTTTTCGCCGGTATTTCACTACAGGGCGCCACGCTGCGGCCGGATGAGGAAGCCAACCGCGAACTCTATGGCAGCGACACGGCCAACAAGGAGATTCTTACTGGTTCCATTAAAACTCCTGTAGCTGCGGACCGGGTGGAAAGCCTGCTCAATAAGAACTCTTCGCGCCAGACTCGCTAAATTCGGAATTCTCCTTCGTGGGGGATGGTCTCAATCGGTAGGTCATCTTCCCACAGGGAGAAACTGACGCCGTCCTTAGCGCGTTCGGCGGGTAAGTCGATGTCCACTACATTCCCCGCATCCTTGAGTTGAATCGTTCCCTCCGGGTGAATCCGCAGTTCCAGATCCCTGAGCGCGGATTTTTCCGCGTTGAATTCGATACGAAAGAAAAGCTTGCCGTCGCTTGCTCCGTAGCGCACGCTTCGCACCAGTTCGCGATTGCCATGCATGGAACCCGAGCGCTGGTCCACTTCATAAACTCCGGCGTGCGACCAGTCAGGAGGAACTACCGGACCTGTGGGCGGTGTGTGTGTTGCCTGCGGCCGGAACTCCAGGATGGGATGAGAGAGTTCCGCCGGTATCGGCAGGTCCAGGGCACGATAGACATTCGAGAGATGCTCCCGGTAGAGTTCATCGAATTCCGTGCGGTTCGCGGAATCGTGCTCCGGGCCATACCACCAGTTCCAGTCGCTGCCTTCGGCGATGAGCAGTTCTTCGAGGGCAAGTTTCTTCCGGTCGGCGAGAGCTCTCGAAGTGTCGTATGCCTGGCGCGCGGCGAGCAGCAGCGCCCAGGCTTTGTTGTCTTCGCGCGCGCCGATCCAGACATCGAAATTCGCGTTAATCCACGATCCGGGGTGAATCCGGGTGAGCGGGGTCGCCTCCATGCGCTGGAACGCGTCACTCATCGTCACGGCGTGCATGTGGGGATTCGCAACGATTCCCCCGTATAACGCGCGGAAGAACGGTCTGCCATTGCGATCGTAATATTCCCAGGCGTTTTCGCCATCGAGAATAATCGGCACTAACGCGTCGCGCCCGCCGGCAAGAATTTCCGCGCAGTTACTTTCGATACGGCGCAGGAAATCGCTGGCCGCTTCCTCAGCCTCCATTCCCGAATAAACGAATCCGATCAGGTCGCTCAGCAT
>Ga0182016_10008445_pt1 | contig 10397 bp, 20 predicted proteins | sample 712S2MmetaG_FD_120491 | JGI IMG/M metagenome (GOLD analysis project Ga0182016, IMG submission 120491) | Permafrost microbial communities from Stordalen Mire, Sweden - 712S2M metaG | ecosystem: Environmental > Terrestrial > Soil > Wetlands > Permafrost | place: Sweden: Stordalen | collected... | reverse complement strand
GGTGATCGTAGCGTTCGGATCAGCCGGGGCGTTGTTCTTCGGCTCAGCGGCGGCGCCAGCAGCCGGGCGGAGATTCTTCTTCTCGACGACGGCATCGGTGTCCCGGTCCTGCGGCGCCTCGGTTTCGATGTTGAGGAGAGCGATCGTGCCGTACCGCTTGCCGTAGGAGATCGCCGCGCCGACCGCTTGCTGCGCGTTCATGGCCGGGCTCGCCGATGTTGTCGGGCACGGGACGGTGCAGCTCTCCCGATAAAGTCCGCGAGTTAGATGGCAATGAACGACGAGGCCCTGGCCGGCCGGCGCCGTATCCGGCTGGAAGTTCAGCCGGAAGCCGTATCCGCGGATGATCGGCTTGATCTGCCGATTCAGGTTCTCGAAGGACGCGAAGAGGATCGGCTTCTTGGTGGTATCCCGAAAATCAATCTTGCCGTCCTTATTGATCCGGGGAAGCTGCTCGTCCATCACGACCATCGCGTCGTGAAACTGCTGCTTCGCTTCCGTCAGCATATAGAGCTCGTACAACTCCCTCGCCTTCGCGGGATCAAGGTCGGGATTCTTCAGCAGCTCGGCCAACCCGGACATCACGCTCACCGGCGGCTTGACCGGTGCGATCTTAGCGACGGCGTTCTTCGGCTGCGTCTTGGGCGCGATCGGCTTGGCGCCGGGCGATACGTCCTTGAGCAAATCGGGCGTCTGCTCCCGCTCTTTCGCTTGAGGCTTCGTCATCGTTTACTCTCCTGTTGGCGCTGACGCGCAATTCACCAATTTATATCCGACGACAGCAACGCGCGGTGAGCGCCCAGCCATTGCCGGTCGAGTTGTCCAGCCGCGATCCCGATAGCGATCGCGTCCCGCCGGCTGACGAGGCGCCCGGTTGAGGTGATGAAGCCTTCCTCGTCACCGGGCCTGCTCCTGTTCGGTTCCGCGTCGCCGAGTGAAGCCCGGAGTTCCCAGTGCGATTTGAACCCGCGCCCGAAGACGACGCCGCGCCGCCGGATCCCAGCGGCTTCCAGCCTCTCCGTCATTCGTCGATCTCCACCATTGGCTGCTTGCCGCCATCGATCGCCAGCTTACCCTTGAACCGGACGTCATCATCGGCGTCGGCGCGGGCGCGGTCCATCCTGGTCGCAATCTGCGCGTTCTGATTGCTTTTCACGTAGCCGAGATGCTGTCCACGCGCCCAGACCTGGACGGCGCGCGGGTCGAACTTGTTGGTCGGCTCCCGGATGAGCATCAGCGGCTCACCGTTCGGGAGCGACGCGAGAAGCGCGACCATATCCGGGCCGCGAAACTTGGTGCCGACGAGGGCGACGAGCGATTTCATTGTTTTAGCTTCTCCGCAATATGGACCTCAGTGTCGGGGCCGATAAATTCCGCCAACTCATGAGCCAACGTGGTTTCGTTTTCGCCCGCGGTGATGATGACGTCGATCGGAAGTTTCATCTCCGCGCCGAGTATCTTAATGAAGCCGCCCGTGCCGTCCGAGCGGAGTTTGTCGAGGTTGGCGTGTGAAAGGCCGATGATGAGATAGGATCGGCCATCGCGTCCCTTTGCGCTTGCTTTAATCATCGTTGCCCTCATTTAGTAGCGCCAGCGTCGCGTCCTCCCAGTCGAGATCATTGATCTTCGACGTGAAGGACATATCGGCTGCGGCGCGGACGGCTTGCGTCATCTCGGCTTCGAGATCGGAGCGGATCAGCACGCCGTGAGTCCACTTCTCCAGGACTTGAATGACGACGCGCTCGCGGCGCGGCGTGTAGCGATCGTCTTCGGCGATGGCGGTCATGTCTCTCCCTCCCCAGCGTTGGACGGCAAGCCGTCAGCTAGAAGCTTCTCTCCGGGCGTGCGCTCATGTCTGAGCTCGATGAAGGCGAAGCGCCGAACGAAGGCTTCAAACTCATCGACCTTCATCGTGAGGTTGCCACACTTGCCGAGCGCGCCATCATGTTTCCCGGCGAAGAGGCGGCAGTGAACATGGCCGCCCCGCGTTTCGTGGTAGAGACGGAAGATCATCGCCATTGCTCCCGTTCTTCGGGGTGCGGATCGAAGAATATCCGCCGGACGTTGCGGATGACCCGGCGGAGAAACGCGCTCATCGCACGACCGTCTTCGGCCGGTAGCCGACCTCGGCGCCGGGCATCTGCGTTCCGTACCCGGTATTCTTCGCCCAGGCGCGCAACGCTTTCTCCTTCTCGGCGAGCGCAACGAACGGCCACAGCTTCGCGACATCGAGGAGCGCCGCATCGACCACGATCGCAAAGGCTTCGCGTTGCATCGTCACGGTCGGGCCTTCCTCGACACGGGTCCGCACGATATCGGCCGGCTTCGCCAGCGTGTCGATATGGGCCTGCTGCGCCTTGTCGGCCGCGATGTCGGCTTCAATGCTAGCGGTCGACGCCACTTGCTCCGATTCGGTGGCGACGGTCCCCTTCTGCTCGATCGTCTCTGGCTTGCGGGCGCGCTCAGCGGCGAGGCGGTCATCCTCAGCCTTCCGGCGGGCGGCCTCTTCGACGCGACGGGCTTCCTCCGCGGCGCGGCGCTGACGCTCCTCTTCCACGCGGCGACGTTCCTGCTCGGCGCGAAGCTTGCGCTGCTGGTAGTCGTTGATCCGGTCGCTGAGTATGTCGGCGGCGCCGGGCTTGTTCGTCTTCGCCCGTCGGATGGCCTTATCCCATAGCGAGAAGAACCAGTTGTCGGCCGTCTGCTTGCTTCGGAAGTAAGGCCCGCTCACCTTGGCGTGCGTCGCCTCGATCTCCTTTGTCAGGTCGCGAAACTCCTTTACCAGCTTCGCGGCCTCGCCCATCACCGCGTCGTCGGCGATCTCTTTCGGAATGTCCCGTGCGCGCGCGAGCATGGCGTCGAGGCGGCGCGGGATGCTGGCGAAGTCCTCTTCGAGATATTTGAGAACTTCAGCCGGAAGGTCTTCCATCTCCGCGATCAGGCGGGGAAGCGGCGGGTTGTTGTGGCCCATAGGGGCCAGCTTTTCGGCGGTCTCAGGATTCGACATCGGGTTTTTCCTTCAGTGTTAACATCTGCCACGGCATTGTTTCCATCTTGCCGGTAAGAGGCGGCTTCATCAGGACGTCCGCGCCAGCGACATCGAATGCGGGCGGTTCGGCCGGCATCAGATCGTCCGCCTTCTTTAGGTCCTCCTCCGGAACGCGTGGTTCGATCTGATTCGCGTGAAACGTCATGAATCGCTCGCCCTGATCGGCAAACTTGATCCAGACCATCTCACCGTCGACACTCATGACCTCACCGGGGCGCCGCCCGGCTAGATCGCGGCTGATGAGTTGAATCGCGTCGCCGGCGTCCCAATGACGGCTCCACAATTGCTCAATCTTTTCGGCAGCGACAGATATCTGGCTGTAGTCGCCGACGATGTTTAGGAAGACGAGGCTGTCACTTCGATCAACGTCGTGTTTCACGACCGCGTGCAAGACGACGATGTCGCCCTTGCGCGGCAAATATCCTTCAGGCAGTGGCATCGGTACTCTCCTCTGTTGCGGCCGGAGCCGCGTGCAAAAAATTCCTGATGTCGCCGAGCAATCTCGGATTGTTGCCGCCGACGTTGCCTCCGCAATCAAGGACGCCCTGGAGCAGCGCGGAGCCGCGCCCGCGCCGCTTGCGGTCGCGCATCCTGATCTTCTCCGGCACGCTCATGTGACCGGCCTCGGTGTTGCAGGCGTGGCAGGCGAGGAAGAGATTGCTGATGTGATCCGGACCGCCGGCGGTCTTCGGGATCAGGTGTTCCTTCGTCGGCGGCTGGGCGTCGGTAAAGGGATCACCGCAATAAAAGCAGGCGTGGCCGTCGCGATCGAGGAGCGTCCGGATGATCGGCGCCTTCTTCCGCTGGCGCTGGCTCAGCCCGACGGGACGCTTCGTTATCCGGAAAGCGTTGTCGTTGGTCTTGAAGGCGTCCCATGCCGCGCGAGCGCGGCCGGTGAACGACCGGGTGCCGGATTTGTTGACGTAGATGATCGACGTCACGCCGTCGCCGCGGAAACGGACAACCTCCCACTCGTTCGTGGTGACTAGGACCTCACCGCCACATCTGGCGATCCAGTCCTTGAAGCGGTCGACCTCGTCCTTCTTCCGCGTCTTCATCGGACCAGCCAGAGAAGCGCGGCCGCATAGGGCAAGATTGCCCACAGTTGAACGCCGACGATGAGCGAAAGGCCGCCAGCGGCCAGGACAAAGGCCGGGGCATCGAATCGACGCTGCGGCGCGGAAAACCCGTTTAATGCAATCAGATCGCGTTTCATCCATCGGCCCTCTTCGGTTCCGAAGCGAGTCGGTTATAGCGTGAAATTTTTCTTCCGTCTAGGCCATTTCGGAATCAAGGTAGTGGTAACACCTGGAGCGGGATTGGTGCCGGTCTTGCGTAACCGTGAGATTTTTCTTAAAATAGGCGCTCAGTCTCAGCCACGATAGGCAACGGAACCCGAACAATGATGAGCAAAACGTGCCGGACAAACCTGCTCATACTCGCCGGCACCTATGCAAAGGCGAACCGGATGTCCTTGTCGCAGGTCAGCACAAGAGCCTACGGCAGCGCGTATTTCCTCCAGAAGTTCAAGGAAGGCAAGGTCTCGATATCGCTCGCCAAGCTTGATGAGATGATCGCGTGGTTTCGGGCGAACTGGCCGCCCAATGCGGACTGGCCGATGCTCCGCGCGATTTTCATGGATCGCAATTAAACCGGTTGAAAATTTGCTTTAACGAATAGCGCGGAGGCGTCGAATCGCCTATGACCTCCGCCATCATGAGCAACCGCCCCGAAGATGACGTTTACGTCGAAGTCGTGCCGATCCCGCTGGACCAGCCGACGATCGCTTGGCTGGCATGGCTGGAGCAGAAGACCGGCGAGCCGTCCGCCAAGATGGCGGGGCGGTTCCTGAGAGACCTGCGCGACCAGTTCGGCAGCGGCGGCGCTGGCGCGCGCGTGCACTGATCAATCCCCAACGGAGGACGACATGGCGAAGGACGAAGAAACAGGAACGGACGCTGCGAAGCGGATTAACGCGAAGGCTTGCAAGGCGCTCCTCAAGGACCTGCGCTCCGGCCAGGACGACATCGACGAGGTCAAAGGCTCGATGGGCGGCAAGGTCAACGCCGCGATCGAGAAGTACAATCTCAACAAGAAGATGTTCGGCTGGATCAGGCAGTTCGACCGGATGACCCCGGAGCGGCTCGCCGATAACTACGACGACTTCCTTCACTTGATGGACGTCAGTGGGCTCGCCGAGCGCGCCAAGCAGGCGCAACGGTTGGCTCTTGAGGAGGCTCCGAAGGACGATGAGGGAGGGGCCGACAAGTCCGAGAAATCCGGCGGCGGTAGCGGCAAGGTTCATTCGTTCCCGCAGCACCGCCAGGCGGCGGCGCCTCCGAAGGAGTGATCTCCTTCGAGCTACTCGGCGAGCCCGTCGGCTGGCAGCGGACGGGCGTTCGCATCGTCAAGCCGAAGTTTGGGAAGCAGTTCGCGACCCTCTACACGCCGGCGGAGACGCGGGCCTATGAGAAGGCGCTCGCCCTCGTCGCGAAGGTGGCGATGGCCGGCGCCGGGAAACCGGCACCGATCACGGGGCCGCTTCGGCTTACGGTAACCGCGTTTATGCCCGTTCCCGCGTCGTGGTCGAGGAAGAAGCGCGACGCCGCCTTGGCGGGAGCGATTCGGCCGACAGTCAAGCCGGACTGGGATAACATCGGCAAAATGACCGATGCGCTGAAGGGCATCATCTGGAACGACGACACCCAGGTCGTCGACGGAAGGGTGGTCAAGACTTACGACGAGCACCCGCGTCTGCGAGTAGAGATCGAAGTTCTGGAAGGGGACCTGTTATGACCGAAGGCTTGCGTTCGATCATTTCGCTTTCGCCCGACTCGCTTCGCAGCGTCGCGCCGGCGGAGATCGTCGGTCGGCGCCCGAAGTTCGAATGGGTGGACCCGCGGTCGCTTTTCGTCGAGGAAGACTACCCGCGCGCGCCTGGAGATCCGGGTGATTCCCCGGATGGGCAATATGCTGGCTGACCTCGGCCCGGGATAACTAGGATAGCGGGGACTCGCCGAGACAGACGTGGACTTCCCCGGCCGTTCCACGCTAGTCCCGATTCTCCTAAGGATTCGCGGCAATGAAAAAAACTATCCCCGGCGCGCCGAATCGCCCGCCGCTTTTCGACGGATTGCCGGAGAGGCACTTCGGGGCGGTCCTCATCGACCCACCGTGGTTCTTCCGGACCAGAACCGACTTCGTGTCTCGCCGCGATCCGCGTCACCACTACAAGGGCGGCGTGATGTCAGCGGCCCAGATCGCTGCGCTCCCGGTTGGCGACTATGCCGCGCCAGATGCTCACCTATTTCTATGGGTGACTGGACCTTGCCTTGAGCAGGCGTTCGGCGTGATCCGCGCATGGGGTTTCCGCTATAGCGGGATCGCGTTCACCTGGATCAAGCTGAAGAAGTCGTTCGACGCGAACCAGTTCCGATTCCTGCCGAGCGTCGACGGCGACTTCCACGTCGGCCTCGGTTTCACAACCCGCAAAAACGCCGAACTATGTCTCCTCGCCAGACGTGGAAGCGCGAAGCGGCTCGCCAAAAACATCCGCGAGTTGATCCTCGAACCGCGCCGTGAGCACTCCCGGAAGCCGGAACAGACTTATGAACGGATCGAGCGATATACCGCCGGTCCTTATCTCGAGCTCTTCGGACGCCAGCAGCGCCCTGGCTGGACCGTTCGCGGGGACGAAGCAGGGAAGTTCGGATGACGTGCTTCGTCGACGGTTGCGACGTCGCGGAGATCACCTGATGGTCGAGTTTTTCCAGCGGCACATATCAGCCTGGATGGACGGCACCGAAGGACTGACCGATGGCGAGTATCGGGTCTACGACGTCATTTGCAATTTGATCTATTTAAACGACGGTCCGATCATCATTCATGAGTCCGGAATCGCCGGCCGTTGCCATCAGCACATTCTGACGTTTCGGAAGAACTTCAAGACCCTCATCGACCTCGGAAAGCTGGTCGTCGTTGCAGGCAAAATCACCAACAAAAGAGCGTCGACGGAGCTAGGCCGAATCAGGGAGCGAAGGCGCAAACCTACCTCAGACCCCCGGGCAACCCCCGGGCAACCCCCGGCGGACCCCCGGCGGACCTCGACCGAACCCCCCCATGGTTCCGCCGACAAGCCTTTGAAATCTATAGAGCCAGTCCTTTTCGATGACCCTATAGAGAAGAGAAGAGAAGAGAAGAGTACGGAAGCTACGCTTCCGCTAGATGAGCGGACGAAGCTTTTTCGGGATGGGCTTCAATCGCTGATCCGGCTCACCGGCCGTCCGGAAACGGCGTGCCGTGGCCTCATCGGCAAATGGCTGAAGCTGGCGAACGACGACGCGCTGCTGGCCCGCCGCGCGATCGAGGACGCCGAACGTGATAGGCCGGCGGAGCCGGTTTCGTGGATAGTCGGAGCGATCAACCACAGGATGGGAGGACGACGAGATGGACCAGGCGAACGAAGCGCAAGCCGCGCAGCCGGGCAACTGGAAGAACGAATACGAACGGGTGAGGTCACGATCCCCCCTCGACCAACGGGAGCGAGAGGCCTTCTTAACGCGGCGAGCGAAGCTCCTCTTCGGCTCGTACCGCCGGGACGATGCGAGCGATCCTGACAACTACGTTGGGGCGGTCGTTCTAGTTTTGTCGGAATATCCGAACGGCATCGTCGAGTTTGCCACCGATCCGCGCACGGGCCTTCAGGCCCAGGAGAAGTTTCGCGCGTTCATGCCGAACTCCGGTGAGGTCAAAGCTTTTTGCGACGAAGAGATTCGCCGCGCGCAACGAATGGCTCAGCCCGCGACAACGTTTAGCCGGCGCGGTTACGCCCCGTTGCCGAGATATCCCGGCTCCCGCGCGAACGTCTTCGTGCACGCCGGCGCGCCGCAATATCCGGCGCTGCTCGAGCGGAGCCAGTCCCCGGGCGAGGACGAATGCGAGTGGCGGCCAAGCGACGACCACCGCGACGGCATCTGGGTATCGCCGGCATGGATCGACAGCTACGGGATCGCAAAATGGCGCAGGCCGCCGGCGTCCGTGGCGCTGGCGCAAGGCCCGGACATAGTCACGCGCGAGTATATCGCCGCCGGGCTGGAGCCGCCGCCGCTTGGGGCCGATCGCGTCTCGCTCTCGATGCTCTTGCGCCGCGGCTACACGATCGCGGACGTCGACGGCAAGCGCGAGCTGCTCTCGCCGGCGACGCGATGAGCCAGGAAACCGCGCCGCGCTTCGCTAGTATCGGCGGCCATCACTCGCACCGATCCGGTACGGTCGAATGGCTGACGCCGCCGGAGATCATCGTCGCGCTCGGACCGTTCGATCTCGATCCTTGCGCGCCGTCGAACCAACCGTGGCCGACCGCGGCGCGGACGTTCACCCGCGCCGACAACGGGCTGACGCGACCATGGACCGGGCGGGTGTGGCTGTGCCCGCCGTATACTAACGCGGAGATCGGACGCTGGCTGGCCCGCATGGCCGACCACGACCGCGGGACCGCGCTGATCTTCGCGCGGACGGACACCGACGCCTTCTTCGAGCACGTCTGGAATCGGGCGACCGCGCTGCTCTTCATGAGGGGCCGGATCAACTTCCACCATGGTCCCGGCCACGTCGACAGGAAGACGAACCGACCGATCCCTGTCGGTTCGCGCGCCAAGGGCAACGCCGGGGCGCCGACGGTGCTGTGCGCCTATGGGGTCGACGACGCGGACGTCCTCGCCGCCTGCAAGGTCGACGGGCGGTTCGTCCCGCTCCGCATCGCGCGATCCGTCGTCGTGTCACTTTTCGGCGGTTTAATTAAAAGCCGGGAAAGTAACGCGACGTGGGCTCAGGCGCTCGCGGACTTCTTCGCCGACCGCTCCGGCCCGGTCGCGCTCGACGATCTCTACCGGCACTTCGCTGGCCACCGGAAGGCCTCGACGAACCGCAACTTCGATGCCAAGTTGCGTCAGCAGCTTCAACAGGGACCGTATCGTCGCGTTGATCGCGGCGTGTGGGAGGCGCGCCGATGAGCGTCGCGAAGGGTGACACCGTCGCCTACAAATCGTTCGCCGGCACTGTTTACACGGCCGTCGTCGCTGAGGTCGGACCCGAAGGCTTCGTCGATCTTGACGTGGATGCCGGAACCAAAGAGCCGGTCCGGCTGACCGCTATCCGGGTCGAGCGGTGCGGGGCACCCGGCGCGAAACCAGATCGAGGGGCTACCCAAGAGCCTCCGGCCGGGAACTCGCACCACAGATCGCCTATGGGCGCTGGTAGGGGCATCTGACGATGGCAAGAAAACCGCAGTCACCCCCGTTTGCCGCCCCGGACTGGCCTGCAGCCTCGGTCGAAATGTGGCGGCTGGATCGAATCAAGCCTTATCCGCAAAATCCACGGACCCATTCGCCAGAACAGATTTTGAAACTTTCGCCGGGGCCCGGGTTGGTAGTTCATTGATCTTCGGAGTGAAGCGCGCGGGTGGGCGTTGTCCGCGCGCGGCGTTTTGGATTGCGGCGTCGCGGATGGCGTCGATCTGCGCCCGCGTTTTGCCCTTCGTTCGGTCCAGCGACTCAGGAATGTCGAGCTCGCGCATGGCGCGGAGTTGCTGCTCGCGAGGTCCGGGCGCGTTGCTCATATCTGATCTCCTCTCTCTCCGGCGGTGAAAATTCTCCATTTCCACCGGCGCGGCCACACGTTTGCGTGGTCCAGATAGGAAGTCCAGTGGTTTCCGTGGGGCGCGAATTGTGGCAGTTTTTAATAGAAAAAGGGCGGCCCTGGCGGACCGCCCTCGGATCGAATCGACGTGGCGGATCAGGCGCCGGCGATGCCGAAAGCGTTGTTCCCCCGCGGCCGCTATCTCAATCCGGGCTCGGCATCCGCCATCGTATCCACGGCAACGTATTGCGCCCGGACCAGCGCCTCCGCCCAATCGGCAAGCGCGTGAGCAATAGCAGCGCGTCCTTCTTCGGTGATCGTCGTGTGCGTCGGCTTGATCTTGTTGTCGGTCCTCAGGAAGCTGCGGGCGAGGAGCGCCGTCGTCGTCTGGTGACGACCCTGCGCCTCCTTCGCGGCGAGCCCGTCCGAGCAGCTCGACGGGAGAACGATCGGGAGGGCAACGCCATCGAGGTGGGCGATCAGGACGTCGCGCTGACCGCGGCTGAGCCAGAGACCGGACGCCTTCATGCGACGCTCCGTCGTTGTGGGTTTTTCATCGTGATCTCCCGTTGTGCAAGGGGATTATCCCCGAGGCCAGCCTAGCACCGATCGCGCGCGAAGGTCCACTTGCATTGATGAAAATTTTCTTTTATGATCCACGGGAATAATGATTCCGAGGGTACAAAGTTTAATTAAGCATTCGGGAAATGAG
>Ga0182016_10008442_pt1 | contig 10401 bp, 6 predicted proteins | sample 712S2MmetaG_FD_120491 | JGI IMG/M metagenome (GOLD analysis project Ga0182016, IMG submission 120491) | Permafrost microbial communities from Stordalen Mire, Sweden - 712S2M metaG | ecosystem: Environmental > Terrestrial > Soil > Wetlands > Permafrost | place: Sweden: Stordalen | collected... | reverse complement strand
TCGCGGTGTCGTCGATCTTGACCCGTACCGAGATGACGGCCGGTTTCACCTTTGCGACCAGATCGGCGAAGCCGGCAGGGGCCTGCATGGCTTCAGCGGCCTGGGCGGTCGAAGTCCACGCATTGAGGTTTAAAGGATAGCCGCCCGGTCCGGCCATCAGCACAGCCACACCGAGGCCGGCGACCGAAGCAAGAAGCGTCAGTCGACGCGCCGTAAGCGCCTTGCGTTGTTTGGTTAGGGAAGTATCTCTCTGAGGCACGATAAATTCTCCATTTAATCAATCTCGCCCCTTGGGGCCTTGCAAACAATCTAACAACGCCATGTTACGCAGCTCTGTCGGGAAGATTAATTGCCGGACAGGATGCATCATTTAAAAATGATCGAGAGAATCAGGTTCTTCGCGTCTACCCGAGCGCTTAAACGGCAGTTCGCCTCCTAGGCCACCCGAGGACGCCCACCCCGCGAATAATAAACTCAATGCCGCACTATCCTGCGCCGGCGGCAAGCGCCAAGCGGGCCAATGCCGGAAGCGACTTTGAGCCTGTTTTCTTCATGATCGAGGCGCGATGGTTCTCGACTGTGCGTTGGCTGATGCCGAGATCCGCGGCGACAATTTTGTTGGGTTTGCCTGCGAGAACCGATTCCATGATCTGGCGCTGTCGTTGCGTGAGACTGGCGATGTGGTTCGCCGCAGTTTCCCGCCATGCCAACTGTTTGTTCGAATCCCGCGACTCTTCAAGCGCGCGCCCGACGCTGACGACCAATTCGCTGGGACTGATCGGCTTCTCGATGAAGTCCGAAGCGCCCGCCTTCATGGCTTGAACTGCCATCGACACGTCGGCGTTGCCGGTGATCATGATGGCCGGCAGCCGATGCCCGGCATCATGGAGCTGCTGCAGTAATTCGAGGCCGCTCATCCCCGGCAGGTAGGCATCGATCAGGAGGCATGCTGCGCGGCCCGGCCGATAGGCTTCGAGGAATGCCTCGCAGGCCGGATAATCCTCGACGGTCCGACCATCTTCTTCGAGCACAGCCCGAATTCCCTCGCGGATGTGACTGTCGTCGTCAATGACGAATATGACTTCCGATTTTGTACTGCCGGCTGCCTTGGCGGCATGCGGAGCCTGCGGCTGCGCCGCAGATTGAGATATCGGGAGGAGGCGTTGGATGACTTGCGTCAGCTCGTTCGGTTTCGCCGGCTTGCTGAGCCATACGCAGTCATGCTGTGCGATTTCGCGCAAAATCCCGGTTGAAATATCCCCGGTCAGGATGATGGCCGGGATTTGGCGGTGAAGCTTTTCCCGCAGCTTCGCGGTGACCTGGAGCCCGTTCATGCCGTTCAGCAGATGGTAGTCGGTAAGAATCAGGTCTGGTCGGACCGTCCCTTGCGCAACCAATTCGAGCGCCGCGATGCCGTCTGGCGCCGTCACCGCCTGATGGCCTTTATCCTTGAGAACGAGCTCGAGGGATACGCGCAAGTCGGGATCGTCTTCGATGACCAGGATCGCGCCGGTACGGCGAACACCTTCTATCCGGTCATCTTTACTTAGCTGATTATGTTCGGGTTGCAGCGCGGTTTCGCTCCGTGGGAGCATGACCTCTATGGCGAAGACCGACCCTTTGCCCGGTTTTGAGCGGACGCTTACCCGATGACCCAGCAAATGCCCGAGGCGTTGCACGATGGAGAGACCGAGACCGAGCCCGCGGCTGCGTTGGCGCGCGGTATTGTCGAGCTGATGGTACTCCTCGAAGATCGCTTGATGTTCCTCATGGGGGATGCCGACTCCAGTGTCCCAGATCTCGATGCTCAGCATTCCTTTGCGACGGCGGCAACCGAGCAGCACCTTGCCGCGCTCGGTATATTTCAATGCGTTGGAAAGCAGGTTGCGGATTATCTGCTCGAGCAGACGCGGGTCGCTACGTAGCGAAAGGCCGCAGGGGACCACCCGCAAGGCAAGGCCCTTTGCTTGTGCCTGATAGAGGAACTCATCCCCCAACCGATCAAGTAGACCCCTAATCGGGAAATCGGTTATTTCGGCGCGGACGGTGCCAGCCTCGATCTGGTTTATGTCAAGCAGCCCGTTCAGCATGCCCGCCATGGCGGCTGCTGTCTGATCGAGCCGTGCGACCAGCTTCAAAGCCTCGTCGTTTTTTTTCTCCTTGATCTTCCTTGCCAGGATGCCCTGCACCAGACTGAGAGTCTGCAGCGGCTGGCGCAGATCATGGCTCGCAGCGGCGAGAAAGCGCGATTTCGCGGCATTGGCTCGCTCTGCTTGCTGTTCGGCAGCCTCCAGCGCGTCCGCTGCGTGCTTCCGCCCGGTAATGTCGACGAAGGTAATGACGACGCCCTCCACCCCATTGCCTTGGGTGCGATACGGCAAGATGCGACGGATGTACCAGGCGCCGCTTTGAGCCTCGATCTCTCGCTCGAGCGGCACGAGGCTGTGCAGCACGGCTCGAGCATCCGCCAGTAGCGCGCCATCGGCCGCCAGCGAGCTGAGATCTGCGAGTGGCCGCCCGACGTCGCCGGGAAGGACGTTGAAGAGCGCCTTGGTGGACGGCGTGAAGAAGCGGATATTGAGGTCGGTGTCGAGGAAGATCGTCGCAACGTCGGTGCTGTACAGAACATTTTGCAGATCGTTGGAAGTCGTACGCTGCCGTTCCAGGGTTTCGTGGAGCTGGCCGTTCAGCGCAGTAAGCTCCTCATTGAGCGATTGCAATTCCTCCTTCGAGGTCATCAGCTCTTCGTTCGTCGATTGGTATTCTTCGTTGACGGACAGTGCTTCCTCGTTGATCGCCTTCTGCTCTTCGCTCGAAATTTCAAGGTTGCGGATAGCGCCCTGGAGCTCTGTTCTCGTGGCTTCGAGTTCCTGCTCAACCTCGGCAACCCGCGAAGTGTCGTGCGGCCCGATCCGGCGACCGCGCTTCTGTTCCTGCTTCGGGCCGTCAATGAAGCAAACCAACAGCAGCTTTTCCCCTTCGCTCAGCACCGGCCGGACGGCGATGCTGAACGAACCCGGATCGCCATCATAGCTCGTCCGCCCACCGGGGATGACAATCTGCGCGGTCCCTTGGCTGGCCAACTCGATCGCTGACCTGAGTTTGGTCCGCATGTTCTGACGCACCATAGCGAGCAAATCTTGAGTGGGGTGTCCCGGCGCCACACGCAGGTAGCGCTCGGTCGGCCCCAGGGAATAAAGGCACTCGTGCTTGCGGTTGATCAGGACCGCCGCCGGCGCATAGCTCTCCATCACCAGCCGCCGGCAAAGGTCGGCGAGAGCGGTTTGGTGCGACGGTAACTGGCCTTGCCCCGGGCGCGCAGGGACGCGCACGCCGTCTCCGCCGCTCATGGCAAAGCCGAGCTCTCCCGGCCGGCTGTGACCAATGTGCCGATAGAGCCGCTCCTGCTTGGAGATGATTTCGAACCGACCGTCGGCGTTGCCCAGCGTCTCCGAGCTGCCAAGAAGGAGCAGGCCGCCCTCGCGCAGCGCAAAATGGAACAGCGAGATCACCTTCGCCTGTGCCTCGGGACGCAAGTAGATCAGAAGATTGCGGCACGAAACCAAATCGAGACGTGAGAATGGCGGATCGGCCAGCACATCCTGCACCGTGAAGACCACTGCCGCACGCAGCTCGGGCAATACCCTGTAATTGTGATCTTCCTTCGAAAAAAAACGGTCAAGTCGTGCCGGAGAAACGTCCGCCTCGATCGTTCTCGGATAGAGACCCTCGCGCGCACGCGCTATCGCATCCGGGTCGACGTCGGAGGCAAAGACCTGCAGTTTGACGTTGCGTTTCGCTGCCGCGATCTGCTCGCGAAAGAGCATGGCAAGGGAATAGGTTTCCTCACCGGTGCTGCACCCGGCAATCCAGATGCGCAACGGGTGACCGGGCGTGTGATTGCGGATTAGGTCGGGAATACTCTTCTCCGCAAGGAAGTCGAATACCCTCGGATCACGGAAGAAGCAGGTGACATTGATAAGCAAGTCCTTGGCAAGGAGCTCAAGCTCGCCTGCGTCGTTGCGCAGCATTTCCCGATATCCGGCCATGTCACCGGGCTTGATCGCCGCCATTGCCATACGCCGTTCGATCCGGCGCCGCAGCGTACCTGGCTTGTAGAGCCTGAAATCATATGTGGTCTTGGTGCGAAGAAGATCGACGATCCCAACCAGCCGATCCTCTGGCGCCTCGTGATGGCGTGAATTGTTCTCTTTGCGCGAAATCTTCAACCGCCGGCCGTATTTGACGAGCGCATCGGGAATCTTGGCCAATGGAAGCACAAGGTCCACGGCGCCCGTCATGATCGCGTTGCGCGGCATGCCATCGTAGGCGGCCTCGTCGGGGTCCTGCGCGATGACGAGCCCATGCTTTTCCTTCACGGTCTTCAGCCCAAGGCTGCCGTCGGCCCCGGTCCCCGAAAGGATCACGCAGGCGGCGCGAGGACCGCACATTTCTGCCAGCGAGTGCAGCAAGAAGTCGAACGGCAGGCGCGCACCGTGATGCGCCCGCGGTCGCGAGAGATGCAGGGCGCCGTCGACGACAGACAGATAGGTGCCAGGCGGAATGACATAGAGGTGGTTGCGCTCAAGCGGCATTCCATCCGTCGCCTGCCGCACGGTCATCGAGGTGTGCCCGGCCAGCAGGTCGACCATCATGCTTTCGTGGGTCGGATCGAGATGCTGGACAAGGATGAAGGCCATGCCGTTGTCGGCCGGCAGCGCGCCTACGAGTTTCCGGCACGCATCAAGCCCACCCGCCGAGGCGCCTATTCCGACAACCGGGAAGTTACCAGTGTGGCGAAGCTGGCCACGCGCCTCCTTGGAGCGCCGGCCCGATCTCGGCCGTAGCGATTTAGACTGACGCAGACGGGTGCTTGGCACTGTACTGCCTCTCACGCGAGTACTTGGCCCTTTACGCACTCTACTATTTTCAAGGTATCGCGGCCCAAGGGGATCGTCGCTCATCGGGCGCGACGCAGATCGCGCCTGACGCCATCCTTACCAAGCGGTCCTCAGGTTAGCCGCGAAGAAGCGGCGATTCTGTATAATATTGCTCAATTTCAAACCGGAACACCCTTGGCTGCGCCGCAAGCGCAACGTCAAGGCTCTATCGACGACCGACATTCATGGGCATGCTTGCAGCGAGGACGGAGGCGATTGCTGCACCTTGACGAGGCGGCGAGACATTCCCGTACTACCATTTGAAGTTCGCTCCTCACCCGGCCAAAGCAGCCTGCTTCTCAAGCGGGGCACGCGCGCTGCCGTTGGCGCCGGCCGGCTTGCCGGACTTCTCAGTAAGGTCGAGGAACGGCTTGATGAGGTCGATCGGCATCGGAAAGACCACGGTGGAATTCTGTTCAGCGCCGATCTCTGTAAGCGTTTGCAGATAGCGCAACTGCATGGCGGCCGGAATGCTCGAGAGGATCTGGGCGGCGTTGACAAGAGTTTGCGAGGCCTGGAACTCGGCTTCCGCATGAATGATCTTGGCACGCCGGTCGCGTTCCGCCTCGGCCTGCTTGGCGATTGCGCGCACCATGTTATCCGTAAGCTCGACGGTCCTGATCTCGACGTTGCTTACTTTGATCCCCCAGGTTTCGGTCTGGGTATCCAGGATGCTTTGGACGTCGGTGCTGAGCTTTTTACGTTCGGAGAGCATCTCGTCGAGCTCATGCTGCCCCAGCACTGCGCGTAGAGTCGTCTGCGCAAGCATGTTTGTAGCCGGAAGATAGTCCTGAACCTGAATGATGGCTCGTTCGGGATTGACGACGTTAAAGTAAAGGACGGCGTCAACCTTCATCGAGACGTTATCGTGGGAGATCACGTCCTGGCTCGGTATTTCGATGACCTGGATGCGCAAATCCACTCGCACCATTTCGTGGACGAAGGGAATCAACAGCACAAGGCCGGGCCCTTTGACCTTTTGAAAGCGTCCTAGAGTAAAGACTACGGCGCGCTCGTATTCGCGCATGATCCTTACGCTCGCGCCGATCAGAGTGAGGGCCACGACCGCAACAAACGGGAGCACAATAAAAGTCGAGTAGAACATGACGTTGTTCCCTTCAGAACAATAGAAAAAGGCCTTCATCCCGACGGCCGACACGACGCTGCATTGTGAATGCCTCGCTCACCCAATCCGCCAAGTCCGGCGACGTTCCTGCAATGGGGGGTTCGGAAATTACTCAGGCCGCCGTTGCGTCGGAAATTAACTTTGCGCTGGCAGTGATCGCGCGAACCTTCGACGAGCAGCTCGCCGCCGGTCCCGGACGTTTTGAGGGTGTTTAGACTACCAAGCTCGATCTGGGCGGACTCTCAGATACACATTGAAGGCGCAGTTTGCATCTATTGGAGACTACCCTGCGCCGCGGAAGTGCCAGCGGCGGTTGGATTGCCCTTCAGTATCCATTCAAAGCCTACGGCGATCATGGCGCCGACGATCGGGCCTGCGATGTAAATCCAACTGGTGCTCATATCGCCGCGGACCAAATCAGGGGCGAATGACCGGACGGGATTCATCGAGGCGCCGCTGATCGGTGCCGCCCAAAGCCCAGCAAGGGCAATATAGCCGCCGATTGCGAGTGCTCCGTTGGAACCGATGTTTCGTGCGCCGGAGGCGGTGCCAAGAATGGTGCTGACCAGGCCTGCCGTTAATAGCACTTCCATGATGAGCGCCTTGAAATCGCTGATGCCCGGGCCGGGTATGGTGGCGCCGAGCAGCCCGACGGTGCCGAACATCGCAAAGAGGAAACAAGCTGCGGCAATGCCGCCGACGAACTGCGCGACGATATACCCCGGAACTCGATTCCACGGAAAATTGCGGCGGACGGCAAACGCCAACGTCACTGCAGGATTGAGGTGGGCCCCCCCGACAGCACCCATGAAGTAGATGATGGCCATGACCATCAGGCCCGGCGCCGCGACTTTCATACTCAGCGTTATCGCCCCGCCGCTCATCGCACCCACGACCCCGGCGCCAGCGGCGACGACGACGAGCAGGAACGTGCCCCAGGCTTCCGAGAAAAGTCGCCGCCATTCGTGGGCGGATTCCAAGAAATCCGGCGTCGCCGTGGCATGGAGCATACGTTGCTCCGCGCTCGATCCGGTCTGCTCATACTGCGTTGGCGTCATGATTAATCCACTCTGCTCAGACAATCTTGCAAGGGATCACCGCATCCTCGTCATGCGTATAAACCGCGCAGAGCCGGTGATACCCGTCTGCGATAATCAACTTGCCGTTCGCTTTGTCCCTGTACAGCAACAAGGGAGACAGCTTTTCATCGCGGGCGATCAAAGCGCGGTCTTTTTCCACATGGCTATTGCTGACCCCAAGCAACGACAGTCCGGACGCTCGGAAAATGTCTTTTGCCGCAAATTCCGTCATCTCGGCATTTTGTAATTCCTTGGCGGCAGTCTTGGCTGCCTGCTGGTCCATCGACAAACTCAGGTACGACGCGGCGGCCGGATAATCATGCTTCTGGGGCTTATCGTGCCATTTTATTTTCATCGTTCTTTCTTCTCGCGGGATTCCGCAGCGCTGACTTTGGCGCAACCCTGACCCTTATGCAACGGAAGTAGCGGCGCGTAGACTCGGAATCTACTCAGAGACCGAAACTCTTGCTCGGCAATCAGCGAGAATGTATCGACGAGCGGAGGTTTGAGTGCTGCGATGCCGTCGAAGATTGAAGATTACGCGCTATTGGGAGACTGCGAGACGAGCGCGTTGGTCGCTCGCGATGGCTCCGTCGACTGGCTGTGCTGGCCCCGCTTCGACAGTGGCGCTTGCTTTGCGGCGCTGCTCGGCGGACCTGAAAACGGACGTTGGATCATCGCGCCGTCCGAGGCAAAGGTGCGGACCACGCGTCAGTATCGCGGTAATACGCTCATCCTCGAGACCGATATAGAAACGGCTGAGGGTGATGTAACGCTCATAGAATTCATGCCGCCGCGCGGCAAGGCGTCGGATTTGGTGCGGATCGTCCTCGGCAAGCGCGGCCAGGTCGCAATGCGAACGGAACTGATTGTACGCTTCGATTATGGAACCTCAATTCCCTGGGTGACGCGGCACGAGGATCAAACGTTCTGCGCCGTGTCAGGCCCAGATATGGTTGTTTTGCGCACGCCAGTTTCGCTGCGCGGTGAAGGCCGCAAGACCGTCGGTGAATTTACCGTGTCTGCCGGCGACATGGTCCCCTTCGTGCTCACCTACGGAGCATCACATCTGGAGCCTCCAGCTCGCATCGATCCGATGGCGGCGCTGGCCGACACGGAAGCGTTTTGGCGGGATTGGTCGAGCCAGTTTAACGGAGCCGATGAATGGTCGGAGCCGGTACTGCGGTCCCTCATCACTCTCAAGGCTCTTACCTATCGACCGACCGGTGGGATTGTGGCCGCCGCGACAACGTCTTTGCCTGAGCAACTCGGTGGACCGCGCAATTGGGATTATCGGTTCTGTTGGATTCGCGACGCGACCTTCACGCTCTTGGCGCTGATGAACGCTGGCTGCTACGAAGAGGCAGAGGCTTGGCGAGCGTGGCTGGTTCGGGCCGTCGCCGGCGACCCGTCACAGGTTCAGATCATGTACGGGCTTGCCGGGGAACGTCGTTTGACCGAGTGGGAGGTGCCATGGCTTGCGGGCTATGAAGGCGCCAAGCCGGTGCGCATCGGAAATGCGGCAGCCGAACAGATGCAGCTCGATATGTACGGCGAGGTTATGGATGCGCTTCATCACGCGCGCAAAGGCAAACTTGCTGCGGACGAAGCCGGCTGGACGCTCCAGCAGGAGCTCTTGAAGCATCTTGAGACGATTTGGGCGAATCCCGACCAGGGCATCTGGGAAGTGCGGGGCGACCCGAGACATTTCACCCATTCCAAGGTCATGGCCTGGGTTGCCTTCGATCGCAGTATAAAGAGTGTTGAACAGTTCGGTCTCCAAGGTCCCGTGGAAAGATGGCGGGTCATACGCAGGCAAATCCACGACGAGGTCTGCCGGGAAGGGTTCAACGCCGAAATCGGCGCCTTCGTACAGAGCTACGGCTCCAAGGAGCTGGACGCCAGCGTGCTCCTCATTCCGCTTGTCGGATTTCTGCCGCCAAATGACCCTCGGGTGCGCAGCACGGTCGAAGCTATTGAACGTCACCTTATGGTCGACGGCTTTGTACGTCGTTACGACCCCGGCGCCGGCAGCGACGGTTTGCCTGGAAGTGAAGGGGCGTTCCTCGCTTGCAGCTTCTGGCTTGCAGACAATCTCGTGCTCCTGGGCCGTCGCGACGATGCGCGTCGACTGTTCCAGCGCTTGCTGACACTGAGGAACGATGTCGGATTGCTGTCGGAGGAATACGATCCGCGCGCCAAGCGGCTCGTCGGCAATTTTCCGCAGGCCTTTTCCCACATCACGCTTGTCAACACCGCTTACAACCTGAGCCGGGAGCACAAGCCGGCTGAGCAACGGTCAGGTCACCCGGCACACGACGTTGGCCGCGCACGGGTCCAGAACCCAAGGTCCTAGGTGCGGTGGACGCCGGCCGGCCGCAAAGCCCGGCTGAGTATTTTCCGAGTCTGCTTGCGATGATCTGTCGCCGGCTATGGTGGGACCGACAGTCATCGTTGGGATTGCCGATTCCGCGTATGCGTCCGGCGCGAATTCATGCCGTCAAGCGGGAATTGGGGTCCGCAGCTGCCAAAACATGGAGGTACGGTCTTGCAGGCAACGCGTAATACACGCTTCGAGAACATCCCGACGCGTTCTATTGAATTTCCGAACAAACATTTGGCACCGGGATCGTACCAATCTCAAAATTCCGCTGGCTCCGAACTGACTTGTGCGACAACGCGTGTTTCCGTTCGGCGTTCCGCATTGGCCGGCGCGTACCAAGCTGAGACGGAAATGCGCGATCGCATTGAATCCTGGGTGAACGAAGGTGGCGCCGGAGGGGAGCCCGATGAAAGCACTTCGCGTCCTCGTTGTGGAGGATGACGCCATGATTGCCATGCTGCTGGCCGATACGCTCGAAGGAATGGGGTATGACGTTTGCCCGATCGAGACGACCGAGGCTGGTGCCGTAGCTGCCGCTGTTCGATACAGGCCAGACCTGATGATCGTCGATGCTCGACTGGGCGATGAAAGTGGCGTGGCTGCCGTGGAGGAAATACTCCGCACTGTGTTCGTTCCGCACGTTTTCGTCAGCGGCGATATTTCGAGGGTTCGTGCGCTTAAGCCGAGTGCAGTGGCGATCCAGAAGCCTTTTAGTGAATCCGACCTCCTTCGGGCGATGCAACGCGCGCTTGACGCCGCCGCGTCTTAAAGTGCCGAGCCGCTCCCGCGAAGCTGCGCGTAAGGCACAAAAGCCGAGCCCACTCTTCCGCAAGTGAAGCGGCGGCGCCGAAACTAAGCTCGTTCATCAGCCAG
>Ga0182016_10008437_pt1 | contig 10406 bp, 8 predicted proteins | sample 712S2MmetaG_FD_120491 | JGI IMG/M metagenome (GOLD analysis project Ga0182016, IMG submission 120491) | Permafrost microbial communities from Stordalen Mire, Sweden - 712S2M metaG | ecosystem: Environmental > Terrestrial > Soil > Wetlands > Permafrost | place: Sweden: Stordalen | collected... | reverse complement strand
GCCGCATTGACATCGAACGTATGTTCGATTATTATGACCTCCCATGGCTGCGCTCGACCCTCAAACCCATCGCCGTGAGGCCCTCGCCGGCCTCCGAGCGGCGCTGGTCACCGAGCACAGAGCAGCCACGGAGGCGGCCTTCGTGCCGTCCGGCGAGCGGCTGATCCGGACCGGGGTCCCCGGTCTGGACGCCGCCCTCGGCGGGGGGGTCCCGCGTGGGATCATCGCCACGCTCGAGGGAGCGAGCACGTCGGGCCGCTGCACGGTCGCGGCCCGGCTGCTCGCGGTAGCGACGTCCCAGGGTCTGGCCGCGCTCATCCAGAGCGACGACACCGGCACGCTCTATCCGCCGGCGCTCGAAGCCGCGGGCGTCGCGTTGGAACGGCTGCTCGTCGTCCCCGCGCGCGAACCGCTCGGCGTGGCGCGCGCCGCCGACATCCTGTTGCGTTCGGGCGCCTTCACCGTCGTCGCGATCCCCGCGGTCGTGTTGAAGGCCGCGGTGTGGACGCGGCTTGCCGCGCTCGCGCACCGCGCGAACGCGCTGCTCCTCGCGCTCGGCACGCAGGCGTCGAACGAACTCGGCTACTTCGCGTCGCTGCGCGTGCGCATGACGCTCGATCGGGTCCGCTGGAACGGCGGCACGGGGCAGTTTGCGACCCTTGCCGGCTACGACGTGCGCGCCGACGTCGTCAAGGCCAAGCGCTCCATTCCGCACGTCAGCGCGTTCGTCACGTGCGCGAGCTTCGAACGACGCGGTCCGCGGCTGGCGAACATCCGCGAACGCAGCCTAGCGGGCGCCGATGCCGATCGTCTGCGCGCTCGTTCCATCCTATAAAGTCGAAGTCGCGCGGCTCGAGCGGCCCGGCTTACGCGACGCACCGGTGCTGGTCGTCGATAAGCTCGACCGCGGCCGCGTGCTGGCCGTCGACGCGAGCGCGCACGCCCTCGGAGCGCGCGTCGGCGCGACGCTGCTGCAGGCGGCGGCGTGCGCCCGCGAGGCCGTCGCCGTCGTCGACGACCCGGCCCGCAATCGCGCGCTATGGGAACGCGCGCTCGACGCGCTCGACGCCGCGTCGCCGCTGGTGGAAGACGCCGGCGAGGGCGTGGCCTACCTCGAGATGCGCGGCATCCCGCAGCCGCAACGCTGGCTCGACGCGGTGCGCGACGCGCTGGCGCCGGCACCGGACGGCCCCGGGCTCCCGTTCTCGCTGGCGTTAGCGGCGAACAAGTTCGTCGCGCGCGCCGCCGCCCTCAGCACGCGGCGGCCGTGCACGGTGCGGGCGGGCGACGAGCGCGCGTTCCTCGCCCCGCTCCCGCTGCGCGTGCTGGCGATCCAAGAAGCGGCGATCGACCGGCTGCACTTACTCGGCGTCCGCACGCTCGGCGATCTCGCCGCGCTGCCGCACGGGCCGTTCGTGCGGCGCTTCGGCCCGCGGGCGGCGTACTGGCATCGCAGCGCGCGCGGCCTCGACGACGCGCCGCTCGTTCCGCGCGCCCGCGCGCTGAGGATCGATCGCTCGCTCTACGGCGAGGGAACCGCGGAGCGCGAGGAGCAGGTGCTGTTCGCGCTGCGCGCGCTGGTGGCGCGCGTCGCCGATGATCTCGCCCGTGCGGGCAAACGCTGCGGCGGCCTGCACCTCCGGCTGGAGTGCGAAGACGGCGAGGTGCGCGAACTCGCGACGTCGCTCGCGCAGCCGACGTCGCAAGCCGCAACGATGTTCGACCTCTTGCGCGCGCGGCTCGAAGGCTTCGTGCTCGCGGCGCCGGTCGAAGGGCTGCGCCTCGCCGTCGATCGCCTCGAAGAGGCCGGCACCGAACTGTCGCTGTTCGCGGGCAACGACCCGGACCCCGAGATCGTCGGCATCGCGCTCGCGCGCTTGGAGGCGGCACTCGGCCCCCACAGCGCGCTGCGCGCGCGCGTCGTCGACGGCAATCGCTTCGAGTCGCGCTTTCGCTACGAGCCGTTCACCGCCGACGCGATCGCGGGCGGCTCGCTGCGCCGTCGCACGGAGCCGCCCGCGGCGCTACCGCTGCCGGCGACCTCGACGCTGCGGCTCGTTCCGGCGCGCGCCGTCGAGGTCGTCGTGCGCGGCGGGAAACCGGCGTTCGTCGGCGATCCCCCGCTGGCGGTGCTCGACGTCGCGGGGCCTTGGCGCACCGACGAGTCGTGGTGGGACGACGCCCTCGCGCTGCAGCCGTCCGGCGCGTTGCGGCGCGACGAATACGACGTGTTGCTCGACGGCGGCGCGCTCTATCGCATCGCGCACGACTCGTCGGCCGGAGCCGGCCGCTGGACGATCCGCGGAACCTACGACTGAGTTACGACGCGAGGAACCCCCGCGCGCGCAGAAACGCCTGGCCCTCGCCCGAGAGCACGAACTCGACGAACGCTTCGCCGTCCTTCACGTCGCCCGCCTTGAGCGTGGCAATCGGATACGACGCTTCCGGTGCCGCACCGGCGGGAAACGACAGCGTCTTCACCTTGGACGCGATCGCGGGCGTTACGTCAGTCGCGTAGACGACGCCCGCGTCCGCCTCGCCGAGCGCGACCTTCGTTGCGACGGCCTTCACGTCGAGTTCTTGCGAGACGACGTTCTTCTCGACGGCGCCGGCGAAATCGGCCGGATAGCCCGCCGTCCCGTTCAGGCTCTTGAACGCCTGGCGCGAATAACTGCCGACGGGTACGCTCGGCGCCCCCAGCACGACCTTGATGCCGGGCTTGGCGAGGTCGGCGATCGATGCCGGCGCCGCGTGACCCGCCGGCGTGATGACGACCAACTTATTGCGAGCGAACGTTTGCGGCGCTCCGGCGAGCAGCCCGCCGTCGACGAGCCGCTTCATCTGCGCGTCGTTGGCGGAGGCGAAGACATCGGCGGGCGCGCCTTGCGCGATCTGGGTCGCGAGCGCGTCGGAACCACCGAAGTCGAACGTGACGGCGATCCCCGTCTTCTTGGTGAAGACGGGGCCCGTCGCTTCGAACGCTTCGCGCAGCGACGCCGCCGCGAAGACGGTAATGTGCGGCTGCGGATCGGCATACGCGCGCGCGCCGAGCGCGAGCAAACAGACGGCGGCGAGGACGAGCGAGCGGCGGCTTAACATACGCGAACGGTTTCGCGCAGCCCGGCCGCCGCCCTGGCTCGTTAGTGCTGCGCGTCGCCGGCGAGGATTGCGTAAATCTCGCGGCGCGAGCGGTCGAGGATGTCCCGGACGCGCTCGATGTTCGTCTGGTCGCCGTCGCGCGCGGCTTGCATCACGGCGGCGCCTAGTTTGATCGCGGAGTCGCGGAGGTCGGCCCAAGGCGCGCGCTGCGACTCGTCGTCGGCACCCGCGTCGCCGGCGTCAGCCGAGCGGGATTCGAGCAGCCTGCGGCCGGCGTCCGCGATCGTGTAGATGCGCTTGCCGTCGACGGTTTCGCTCGTCACGAAGCCGCCGTCTTCGAGCATCTGCAACGTCGGATAGATCGAGCCGGGGCTCGGGCGATAGCCCTCGTGGCGCGCCTCGAGGTCGCGGATGATGTCGTACCCGTGGCGCGGGCGTTCGGCCAGCAGCTCGAGGATGCGGTACTTCATGCCGCCGCGCCGCATGCGGACCCAGCCGCCGCCCCAGTCGCCGTCGCCGACCCACTGGCGCCACGGGCCGCCGCCCCGGCCGAACTGCCTACGGAAGTGCCTGCTCATCAGCTTGGCCTTCCAGAAGTCGAGAAAGGGTTCATTCAACATGTCGCGAGAATATCACGATATATCGTTAATGACAAGAGGCGAGGCCATCCCCGCGCCGGAGCCGGCGGGGTTGGAGGGTGACGGCGGCGAGCTAGACGGCCTTGATGGGGGTGCGGGACGCGCCGCGCACGTCGTCGCCGACGACATGCAGGTAGTCGTCCAGCCGCGTGATCGTAAAGAGGCGGCGGATCGGCGATGCCGGGTCCACGATCACGAGCATCCGCCCGCCCAGCGCCTGGTGCTTGCGCACGAGGATGCCGAACGCCGTGCTGTCGATGTACCGGCACTGCCGCAGATCAACGACCAGCTCGCGCGCGTCCCCGTCGGTCATGGACAGCGCCCGCTCGAAATCGGGTCCGTTAAAGATGTCGACCTCGCCGCGCACGCCCACGACGCGTTCGCCGGGCCGTTCGTCGACGTCGAAAAAGCCAGCGTCCATCGTCCGTCCTCCGTCTCCTTGCGCCCTGTGGAAAAAGGCCCGACGCCGTTTGCCCTGCTTCCATGCCCGGGCAAACTCATGCTACCACGGCTCGGCTAGCGCCGTCCTTGGAAAACGCTGCGAACGAGGTTAGGACGAGGTTATCTGCGCAGGAACGCGCGCCGCGAACCAGTCGTACGTCGTCCTCAGGCCCTGCTCGAGCTGGGTCGTCGGCGCCCAGCCGAGGCCGCGCGCGCGCGTGAGATCGGGACGCCTGCGCTGCGGGTCGCCCTCGCGCGCGGCGACGTGCTCCGCGTCGTACGGCACGCCCACGACCGACGCCAGCGCTCGCGCGATGTCCTCGACGCTGCGCTCGTCGTCGTTGCCGACGTTGACCGGATCGAGCCCCGTCAGCGGTGCGGCGACCACTTTCAGCAAGAGTCCCACGGCGTCTTCGATGTAGGTCATCGAACGCGTCTGCTTGCCGGTGCCTTGAATCGGCATCGGCCTTCCCGCGAGTAGCGCTCCGACGAGTTCGGGGACGAGCCGCCCGTCGCCGTCCGCCATGCGCGGGCCGTAACAGTTAAAGAAGCGAACGATGCGGGCGTCGAGGCCGCGCGCGCGCACCGCGGCGGCGATCGCGGCTTCGGCAAAGCGCTTGCCCTCGTCGTAGCACGAGCGCGGGCCGATCGGGTCGACGTTGCCGAAGTACGACTCAGGCTGCGGATGCACGAGCGGATCGCCGTAGACTTCGGAGGTCGACGAAAAGACGAACCGCGCGCTGTGCTCGAGCGCGACTTCGATGAGCGACATCGTGCCGAGGGCGTTGACCGCTAGCGTGCCCCACGGGTCGGCGTGATACGCCTCCGGGCTCGCCGGCGACGCCAAGTGGTAGATGAAACGGACGCGCTCGGCCTCGCCGGCGCGCAGCGCCTCGCGCAGATGCGTCGCGTCGACGGCGACGTCGAGCTCGATCAGCGATGCGCGCCCTCCCGCGAGCGCGCCTTTTAGATTTTCGGTGCGTCCCGTCGACAGATCGTCGAGTACCAGGACGCGTTCGCCGCGCGCGATCAGCGCGTCGACGAGGTGGCTGCCCAGAAACCCGGCTCCGCCGGTGACCACGGTCGTCATGCCAGCGGATTCGGTGACTCGAGGCGAAACCTTCTCCTCCGAAAAGAGGCTCTCACGAGCACCACGATGGCCGACTCGACGATCGCCGAACTGCTCAGACAACATCGCACCGACGCGCGTCTCTCGCAGGAGGCGCTCGCCGAGCGCGCCGGGATCAGCGCGCGCACGGTGAGCGATATCGAGACCGGCGTTGCGCGGTGGCCCCGCGCCATGACGGTGTCGCTCATCGCCGAGGCGCTCGAACTGCCGGCCGCCGAGCGCGAGGCGTTCCGGAACGCCGCGTCCCGCCGCAGCGCCGCGGGCTCGGCGCAGGGCGCGATCGCCGGCGTTCCGCGCAGCCGCGAAGCTCTCGTCGGGCGCGAGACGGAGGAGTCCGCGCTGCGCGCACTCCTCGCGGACGAGGCCATACGGCTCGTCACCATCACCGGCGGCGCCGGCATGGGCAAGACGGCGCTCGCGCTGTCCGGCGCCGCCGATTTCGACGGCAGGGTGGTCTTCATCGACCTCGCAAGCGTGGCGGACGCAGCCCTCGTTCCCACCAAGGTCGCGCTCGCCGCAGGCATCCCCGACGTGCGCGGCGAGTCCGTGACGGAATCGTTCGCCGCAGCTTTCGGCGCCGGCGCGTCCTTGCTCGTCCTGGACACGTTCGAGCACGTCGTCGCCGCGGCGCCGTTCGTCGACGCGCTGCTCGCCGCCGCGCCGTCGCTCAAGGTCGTCGTGACGAGTCGCGTGCCGCTTCGCCTTCGCGCGGAGCGCAGGCTTCCCGTCGGTGCCCTGAAGGTACCCGCGAAGAACGCGAGATCGACGGCGGCCGAGTTGTCGCAGATTCCATCGGTGCGGCTGCTCGTCGAGCGCGCTCGGCACGTGAAGCCCGATTTCGCCGTCACCGACGACAACGCCGCCGGAGTCGTAGCGCTCGTGCGCGCGATCGACGGCGTGCCGTTTGCGATCGAATTGGCGGCGCCACTCTTGCGGGTGTCGTCGCCCGCCATGCTGGCCGGGCACCTGGCGCGGCCGCTCGAAGTGCTGGTCGCCGATCGCCCCGGCCTCCCGCCGCGCCGCCGGACGATGCGCGAAGCCATCGCGTGGAGTTACGAGTTGCTCGCGCCGCCGGAGCGGCGGATGCTGACCGGTCTCGGCGTCTTTCGTGCCGCCTTCACGGTTGCGGCGGCGCAGTACGTCACGTCGCATGACATTGCGCCGGCGGGCGCGCTGCAAACGTTGCGCACGCTGGCCGCGCTCGCCGACCAGAGCCTGCTGCGCGTGATCGAAGACTCTTCGGACGAGCCGCGCTTCGAACTGCCCGCACTCGTGCGCGAGTATGCGGCAGAGGAACTCGAACGATCCGGCGAAACGGCCGCCGCTCACGAACGGCTCGCGCGCTACTGCATCGCAGTGCTCGCCGATGCGGCCGCGATCTACACGCCGGCCGGGCTCGCGCGTCTCGACGCCGAGTCCGCGACCTTCGACACCGTCCTAGAACGGGCGAAGTCGACGGGCGCGCTGGAGACGGCGCTCGCGGTCGCCGTCGGCCTGCGCGAGTACTGGTGGATCCGCGGATCGTTCGCGCACGGGTACGCGTGGCTGCGCCCGCTGCTCGATCTCGCCGAGCGCGGCGGGGGCGTCGACGAAGACCTGATCGCCGACGCCCATTGGGCGGCGGCGGGCCTCTCGGAGGGCGCCGGCCGCTACGGCGAATCCACGCATCACGCCGCGCGCGCGTTGAAGCGTAAGCGCGAGACCGGCGACCGGAGGGCGATCTCCTCGCTCTTGATGGGATCGGGCGTCGGCGCGCAGGTCGAAGGAGACTACGTAAAGGCGCGCGCGCTGATGGAAGAAGGTCTCGCGATCAGGCGCGACTTGAACGATCGCATTCGGGTCGCGCAGTCGCTCTGCGATCTCGGGATGCTGGCGTCGATCGAAGGCGATTTCGCGCGCGGCGCGGAGCGTCTCGAAGAGAGTCTCGGAATCTTTCGCGAAGCGGGGCACGAGCTCGGCGTGAGCGCTGCGATGGGCAATCTCGCGTACCTTGCATTCCGCTCCGGCTTGCCCGACCGGGCGGAGGTGTTCGCCGCAGAGGGGCGCAGGCTCGCCCAGAGCGTCGGGTTCGACGACGGCTACCGGGTCGCGACGTTCGTTCTGGCGCTCGTCGCCCTGCGCGGCGACGAGGACGAAAGGGCGGAAGCGTTGCTGACGGAGGCGATCGGCAGCATCGAGCATGGCACGTCGGCGGTGCCCGCCTCCGACGCGCTGCGCTTGCGCGCCGGCATCGAGTGCTTGCGGGGCCGCATGCGCGAGGCCGCGCGCCTGTTGGGGGCGGCCTCCACGGCGGAACTGATTGCCCCGGCGGACCGCGCTGCGCACGACGCGCTCGTAGCGCGCGTGTCGGAAGCGCTCGGCGACGCGTTCGACGCCGAGTGGACGATCGGCCGCGCGGGCGGTACCCGCGCTGCCTTTGCGAGTTTCGTCAGCCGCTAGCTGGCGATGTCGTAACTGGCCGGGATGAACCCGCGCTTGCCGTCGTCATACCCCGCCTGATACGTCTCGGCGATGCCCTTGGCGTCGTCGAAGCCGAACAGCGAGAGCGGCAAGTCCTTCTTCGGGCGGATGACCGCGAACGTCGTCTTGCTCAGGAGCTTGATATAGGCGCTGAGCTCGTCGACGTGGAGGTTCGTGCGCTGCGCCACGTCGGCGAGGGCCGCCGCGGAAGCGTTTTCCAGCGTTTGCAGGACGGTCGTCTGTAACTGTGCGATGCGCAGCGTGTCTTCCATCATGCGGCGCTGCATGGTATCGAACGTCCCGAGGCTGACGTCGAGCGCGCTCTTGTAGACCATCGGCTGGCCGACGGGATTCAAGAGGACCGCGTCGACGGCCGACGAGACCGCGCGTGCGATGCCGATCGGCGTGTTGGCGGTGACGCCGCCGTCCACGAAGGGCGCGGGGTTGCCGTCGGGTCCCGGTAGGATGACGGGGTCGAACGCGAGCGGCACGGCCGCCGACGCGCGTAACTGCTTGACGAGCAGATCGTTGTGGTGCGCCTGCTGCAGCGGAACGTCCGGACCGACGGCGCGCTGCATCGCCGTGAGGGCGAAGTCGATCTTGTCCTGGCTGAACGTCGGCGGAATCAGGTAGAAGTACTGCGGACTTTCGAGGTTCAGATTGGTGACGGCCCAGATCAGCGGCGTGACGATCGGGCGCGTCAAATCGAAGTACTGTTGCAGCCACGTCTGCAGGTAGTCGCCGTCCAGCACGCCCTGCACGTTGCTGAAGAAGCCGAGTGCGAGCGAGATCGCCTTGACGATACGCGTACCGATCCCGCTGGCCGGATTCGTCAACTTCGCGAACTCGGGCTTGAGCCGGATGACGTTCTGCGACGCGATCGTGGACCAGAGGTCGCGGAGTTTGCCCCACTGCGCCGTTGCGACGAGATACGAGTTGAGCGCGCCGATCGACGTGCCGGCGACGACGCCGTACTGCGGCAGCGGCTGGCCTTCACCGACGCCGGCGGCCTCCACGAGCGCCTGCACGATGCCGGCCTCGTAGGCGCCCAGCGCGCCGCCGCCGCTGAGCACGAGCGAACTCCGCAAACGACCGCCGGCGAGGTTCGGGATCCTGCGTGACGGACTCGGCGGTGGAGACGGCGTCGCCTCCTGCGCGTGCGCGGCGATCGGTCCGACCGTCGCGGACAGCGCTGCTACGGCAGCGATGAATTGCTCGCGCGAAATCCCCAAGGCGTCTTTCACGGCTCGTCGTGTCCTTCCTAAGAAACTACGGCGTGCTTCTTCGCACTACGAGGCGAGGGTAACTCCCGGCCCTTGACTATCGAACGTATGTTCGACTACGATGACCCCCCATGCCCGTCCTGCGGTACGCCGAATTGCACTGCTGGTCGAACTTCACGTTCCTCGAGGGAGCCTCGCACCCCGAAGAGCTCGTCGACCGCGCCGTCGCGCTCGGGCTGACCGCGCTCGCGCTGACCGACCGCGATGGCCTCTACGGCGCCGTCCGCTTCGCCAAGCACGCGAAAGCCGCCAAACTCCCGGCGATCTGCGGCGCCGAACTCACGCTGCACGAAGGCGATCGCGAAGGCGGGCGCTCCCCGCGGCTCGTGCTGCTCGCCGAAGACGAGACGGGCTACGCGAACCTGACGCACCTCATCTCGACGGCGCAGATGCGCGGCCGCAAGCGCGACGCGCGCCTCTTGCTCGCCGATCTCGACGGCCGCAGCGCCGGCCTGATCGCGCTGTCGTCGTCGCACCACGGCTACGTCGAAGAAGCGCTGCTGCGCGACGACCCGGAGACCGCTCGCGAGCGCGCCGCAACCCTACGCGACATCTTCGGCAGCCGCTTCCACCTCGAACTGCAACACCACCTACGCCCGGAAGACGCACGCCTGATCCACGCACAACTCGAGCTGGCGCAACGTCTCGGCGTGCCGTACGTCGCCGCCAACGGATCCGCCTACGCCCATCGCGACGACGCGCGCCTGTCCGACGTCCTGACCTGCGTCAAACACAAGACGACGCTCGCTGCGGCCGGCACGCTGCTGCGTCCCAACGCCGAATTCCACCTCAAGGACGCCGCGCAGATGACCCGCCTCTTCGCCCCCTATCCACAAGCCTTGCGCGCCACCCTCGCGATCGCCGAACGCTGCACGTTCCGCCTCGAGAAACTCGCGGGCCAATTCCCGCGCTTCCCCATCCCCGAAGGCGAAACGAGCACGCACTCCTACCTGCGAACGCTCGTCTTCCGCGGTGCCGCCAACCGCTACGGCACGCCCCTCGCCGCCAACGTCGAGCGCCAACTCGAATACGAACTCGGCATCATCGCGCGCATGGATCTCGCCGGCTACTTCCTCGTCGTGTGGGACATCGCGCGCGAGGCCGAACAGATCGGCGTCTTGGCACAAGGCCGCGGCTCCGCCGCCAACTCCGCCGTCTGCTACGCGCTCGGCATCACCGCCGTCGACCCGGTCGGCATGCAACTGCTCTTCGAGCGCTTTCTCTCCGAAGAACGCAACGAGATCCCCGACATCGACATCGACTTCGCGCATCAGGATCGCGAGAAGGTGATCCAATACGTCTACGAGCGCTACGGACGTCACCACGCCGCGATGGCCGCCGAGGTGATCACCTATC
>Ga0182016_10008434_pt1 | contig 10408 bp, 7 predicted proteins | sample 712S2MmetaG_FD_120491 | JGI IMG/M metagenome (GOLD analysis project Ga0182016, IMG submission 120491) | Permafrost microbial communities from Stordalen Mire, Sweden - 712S2M metaG | ecosystem: Environmental > Terrestrial > Soil > Wetlands > Permafrost | place: Sweden: Stordalen | collected... | reverse complement strand
TGGCATAGGTCAGATCGGGCGCGTTGCGGCCGGCGGCAATGTAGCCCGGCGTCTCCGGACGGAAGCGCCGCGCGTAATGCATGACGAGCGTGCTGTCGATGCCGCCGCTGAACAGGGCTGCGACCGGAAGGTCGCGCGGCAGGCGGATACGCACGGCTTCACAGAGGATCCGATCCAGCGTCTCGGGCGAGGCGGCGCTCGGCGCCTTGGGCGTCGGCAGGGCGTAATGCCGACCGCAGAAATTGCGGGTCAGCAAATAGCCCGGCGGCAATAGCAGAACGTCGCCTTCGCTCGCGGCAAGGAGCGGCTTTATCTCCGAGCAAAACAGAAAGCCCTTGGGTGATTGTATCAGATAGAGCGGCTTGACGCCGAAGGGGTCGCGGGCGGCGAGAAATTCGCCGGTCGCGGTGTCGACCGCCACGAAGGCATACATGCCGGATAGCCGCTTGATCCCGGCTTGACCCCAGGTCCGCAACGCGTTGGCGACGACCTCGGTGTCGCAATCGGTGCGGAAACGCACGCCGAGCGCTTCCAGTTCGTGGCGTATCTCGACATGATTGTAGATCTCGCCGTTGAGACAGACGAGAAGGCGTTCGTCGGAGGACGCCTGCGGCTGCGCGCCATGGGCCGCGTCCACGATCCGCAAGCGACGCGTGCCCATCGCGGTATTGCTGCCGACCGCGACGACCGGGTCGGTCACGTCGCCTCGGTGCAGCATCCCGGCGATCAAGCGCTCCACCGCCGCCTCGGCGCTGTCCCAATCGATCGCTACCGCTATCCCGCACATGGCCGCCTCACCCCGAGCAATACAATCGAATTTCAATAGATCATTAGGGTTAACGGTCGGTGATCTGGCGGCCGCTTGCTGCGTGACCACCGCACATCGGGTCCCGCGTTCGGTCGGTCGCGTCGTATCAATAATTGGATCTTAACCGGTCGACTGTACTGAGCATTAACCGAGGCGCCGAACCAAATCCCCCGGCAAGGACTTCCTGCAAATGAACTATGCCAGCAACGCTTATCGGAAGACCGCGATCGAAACGGCGGGACCCCGCGAGCTGGAAGCGAACCTTCTCCTCCAGGCTGCCGCCAAGTTGCAACAGGTACGCGACTCCTGGCGCGACAAGCCCACCGGCCTCAACGACGCCGTGACGTTCAACCGCCGGCTTTGGACGGTATTCATCGACTCGGTCATGAAAGACGACAACAAGCTGCCGGTCGAAGTGCGCTCCAATATCACCCGACTCGGCATGTTCGTCATGGGCGAGACGTTCTCGCTGATGACCAAGCCGAAACCCAGCCACCTCGAAGCGATCATCAACGTCAATCGCAGTCTCGCCGCCGGCTTGCGGGCGAAGGCCTGAGCCCCGCCAGCGGAGTAGAGACTTCGTTGGCGCATGATCTTTTCCGAAAACCGGCTTCCACTTTTCGGCATCACGCGCACGTCTAGCCCGCATCGGTCCTGACGAAGATCGAGTCGGCCGCACAGGTCGCGTTGCGGCCGAAATTGTCGGTAAAGCGCGTATCGACCAGATAGCCGCCCGGATGGGCGGCGACGAATTTCCGGATATCCTCCCGCTTCACGTCGCTGTCCTCGACGACCAGATAATCGCCGGGCTCGAGGAATTGATGGAAGTGCTCGATCACCGCAGCGACATTATGGTGGGCGTCTTCGACGACGAGCCAGGGATGCGGCTCCGATCGCAGCAGCGCGGCATCAAATAGGCGATCGGGTGCGGAGCAGTCGCCCTGGTAGAATTCGACACCCGGATGCTCCATCCCGGCCTTGATCCGGTCCACCGAATGGACGCAGCCCTCGACGCCGCCGAAGGCCATGAGGTCGGCGAACCAGAGGGCGCTCGCTCCGAGCCCCGAGCCCACTTCGAAAACGGTTCGCGGTCGCAGCTCGGCGATCAGCGCCGGATAGATCGCGAAATCGAAAACATTCTTCATCAGCGGCATGCCGCGCCAGCGCATCAGCGCCGGTGCGCCTTGGCAGGTCAACAGCACGTCGATGCCGAACTCGGTGCCGAACCTTGGGTAATAATGCGATCCGGAATGCTCGCGTTGCGTGTACTCCACAAAACGCCCCTGCCGCCAGCGATCGAGAAACAGCCGCAGCCGCATCAGATCCCATTGCAGACTTCCGTCTTGCGCGGGTGCCCGAGCGGCGTTGTCGCGAACGCAGTCCTCCCACGATCGGCTCGAGTCGAAAGCGAGCAGACGCGTCAAGACGCGCGTGAACCAGCTGTCGAAGATGCTGTGCAAGCCGCTTTGCTCGTGCTCGACTTTGGTGCGCATCTCGCTCAGGAATTTCAAGGCGGCCGCCTTCAAGGCATCGCCGGAAATCAAACTTGCCGCGGTGGTCATGGCATTTTCCTCGCGGCGGCCGCTCGCCTAGGCGCCGGTGAATTGCAGCGACAGGTCACCACAAAACGTCATCGGGCCGACGTGATCGAGCTTGCTGTTCAGATCCGCCCAGATTTCGCCGCCCATATCGATCCAGCGTTTGCAGAACGCAAAATCCTCGCTCAGATAGGTGCCGTCCTCGGCAATCATGCATTCGAACAGCGCGAAGCGGTTGCCGCTTGCGGTCGTGGCATCGATCGAATGGTCGCGTTTATATTGCAACTGTGGATAGTGTGAGCAGATCCGCTGCAGCGCCTGGCGGCGGATCATCAGAAAGCCGGTGCCGGCGTAACGGACGCGAACGAACCCGCCCCGTTCGATGACCGCGGCAGGATCGTCGACCTCGAACACATAGTTGAACGCCGCCGCAGCCGGATTGGGCCGCGCGGCTTTGATCGAGGTTCGCACCTTGTCCCAATCGATCCGCTTGATCGGGTAGATCGCCGCACACATGTCGGCGCCGCATTCGATCAGGCGCAGCACCTGTTCGGGCTCGAACCCGATATCGGCGTCTATGAACAGCAAATGGGTCGCGTCGGGATCGTCAAGGAACTGCGAAACGAGGCTCGCGCGGGCTCGCGTGATGAGGGCGTCGCCGTCCTTGAACAGGATCTTGAGATTGAGACCGCCGTAGCCGCGGATAAGCTTCTGCAGCTTGAAGAGCGACGCCGCATAGAGAACCGAAATCTGTCCGCCGAAGCATGGCGTGGCGATCACGAGGTTGATCGAAGCGGCGGCCGCAACCTCCGGCGCTGCCGCGTTTTCCGCCGGAACCGATGGCATGGAAGCAAGCCTGTTCCTCGGGGCGCGTCCCGAGTTTCGAATTATGGTTAAGCAATACCAAACACGAATGGTTAATGCGGCCTTAACCCGGCGGCTGAAATCCGCATCAGGGTGAAAACACCCGCTGGAACTGGGGCGTAGGCGGCGGTCCGCGACCGCCGTTCCGATTGCCGCACTGCAGCTAACCTAGGTCAAACCACTACGGATTTACACGTCTTTAAGCGAATTGCGTCAAACCTTCGGCAGCCGATCAGTTCGATCGGAATCTGCACTCGCCGGTACGGCTCGTACAGGAAGTGCACGCCAGTACGGCCTGTAACCAGAAGGGTACCCACTATGTCTGACATCACCTTGAGCAGTGGCATCCGGCAGAACTTGCTGGCGCTGCAGAACACGTCGAACGACCTGAACACCACCCAGGAGCAGCTCGCGACCGGCAAGAAGGTCAACACGGCCTTCGATAACCCGACCTCCTATTTCACCTCGCAGTCGCTGACCAACCGCGCCAACGATCTGAGCGCGCTCCTCGACCAGATCGGTCAGGCGCAGCAGACGCTGAACGCGGCGAACGACGGCCTCACCGGCTTGACGAGCCTGCTCGAGCAGGCGCTGTCGACCGCGCAGCAGGCGCAGCAGTCCGCGACCGGAACTTTGACCTACTCGAATATCACCGGGACGCAGACGATCGGTGCCGACTCGACCCAGGCTACCAGCAGCACCTTCTCCACCACCGGTCTGACCGCGGCGACACAGTCGACCTCCTCGACCACCGACGCCGATCTCACCGGACTGACGAGCGGCCAAAAGCTGGTTTTCCAGATCGGCACCGGCACCGCCGTCACGGCGACCTTCGGGGCGAGCGACAGCGGCGCGACGTTCGCGACCACGGCCCACCTCCAGAGCTACCTGCAAACCCAGCTCGGTAACCAGGCGACCGTCACGGACAACGCCGGCACCTTCTCGGTGACCAGCAACGAGATCGGAAGCAACGTCGCTGCCGTCACCGGCACCGGCGCGGTGGGAGCCGCTTTCAGTGCGCCAACGGCTGGGGCCGCGGGCAGCAAGATTACGCTCACGGACCAAGGCGGGGCGACCTCGACCTTGTATTATGTGGCCAGCGATACAAACGCGAGCGCCACGGCGAACGGCACGTTCTCGAATCTGGCCCAACTGGTGCTCGCCGCAAATGGCGCCGGCAACACAAGCGGCGAGATCACGGCAACCTCGACCGGCGGCGGCACCACACTGACTTTGGCCAGCACCACCGGCAATTCGATCACTGTCGGCGGCGATGCCGGAACTGCGTTGGGCTTCAACTCGGCGGCCTATAACAACAACTACAATGCGAGCCTCGCTGCGGCCGTTACGGGTAATGACACCCTGACGATCGGGGTCGGCACCGACACCGTGAATACGCTGACATTCGGCACGGGTGCGGGACAGATCTCGACGCTGGCCGGCCTGAATACCGCTCTGGCCGGTCTCGGCGATATCACCGCCACCGTCAACGGCAGCGGCAAGCTGCAGCTGACCCCGACCAGCACCTCCACGGTCACTGTCGGCGGTTCGGCCGTCAGCACGTTCGGCATCGCCACATCGACGACGCCAGTCGCCACCGTGGTTACGCCGAACTCCACGCGCGCCACGTTGCAGGGCAACTTCAATGCCTTGCTCACGCAGATCGATCAGCTCGCCGGCGACTCGTCCTACAACGGCGTGAACCTGCTCGCGGGCAACAACCTGACGGTCGACTTCAACGAAAACGGCACCAGCGGTCTGACCATCGGTGGCGTGAACTTCAGCTCGTCGGGACTTGGGCTGTCGGCGATCAGCGGCAGCGGCTTCCAGGATAACGCCAATATTTCGTCCACGGAAGCGACGATCAATGCCGCGATCACCACGGTGCGGGCCCAGACCGAGACGTTCGGCACCAACTCGTCGACCATCTCGACCCGCCAAACCTTCGAGACCAACCTGATCAACACCCTGCAGACGGGCGCCAGCAATCTCGTGCTGGCCGATCAGAACCAGGCCAGCGCCAACTTGCTGACCGAGCAAACCCAACAGCAGCTGGAAATCTCCGCACTGTCCATCGCCAATCAGGCGAACCAGTCGGTGCTCAAGCTGTTCGGCTAAGTTTTTCTGGTACAGGCCTTTCGGCGAAGGCGGCGGGGCGCAAGCTCCGCCGCTTTTGCTTTTGCTTTGGCAAGAGCCGGCGGCCGGCCCTGTCGGGAATTACCCTACGCGCCGGCATCGCATCATTAGCTGGGGCTTAACGCGCGTCCGCAAACATGGGGCGGCATTGATAAGGAAAACACGTGGCCCTCAAGATCGAACTCAAGCCGAACGAACGCATCTTGCTCGGCGATTGCGTGATCACCAACACCGATCAACGTACGCGCCTGGTCATCGATGGCTCGCTGCCGATCCTGCGCGAAAAGGACATCATGTCGCTCGGCCGTGCCGACAGCCTGGCGAAGCTCGTCTATCTTGCCGTGCAGTTCATCTATTTGGCGAAACGGCCGGAGGACCACCACGCCCTCTACTTCCAGCTGGCGGACGAATTCCTCAACCGCGCGCCCAGCGCCAAGCGGCACATCGACAACATCAACAATCGGATCCTGGCAGGCGAGCCGTATAAAGCTCTGAAGGAAGCCAAGAAGCTGATCGGCTTCGAAAAGGAACACCTCAAGGTGCATTGCGCCGGAAACGCCTACGCGAGGGCCGCCATCGAAGCGGCGCCGCCGCGCGAACGCGAGGCGAGCCTGCTGTTGCAGGCCGCGGGGAAATTGCAGGCCGTTCATGATTCGTGGCGTGACAAGCCCGCCGGGCTCAACGACGCGCTGCTGTTCAATCGCAGGCTTTGGACCGTGTTCCTCGATGCGGTGACGAGCGAAGGCAACAAGCTGCCGCAAGAGGTGCGCGACAATATCAGGCGGCTCGGCACGTTTGTTCTGGCGGAGACGTTCTCGCTAATGACCAAGCCGAAGCCCGATCACTTGACCTCGATCATCAAAATTAATCGCGGCATCGCCGCCGGCCTGCGCGGCAAGGCGTGAAAAGCACCGCGCGCGGACCGGGGCTATTTTACTGACGGCCAAACGAACAGGCCGCCTCATGCCGCAGGCGTCAGGCGAGCAAGTTCACCAAAGCGCCGAACGAGCCGCTGCTCGCCAACAGGGTTTCGGCGGTGCCGCCGGTTTGCAGTGCGACAGCGGAATTGTACAGCACGGCAGAGGGAGAGCTTGTCGATCCGGCGGCGGATGAGCCGCTCGAGGAGTTGGCGCTGCTCGTCGAGGAACCGGCGGTGCTCGATGAACTAGACGACGCAGAACTGCCCGTTGAACTGGAGGAGCTTGCTGTAGTGGGAGTAGGGGCGGTGGGCTGGAAACTGGAGTTCTGGGCGCCGAAGCCGACAGTCGATGCAAAAAGGCCTCCGACAGAGATCGAGTCGGTAAGATTCTTGCCGGTGAGAACGAGATTGCCGCTGGAGTTCAACGACGCCGTGACTTGCGCGTTGGCCGCAATGTTCGGATTGTTGATGGCATTGATCAAATCGCCGACCGTGTCCGAACCGGTCGACGCGAATGTCGTCGTATTGGTGCCGTCGCTGACGGTGATCGTGCCGTTCTTGGGAATTCCGAGCGTCAGGAGCGAGGTCGCCGACGAGAGCGGCACCGTACCGGTTCCGGTCGCCGGAGCTCCGGCCGCCGGAGTGTTGGAAGTCGAGCTGCTGGAACCAGCCTGCGAGGCTTGGATCGCGCTTTGCAGCGCGGCGACAAGCTGGGCGTGGACGCGGGTCGCAGCCTCTCCGGTCGCGATACTCGCCAGGCCTTTGGCTTGATTAGCGACGACGCTGCCCATTGCGGTAATCAGCGCGTTGCTTAACGAGGAACTCTGAGCCTCGGATTGCGCTTGGCTCCAATAGGCTTGGTCCTGTTGCCAGAACGATTGGCTGCTGCCGACGCTGCCGATGCTCATGAATTGCGGGCCTTGCCGAGCGTTTCACACCGTCGGTTATTCATGCACCACACGCAGTTAACAGACCGTCGATTCCCGGGTGTTTATGGGTGTTTACGGGTGGTTAACCATCATGACCGACCTTGGCGGGGATGCAGCGCATGCGCCGGCCGCGCTCCGGCGGTCTGGTGCTGCTGTAAGTCACCTCAGCAGCGGGCATGGGTGCCATGGCGAGGCAAGCGACCGCGAAAAAGGCGCAACTCGCCCGCTCACTCGAGCAGGCGCTGACGGCGCATCGGGCCGGGCGGCTCGACGAGGCCGGTCGGCTTTATGACGCTATCCTCGCGGTCGATCCGCGGCACAGCGATGCGCTGCATTTGGCTGGCGTCCTCAAAAATCAACAAGGTCAACCGGCGCAAGCGCTGCGTCTGGTTGCGGCGGCGTTGCGGGCCAAGCCCGATGCCGCGAACACGCTGATGAGTTACGGCGTGATCCTCGACGCGCTGCAGCGCCATGAGGAAGCGTTGGCGAACTTCGATCGGGTCTTGGCACAGGGTGCGGGCGACGCCCCACTTCATTACAATCGCGGCAATGCGCTGCGAAATCTCGGCCGCATGGCCGAGGCGTTGCATAGCTTCGATCGCGCCATCGAGCTCGCTCCCGATCTCGGCGTCGCTCACCACAATCGCGCCAGCGCGCTTGCGGCGCTCGAGCGATGCGAAGAGGCGCTGCGGAGCTTCGATCGTGCTTTGGCGCTCGATCTCAACCCGGCCGATCGCATCAGCGCACTGAGCAACCGCGGAAAGACCTTGGTCAAGCTCAGGCGTCTCGAAGAGGCGCTGGCGAGCTACGATCAGGCGCTGGCTCTGGCGCCGGACCACGTCGATACCCTGGTGCGTCGCGGCACCGTCCTAACGAGGCTCGGGCGCAGCGACGAAGCGCTGGCCGTTTTTGCGGCGGCGCTGCGCATCAATCCGGATTGCCTTGATGCCTACGTCAATCGCGGCAACGCCTATGCGGTCCTGAATCAATTCGACGCGGCTTTGGCCGACTTTGCCTTGGTGACGGCGCGCCAGCCTGACCATGCCGACGCTAATTTCAACGAAGCGCTGGTGCGGCTGTGCCTCGGCGATTTTGCCCGCGGCTGGCGGAAATACGAATATCGCTGGCAGTGCAGCCAATTTGCCGCGCTGCGGCCCAATCTTGCGCGGCCGATGTGGCACGGCGATAGCGACCCGCGCGGCAAGACGATCCTTCTCTACGCCGAACAGGGCATGGGCGACGTCATCCAATTTGTCCGCTATGCGCCCTTGCTCGCAGCCCGCGGAGCAAAGGTCATCGTCGGCGTCCATCGACCGCTCGCCGCCATCTTGACTGGCGTGCCCGGCGTGGCCGGGGTTATCGCCGAGGGAGAGGCGCTGCCGCCTTTCGATCTGTACTGCCCGATGATGAGCTTGCCGCTCGCTTTCGGCACCGAGCTTGCGACCATCCCCGCCACCGTTCCCTATATCCGGGCGCAACAGGCGCGGATCGACCGATGGCGCGAGCGGCTGCCGCAAAGCGGCCGGTTGCGGGTCGGCATCTGCTGGGCCGGCACCGCGGCGCATCCCAACGACCGGCGCCGCTCCATCCCGCTGGCGACTTTCGCCAAAATCCTGGCAGTCGAGGGAGTCGATTTCTTCAGCCTGCAAAAGGAAGTGACCGAGGCGGACGCCGTGACCTTGAACGCACACGGCGTCGCTCAGCTCGGTCAGGGTTTTGCCGATTTCGCCGACACGGCGGCCGTGATCGCGCAACTCGATCTCGTCATCGCCGTCGACACTTCCGTTGTGCATTTGGCCGGCGCCATGGCCAAGGCGACCGCGGCGCTGATTGCGTTTGCGCCGGATTTCCGTTGGATGCTCGATCGCACTGATACGCCCTGGTATCCGACCATGCGGCTTTACCGGCAAAACAAGATCGACGATTGGACGGCACCGCTCGAACGGCTGCGCCAGGAACTGGCGGGCGCCGTGCAAAGCCGTATCGCAGCGTCTTTACGCGAAGGTCTCCGCCCATGAATCGCCATCAGCGTCGGGCGAATGCCAAGCTTCGGCAAACGGCGCCACGGAATCAGGGAAAAGAACGAAACGCTGTCGCTGCCGCCCAACAAGCGGCCGGCAGCAACGCAGGTCACGCCGACGTCCATTTGAAGAGAGGCATAGCGCTCCGAGCGCAGGGCAAAATCGTCGACGCGATCGCGGCCCTTCGGCAAGCGGTCGAGCTTCGCCCGGACCTCGCACTATCCCACTTCTATCTCGGTTCCGTACTGCACGAGTGTCGCCTGTTTGACGACGCCGTCGGTGCTTACCGTGAGGCCATTCGTATCAACCCCAACTATGTCGAGGCTTACACCAACCTCGGCGCTGCGCTGCATGACCAAGGAAAAGCAGAGGAAGCCGTCGCCGCCGAACGTCAAGCCATAAGGCTCAAGCCGACTCTGGTTCCTGCCTACGTTAATCTGGGCGCCGCGCTGAACGATCTGGGCAAGTCGAACGAAGCAGCAAGCGCCTACTGTCACGCTATCGCGCTACAGCCCGAATGCGATGTGGCATACGGCAATCTCGGCTCGATCCTTATGGAACTCGGTCGTCTGACCGACAGCCGCACGGCTTTGGAGCGGGCGGTCCAATTGGCCCCACGAAACATCAAGTACCGTCGCTATCTCGGTGAACTGGATCCTTATGTTGCCGGCGATGCTCGCCTTGCCGCGCTCGAACAACTGTCTCAGAACGCCGCACAGTTGTCCGTCGATGAGCGAGTTGAACTATATTTTGCGCTGGGTAAGGCCTATGCGGACACGCGGCAATACGCCAAGGCCTTCGGTAGCTGGCGCGACGGTAATGCGCTCAGGCGTCAACAGATCAAATACGACGAACCGGCAGAACTTGCGGCGCTCGCCCGCATAAGGTCGACGTTTACGCCTGACCTTTTTCGAGCTCGGCAAAACGTCGGACATCCATCTGCGGTTCCGATCTTTATCGTCGGCATGCCGCGCTCCGGGACGACACTGGTCGAGCAGATACTTGCCAGTCACCCGCAAGTCTTTGGCGCGGGCGAGCTAACGTGCTTCGACGCCGCCATAGGGGACGTGCGCGCGCGACTTGGAAGTTCCATGCCTTTTCCGGAAGTCGTGCGAAGCCTGAGCGGATCGGATTTTTACGAGCTCGGCGTGGACTATCTTGCCCGGCTGGAGCGCCTCTATCCGGCGGCGACG
>Ga0182016_10008430_pt1 | contig 10412 bp, 10 predicted proteins | sample 712S2MmetaG_FD_120491 | JGI IMG/M metagenome (GOLD analysis project Ga0182016, IMG submission 120491) | Permafrost microbial communities from Stordalen Mire, Sweden - 712S2M metaG | ecosystem: Environmental > Terrestrial > Soil > Wetlands > Permafrost | place: Sweden: Stordalen | collected... | reverse complement strand
CAATACGGACTTCGCTTTCAAGAACAGGAAAATCTGTTGCAAATGTTTGGAGCGCCGGGCGGGAATTGAACCCGCGAATACAGGTTTTGCAGACCTGCGCGTTGACCGCTTCGCCACCGGCGCTTGAAACACACTCACTAATACTTCTGCACGCTGTGATCCACGCGATCCGACCAGGCATGAATGCCGCCGGTCAGATTCCAGACATGAGTAAAGCCCGCCTTGTGCAAGACCTGCGCGGCCTTCACGCTCCGCGAACCCATCTTGCAGATCGTCACAATGTTCAGCTTGGCGTCCAGCTCATTCATCCGCTTGGCCAGTTCGGGAAGCGGAATCAACTGCCCACCGATATTGGAGATTTCATACTCGTACTCGTCGCGCACATCGAGCAAAAAAAGATTTTCGCCCGCATCCAGCCGCTGCTTCAGCTCTTCAACACGAATCTCAGGAATGCTCATCATTTCTCCCCTTGCCTGAAACCTGCTCGGCGACTGCTCCTGTTTCCGCATTCGCCTCAATTTCGACCCAAATAAAAAACCCACCTACCAGTTCACTCTGGCGGTGGGTCTCTAAGAAGCGGCGGCTTGTAAGTTACTCTAGCCCAGCCATTTCCTCACGCCAGAATGTGTTTGCGCACAGCACATCGCTGCACAACAACACATCGCGGCGGTCAAGGGGCTAAAAGAACTCATAATGGAAATTTAGCACAGGATTTTTTGGATTGCAACAAGAAAATGCGGTGAATTCTGTGAATCGATCCTCGGTCCTCTAGATGCCCGCACCTTGATCGAGCAGTAGCGCTCTGGCTCCATCATCGTCGAAGAGCCTTATCGACTGCGGCCAGACGAAGATATTGTCGCCGGGAGCCAGCGCCAGTTCCTCGTGCCGTCTTCGATCCACCTCTGCGGTGACTGGCCTGCCGCTTCCCGCAATGCTCAACTCCAGCCGAACCTGTGGGCCAGCCGCATGAATGCGCACGACGCTCGCGGATACAGCTTTGCCATGTGCCGGAAGAGTGCGCGAAAGCTCCAGTTCATGCGGGCGCACAAATCCGATGGCGGATTGAATCGGATTGTCCGCGCTGCTTCCTCGCTCCTCCGTCGACAGATCGGCCAGAAGACGCCCATGAAAGAGATTCACATTTCCCAGGAAGTTATAAACAAACGGCGAGGCCGGATTGTCATAGATCGATTGCGGCGTTCCAATCTGTTCCAGCCTGCCGTGATTCAAGATCGCTACGCGGTCGGCAACCTCCAGCGCTTCTTCCTGATCGTGTGTGACCAGCACAGTCGTCACGCGCAGCTCATCGTGAATGCGGCGCAGCCAGTCGCGCAGCTCCTTGCGCACCTTGGCATCGAGCGCGCTGAAGGGCTCGTCCAGCAGCAGCACTTTGGGCTTGACGGCCAATGCGCGCGCCAATGCCACGCGCTGTCGCTGTCCACCGGAGAGCTGCTCGGGATACATTTGCGCAAATGACTCCAACTGCACCAGGCGCAGCAGCTCCGTAACGCGTTCGCGAATCTCGCGGCGCGATGGCCTATGCTTGCTAGGCTGCACGCGCAGTCCAAAGGCTACATTCTCGAAGATCGTCATATGGCGGAAGAGCGCGTAATGCTGGAAGACAAATCCAATGCCGCGCTTGGATGCGCTGTGCTCGGTGGACTCTTCGCCATGCAGAAGAATCGATCCGGCGTCGGGCGCTTCAAGGCCGGCGATGATGCGCAGCAGCGTGGTCTTTCCCGATCCCGACGGCCCCAGCAGCGCGACCAATTCGCCGTTAGCGATGGTCATGCTGACGCCGTCCAGCGCTGTGAAGGAGCCGTACTGCTTGCTGATCTGCTCGACCTGGATGCTCATAATTAGGACTCTTTCTCCTCGATGTGCTGATGAACGCCGGAGGTCACTTCGATGGTCTTCTTGAGCACCAGCGTGACGATGGCCGCTAATGTCAGCAGCGACGCGGCGGCAAATGCCGCGGTGAAGTTGTATTCGTTGTAGAGCATCTCGACTTCGAGCGGTAGCGTGGTGGTTTGTCCGCGAATGTGTCCGGAGACCACCGAGACCGCGCCAAACTCGCCGATCGATCGCGAGGCCGCGAGGATAGTTCCATACAGCAGCGCCCACTTGATGTTGGGCAAAGTCACGCGCCAGAAGACGCTCCATCCATTCGCGCCCAGCACAACCGCCGCAACTTCTTCATCGCTGCCTTGCGCCTGCATGAAAGGAATCAGCTCCCGCGCCACAAAGGGGAAGGTGACAAAAATCGTGGCCAGCACAATTCCCGGCACGGCAAAAATAATATGCAGGTTGTGCTCGCTCAACCAGGGGCCGAGCCAGCCGTGCAATCCGAAGACTTCAACATACATCAGGCCCGCGACCACGGGAGAAACGGCCAGCGGAATGTCAGTCAGCGTGATAAGAAGGCTCTTGCCGTGAAAATCGAAGCGCGTGATCGCCCAACTGGCGCTTATGCCGAACAGAACATTAAGCGGAACCGCGATGGCGGCAACCAGGCCCGTGAGGCGCAGCGCCGCGAGCACATCCTGCTGATGAATCGAGTCGCAGTACATTGCCCAGCCTTGCGAAAATGCCTGCGTAAAGACAGCCGTTACAGGCAGCAAAAGAAATATCGCAAGAAATATGAGCGCCGCCGCAATCAACACCAAGCGGCCCACACGCTGCTGCATCGATGGTTGCAGCAATGCGGAAGACGAGTTTGCGCGGCCGCTCATACTCGCTTCCCTTCTCTGCGCTGCACCCACCACTGAATCAGATTCACCGCCAGCATGATCGTGAACGAGAGCGCCAGCATGGCCACGGCAATCGCCGCAGCTCCAGAGTAGTCATACTCCTCCAGCTTGGTCACGATCAGCAGCGCGGTGATCTCCGTTCTCATCGGCATATTGCCGGCGATGAAAATCACCGATCCATACTCGCCCGCGGCGCGCGCAAAGGCCAGCGCAGTGCCCGTCAGCAATGCGGGAAAAGCCACCGGCGCAATGACGCGCGTGAACCTCTGCCACACATTAGCGCCTAAGCTGGCGGCGGCCTCTTCCATCGCCGGGTCCAGATCTTCCAGCACCGGTTGCACGCTGCGCACCACGAAGGGAAAGCCGACAAACGACATGGCCATCACAATGCCCAGCGGCGTAAAGGCCACATGAATCCCATGCGGTTCAAGAAAGCGCCCGATCCATCCGCTCTCAGCATAGAGCGCGGTTAGCGAGATGCCAGCGACCGCCGTGGGCAATGCGAAAGGAAGATCGACGAGGGCATCGACAATACGCTTGCCGGGAAAATCGTAACGCGCCAAGACCCACGCCAGTAGCAATCCAAAGGCTGCTGAGAGGAGCGCCGCCGCGGCAGCCGAGCCCAGCGTAACACGATACGAGGCCAGCACGCGCGGCGCCGTCACCGTGTGCAGAAAGGCACTGAATCCCATGCGCGTTCCATGCAGAAGAATCGCCGTGAGTGGAATCAGCACGATGACCGTCAGATAGATCAGCGTGAAAGCCATGCTCAGGCGAGCGCCGGGAAGAGGCGAACTACGCGTCAGAAGACTCCAGGATTTTCTTTGCTTCGCTTCCGGCATCTTCACCCGTTACTTTCCATAAATCTGATCAAAGGTTCCACCATCGCTGAAGTGCTTCGCCTGTGCCTGATGCCATCCCCCGCACCCCTCAAGGACTGTGAACGTGTTTACCTTGGGAAAGACGCCCTCGTATTTGTCCGCGACCGATTTGAGCCGCGGACGATAGAAATATTTCGCCGCCAGCTCCTGCGCCTCCGGCGAATAGAGATACTCAAGATAGGCGCGCGCCACCTTCTCCGTGCCGTGCTTGTGGGCGACTTTATCGACAACCGCGACCGGCGGCTCGGCAAGAATTGTCGCCGAGGGAACCACAATCTCAAATTTGTCGGAACCAAATTCCTTCAGCGCCAGAAGCGCCTCGTTCTCCCAGGCGATCAGCACATCGCCCACGCCGCGTTGCACAAAGGTCGTCGTCGCGCCTCGTGCGCCGGAATCGAGCACCGGCACATTCGCGAATAGCTTCTTCATGTATTCGCGCGCGCCTGCTTCATTGTTGCCCGACTTGCGCAGCGCGTAGCCCCAGGCCGCCAGATAATTCCAGCGCGCGCCGCCCGAGGTCTTCGGATTCGGCGTGATGACTTTGACCCCAGGACGGATCAAATCGTCCCAATCGTGAATATGCTGCGGATTTCCCTTGCGCACCAGCAGGACAATCGTCGAGGTGTACGGCGTACTGTTGTTGGGCAGCTTCGACTGCCAGTCTTTATCCAGCAGTCCGCCATTCTGCGCAATGGCGTCGATGTCATAAGCCAAAGCAAGCGTGACCACGTCCGCCTCCAGCCCGTCGATCACCGCGCGCGCCTGCTTGCCGCTGCCGCCGTGCGATTGGTTGATCGCCACATCTTCTCCGGTCGTGGCCTTCCAGTGCTGCGCAAAAAGGCGGTTGTACTCTTCGTAGAACTCGCGCGTGGGATCGTACGAGACGTTGAGCAGATGAGTCTGCGCAATGAGGGAACTCGCCGATACGCTCAAAAGAATGGCGACGGCCGCGAAAATATGGTTTCTGCGATACAGGCTGCTCATGCTGCTCTCTCCGTATGGATTCGATCTACGTTGATCTTTGGAGCGCCGGGAGGGAGTTGAACCCGCGATTACAGGTTTTGCAGACCTGCGCGTTAGCCGCTTCGCCACCGGCGCATTTTGGAATTGTTGACGGGCTTCAGAAAATCACGGCGACCGAAAATCTTCGCCATAAAATCAAAAACCCACCGCGCCTTCGGGCGGGTGGGTCACGGGGAATAGAGATTCTTGCTTCGGAATCTAGCCCAGCGAACACGCCCGCGTACGGCAGCCCTGACAGCAGCAGCACAGACACATCGCGGGAGTGAAAAAGTGGGCCATTGAGTCCTTATCTGGTCGAGCGCAAAAATTTCGGCTCAACCAGTTCTTCGTAGATTAAAGCCAGAGTGGCCGCATGTCAAGCCTGACGGACTACCCTGGTCACGACCGGGATTTGGGTTGACACGCTGCAGGGCGCGCTATAGACTGTCTCCATGTCAATGCACCTCCAGAGGACGAATTGTACGCTGTGTTGCTGTACGAGTGTACTGGTGTCTCCTCTGGCAGGTGGAGGCTAGGCGACAGGATCGCTTAGCTTCAGCTAAAGAAGTAGATTAGCCCACCGCCGGAAGCCGATCTGGCGAGTGGTTTTTTTATTTATATCCCTCCCTTCCAGACCATCGCGGTGACACTTCCCCTATCGATTGTGTTGAAACGCGCTTACGCAAAGGCGTTTCTGTCGCTGTCGTTGTCTCGCAAAGGTATTCACTCAAACAAGGAGAGGTCAACATGAAAAGGATAATGGGCAAGATTTTGCTGGTGATGATCGCGTTGTTGTTCACCGGCGATGCAGCACGGGCGACGGATGGATACTTCTTGACTGGTTATGGAACCATACAACAAGGCCAGGGTGGAACTGGCGTTGCCAAGCCTGGAGACAGCCTTGCGGGCGCAACCAATCCTGCGGGGCTACTTCTGGTCGGCAATCGCCTCGACATCGGTCTGACCCTCTTCCATCCGGTACGGAATGGAACCATCAACGGCAATACACTGCCTCCTGGGTATCCAAACGTAAATGGCACCTATGACTGCAACCGTGTGAAGAACTTCGTGCTGCCTGAGTTGGGTTACAGCTTCCAGTTCAAGCCCAATCTCGCGTTGGGCGTAGCCGTTTACGGCAACGGCGGATTGAATACCTCGTACACGCAGGCTATTCAGTTGCTGGGTAGCACGCGAGGCGGCGTGGACATTAGCCAAGTGTTTATATCGCCCACACTGGCGTACAAGCTTGGCGCGCATAACTCCATCGGAATTGCAGCGAATATCGCTGTGCAGCGCTTTGCGGCGGAGGGCTTGCAGTATATTGGCCAAATCTCCTCCGACCCGGCGCACCTCACGAATACAGGTTATTCCTATGCCTCCGGCGCTGGCGTGCGCGTGGGCTGGCTAGGTGAGTTGAACAAATTGGTGAGCGTGGGCGCAACCTATCAAAGCCGGACGTATGTAAGCAAGTTCAGCCGCTACAGCGGACTCTTTGCCGAGCACGGTGGATTCGACATCCCGGCCAACTTCGCCGGCGGCGTTGCGGTGAAACTGGGGTCCAAAGCGACGCTGCTGTACGACGAAGAGCGTATTCTCTATGGGTCCGTCAAGTCGATTGCCAACCCACTGGCAAGCACTTCACCGCTGGGGACCGATAACGGACCCGGCTTCGGATGGCATGACATCAATGTGGCGAAGGCTGGCATTGAGTATGATGTGAACCCAGCGTTGACGCTGCGCGGCGGGTACAACCACGGCGGCGCACCCTTCGATGGTTCGCAGGCATTCTTCAATCTCCTGGCTCCGGCTGTAACCAAGGACCATCTGCATGCGGGCGCAACCGTTTCGTTGAAAAACGGTAAGGAAATCAGCTTTGCCTACATTCACGCATTCAATAACACCGTCAATGGAGTGGGCGCGATTCCCCCGACGTACGGCGGTGGAAATGTGGGTTTGAGTATGTATCAGAATTCCTTTCAAGTCGCCTTCGGATGGAATAGGGACAAAAAGAAATAGTGGGTCTAAATGGCCGTGTGGAGAGGAGGTAAACCCTTATGACCATCTCGCTCAATGGAGAATGGCCGTGGTACGTTGCTGGACCGCTGATTGGATTGTTTGTTCCGGCATTGCTGATTGCTGGCAACAAGGTCTTTGGCATATCGAGCAATCTGCGTCATCTGTGCGCGGCCATCGCGCCCGGCAAGGTGGAGCAATTCCGGTACGACTGGAAGCAAAGCGGCCTTTGGAATCTCGTCTTCCTGAGCGGAGTTCTGATTGGCGGCTTTCTTGCAGCGCATTCTGCAGCTGCGCACGCGATTGCGATTTCGCCCGCAACCAAGGCATTGTTGAGCCAACAAGGGATTCATGATTTTTCCGGCTTGGCTCCGCGAGAACTCTTTAGTTGGAGTGCGTTGCTCACGTTGCGCGGCTTTGTTTCGATCGTGGTTGGCGGGTTTCTCGTCGGCTTCGGTACGGCCTACGCGGGCGGCTGCACATCGGGCCACGCCATCAGCGGATTAGCTAACTTTCAGCTTCCTTCACTGATCGCAGTCTTCGGGTTCTTTGCCGGAGGACTGCTGGCGACCTACTTCATTCTCCCGTATTTGATTGGGGTACTATGACTACTCCTTCTAACATCGAGTATCAAGAGTGCGGCGCCGGCAGCATGACTGTGGTGCGGCCTGGCTATCTGCCGCTGTATCTGCTGCTGGGCGTGGCATTTGGATACGTGCTGACGCGATCCGAGGTGCTCTCCTGGTTTCGCATTCAAGAGATGTTTCACTTCCAGTCGTTTCGCATGTTCGGCATTATCGGCTCCGCAGTCTTAACGGCAGCTCTATCCCTAGCACTGATCAAGCGCTTTGGATTGAAATCGATCAGTGGCGAGAAGATTTCGATACCCGCAAAGCATCTGGGAAGCGGCATTCGCTACGCCGCAGGCGGAACACTTTTTGGACTGGGGTGGGCGCTCACCGGCGCTTGCCCCGGCCCGCTCTTTGCGCTGATTGGCGCGGGGGTTCCCGTCTTGATCGTCGCCGTGGCCAGCGCGCTTGCCGGCACATGGATCTATGGATGGTTGCGGCTGCGCCTTCCGCATTGAAAGAATGGTCCTGCATAATATGTCAGCAAGGCCTCCCAAAATGGACTTCAAAGTGCCCCGTTGAGCGTTCTAAGAGCTGATACTCCGGAATCGGGGGTCCATCTTTGCACACATGAAGTTAGAAGTGAAACCTGCCTGATTGAAGTGATAAAAGGGCGCGGTTGAGAGGATCGCCTTGGGCGAGAAGGTATGCACCCAGTTGGCGATGAGAAAACCGTCGCGCTCGGTTTGGGCGTCGCGCAGGCCTGATGAGTTGTACCCCAAAGGGGCTTGTTCTTCCCAGTCGTTTGAGTTGGGATCGTAGGGAATGTCGAAGTAATCCTGACGGTACTGGGCATTCAGGCGCAGTTGATCTTTGGGGGTCTGGTTGCGGATCAGCGAGAGGAAGCCGCTCTGGGAGTTCGTTGCGTCGTGATAGAGGTCAGCGATGGGCGGGGCCAGGCCGTAGTTGGAGCGGGAGCCATTGAGGCTCAAGTACCAAGCCGTCGCGGAGGAGTGGTCGCCGAGTGAGAGTTGCGTCTCGCCGGTGTATAAATTGCCGCCGGAGACCAGCAGTTCACCTTCGCGGTCGCGCTCGAAGCCATTGCGCGGCAGGACGTTGAAGACTCCATAGGTTCGATCACCCACCTCGGCGGCGTAGCTGCCGCGCTGGGTCTCCAGCGAGTCGATGTCTTTGGGATCGATCTGCGGACCAACATTGGAGGCTATTTTTGTGTTAGGAATGGCAATGCCGTCGATGAGCCAACTGGTCTGATGACCACCGCGCATATGCAGCATGTCGTGGGTCATGTAAGCGCCAGGAACGTAGTCGGTGATCATCTCCATGCCGATGGTGCGAGATGCTCCGGGCGTTTGGTCAATGTCAGAGCGGGTGATGAGCGTCGTGGGCGTCACCGTATCGCCGGAAGAGAGAAAAGTTGCAAGTCCTTCGACGACGACCGATTGCGTGGCTGACGCGATTTGCAATGCAACGTGCAAGACGGGATTGGTGCCGGATGCGATGCTCAGCGACTGCTCAGTTGTGGCAAAGCCGGGAGAGGAGATTTTGACTGTATAGATGCCGATGGGCACCTGGGGCACTTGAAATTCACCCTCAGTATTGGTGGTCGCCTGCAAGACAAAATCGGAGTTGGCGGCCTTGATGGATACGGTTGCCGCAGCGATAGGCCGATGCTGGGGGTCGTGAACCACGCCCTGGACGGTAGCAAAGACGGTGGCGAATGCGGAAATGGCAGCAGCCAACATCAACACAGATACAAAGTACTGAAAAAAGCGACGCATGAAAATATAAACCTCCTTGAGTGATTCTGCCGAAGCAAATACAAACGCAGCGGCCAAAACTATGAGCGCAACGTGCCTCAAGCGGTAAAATGGTTCGTTGAAAGCCGTCCTGGCTCAAGAGGGACGAAACCAATTAGGGCGCGATGTCTTGCCGTCCGAACAGCCGGGGAACAAGCTGATTCCTTTGCTCTTCAAGAGAAAGCCATGACTTTCAACAAGATTTTCTATGCCCGGGTCGAAGCAGGAGGTCTGCGGCCAGCGCGGGTGCGGATCTGACTCAGTCGGACAGCGGCGCGGCCAGCGGCTGGCGAGTGAGCTTGTGCAAGCAGAATCGGCAGGCTGACCGGTGGCGGGGTCAGCGCTTCAATCGGCGTGGTGGGCACAGCGGTGTAACCGGGAAAGAATGGGCAGGTCAACGGAGCGGTGAACGCGGGTTTTCCCGATGCGGATTCGGCCATCCTGGCGGCCATTTGCATGGCCATGGCGCAGTGATGGGCGCCGAGACGGCGACAGCAAGGGGGCAGGCGTGCGTCCTCGCTGGCCGGGAGGATCGCAGCAAGCGGCCCCAGCCAAAACATTAAAATCAGGAAAATGGAGAGTACGCGCCTCATCACAGTTACGTCCAGTACGGGAAACATGCCGCTTGTTTCTATCGCAGAACCCACCAACTTTCTGGGTTCGCAGAGGATTGCGAAGTCTCGTCACTCTTTGGATGCAGTCACTTCGCTCCAAGTTAAAGTATTTGTTTTTTGGGATCTGTGCGAGAAATTGGTAGGCCCCTGATTTTGCTGATTTTTCAAGCGACTGGGACTCAGGCAGCGCATTGAGTTGAGCGTGGCTGAATTGCATTGAGGGCTGTGCCTACAGAGGATTCCTTAAGATTCCGGGTTCAGTTGCAAGGCAGAACTAGGGGCGCAAACAGCGTTCGGCCGAAAGGCTGAATTGCAGGAGGCATCAACCGCATATGCGATGACTTCATTCACCTGGTCCTTACCCACGATCCAACTGTTTCGCGTCGCGCCTTCGGCCTCGCAGCAGCAGCCACCGCTGTCGCGCTGTGCTCAAACGCGATCCCGCCGCGAAGGACACGCTCAAAGCCGCTTTCGTCGCAACGCATCTCACCGCCTCGGTCGAGGTCTTTGACGGCTGCAATCATGGTTGGACGGTGCGCGGCAGCCAGGTCTACAACGAAGCCGGCGCCGAGCGCGTCCCGACGTCTGCCCAGCGTAGATCTGAAGGCGAAGCTCGCATCAGTGGGCTTCGGGCGGGCCAGCTATCATGGCCGCCTTTGTTGCTCGCGATCATTGGTATGACCTTTCGAGCGAGGAGAGAAATTGGAGTCTACAACAGATCGCTAATGCCGTTGAATCGCAGGCAGACAACTGGAATCACTTGGCT